>OCZT010001001.1_pt1 | contig 29055 bp, 18 predicted proteins | sample 1539031 | NCBI WGS metagenome assembly OCZT01 (sample SAMEA3539308, study PRJEB22396) | soil metagenome | biome: tundra; feature: field; material: soil | place: USA | collected 2010-05 | depth 0.15 m | reverse complement strand
TCACCGGCGATAATAGCGGGGACTTCTTATATGGAACGGCCTGCGCCGACACGATCACCGGCGGCTCCGGCAGCGATTATCTCTACGGCAACGGCGGCAACGATATACTGACCGGGGGCGGGGGTACTAACTATCTTTACGGAGGCACCGGCGACGACACCTATGTGTTTTCCTCAGGATTCGGCAACAACAGCATCTCTGAAAGCACCAGCTCCGGGTCGGACACGATCCACTTTGCGGGCATTGATCCGGCCAATATCCGGATGTGGACCGACAATTACGGCAACCTGCATCTGCAGGACACGACGGATGCCTCGCACAGCATCACCGTCGCAGCGGGCGTGACCGGAAGCGGCACCTCCGAGTGCGCGATTGGTTCCTATGTCGAGCAGGTGACCTTCGACAGCTCCTACAGCACGACATGGGACCTGACAGGCGGAATTCATATCACCGGCGATAATAGCGGGGACTTCTTATATGGAACGGCCGGCGCCGACACGATGATCGGCGGCACCGGCAACGATTATCTCTACGGCAACGGCGGCGAGGACGTTCTCTACGGCGCTGGCGGAACTGACTTTCTCTATGGAGGCTCCGGCGCGGACACCTTCATGCTCAAGGCCGCGACGGCTTTGAGTTCCTCGACCTACATCCAGGATTTCAGCACGGGGGCGGGAGACAAGATCGACATCTCGGATGTTATCCAGAACTACGATCCGGCCCACGACGCCATTGCTGATTGGGTCCAACTGACTACGAGCAGTGGCAACACCCTCCTTTCGGTCGATACGGATGGAACAGGAACCGGGCACAGCATGGTGCAAATCGCCACGATTTCCGGCGTCACAGGGCTGGATCTGGCAACGCTGATCAGCGATCATCATTTGATTGTGCCGACCTGATCGGTAACCGAGAGCCGCGTTGCTGCATGGGGATTGAGTTCAATCAATCTCAATCGTGGGTGATATGCCCCCCTGCCCTTAAATTAGGAATATATTCCCATAAGATACATTATCACATCAGGATTATGTAATCCCCTGCGTGATTGCAGGCTGCTCCGGCTCTAATCCGGTTCGTCCCAATTCGCCGTGCACCGTTCACCATAGGCGATCTGCCGTTCGTAACCATCCGGGTCGTCAGCCTTGAGCTGGAGCAAGGTTTGCCGGCGTGCAGATCCTCAATCGGACCATTGCGGAACGCGAGGACGACGATGGCCTTCGCTTCCCGAGCAAGATTGAACTGATCGGGTTTGTTTGTCATTAACGGCTCGCTTCCCATTGCCTGAGAACCTGCTCCACGTAGGCGACGAAGCGGCGCTCCGACTGAGGATTGAGTGCTGTGAGATCCGTGAACGGTTTAGGTGCCCAGGATGTGCTTAGAAAGCTGTCTAGGCCCCCGCTGGTCTGGTTCGAGACAAACGCGTTCAACCGGTTCGGCGAACAGTCCTTGGTCAGCCCGACAAAAGTACGCGCTAGAGCGACCCCAGGCGTGGACTGATAAAACTTACATTCGATGGCGGCTATTAAATACTTGTTCGTTCGAGGCGCGCGCCCGCTCTGTCGAACGTCCTGAGCGTGTGTTGCCTCACAAATCGACACATCGATCTCATGGCTCGCACCGGATTGCCCTTCATAAACGACATCGACATGAATCTCGAATCGCTTTCGACCCAAAGTGCAATCCACGTAGCAAAAGTCTTGTGCCTTCGAAGCCATGTCACCAGGTGCCCCACGAAACACTACGAGTGGAGGGGTTGTTCCGGAGTTGATTCCAGTCAGAGTTGTCGTGCCCCCGGCACTCCGGACCGCTGCGGCGCAAAGAGACAACACGTAGGCCTCATACGCCCTTTCGCAGGTATTTGAGTTGAGCTGCAACAATTGACTCGCCGCTGCGAGGCCGAGGATGTTGTCGATAACTTGTTTCAACTCATCTAGCGTTGCCATCCCCTACCCCTTTGTTTCTCTGGCGGCCCTGAGGGCTGCCAAGTCAACACGGATGGTCTCACCCTCTTGCCCGCTTGCAATCAGGGTTTGAAGGGGAACTGGCTCTGATTCCACAAGAGCATACCGTTGCTCGTAATCGACGCGAAACTCTATTTGTGCTGCTGAAATTCCCAAGTGCTCGGCGAGTCCGCCGGCCACGGCTGGCAACTCTATCAGTCTGCTCTGGAGTACTCCAATGGCAGCGTCAAAAACCTCCTCTGGGCTTCGACGTCGGATAATGGCGCGCCCTACTTCTCCCCGTACAATCTTGGAAATTCTAGCCTGATCTTCAGGGGTGCTCTCCTCGACCACAGGTGCTGAAGCAGCGGCCTCAATCTCTGCACGGACCTCGTTGAAACCCCTCTTCTCTAGCTCAGTGAGCAGGTACCGGTAGAGATCAAGCCATTCCTCGCCTGAAATATCGTTCGTCGCCAAGATTGTTACCCCCCTATCACGCGCTCAGGTCTTTGACCCAATCCTCGACCCGTCTCGGTTCCCAAATGCATGGCACTTTGGGGCCGGCAACCGCTTCGATCCTACGTGCAGCGTCCTGGTCTGGATTAACGATAATAACTTCGGCGGGGCCGGTCGCGGGGTACCTGTCCCCATCTCTTCTGAGCCTCCCCTTTAGTTGGTTATAAAAGCCGCATCGAAAAATGAACTGCGCGTGGAGATCGGCCGCGGGCAGCGAGTAACCAAGAAAGACCAGCTTCTTTGGAGTGCTCAGGACATTCGTGCAATGGTTCCAAAGCCGCCGAAAGATCGGTCGGTTGAAATCTTTGAGGTACGTCGGCGGCACGATTAGCGGAGTGTAGCGCCGTCCTACTTTAGATTTTATTCCGCGGGGCGGCAGAAAAGCCTCAATACACTCATCGTCTTCTTCGGAGGAGAAGAGCTTTACGCGTTTGTCGGCGGAAACCGGCTCAACAACCGGTTTTTCATACCAGTTTAATGATCCGTGGGGCTTCAACAGCAACGGTCCGACGCCAAGGTTGGGAGCAAGTCCGTAGTTCTGTCGCCTTAGCTCACCTTTGAACAACAGTTGGTCTAAGATCAGGTCCCAATTAAAGGAAACCACTGCTGCCTTCTGAGATCGCAGGCGCTTGGTGAAAGCGGACAACCAGTGCGCCTCGGCCGCATCTTCGTAGATGTCGTGGAACCATTGCGAGATGGTAAAGAGCAATTCGTCGCGCGCCTCTTCTAACTCTGCTTTCTTAAAGCCGCCTTCTGCAGGACGGCTCGCGTCGAAAAGGTCCAAGTTTACCTTGATCTCTGTTAGTAGCTGCTCGATGTTCGGAAAACTTGTCTTTCTCTCAGCGCTGAAAGCGGGATGATGGAACTGTATGATCTTGGCCAACTGCTTTCGGTGAGCCTCCTCTAGGCGGTTCCAGACATCTATTAGCAGACTCTTCGTCAGCGGATAGCCGAGGCCGGCTGAGAATCCAGCACCAACAACGTAGACTGTGTCCCTGAGACGCTCTGGATCGGTTGCTTTCATCTGCTCCCTTGCTAGACGGTTTGTTTAGCCCTCAAACTTAGCACGATTCTCGGGGGAGGAAATCATCTTTGCTTCCTTTGGGTTGTGGCAAAGTCCTACACTCGCGGTCTAGTCTCGTCCATCCTGATGGCCCGGGTCATAATTCGACCCATTCCACAAAATCTGATCGCCTCGCATGCAAGTCGCGTAAGGCCTGTTTCACCCGGCTGGAGTTACCGGAGACATTGATCACGAGCGTATCTATCGCACGCGTCAACGGGATCATCATCCAGCGTGAGGCGAATGCCTCGGCAAGCTGCTCTTGAGTCTCCAACAGGCCGCCGGGTTCCGCCGATGACGAAAGCCACAGTCGGCGCTTATACTCCCAGAACTCGTCGAGGCCATAATTAATGACCGTCCACCCTTCTAAACCCCGGCAGGAATCGTATTGCACAATCCGAAGGGCCTCACGGTCGGTCGGAAAGTGCTCCCTCACGTCCAACGCGGAAGCATCCCAAACCTTCCCGCCGTTATTGACGATGGCCTGGCCCGGCAGTGAGGAAACCTCGCTGCCCTCGCGCACGACAAATGTCGGCGGGACGCAGGCCAGCAGGTCCACCGGATAATTCCCAAGCTTCGCCGCTTCGGCTTGAAGCTCGTCATAAATATCTACTCGCCGCGTCAGGTCCCCCTCAATGACGACAACACGGCCTCCGTTCGCGTCGGGATTCGGTTCCATGTCCCAGTCCGCCAGACCGAGCAACCTAGCAAAGTCGGTGACAAAGAGTGTTAGGTTCGCTTTCATCCGTAGGCAGCGGTTGAGCCGCCTCGGCTTGAACTGGCTCCGGGCCAGACCGATCGACCAGTCCGCTACAGAACTGCGGACGAACTGGTCCACACCATCGGTAACAACGATACGTTCAGACCCGTAGAATGAGCGCAAAACCTCAATCTCGTTGCGCGGCCAGTCCTGGCCCTCATCGATAAAAACCAGATCCCAGAGAAAGTCGTCCGGATTCCGCTGCGCCAAGTTTTCCAGGTCGGATCTTGTAACCGTCTGGCTGCGTATGTAGGTCAGAAGCAGTTCCTTGTGTTCTTCGTAAGCTTCCAGGAATCCTTCGTAGCTTTGGATGATGCCCAACTCATGCATCAATCGCCCGATGAACGCATGAACGGTCTCAATGCAAATACCGCCCTTCTCGACATTACGCGGCACGCCCAGGAGCGCCATGGTCCGCCTCATGTCAGCAACCAGGGCCTTGTTGTAGGTGAGAACGAGAGAGCGCATTTGCTGCGTATCAAACGCGCGATAGGCCATCTGAAGCAGAATGACGGTCTTCCCGACACCGCCCCTGCCCCGGATGGCGACCTGCTTTCGGCCGAGATCATCAAGCCACGAATCGGGCAATGCATCCTTGACGATGCGGTCCATCTTCCGCCGATCGATTGGCGTGGGTTCCAACTTCTGAAGCAAAGGGAAGTCAGGAGATAGGACGGCGTTGAATACGTCCTCGGTGCCGAAGACGACCGATGCGTTGCGTTCCGACCTGTGTGGGCCTGACACTTGGCCCAGGATGTTCAGAATGCGCTCGAAACTGGCGTCCAGTCCGAAGCAGTTGTGGGGACGCTTCGGCAGGTCGCGCTCCTTCAGGCCCGAAAAGAAGATCAGGTCCTGGACATACAGCCTGTCAACCCCGCGGTCCGCGAGGTAACGCTTGAACTCGAACATCTGCTGCCGGTTTTTTTCCGTTACCGGCTCCCAGACATAGGTGTCACCACGCCTGTATCTGACGGCGGCCAACTTGTCCTCGAATTTGACGCCGCTTGCGTCGTGCGATTTGGTCTCTATAACCAGCGCGAAGTTTTTCACACTCGCGTGACGCGGCACAAACGCGTCGCCGTCCCTGGGATGGAACGGGTACTCCACGTCAAACGGACGTGCAATATCAAAACGACCCAGAACAACAAGGTCGATGTCTTCAATCCGGTAACCGTAGAGTTTCAAGCCGACAAATATCTTGACGTGGTCTGTTTCGCTCTGGCTCAGGTCGGGCCAAAGAGCGATGATTTTCTTTCGCAGGTGGAGGGCTGCTTCAAATTCCTTGCCTTCATTGAGTCCCAGGATTTCGATCACAGCCTCATTCCTTAGGCGCCCACTCGCTGTTGGACTTCACGCGTGGCGGCCGGAAGGTTGCCGCGAACGAGAAGCTCATTGACCACGATGACCTGGATCTCGCTGATCTTTTCGCGCAACTCTCTGATCGACGGGTCGGCGGGATGATCGGTCGTCAGCGGGCCGGACAACGCGATCGCAAACCGCTTGCCGCCCTTCCTGACGGCAAGTATGGGGACCTCGACATCCCCGGTGGCTGCAAAGGTGACCTTGACGTTTGTTGCAAAATCGACGCCTCCATCGCCTTGCCGGAGAAGATCACTGTACAGGAGGGCGGTCGAGTTCCGTAGTCGCTGTGCGTCGAATTCAGGTAACGCGCTCGTCAGCAGGTATTCCAGCAGTTCCGCGCCGACATGCTGGTCCAGCAGGCCGTGCTCGAATTTGTTCTTGAAACTGCGAAGGCACCGATAACAGGAAGCATCACAGTTTTCCGGACATGTTTTTACCAGCCTGAGGGCGCGTTGAAACAGCTCAGTGCCGCGATCGACGAGTTGACTAGAGAACCCTGCACCACCCGGCAGCGTGTCGTAGAGAAAAATTTCCGCTTCTAGTCCGTTGCGGCCGGCGGGCGTAAGGGCCGGCCTATACTCTGCCATGAGTTCTCCGGGCTCGATCTCAAGCATCTGGCAGGCTGCTTTCGCCAGTGTTTCGCTGACCGTCCGGAGCGCAACGTCGGTTGTGTAGTAACCGGGTTTCAGCTTGAGAGGCGCGGCGACCCGCAGTGAAAACAGGGCTATGTCCGTTATGAAATCGGTACCCAGAACTATGTGCCGTGTCGTGCCGTTGCCTTCGCAGGCGGGTTGCTTGTCATCCGGGTACGGCTTGCGATGGGGCATGAGCAGAGTAGGATTAGGGTCGCTGCTCGCTTCAATGCGTCCGCACTTCGTGCAGTAGGAATAGCCCTCGTCTCCCGGGCCGGTGTTCGACACCAGAAGGTGCTGCCGTTCCTTGAGCACTCGGATGCGGTCATTGACCTGAACCCATTTGCTTTCCTCCGCAGGCGTCGGCATCGTGAGCTTGGCGCGGGTCGCGTAGCTGGTCTCCGGCATGTCGTCAGGTGAGGTGACCTCGTCAACATCCACCGGATGTGCGAAGCCTGGAGGGCGCAGCCAGTAACGAGCCGGGCCGAATGTCCCTTCGGCACCGCAGGCTTCGCAGTCCCTGGTATCCCTCAGGTCGGCGGCGCCGACATCGAAGGTCCTGGCAAAGCCGCACTCACTGCATTCAAGATAAAGACGCTTCGCTTGCCATGCGTCGTACCGCTCATCACGCATGACGGAATAGATCGCCCCCGACGTGTAGCATTTGCCGGATATCCATATCTGCTTGCCGGGAGCGTACTGCGTGAGCGCGATGGGAAGCCCTTGGGACGGCGCAAAGCGCATGACGGCGCGAAATCCTGTCGAGCGGTCGCGGTCAAAGACGTGAAACGTCGCAACATCTGTTGGGAACGCGTAGCGCGGAAGAACGCCGCAGTAGAGAAGGCGGTCGAGCAGCTTCCCGCTCGCCGCATCCTGACGGGGCCGCTCTTCTCCTTCCTCCGGCGCGTCCTCATCGTCATCGTCGGCACCCGGCTCGGCCTCCCCCACGCGAGGCCGGATCGCGGCGTCGATCTCCCGGAGGCAGTCATCCTTCATTTCAGCAAGAAGTGCCGTGCGATCTTTATCCGACAGTTCGCCCGGAATCCATGACGCGATCCGCCGCTTCAAGATGTCCTCATTGGCTGACAACCATGCCTCGAAGTCGTTGCGGTTTAAGATAGCGGCCCCGGTACGAAAGCCCGACACCGTACCGAGAACAGAAAACAGGTCATGCGGCTGGGATGGATCGATTTGGGGAAGCCGATACTGGTGATAATTCTGCAACAAGAATGCTCGGATATGGCGGCGGACGATCTCCCGATTGTCGAGAGTGAGCCTGGGGTCAACCACAGCCCCGCGGATCATCCCGTCCGGTTCAGTAAAGTAGTGCTCGTCATGACTGTCGGCGCTGCCGAATGCCACGACCGTTGCCACCGCGTTTCCACGGCGGCCGGCCCGACCGGCGCGCTGCTGGTAGTTTGCCCGCCCTGGCGGCATATTGCGCAACGCGACACCGGACAGAGCACCGATATCAATACCAACTTCCATGGTCGTGGTGCTTGAGAGAACATCGATCGCCGTGGCGCGGCTGGCCGCTTCGCCGACGCTCAGGACGATATCCTGGAACAGCAACTCGTTTTCTTCGGCCTTAGAGAAGACATCGTCATTTTGCGGCGCGTTGAGCTGCGCCGTGTGTTCAGCAGCGATTAAAGCCATCGGTTGCTGAGGAGGCGTCCCTAACGCCGCCATAACAGGATTGCGGTAATAGCCTTTGCGCGCGAGGAAGACCTGGTCGGTCGCCGGGTCCAAAGGAGCAATCTCGTTGCTGCCGCAGTCTAGGCAATGCAGGACTCCCGGAATGGGGCGGTGCACCGACTTGCAGCCGGAGCAGCGCACCCACGGACCATCGAACAGCAACGAGAGTTTACTGCCGCTCAGACGGCGGAACCCGCTTTCCATCTCTTCGGTAAATATGTTGAGTAGTTCAGGCGACCACTTATCAGAAAAAAGCTTCTTGGCGGCCTTGTCCTTGAGGACAGTATCCATTCCCCTGAACTTCCCCTTCTGTCCGCGGACGCTCGTGCCCTGAGTCTTTGGGCGCTTCCACCAGACGGGCGGCATTGTGTTCAGCCAGAAGCCATTACTCCGCCAGCAGCGCAGCCATGCCCGCGCCAGCCCGAGCTTGGCTTCGGCTGTCTCTGCGACGCCCGGAATGGCTGGCAGTTTTTCAATTGCTGCGGTGTGTTTGCTAGACTCGACTAGGGACGCAAGAGCCAGAGCCTCAAGGCCGAGAAATCGGTTCTGGACGGTGTTGATGATGTTGTCTAGCAAAGCTTCGGGCGCACGTTCCGTTCGCATCTCAAAGCATAGGGCAAAGAGGCCCGCGTCAGTGTCCGCTTCACCGTTCCTCACTGCCGTCTCGATAACATTCTCTCCGCCCAAACCTTCATTGCTTTTCAGTTCTGGCCGCAGGCGGACGCCGAGTTTTTTGGAGGCCAGGAGGATCGCGAGGTACAGGTCCTCTAAGCTAAGGAGCGGCTTCAGAGCTGTGACGCCCTGAAGTCTCCTGAAACCCCACGCGATGAGGGGCCGCAGCGAATCGCGGACTGAATACATCTGGAGGTTAGGGGCTAACCGCGCCGCGACCTGCCTTGAATCCGAAAAGACGAGGACCTTGCGTCCGCGTAAAGGCGCAAAACGACTGGCTTCAACGGGTCCCGGCGGCTGTATCTGGATCTGCCGCGCTACAAGAGCTTGGAAAGGCTCGTCGCCCTTCGTTTGGTGGTCCTGAACGGTCGTCCGCCCGAAGCGGGCCTGCTCGTCGCACACGGCGCAAGGCACGAACTGACCGCGTGCTTCCATGCTGGTATCTACCTCGCCCTCGTCGTCAGTCGGCGGCGTGACGCGGTCGCGCCGGAGATAGACACGTCGGGTCCGCGGGCCGAGGGCGTTCGGGTTCAGACGTCCGGTTTCAAGATCGTAATCGGCGGGCTCCGCGACATCACATTGACGTGGTTCTTCCAATAGCAGATCAAGTGGAAGAAGGGGGCTCGTATCGCCGCCCGCCATCCGCAGTCGCCGTCCAGGTTCGGACCAGAGAGCGGTGGGGTTGTCCACGTCGTCCGTGTAGGAGCGCGCGTATGCGGTCCCGCAATAACGGCAGGTATACAGCTCAAGCACTCTGGACCCACAGTCACAGCGCTCGCGGGGCTGACTGTACATCTTGCCACAGATACCGGTTTGCCGATCGGCGGATATCTTCGTACATTGAGCGTCCATGCATACCCAGAGGCCCGGCAGTCCCCGGAAAAAATTATGGATGCGACAAGGAAGAAGGCCCGGCCCTTTTGGGTCAGTCCTCGCAATGCTTCCGAGCGCCATAAGCACGGTCAAGGCGGTGTCTGCCTGGGTTGCGGGCGCGTCGGGGAAAAGTGCGCGCCCCAGTTCACCGATGGGGCGCGCCTCTTTCATCGTCATATTGACCAGAAGTCCCATCGGCGGGAAACCGGCCAGCGCGTGATAGAGGTCTGGCTCAAGCCCCTGAGCTGTCTTCACACCGCAATACTCTAGGAAGGGCAGGACGATCTTTGTGCGTGCGACATCATCCGTGGCTGCGTAAAAACTTGCCAGGTCGATGCCTGCCAGGGCTGTTGCATCTTGCACAGACCCCTGAGCCTCTGGCGTGCGGAGATCGAGGGTTCCTGTCACGGCGCGGAACGTCTCAACAGGAACACCGGCAAGCTGTGCGCCGAATTGAGGTGCGTAGTGCTCGTCCTCGAAACTGGCAGTCGCACAGATGACCTGGAAGCGGCTTGCCGGGATTTCCAGCCGGTCGCGAAGCCGCCGCAACAGGAGGCCGACTTCCGCTCCGGCTGCGCCCCTGTAAAGATGTGCTTCGTCCAGGACGACCAGGAACTTCTCGTGCGGATTCTTCGCAAGCCACTCACGCGTCCGGTCGAAGATGGGGCGCTCGATCGGTCGCATCAGCATGTATTCGAGCATGGAATAGTTGGTGAGCAGAAGGTCCGGCGGCGCGGTTTGAACTTCATGGCGGGTGATTAGTTCGGAATCATCCGGGCGCATGGTGGCCCGGCGAAAGGCACCTGTCTTCTGGTCCTGCCAGCGGCTTCCTTTTTCACCGAACCAAGCGGCGAGGTCTGGCTTCGCCGGCCACTTTCCCCGCGCTTTCAATTGCTGCAGCATGTGTTGTGCCTGCTGTTGCTCTTCTGATTTAGGTCCGAGCGCGCGACGTTGGGTTTCGACGTAGAAGGCGTCAAAGGCCCGGAGTTTTGTGGAGTCCTTTTCTGCGGTTCGTACGCCCGCGTAAGGAGTCCGGCTGGTGTAGCGCGCGAAGCGTGGGGGACGCCCGGCCCATTGTTTGAAGAGCCTGACAAGACGAGGATCACCGAACAGTGAACGCAGGCGACCAAGTTGATCGTTTACGAGAGCGTTCATCGGATAGAGGACGAGCGCACGAACCGCCAGCTTCTCTTCGAATGAGGATGGTTTTTCCTTCGCTTCACGCGCCAGCTTCCCGAGGATCGGCAAAAGGAAGGACTCGGTCTTTCCCGAGCCGGTTCCTGTCATGATCAGAAGATTTTTTCCATCGATCAGACTGTGGCGGATGGCCTCGGACTGATGTTTGTATGGAGGATCGTAGATGAGGGCCGGCAAACCTTCATTCGCCTTTGACAGCAACGTGTAGACCTCAAGCGCAGCGTCCGGGAGCCCTTTCATCTCCGCAAAGCGCTCTCCTGACTGGTAGCGGGGTGTTGATTCCAGGTAGGGTATCTGATAGATGACGCCGGGCAATTCGAGCAACTGCCGACGTTGCTCGATCAGAGCCGGCGCGCTGATGTGATAAGTGGCCTCTATATAGTCCCGCAGTGAACTATGAAGCTGCTTTACCGTTTCCTGTATCGTCTGCTGGGTCATGCCCCTCCCCTTTGTTCAGCCTTATCGCGGGGCGACAGCCAGAGACGCTCCTGAAGGAACGCCTCTTCGGACGCAAGTTCGCGTTGCGGTATCCAGTATGAGAACAGACACTTCTCCCTCGGAACGGGACGACCCAGAACGGCGAGGCGCCGCTGAGCCCACAGTGGCACGGGAGAAAAGAAATCCAGACAGCCACCGTCCGGTGCCGGGCGGCATCGGTAGAGTTGTGGCTTGCCGCGGCAGTGGTCGATAGCCATCTGAAGATGCCAAGCAGCGTCGCACCCGCGCCAGCGGGTCCCTTTCAGTGGAAAATCAAGGAACTTGGTGACGTGGCCGGCTATCAAACTGGTGAACCCCCAGAGTTCGGCTCCGTAAGCCTGCGGCCGTCGCCCCACGTAGTTTCCCGATTCCGTCCTGGGATTTATCCAGCGGTTGAGGTAGTAGTCAACGCTGCGGGCAGGATCGAGGATGGAGATGTCGGCGATGGATCCGCTCGGCGGCTGTGCTGTCAGCCGGCGGAGCATGTCGTCAAGCAGTTCGGTTGCTGATCCGGGCTTCGGGGCTTTGAGCCATACCGAATTGGAGAGTTCAATCAATCCAAGGTCGTGCAGGACGGACGGCAGGTTCTCAGAAGGCTGCGGCGTCAGCACCCGTACGAACCCTTCGTGAGCAACACGCGCGTTCAGTGACGCTGGTAATGGTGTTGCCTCATCCCGTACGATTCCGACAAGGAAGATACTTCCACCGGGCCTCACGACGAAAGCTGGCGGTGCTGCGAAGACCCAGGTGCCCTTCGAACGCGGATCGTCGAACGTCACTTGGTTCAGTTCAAGCAGGTCGCCGCCGATGATGAGGCCTTCCAGAGCCGCGGCGGCGCGTTCTGCGATAGCCCCGTGGTCTTCGGTGAGATATTGAAGGCTTTCGAGGACTGCTGCAATAAGCGTTGACGGCGAACAGGGGCATAGTATTCCTGCGGCCCGTCGAAGCGAGGCCGCCAGCATGGCATCGTCGATGACGCCGTCGGAGAACGCCGAAAGGCCTAATGTCTCGCGGCTAACCTTCAGGACTTCGGCGGCTGAAACTTCTGCGATCACCATTTCCACCTCGGAAGTGCGTTGCCGGAAAGCCCGCTGTTCTTGGTAACTGCCAGGAGAGCCAGCAGCCTTGCACCGCGCAGCAGCGCGATCTTTTCCTTGATCTCACGGAGTAACCCGTCAAGTATCGGTTCTGGCAACAGGAGCAATTGATGAGGCTGGCTGGCCAGTTGTAAAGCGAACTCGCAGAGGCCGTGTTCTAAACAAACCTGATAGCGAACAGCAACCTCCGCAAACCATTGCGTTCCCGGACCTGTGCCAGCATCCATTCTTTCGCAATCGCGCCGGAGGATGACGGCAAATCCCGGCAACCCTCCTACCAATCGTTCAAGCTGCCGCAACGCGGACTCTGACTGCGGGTTGGAAAAATAGGCGACCTCCGCCTCAGCCCATCGGCTGCCGCAGAGTCGAGAATAGAGGCGGTTGACCAGCCGGTCGATGACGCGGTTGCGCCGCATGCCTACGAGCGGACCGAGAAGACGCGCGTCGCTCCATAGCCGCAGCAGGTCGAGAATATGCCTGATCTGGACGGTGCCGCCGTCGAGATCGTGCAAATCCGGCTCGATGATAAGACCCTGTAATCCGCCCTCGATTTGCGTGCTAACAATCATCGCATCAAGAAACTTTCCATGCTGGGCTTCGAAAAGCCCGCCGGGAGGCGGCACTTGATATCCTGTCAGGACATTCTCGGCACCAAGACTCACCGACTCCGCCGGTCGGCGAAGGCTGAAGAAGCGGCAAGTCGCTGCATCATCGCTCCCAGTGTCGTCGATCAAGCGGACTGTCGTAACGCGATTAATACTGCGGCAAACCCACCGAACGGGTTTTACATCCCTCTCCAGCCGAAGCGCGTATTCCCCGAGTTCGTCGCCCTTGATTAGGAACCGGCCAGATGCCGCTTCGAGATAAGCCAACGCACGGCCTTCATGCTTGACGAACTGCGAGAACTTCGCCAACCAGTCTGCGGCGCTGACAGGCAGGTCAAAGGTGCCGATCTCTTCAGACAGCAATTCCGTCCCGCTCGCAGTGGTCAGGCTGATCGCACATGTGACGCGGCGTCCGGCCGGGCCGTGAACACTGACCACGACATCTCCTTCCCAGAACGTGTCTAGGGAAGGGTCGTAGGGGTCCAGAGAAATGGCGAGTCCGGCATGCGATGTCGTGCCGGGAATCCAGGGCTCCGGCTCGCGCACCTCCAGAGTGACGATGCCTTCCGCTGCGGGTGAAGATGGTATCGCGGAGGCGTGGTAGCCTCGCCGGGCCTTTACGGCGAGCGTGTGCCTTCCCGCAGGAAGCGGGGGAATCTTCACGAACACGGGAGACCCGACACTACACGCTTCGATGAGGGTCTCAGCGCCGTTGTTGAGACGGAGGCTGTAGGCGTCCAGCGGGTGATCGTTAGCGATGCCAAAACAGGGCGCTTCAGTTGTCAGCCACTCGCTGTGCCCTTCGCCGTCCCAGCCGCGCCCCGGCAGTCCGGCTGGCCAGATGCGTACCGTTCGAGCCACCTGTAATCCCGCCCGCTGCAACCAGTTGATGTTGTCGGACGAGAGAGAGTCCGGCATGGAAAGAACACTTGCGCTAATGCCGTCACAGTCCAGGCCACATGGGGCAAGGAGCGGATGACCGGAGCCAAGGGCGACCTCGCTGAGAAGTATGTATTTCCGGCCGGGCCGGACAATGCGCCCCGTAATCTCGCGGGCGAGACCGTCGGCGCCGATGCGGCACAGCCAGATCGGTCCCGCCGACAGCCGGGTTTCACTGTCAACCAGATGATCTAGGATTCCGTTTGGCCGCTCGAAATTCACCAGCGGCGCACTCGCGCCAGGCCAGGACTTGAGCACGCGCCTTTGGGCGCCAGAAAGGAGCCACCCGGTCGGCAGCCAAGTGTCGCCTGCTCCGGCGACTTTGCATCTCGTCCCAGCGAGGAACGCCCGGAACTCAGGATAGAGTCTGGCGACACTGGCGAAGCTGGGAATATCGATGACCACCGACCATGTAGAGGTTCCCGAACGGCGAAGCATCAGGGTCGGACGGATGCCCAGCGGGGCACGGGCATCGTCTTTCCCGCCAGAGTGCTGAACTTGACGAGCCGTCGATATTCCTCCCGGACCACGTCCCGCACCTTTCAGACGATCAGCGACAAAACGCCGCGTTTCCTTCAGCCACTCACGGGCGCTCTGCACCTGTTCAAGATCGGAGACCAGCCTTTGGAGTGTCGGCGGGTAGATCGGGCTTTGGCCTTCCACTTCTCTGTCGCTGAGAAGCGCAAGGACGATTCTGCCCGCCAGTTCTTCCTGTTGAAGAAACTCCCGGAATCGTGTTGACGCTTCCCATGCGTTGGCTGCCAGGAGTTGCCCGACGGCACCTGGACTCAGATCTTCGAGGCGGGCAAGGCGGTAGCGGAGATCGTAGAGGGCCTTCGCGAACTGCCCTTGGAGATACTTGGGCAGGATGGCATGGGTGATCGGCCAAGCGATGATAGAAAACCAGTCGGCCCACTGGCCGGACGGTTTTACGCCGTGGTAGGTTGTCTGGAATTTGGAGAACCAGGTTCGGAGTTGGTTGCGGCTGCCCCTCTCCCGCCACTGCGGTGTTCGCTCTTCAAATGATGGCCAGTATTCATCGCCGTAATAGTCATAGCCGAATTCGGTCGCATAGACGACCCAGACCAGCCAATGCGACGCCAACCACAAATCTCCCGCCAGCCGCGACCGTAACAGGCTACCGATCTCTTCCAACTCGTTCTCGGTCAGGCCGTGCTCAAGCGCAAACAATGGGAAGCCCGACTGGGACCTTGCAGAGGAGAGTTCCCTGAAATGCGTCTCCAGGCGCTCTTGCCATTCTTTGAGAGAAATCGGCATGGCAGCTATCTTGTCACCGGATTGCGCGCACCTTCAAACCCGTGAGCGACCCCTTGGCGGGTAGGCCGTTGCGGTGGTCACTGAGAAGCGCCGCGATGTTTTCGCGCTTCCATGTCGTGAACTCTGGCCTCCGTTGCGACCGTGGCAGCATCCACCGCTCTACAGCCAAATGCGCCACTTCGTCGGCGCTGAGCAATGATGACACATCGGGTTTGCCTCGGCCGCTGTGCAGCACCTTCAGGGCGTTGTCGGCAAGCTGGCAAAGGAAGACTTCCCGCTGGATGCCGTGTCGGAGCATATCATCTTTGAAGCCCAGAGCCTTCAGAGCTTCCCTTGTCGTGCGCATGCGCCAATTCGGCCCATGACCGTAGCAATGCAGGTCGGCGTAGGGATGGCCGATTTCTCGAAGGTAGTCGCGAAGATCTGCAAACAGGTTATCTGGGATATGGAAATGCCCCCAACCGCCGGTGTAACCGATGGGCTTGAAGTATTCGATTCCGCCCAGCTTTAGCCTGTTGTAGACGGAAGACCTCCCCATTGAAGACGATGTCGTCACTACGAGGAGGCGCGCCTTCTTTTCAAGTTGCGAAATAATTCCAGTGGTCTTCCCGTACGCCTTGGCAAAATCGTCATAGATGTCTCTGCTTCGAATTAGGCACGCGACGAGCTTGCCTCCCAGAAGTTCGTTGTAGGGTGGCAAAGCACCAAGGACATAGGCGTCCATAATGTTAACCAGCCGTTCACTGCGTGCCTGCGCATTCCAGTCGATCAACTTGTCGCGGACCGACAGGTTGAAAACGGGGTCGCCGATTGCGATGATGCCTATCAGCTTTCCGTTGTGTTTGTCCCAGACCAGGTATCTGAGCCGCCGGCCGAAACCATTCGAAACTGGCACCGACCACGTCAGTGATGCGAGTCGAAATAAGTCTCCCTCCCAGGTTCCACTGGAAACCTGCTGGAGGACCGGGGATATCCGGGCGGCGTCAATGTCATGTCCCGATGCAAAATATTTTATGAGTTTCGGAAAACGCTCCGCGATGAACTCCCGACTTACTGCTAGCCGATCGTCCCGCTGAGAATTATGCATGCTCCGGATTACCTCTTTCCCAGTACCAGGCGCAACCAGCCCGCCGTTCTCTGTTTTTTCAAAACCCAAGGACTTTAAATGCCGTCTCAAGCGTCTCTTGAGTGATGCCGCGCGTGTTGAAATTGTAATGACGGCGGTGCTTTTCTTCTTCAATCACTTCCCCTTCAACGCGCGTGTTATCTTACGACTCTGCTTGCCGGTGGATACCGGACGATCAATCGCCGCATCTCCCGCCACATAGGTCCGCATGAATTCTCGAAGAACCTGGGCGGCCGGTTGATCTTTGGCTCTGCAAACTCTGAGGAATTCGTCCCGGAGGGTACGTTCTACCCGGATTCGAAGCCCCGCGTCCTTCGTCGCCATCTACTCAGTGTAGCCTTTGGATACACAAATGTGTATCCAAAAAATTAGCCACCAACGATAAACGTTAGCTGACTGGTTGTTGCAGACGCGTAAACGCGGTCAGCAGCGGGCCGTCTTTGCGATGGCCCGATCCGGTCTTTAGCTTCGAGGCGGTGTGTCAACAGGGATTCCACAGAGCAACCCGGCGATACCATCGATTCGTGAACCGTTCGTCCTCAAGCCCGCCGCGCCGCTCTCGTTTGAGGATGAAGACAACAACGTAAGCATCACCAGTCATCACCAGACGCTTACACAACAACGACAGTTCGAGCGACAAAGCGCCTACCCGAGTCATTCATTCACTTCTACCTCAGCTTCAGCTTCGACCTCTGCTTCAATTTCCTGCAACTCGATGACGGCGGTGCGAAGCGGCTCGTAAATAGAGATCTCCTGACCCAGAATCTCGAACGTCACGGCCAGCGTATAGCGAGCTGTTGAATCAGGATCGTGACTCCATCCTTGGTGTCCAACGACTGCGATACAGAAGTCGTTGGGCAACATGTTGGATTTCACTACAGCCCAGTCCTTCTGAACCGTACCGCTGTTCCGCCTCGTATCCCGAATGAAACCGGTAATCGAGCTTTCGTTCAGGGTCCATGGGAGGGTGGAGCCCGGCAACGGCTCATCACCGTCGTCTTCTTCCTTCATGGCCCGTGCGCGAAACGTGTTGAGCCCCTCTCCGAGCTTGCTGCTTTTCCAGTCCACCCACGTCGATAGGTAACGCCGCAAGTTGCGGCGTGTACGCCGTGGTTGCGCCACATAGGAGAGCGTAACTTCAACCCGTATATCGAACTCGTCGGCTGGACTGCGGAGTTGTGCGGGGATAGGCACCTGGTAAACGTGACACTCAAGTGCGCGAATTGATATCTCGCCGGTCGTGATGAAGGTAGTGCGGTGATCCGTGTTGGTGGTCGCACGGGTCTCGTCTGGGAGCCCATATCCGACGCAACGGATGATCCGCGAAACTTTCTCGATCAACTCCTGGCGCCGATTCTGATCCAATCCTGGTTGGCGAAGGTCAGTCAAAAACCTTTCAGCCCATGTGGGCCAGCGAGCTGACTGCACGATGAGTGCACGGTACAGAAGCGAAGGCTCTTGAGGCAAAAGATGCTGCAATTCCGCAGCGATACGTGCCACCTTCGGCGCAGCAAAAGAAGTCCCAACATCGTCGCGATCATACGCAGGTCCCGGCGGAAACATGGTGGAGCGCACCAGTTCAGGGCATGCTGCCGCAATCCCACCGTCCCGTACATCCGTCGGCGAATTCTGTGTACGTGTATCGTCTCCACCATACTCGACAACTTCTGGCTTGATAACATTCCAGATGCCGGGACCAGATCGCGAGAATGCCGATGGTTGGCCAACGTCTCGCGCGAAGGTACGCCAATCGCCGTCATCAAACGCGCCATACGCGATTGAGCCAACGGTAAGAGCCTGAAGACTTTGAGCGGGATTTGCAATCCGCGTGGACGCCTCATACAGGTACGCCGGATACTGGCGTCCCGCATCCAGATGGTCCTTGATTCCGAGGTAGGGATTAGTGCCCAATGCTGGAAGATTGCCAGCGCTTTGTATGATTAGCACGTCATATGAAGAACTGAGCAAATCGATCTCCGCCGCCCAGGCTGACATGTACCGAGTACGGCAGTAGACACTCGCATTGATCGAGTGATTGAAAATGCGCGTGTGGCGTGGTCCGTTGTGAAATCGCTCAACGGCAGCGCGCAACACTTCCGGGGGGAACATCTCTTCGGGCATTTTGTTGTGCTCGTCGAGCACGCGGGCATTTTGAATCCAGAATGGAAGCTTTGGCGCTCCATTCTTGGCAACGACTTCGCCATAAAGGACCGCGCCGCTCACGCGGGTACCATGGCCACCGGGCTGTACGAAGTCACTAACCTCGGTTGTGTTCTTCCCCAGCACAAAGCAGTGGGATGTTGCCTGATCGATGGCAGGCTGAATAAATACATGGGCTTCCTGGATACCGCTGTCGATCACACAAACAGCCGGGGCATCAGCATCAGGTGCTACGGGTGCCACAGGCGGGACGGCGGCGGCCTCTGCTCCACCCGCTTGCTGCGGGAGAGCGATATCCTCCGGCTCAACAACCTCGAAGATATAGGGGTAGTTGAGCACGAAGTCCTTCAGGCCCTTGCCAGAGATTCTGAGCCGGACCGTAAAGCTGTCAGGGAGGACGGCCGCGTCGAAAGGGACGCCGTCAACGAGATGCAGAATGTCGGCTTCGTAAGCCAGGGCAAATCGTTCTATCTCACCCTCACGTGTGATCTTTATTTGATCCCATAACTCGTACGCGTTTGCGCGGGCCTGCGACCAATCGTGCTCCTTTCTAGCCCAGTCTGCGTCCTTGTCCCGCTTACCCCTTTTGGGTTGTGCGGGGATCTCTTGAGTGCCTGTGCAAGCAATACCTATATCTACGATGTAGATCTGCGCATCGCTAATACCTGGCCATACGGCAAGGAGATGATCGGAAAGAATACGGCGTAGACGGTCAGCCTGCGTCGGATCATCAAAAAGTCTATGCACCTGTGCAATGGTTGCCGATCCGCGTATCTGCACGGCAAACTCATTCACCATTGCTAGAAACGGAGTTAGCTGAATATCTTCGGCGGCGACAATGACATATCCTTCCTCTTGTTCGGCGACGATTTCGAATGAGAATTTGTCACGCAAGACGTCCAAGTCGAGGCTTGGATCAACTTGCAGAAGAATCGGAATGCCTTGAGGAATGACCGGAACACCCTGTTCCTCGCTTTGCGCTTTGCGCTGCTGCCAGCTGGCGCTCAGAGATTGCGCAGAGGTCGCCAGAGAAGTGCTATGCGCTTGACGGGCATTCCGGTTTGCCAGCGTTTGCGGCGAGGGCGAACCAAACCCTCGAAGACGCGCCCTCCCCTGATAACGCAATAGTAAGGGAAGATGCTCGAAATTGTGCTGATCCGGCATCCGCTATTCCTTGTGCGCGGGAGTCTCATTGATATGGAGTTCCGCGATAGCTCCACGAATGTTCGATTCAGTGACGACGTTACGTCCTCCTAAAACCGCAGCCTTTGCGGCGTCGCGGGCCGCCTTCACCACCATTGCAGCGGGAGCACCACACAGTTGATCGACAAGGCGACGCCAGTCGATTGGTTCTGCAAGCTTGACAGCAGAGAGAGTCATGTGCAGAAGTTTCTCAACTTCTTCCGGACCGGGTGGCGGCACAAGGAAGACCTCATCAAAACGTCGGAAGAGTGCCCAATCGAGAGAAGATTCGATATTAGTCGTGGCAACTAGCAGGCCCGGCGCATCATACTCCTCCATCAACTGCAGAAGTGAGTTTACGATGCGAGACGCCTCACCAATGTCCTTGCCGTTGGCCCGAGACCGCGCGATGAAATCACATTCATCCAAAAGCAAGACACAGGGGCGCTCTTTAGCGGCCATGAAGAGGGCGCGGAGATTAGTTGCCGATTCGCCAAAGTAAGAGGAAATCAGCGCATCGAAACGAACTTTCATCAGCGGTAGGCCCGTGTTCCAAGCAATGCGCTTCGCGCCGAGGGACTTTCCGCAGCCTGGCGGGCCGTAAAGAAGGATGGTCTTCCTTGGTCGGAGTCCAAATGTCCCTAGCCTGTCTCTGGCTGCATATTCACTCTCGATGCGCGCAAAACGTTCCTCGATTGCCGCTGGCAGAACCATGTGGTGCTCCAGAGTTTTCGGTTGGAAGAGCGTAGCTAGTGATTCGCCATGCCTGCGATTGACTGGCAGCTCGATAAGGTTTCTCTCGGCAACGGGTGCGGACGAATGACCGTTACGGCGCGGGCGAGGCTGCTTGAGGATCGCGTCTAGCTGATCTGCAAGTTTCTTGTGACCTATCCGCCGTTCAGATTCCACGATTTTGTCCGCAAGACGATCAAGATCGCCTTGGGAGCCAGAAGCGATGGCGCGAACAACACGTTTCATGATGTCGGAGTTCATGTAATCCTCGCCTTTTCCCATACCAAATGGCCGACGCAATACACCGTCACAGTCTAGCTTCCCGCACTCTGGCGGTCGCAAATCGAGCGGAACTCGACACCTTGCCTGCGAGCACATATCGCCAGCCATCAGGCTTCCGTTCGGAACGAATTTCGTGGCCCCGCTCCCTTAGCGCCGTTACAACGCGCGAAACAGTCGGGATGGAGACACCGAGCTGTTCGGCGAGCATCGGAGTGGAGTACTCGCCCGAGCCGATCAGACCCAGCACTGCCTCCAGCCGTCTTTCAATGTCGCGTGAGCGTTGATATACCATCGGCAAGTCTTCCTGAGCCTCGCTAGTCTATCAGATAATGATAGACTAGTCGGGCAGCCGTTGCCAGAGGCCTGAGCGTGAATATTGGCGAATTCGCTACTACAGCCGATCCGGCAGCGGCAGCCAGTTTAACGTTGCCAGTCTTGACCTTCATAATGCTGCCTCCTTCATTCCTTGGACGTTACCTCCTGATTGAGCGTATCTAAGTACCCGTTCGCCTCTTCTGCAAGAACCTTGGCACGCTTGGCCAAAAAGTCGGGATAGGACTCGGTGGCGAAGCTCTTCCTCGACACTGGGACAAACTGCTGCGTCAACTTGTCATCGGATATCTTGTAGCGATCCAGATAATCCAGAGGATTCTTCGCACTGATTCGAATGTTGATACTCGGCCCTATGACGGCGATATTCGCCAGCGCGTTGATCTGGTCATCCTCATATTTGTCTTCCAAGAACTTCTTAGGAAAGATGTGATGCCATTGTGGTTTAAAGTCAGAGAGGAGTTGTGGACCTTCAAAGCCAAGAAGGTGGCCCTTTTCGTCCCAGTCGCGCGCCTTATTCTTGTAGACCATTAGATAGAGCAAAAAGCGCCCAAACGCAGAATCAGAATAGTCGCGCAGCATCTCGTCGGCATCAATGGCAGAAATCTGTTGAAGACGTAGCAACAATCGCGTGACAGCATCCTTCATATCAGTCGAATCCGTAACGTCACGAACATCTTCATCGAGCGAGGTTGTCCCTGATCCGCTGTATCGGCCTAACCGAGAAGCCTGCAAGAACCAGTAAAAGGCCTTGTCGAACGAAGGTTCATCAGGGTATTTGTTCAGGAGGCTGATGAGGGTTATCAGAGCTGCTTGAGTTGGCAGCGGATCGTTACTTGATACGCCGTATTCTGCAAATCGTTTGACGAGGTTCTTCCAGCTACTTTGACACCTGGTCCATGCGGGCCGGATGGTCTCGGCATCCCAAAGGTTATCGGGAATCTCTTTAAATCGAGTTTTGCCTGCCACTATTGCTGTCAGGCTTTTAAAGAGAAGATTGGGGTTCAAGTCAAAACCGCAATCCTTTAAATCATTGAGGAAGGGCAAAAACTCGTCGCGGACCCAGCCTGGAGCGCGGGCGGCAACAACTCCAAGGTAGATGTCTGCTTCGGTGACTCTTGTGCCGCGGCTGTTAAGACGGGAAAAAATCTCAACAACGTCTTCCAGCTCGTGATTGACAGTGACAGTCACGAGGTCCTTTTCACGGACTTTGCGGATACGGTCGAGCCTCGTATAGACTTCCATCGCATCCATCCCGTCGCACAACCCTTGGAGTTTTACCTCTTTGGCTAGTTCTTGCAGCGTCTTCTGGTCCTTCTCCCGTTGAGTGTCAAGGACCAGCAACCGCGAAAGTTTGATGTACCGGTCACCCTTAGCCTTTCGGATCGCCGCATTGGCCACGTAGAAAAATGGAGCAGCCTTGGCATTAATATCAAAACGAATGTCGTATCGCTTAACCGTGTTATCCCAATTCTCGGCTGAAGGCCACCAGTACGGTTTCCTGCCGAACAGAATGCACAAGGCGGTTGTACGCTGCTGCCCATCAACGATCCAGAAATTAGGCCGTTGAGCGTCGCTGGCTATTCGCTCTTCGACGCCTCCCCTGCTGTTCCATATCAGGAGGCTTCCCACTGGGTAATCGAGCCACAAGGACTCAGCAAGGTCCCGTACTTGAATCGGCTTCCAGACGAAGCCCCGTTGGAATTCTGGAACGCTCAACTGGTGATTAACTCCCCGGTCTACAAGCTCCCAGGCTTTCAAGTTTGGTTCAACAGCCATGTTGTTCAGCTCCTGGTAGCGTCTGTGAAATGTTGATAGGGATAGTTGTCATTAGGCACCTGCCCACTCCGCCGACAACGCTTCTGCCTGTTGCAGCACAGTCTGCACGGCGGCATCCTGAAGGTCAGGCGGGTACCCATACTTTCGAAGGATCTTTTTCACAAGCACGCGCATCCTTGCTCGCGCCGCCTCGCGGTGCATCCAGTCCACCGTAACCGTATTCTTAACACTCGTCACCAGTTCGTGGGCGATTACCCGGAGCTGGGGCTCCCCCATTACTTCACGCGCGCTCTCGTTCTCGGCGAGGGCGTCGTAGAAGGCAATCTCCTCGTCTGAAAGGCCTGCCTCTTCGCCACGCTCATGTGCGGCACGGATGTCCTTCGCGAGTTGGATGAGTTCTTCGAGCACCTGGACGGTCGTGATTGCATTCGCGTGGTAGCGTGCGACGGCCGCTTCGAGGCGTTCGGAGAAGGTCTTCGACTGGACGACGTTCTTCTTGCTTTGGGACCTTATCTCTCCGTTGATCAGCTTGCGGAGGGCTTCCAGAGCGAGATTCTTGTGGTCCATCCCGCGGACTTCGGCGAGGAATTCCTCCGAGAGGATCGAGATGTCCGGGCAATCGATGCCGGCCGCCTTCATAATGTCCACGATCTCGGTGGAAACGACGGCACGGCTGATGATCTGTTGGATAGCGAACTCGCGCTCGGCAGGACTCTTCCCGCCGCTCTCGGTAGTTTTTATCATGGCGGCGCGGATAGCTTGGAAGAAGCCGACTTCGTCGCGAATTTCTCGTGCTGCGTCGCTGGCAGAAGCGAGGGCGAAGGCCTTGGAGAGGGCGAGCACGGCGTCTCCGTAGCGCCGGTGAGCCCGTTTCTTCCCCTCCGCCGTTTTCTCTTTCGCGGATGCGGCCTGCTGCATCGAAAGCACCCAATCTATTGCTTGCGCCATGACGGACAAGCGCTGCTGAGGCTTGGCATCAGCGGAAAGGGCAGAGCTGTAATCGAAGCGATGGAACATGGCGCGGACGATCTCGCACTTTTCCAACAGGACTGCGACGGCCTGATCCTCGTCTATTCCCGTCTGATCCTGGTCGTGTTGGGAGTATTGCGAGAGGGCGTTCTTGAGGTTTTGAGCAATGCCGATGTAGTCCACGACAAGGCCCGCGGGCTTGTCGCGGAAGACGCGATTGACGCGGGCGATGGCCTGCATCAGGCCGTGGCCGCGCATCGGCTTGTCCACGTACATGGTGTGCATGCATGGCGCATCGAAGCCGGTGAGCCACATATCACGGACAATGACAATTTTGAGAGCATCTCTCGGGTCCTTTGCCCGCTTCGCCATAAGCTCGCGGCGGGATTTGGGCCGCTTGCCGATATGAGCTTGCCAGTTTGGAGGGTCTGAGGCCGCGCCGGTCATGACGACCTTGATCGCTCCGGCCTCATCATCGTCGCTGTGCCACTCCGGGCGCAGCTTGATGATGGCGTTATAGAGCGCGACGCAGATGCGGCGGCTCATGCAGACGATCATTGCCTTGCCATCGAGGGCGGCGTTGCGGGCTTCGAAGTGCCGGACAAGGTCATCGGCAATCATGGCGAGGCGTTTGTCGGCGCCGACCAGGGCTTCCACGCTCGCCCATTTGCGTTTGAGGCGCTCCTGTTCACTCTGGGCCTCATCTTCGGTGATCTCGGCGATCTCAGCGTCGATCTTCGGCTTCTCGTCTTCGTCGATATGAATGCGGGCGACGCGGCTTTCGTAGTAGATCGGGACGGTCGCGCCATCCTCGACGGCGCGGCTGATATCGTAGATGTCAATGTAGTCGCCAAATACGGACCTGGTGTTGATGTCGTCTTTTTCGACGGGGGTGCCGGTGAAACCGATGAAGGAGGCATTTGGCAGGGCGTCCCGGAGATACTTGGCGAAACCGTAGGCGACCTCGCCGGTGCTCCGGTTGAGCTTCGAGTTGAGCCCATACTGGCTGCGGTGCGCCTCGTCTGCGATGACGACGACATTCTTCCGGTTGGTGAGCAAAGGGTGATCGGTTTCTCCGTCAGCGGGCGAGAATTTCTGAATAGTCGTGAAAATCACTCCGCCGGAGGGGCGGTCGAGGAGCCTGCGAAGCTCTTCGCGGCTCTCGGCCTGTTGCGGGGTCTGGCGCAACAGGTCCTTGCACATGCTGAAGGTGCCGAAGAGCTGGTCGTCGAGGTCGTTGCGGTCGGTGAGGACCAAAAGCGTGGGGTTTTCCATCGCCGGGTGCTTGATGATCTGCCCGGCGTAAAAGGCCATAAGAAGGCTCTTTCCGGAGCCTTGTGTGTGCCAAATGACGCCCACTTTGCGGTCGCCATCGGGGCGGGTGGCCTCAACAGTGCGGGTAACGGCGTGGCGGACGGCGTGGAACTGGTGATATCCGGCGAGAATCTTTACCGTCTGAAGCTGCTTGTCCTTGGTTTCAACCTGACCAAATACGATGAAATCCTTTATCAGGTCGAGAAAGCGGCGCTTGTCGAAAGCGCCCTTGAGGAGCGTTTCGAGTTCAGGCACGCCTTTTGGCGCGAGGTCGGCGCCGGTGAGGGTACGCCACGGCATGAAGCGCTCGCGGTCGGCGGTCAGAGACCCGATACGGGCTGCCATCCCGTCGGAAATGACAAGAACCTCATTCATGCGAAACGTGGAGGTGATTTGTGCTTTGTAGGTCTGGAGCTGGTTGAAAGCGCCGTCCATCGTCGCGTTTTCGTCGCCAGGATTCTTGAGCTCTATTACGCCAAGTGGAAGCCCGTTGACGAAGAGCACAATGTCCGGCCGGCGGTTCGCCTTGTTTTCGATAACACTGAACTGGTTCACTGCGAGCCAATCGTTGGCGTCGAGGTCCTCGAAGTCGATAAGTCTGGCGCTATCGCCGCCGATGGTGCCGTCTGCGCGGGTGACTTCGACGGGAACGCCTTCAACGAGAAAGCGGTGAAGGCGGCGGTTTTCCTCGGTGAGTGATGGGGTTTCCGACTGGTGGAGCTTGCGGAACACGTCTTCGCGTGTGTCGGCCTTCAGGTGTGGGTTAAGGCGGGCGATAGCCGCTTTGAGGCGGTCGGCGAGGATTACGTCGCCGTAATTGGCCCGCTCCGGAGCGCTGCCATCCGGCCCGATGACAAGGCCGTTGGCGACGCCGTAGCCGAGCTCGCCGAGCCAGGCGAGGGCGGCCTCTTCGACGTGGCTTTCCGCGATGCCGCTCATGATACTTTTCTCACGATCTTTTCGGCCTCGCGGATGCGGATCTCTCCAGACATCAGCTTGGGAAGCAGAAGATCGCGGGTTTTGACAAGGCTGCTTGCTTCGTGAATGTTTAGGATAATGCGATCGAGCATCGGTGCTACCGTATGCTGGAACGCTTGGGCTATTTGCTCTGACGGCAGACAGAGCGGGTAACGCGCCATAACTTCCCAACTCGTGCGCGGCATCTTCGTTCCGCCCGATCTTTGATCGGTGTATGCCACGAATTCGTCAGTCGAAATACAGGACAGGACAAAGGCGGCGATGCTGGGAGTCTTTGGCCCCAGTACGAGAATATCCGTGGAACAGATACCGTCGAGCGGTGCAATGCCGACTTTGTGAAAATACGGGCGAAGCTTTCCGAATAGAAAGTCGCCGCGATGGAAAGCCAGCTTACCGCTTGTTACTTTTCCGGCGCCTTCCCAGCTATTCAGCGCAATAGAGTGGCGCGGCATGTGCTCAAGCCCAATATATGGCGTATCCGGTGACATTTCGTTTGGCTTCACGGACTCCCCGACATTCCGCGCGACATCGCCAAGGCATCCGTTTTTCCACCCCATCGGCTTGTCGTCATCATCAAGCCGATCGGGGAAGCGCGTCCAGATTTCTGGTGCGAGGTACGGAACCCGGCCTTCGGCTTTGGCACGGGTTGGACCAAAATCCACAAACCAGTCCTTGAAGATAGCCCTCGCCCCCGCCTCCAGCGTTTCGTTGTTCCGCCGGTTCAGCTCGATCTTGGCGTCCAAGGTTCCGAGGATTGCCGCAATTGCGTGTTGTTCGGCTAGCGAAGGAACAGTTATCTGCGCCTCCTTTATTGAAGAGGTCGACAGGTTGACTTGAACGCCGCTATTGGCTCGCGATCGTAAATATTCAACATGTGGGGACCAATTGGAGTAGTAATAGAGATACTGAGGGTCAAGTACGTCAGGGCGCACGACCCTGATGCAGCCTACACGCTGATTCAGGACAAATCGGCGAGAATGCCTTATCTGCGCAGTGTTGCCGAGAATTGCCACATTATTCTTCATATCCGTCATAGCGATGACAATGTCACCTTCACGCAGCAAATACTTGTCGAGGTTTTTGCCATAACGTCTTGGCACGAAAACGGGCGTACTATCTTCCTGGAAGCCTCCTCCGCGACGGATATATCCCATTCGGAAAACCTCGATGGTGTCGACGGAAGGGATAACGTAGTCCGTGCTTTTAAATGCGAAGCCGTTTGAGAACTCGCATAATTGATCCAGCCTGTAATGCTTCCATTCAGCCATGGCTGGCAACCCTTGCGAGGGAAGAGCGAAGTTGTGAATTAAGTCGCTCTCCTTCAGCAAAATCCGATTCAAGAAGCTTTCTTAGCTTCGCGAACTTCTCCTCGAAAGACACATCGTCTTCTTCAACGTCGGGGGCTCCGACATACCGGCCTGGCGTCAGGACGCAACCATGATCTGCCGTTTCCTTGAGGGTTGATGACTTACAGAAAGCAGGGATGTCCTCGTATTTTCCGCCCTCCGGCTCGCCCCGCCATGCGTGATAGGTGCCGGCAATCTTCGCTATGTCGTCGTCTGACAGCTCCCGTCTTGTGCGATCGACGAGATGTCCTAGCTTGCGGGCATCAATGAAAAGAATTTCGCCGCGCCGGTCACGCCATTTGCCACCGGGGTTCTTGTTTCGCGCCAGGAACCACAGACACGCCGGAATCTGCGTCGAGTAGAAGAGCTGGCCTGGCAGGGCGATCATACAATCGACGACATCGGCCTCGACCATGGAGCGGCGCATTTCGTCTTCGCCACTCTGGGCCGACGACATAGAGCCATTGGCGAGGACAACACCGGCGGTACCGTTGTGTGACAGGTGCCAGAGAATGTGCTGTAGCCAAGCGTAGTTGGCATTAGAGGCAGGGGGAACACCGTATTTCCAGCGAGCATCTTCGCGAAGGCGGTCTCCGCCCCAATCGGAAACGTTGAAGGGCGGATTGGCAAGGATGTAGTCGAAGCGAAGGTCCTTGAGATCGTCCTTGTGGAAGCTGCCTTCGTTGTTCCAGCGGATGTCCGCGTCTATGCCGCGGACGGCGAGATTCATCTTGGCGAGCCGCCAGGTTGTGTAGTTGCTCTCCTGGCCGTAGATGGCGATGTCGCCGATGCGGCCGCCATGTGTCTCGACAAAGCGCTCCGCCTGGACGAACATGCCCCCGGAGCCACAGCAAGGATCATAAACCCGGCCTTCGATCTTGCGCGACTTGTCAGGAAAGGGCTCCAGCATTTCCACAAGGACACGCACGACAGAGCGGGGGGTATAGAACTCCCCACCGCGTTTGCCTTCGGAACCGGCAAAACCCCCGAGAAAATATTCGTACACACGGCCGAGGATGTCTTTCGCCTTCTGGCCTTCCTCGTGCATGGCGATGCCGCTGACGAGATCTATGAGTTCGCCGAGCATGACCTTGTTCAGAGCGGGCCGGTTGTAGTCCTTCGGCAGAACGCCCTTGAGGCTGGCGTTGTTCGACTCGATCGCGAGCATGGCGTCATCGATCAGCTTGCCAATGGTTGGTTGCTTGGCTTTCGCCTGGAGGTGCGACCAGCGGGCGCCCTTCGGGACCCAAAAGACGTTTTCGGCGAGGTATTCGTCCTGGTCTTCTGCGGCGGACGGATCATCAGAGAGCAAGGCAGCGTGTTTGGCCTCGAAAGCGTCGGAGATGTACTTCAGGAAAATAAGCCCGAGCGCGACGTGTTTGTAGTCGGAGGGCTCAAGGTTGCCTCGGAGTTTATCCGCAGCGAGGAAGAGCTGCGCCTCGAATCCAAGGTTAGCGCCGTTGCCATTCTTGGGCTTCACTTTGGCGTTCTTGTTCTTGGGCTTTTGCGGGGGCATACCTTTTCTCCTTAACTACGACTGCGTGTATCCGCATGAGCGCGACTCTCGCTGGCGCTTGCATCGGCAACGTACTTCTCCGCAGCGTCGCGCACAACCCACGCCAATGAAACCTTCTTCTGCTTCGCGATTTCTTCCAGAGTTTCGTAAAGGGCAGGCGGAAAACTGATCGACGCCCTAACCGCCGGCGTGCTTTGCATATTCTTCCCGCTTCCCCGCGTCTTCTTCATGGATA
>OCZT010001000.1_pt1 | contig 29091 bp, 24 predicted proteins | sample 1539031 | NCBI WGS metagenome assembly OCZT01 (sample SAMEA3539308, study PRJEB22396) | soil metagenome | biome: tundra; feature: field; material: soil | place: USA | collected 2010-05 | depth 0.15 m | reverse complement strand
GGCGCCACCCGCCGGAAGGTGAACTTCCGCAAGTCGAACAAAGAGGCCCGGCCAAGTTCCGGGCCTCTTTGTTCGTCATTGAATTCAAAGACTCCGTGCCTAATCCTTTCGCGGTCGCATCGAGGAAAAGGTGGAATACCTCAGAGCCCTCGCTCAGCAGCTTACCGTTCCGTCACTCTATCCAGCAGATTAAAGAACTCCGGAAAACTGATCGCGGCCGACTCAGCGCCCTGGATGAGCGTCTCGCCCTCGGCCCGCAACGCCGCCACACTGAATGCCATGGCGATGCGATGGTCACTGCCCGAATCGATGGTCGCGCCGTGAAGCGTCTGGCCTCCGGGCACATCCACTCCATCCTCGAACTCGATGACCTCGGCTCCCATAGCGCGGAGATTCTTCACCACCAGCGCAATCCGGTCCGACTCCTTGACACGCAGCTCCTTGGCGTCGCGGATGCGGATGCCGCCGCTCGTGTAAGGCCCGATGGCGGCCAGCACCGGCAACTCATCGATCAGTTGTGCCGCCAGCGCGCCGCTGATCTCCACGGACCCAAGCCCCTCGGCTGGGGCGGAAACCTGCACCGTTCCCACCAGTTCGGCGTTCTTCTCCTCCAGGCTTAGCACGCTGATATGCGCGCCCAGTGAGGTCAACACATCCAGTAAAGTTGCCCTCGTCGGATTCAGTCCAATCTCGTCCAGGATCAACGATGAGCCCGAAAACAAAGTCGCCGCACAAAGAAAGAATGCAGCAGAAGAAATATCGCCCGGCACCGCTGCCTCAATGGCATGCAGCACCTGCGGTCCTCCAATTGAGACCGAGTCCACCGTGCGAGTCAGGCGCGCTCCGAAAGCCCGCAGCGCCAACTCGCTGTGATCGCGCGTCCGCACCGCCTCGCGCACCGTTGTGGTTCCGGCGGTCTGCAATCCCGCCAGCAGGACGCAAGTTTTGACCTGGGCGCTGGGAACCGGCGTTGTGTAGTCGATTGCCATGAGCGCGCCGCCTTCGATGGTCAATGGCGCGTGGCCCTCGGTAAGAGTTAGACGCGCACCCATTGCTTCCAGCGGCTTGCGAATCCGCTCCATCGGCCGCCGCGACAGCGATGCGTCACCGACCAGCGTAAAGCTGCCCTCCTGGGGCGCAAGCAGGCCGGCCATCATGCGCATTGTCGAGCCGGAGTTGCCGCAATCCAATGCCTGCATCGCTGGAGTCACTCGCCCACCCACACCCGTCACTTCGACTGAGCCGTCTTTGAGCCGGCTGACCCTTGCCCCTAGCGCCTCCATACAGGCGAGCGTCGAGGCACAATCCTCTCCGGTCGAGAAGTTTGTAAAGCGCGAAGTTCCCTGGGCAAATCCGGCAAGCATCCCGTAGCGGTGGCTAATGGACTTGTCACCGGGCAGGCGAAGACTCCCGCAGACATTGCGAGCGGGGCGAATTATGCGTTCCTGATTCTCGATGGACAAATGGGGCTCCGAAAGGGTTTCAATTCAAGTTTAACCAATGGCAAGAGACCGGGCGGTCACTCCACTCCCAGCACCTTCACAATCACCCGTTTCCGCCGTTGCCCGTCAAACTCCGCGTAGAACACCCGCTGCCAGGTTCCAAGGTCCAGTTTTCCGCCCGTCACAGGAAGAGTGGTTTCGTGGTGCAGCAGCAGCGACTTCAGGTGTGCATCTCCGTTATCTTCCCCGGTCTGGTGATGTTTGTAGTCGGGCCGTGCAGGCGCCAGTTCCTCAAGCCATTTGCCGATATCCTCAATCAGCCCGCTTTCCAGATCATTCACGTAGATGGCTGCCGTAATGTGCATCGGCGACACAAAGCAGAGCCCGTCCTCCACCCCGCTGCGCCGCACAATCTTCTCCACCTCGTCGGTAATGTGCACCATCTCCCGCCGCTTCCTGGTCTCGAACACCAGGTACTCTGTATGACTCTTCATGCTGACTCCATCCTTGCCCCAGCCCAAATCCGTCCCAACCATTATCCTAGAGACTGCCGTGACCGCATCGAACCAGCCCACCGCCGATTCGCTCTCTGACGACGGGATCGCCCTGCTCGCAGCCGGCCAGCCGGCCCGAGCGGCCCAGGCCTTTCGCGCCGCCATCGCCGCCGATCCCGCTCACTACGAAGCCCACCACGGCCTCGTCCGCGCCCTTCGCGACGCCGGCTCTCTGGAGCAGTCCATCGGCGCCGCCCTGGCACTCACGGCCCTTACGCCCACCGATCCGCTGGCCCACACCGCGCTCTCCATCTCTCTCCAAACCGCCGGACATATTCCCGAAGCCGAGGCCGCCACCGCCCGCGCACGCATTCTCGAGTGGAAACTCCAACTCCAATCTCCTCCAGCCCAGGATTCCCTGCCGTGAAAGGCGCCCACCCGCGCTCTCCAACCGCACGTCTGCGCTGGATGCACGACCGGCTGGCCGAGACCTATGGTCCGCAACACTGGTGGCCCGCCAAAACACCCTTCGAGGTCATCCTTGGAGCGTATCTCACACAGAACACCGCCTGGAAAGCCGTCGAGCGCTCGCTCGACAACCTACGAAGCGCCGGCGCGCTGACCGTTGCCGGCCTTCGCCGGCTCCCTGTCGACGAGTTGCAGCGCCTCATCCGCCCCAGCGGCTTCTACACCCGCAAAGCGCCTGCCCTCAAGGCATTCGTCGCCATGCTCGATCAGGAGTTCGCCGGCTCCCTCAGGAAGATGGCCGCGGCGCCAACATCCGGCCTTCGTCGCCGCCTGCTCGTTCTGCCCGGCGTGGGCCCTGAGACGGCGGACGCCATTCTGCTCTATGCCCTCGGCCACCCCGTGCCCGTGGCCGACGAATATTTACGGCGCATCTTCGAGCGGCACAAGTTGGCCAATGCCCCGCCCGTACGCGGCAGCATAAGTTATGAGGCCCTGACCGACCTCACACGCCGGGCCTTGGGCACCACGCCGGCAGCCCGCCAGGCCAGCATCTTCAATGAGTTCCACGCCCTCACCGTAGCCGTCGGTAAGGCCCAATGCGGTCGAACACCCCGCTGCGAGGGCTGTCCGCTGGAGGCGGATCTTTTGCACAGTACGAACGACAGTTAGCGGCCCTCGGATTGGCCGCGCCGCTCAAGCCGGGCGAGTATGATGGACTCGGGAGCTTGCCTGATTGCCGCAAGGCAGAAGGCCTGCCGTGACGCACAACTAAAACCGCCCGGCCCGCGGAAAGTAACGACTCCAGACTCAAAAGACTCCAGGCTCAAGGAAGACTGCCGCGCGTGAAACCCGACATGAAAGTGTGCTTCGCTGGCCTCGAACTGGTCAGCCCGGTCATCGCCGCCAGCGGCACCTTCGGCTACGGCATTGAATTTGAAGAGATCGTCTCCCTGGAACAGATTGGCGGGTTCGTCACCAAGGGCATCTCTCTGGAACCGATGGCCGGCAACGCCCCTCCGCGCATCATTCAGACCGCCGCGGGAATGCTCAACGCCATCGGGCTGCAAAACGTCGGTGTCGAAGACTTCATTGCGCGCAAGCTGCCCCCGCTAAAGCGCTACCCCCACTGCCATGTCTTCGTAAACGTCTTCGGCTACACCGTCGGCGAATACATCGGGGTCATTGAGCGCCTCAACCACGCTGAGGGAATCGCTGCCTATGAACTCAACGTTTCCTGTCCCAACGTTCACGCCGGCGGAATGGCCTTTGGCGCCGATCCTGGTTCGCTCGAATACCTCGTGAGCCGCGCCAAGGCTGTCTCGCGGCGGCCGCTTATCGTCAAGCTCTCCCCCAATGTGACCTCCATCGCCCACATGGCCAAGATCGCCGCCGGCGCCGGTGCGGATGCCGTCAGCCTGGTGAACACATTCCTGGCCATGGCCATCGACGTTGAAACTCGCCGGCCGCGCCTGACCAACGTCACCGGCGGTCTTTCCGGACCAGCAATCAAGCCCATCGCACTGCGCATGGTTTATGAAACCGCCCGAGCTGTGGATATCCCGATTCTCGGCATGGGTGGCATATTTACCGCTGAAGACGCTATCGAGTTCCTGCTTGCCGGCGCCACAGCTATCCAGGTTGGCACTGCCAGCTACGCTGATCCGCGCGCCGCCGAGCGCCTGGCCAAAGGCATGGAATCCTGGTGCCGCAGCCATCAGGTCGAGCGGGTAGCAAACCTCACCAGCGCACTTGAGATCCCGCGCGACTAGAGTTGAAGGGCCGCCCTGAGGTCTGTGCCCTAGGGGACGTAGCTCTCCGGTTTCACCGCCATCGACGCGGGCGGAAAGCGGGACAGGTCCGAACCAAGCGAAGTATTCGGCGTGTCTCCCATTGTGACCTCAAGCGTGCCGCCGTTGGCCAGGTCGGCGTGTCGAAACCACACCTGGTCCAGCGGCTGGCCGTTGAGGCGGATGCTCTGCACATATTTGTTGTCATGCGATGTGCCGTGAGCGACGAGCACAAAGTCGCGGCCGTTCTTCAGGTGGATGGTTACTTTGTCGAAGATGGGACTTCCGATATCGTAGGTGGGAATTCCGGGCGTGACGGGATAGAAGCCCATCATTGAGAAGACAACGAATGCGCTCATGCCGCCGCCGTCCTCATCGCCGGGAATGCCTTGCAGCGTATCGGGGAAGAACGATTCCAGCAGCATGCGCACACGCTTCTGGGTCTTCCACGGCGCGCCCAGCCGGTTGTAGATGTAAGGAATGGCAAAGCTGGGCTCGTTGCCCATGGAGAATTGGCCGGCCATCGAAGTGGAATCGGGGAACTTGGCGAGGAACTCAAAACGTGACCGGCCCAGCGGCTCGCGGAATAGCTGGTCGAGATTCGCTTCGGCTTTGGATGTGCCGCCCATCAAGGCGATTAAACCGTTGAAGTCGTGGATCACATCCCAGGTGTAGGTGTAGCCGTTGTTCTCGTCGTAGTAGTCGCGCCCGCCCGGGCCACCGTCCCACTTGGGATCAAGCGGATCGATCCATTTGCCGTCGGCGTCTTTCGGCCACATCATTCCCTTGTCGGCGCGAAACAGGTTCCTGTAATTGGCTGCGCGCCCCAGGAAAAGCTTCTCGTCGGCGGGCTTGTTCAGCACCCGAGCCAGTTGCGCAATATTCCAGTCGTCGAAACTGTTTTCGAGAGTTACAGGCACCGGCTGGCGTTTTTCAAACGCGTGGACACCTGCTACGGTCTCGTTTTCTCCGGGACGCAAGGCGGGCATGTAGCCGTGTGTATTGTAGAAGTCGTCGAGCGGGGTTTTTGGTCCCAGGCTCCAGGGAAGAAGCGTAGTATCCAGAGATCGTTTCCGGAGCCCTTCGTAAGCGGCCTCGATATCGAAGCTCCGCACCCCTTTAAACCAGGCATCCGCGAACCATGGCGCGGAGTGATTGCCGTTCATGCAGGCGAGATCACCGGCGACGGTGTTGAACGTGGGCAACGTACCGGACTGCTGGTACATGCGGACATAGGACTGAATCTTGTCGGCCTGGATGTCGGGATTCAGCAGGGTTTGCAGGGGTTCCAGCGCGCGGAATGTATCCCAGAGCCAGTTGTCCACGTAGAACGGGCGCGCATCCTCGTGCACTTTGTGGTCGAAGCCGCTATAGTAGCGGCCGTCCTCGGTGATGTTGATCATGCGCTCAAAGCAGCGATAGAGCGCGGTGTAGAAGATCCGTTTCTGGGTCTCGGTGCCGCCTTCGACGGCGATGCGGCCAAGGGTCTGATTCCAGCGCGTTTTGCCCGCGCTCTTTACCGGATCAAGGCCCCAGGCTGGAATTTCGCGGCGTAGATTCGCCTTCGCCTGCTCGACGCTGATGAATGAAATGCCATAGCGGAATTCGAGTAACTTCGCGTCCGGCGCCGAGGCAGTAACCCGCTTCCCTTCACCATGGGTTTCGACCTTGAAGTTCACCGGCGCGGAGAACTCACCATAGACATAGGCCTTCATGTCGCTGAAGCGCTCTTCGCCGCTGATCGCTTCGGCTGCCTGCTGCTCGATGTCGCCCGACATGCGATTGGCGAGGACCACTGACGCATTGCCTTGGGGAAAGGTGAAGCGGAAGTAGCCGCAGCGCTCGGTAGGCGCGAATTCCGCCTGTATCAGCGAGTCATCGAAGCGGGTGGAATAGTAATAAGGCGTCGTCTTTTCCTGGTCGTACGCGGCCGCGCGGCCATCGCCAGGCATGATGCTGAACAGTTCCAGTGCACGGTGCGCGCTGATGGTGAGCGGGAAGGATTCGATCCGGTCGTCGAGCGCGTCCGATCTGATGGGGTAAACGCGCACCATGCTGTTGGGCAAATACACCGCAGGGCGCGTCGGCACCAGCAGAATACTTACATTGCCGATGGTTGGATCGACGTAATCCACCTGCGCCAGAGCCGGTATTGAAAACACGGCAAGGGCCAATAGGGCAACGAACAACAACTCCACGCGACCTGAGAACTTTCTCAATGCTCCTTCGATTTTCATCTTGCTCCCTGTCCGGATTTGAGGCCAATATCCAGCAAAAACAGTGTACGGTTATCGGCGGCGCGGAGCCGTTGGGCGCGGTTGGTCAAAGCGGATTTGAGTTGGAATTATGAAACAGAACCGCTTTTTGTCCGTTTTTTTGAGGGAGATTTTGCATAAGTCCCTTAGAATCAATGCGTATTTTTGCGGAATGTAACAAGATTTTTTTACTGTAAGTTAAACATTTTAATTGTGTTACAGAAACACGGCATGAAAAATGGGAGGGGGGGGAGGGGTACCCCGGTGGTACGGACCGGGCACATACCTGACATTTTGGACCGGGAACATCCCCACTCAACGCGGGAACCGGACGGATCCGCGATCCTTTGTCCGGCGAGAAGAGTTCTGTTCCTACTTCCAGCCCTGCAAAGATTGTGCGCCAATTCGCCGAATTAGTATGCAAAGCGGTTCAGGTCAGGTCGTCTTCGGAAGTTGCATGGGCTGAGAGGGATTGGCTCGGGGGCCAAACACCCGGGGTGCGTTTGCTTTTGACCGGAACAAAAGGGGCGAAGATCCGGGCCCGAAGACCTTGCGAAGACGCGTGCTCTTTCCGGGGGCTGAACAGGATACGCAGAAAGTGCTGGACACAGTGTTATGCTGCCACCCGGTACGACGTTTTGCTGCCACTTGGGCCCGTCCCGGAAGGGTCCTGATCTGCCACTGGGTACGGAGCGCTTCTTAAGCCGTAATTCTGCTTACTCATGAGTAGCTTCCGAGTACGGGACAAACCGGCCGGAACTCCAAATGCAGGTCCACATCGGGCTTGGAAATACGCTTTGGCCTGTTACTGCAAAATTAGATTCTTGAGGAAGCAAATAGATGAACACAGGCCTACTTGGCGGCTGGGTCATTGAAGGAAATCCAGCAGTCTATTCCTCAGCGTTTCCTGCGTTCTAGTTTCGCACTCCCATATGACTAGCGATTTCCAGCCATTGGCCGCCAAGCTCTCGATATTCTTCTCGTCTCTCGCTTGGTTGCGCTCAAGTTTTGGACGCCAGTACTCCGGATTCGACTTTGGCACATGTGCAACTTTGCAGTTCTTGTGCGCGTGCCAAAAGCACCCGTGCAGGAAGATGATCTTCCGCCGCGGCGCAAATACAAGATCGGGCTTGCCTGGGAGATCTTTCTTGTGCAGTCTGTAGCGGTAGCCCATCCGGTGGACCAGATGGCGCACTGCTAATTCTGGGCGCATACCCTTGCTGCGGATTGCGCGCATGTTTGCACTACGGTCCATCATGATTGCTGGAGAAAAGCTCGAATGGCGTTTTCGTACACCTGCGGCGGCGGCAGGTTGCTTGGTGCAGTGAACGCTATTACCACTTGATCAATGGTCGTCGTGAATTTTCCGACACTGCGGAGGGAGCAGGGGCTTTCAGGCCCCTGAAAGCTTGGCTCAAATAAAAATGGCTTTAGCCACGGGCCTTTCGTTTATGCTGCGAAGGTGCTGCTCGCGCCACAGGAAACTCGAACGTACTTCGTAACCGCTGTAACGGCTCAGCGCCGCAGCCTGTTTCAGGGCACGGCCACGGCTGAACTCCTTCAGCGAACCATTTTCGAATATCGCAGCCAGGGAAGATTCCTTTTGCACGCATTTGTCATCATGCCTGACCATTTCCACGCACTCATCACACCCGCTCCGGATGTTTCGCTCGAAAAGGCCATGCAGTTCATCAAGGGAGGCTTCTCCTTCCGCCTGAAGAGCAAGCTGGATGTGTGGGCACGCAGTTTCAACGAGAGCCAGACCATGAGCCAAGAGAAATTCCGGAGCTGTATTCGGTATATCGAGGAGAACCCAGTTCGCCGCGGGCTTGTATCGACGCCACGAGCCTATCTTTTTAGCTCGGCTTCTCTTGGCCCGTTGGACCCTATGCCTCTCCACATGCAGGGCTGAGCGAACCGCGAAGAATGAGGCCCGGGCCTAAAGGCCCTCCGTTGAGCCGCCGTATTCAGGGGCCTGAAGGCCCCTGCTCCCTCCGGAAAAGGAAGAAACAACGATCAGTCAAAGAGTGTGAGCAGGCCGGAGTTAGATTTAATAGAACGTAATGCCACGCGTTGTGAGTGGTCAGTAGCCAATGAGTAGGATGCCTTTTAGCGGAAGTTGAAGTCGTCCGCTCACGTAGAGCGTCTCAAGAAAGCTCTCAACTTTGGCAAAATCGTCCGAGCCGCGATATGTGTTGCGGACAGCTATCGCGAGGTGTAGGACGTCATGCATCATGCAAGCCTGGAAGATATCCTTGAGGAACTGATTGTTATCAACAGCTCGGCCTGCCTCGACTTCAAGCACCCAGCCAACACTCACAGCATGTGCATCGGCATTGAAGCATTTCAGTACTTCTCCTTTGCGACCAAAAAGCACCGGGACGACAATCTTGTCGTCGGCGGATTTCCCCTTCTCGACTCGGAACCCTAGCTTTTCCAGTCCTGGCCGGAGACGCGCCATAACTGTGTCGCTATGCTGGTTCAGAGTTTTGGTCGAATCGATTGTGTCGGTGATCTCTTCGAAGAGCGCCACGATGGAGAGACCAAACTCCGGCGGAGGCGACGATTTCGGGAAAAAGACCCAGTTGATCATTGCGGCTTCTCGTCGAAGTCGCCGAATCTTCCCTCATGGCGACATGAGTCGCACTTGGTCAGCGCATCGCGATCGTACCAAGTCGAACCGTCCTTAGCGTCCTCAGTTCCGCTGTCATGTAACAAGACCCGCATAGAAACCAGGACCTCAAACGGACCGTACGATCCGCAGCCTGTGCAGCCCTGGCCTACCGGTCCCGGCCTTCCGCGCGAGTTCTTTCGCAGCGTGAAAAACTGCGGCACGATTCGGGGTTTGTGATCTGCGACCCGATCATCGTGAAGAGGTTTTGACTGCAAGCCGGTGAATTTGTAGCACCACCCGACGCGGGTCCGCAAAACGTGGCCTGCATTTTGACTGTTCAGATCACACCGATCATTTTGTAGCCACACGGATGTGTGACGTAGCTCACAGCCGAGTGTACTTTTCCCTGCGTACCTTCCCATTCATCCACCGGTGAACCACGCGGCGCATTCATTTGAACGCTGAATCCCCTCCGTCAATGGTTCTCCGGCTCCCGAAGAAACGAGCGAGGCAGGCATGGGTCAAACCATTTGGGGTTCAATGCAGCAGAAGGGCTACAGCCGCAGGGACTTTTTACAGTTCTGCGCCGCAGCCGCAACCGTGGCCGGGCTGGGCAAAACGGGCGTCGCCCAGGTTGTGTCCGCATTTGAAAAGAAGGAAAAACCGGCGGTGGTGTGGATGCACTTCCAGGAGTGCACCTGTTGCAGCGAGTCGTTCATCAGGGCGTCGCACCCCATCGTGGCCGACGCGCTGCTTGATGTTCTCTCGCTGAATTACACCGAGACGCTGATGGCGGCCTCCGGCTTCCAGGCTGAGAAGAGCCTGAACGATACCATTCGCGACCACAAGGGCAAGTACATCGTGCTGGTTGAAGGCGCGGTGCCTACCAAGGATGACGGCGTATATTGCATGATCGGCGGCAAAACCGCGGAATCGATTCTGCAGACCGTCTCAAAGGATGCGGCCGCGATTGTGGCCTGGGGCAGTTGCGCCTCGAACGGCTGCGTGCAGGCGGCCAAGCCGAATCCGACCGGGGCCACGCCGATTTACAAACTTGTGGACAAGCCGGTGATCAACGTGCCTGGATGCCCGCCTATTGCCGACGTAATGATGTCGGTGGTGACGCACATCCTGGTCCTCGGGCAGATTCCGGAACTCGACAGTCTGGGCCGGCCAAAGGAATTCTATGGCCGCCGCGTTCACGACACCTGCTACCGCCGGCCCAATTACGATGCCGGCCTTTTCGTCGAATCGTTTGACGACGAGAACGCGCGCAAGGGCTATTGCCTTTACAAGATGGGCTGCAAGGGCCCGACGACGTATAACGCCTGCTCGGTGACCAAGTGGAACGAAGGCACCAGCTATCCCATCCAGTCCGGCCATGGCTGCATTGGTTGCAGCGAGGCGGGCTTCTGGGACAACGGTCCGTTCTACCAGCATCTCGCTTCGTTCCCCGGCTTCGGTATCGAGAGCACGGCGGATACGGTGGGCGCGGTGGTGGGAGTGGCCACTGTGGCCGGAGTTGCGGCGCACGCCGTGGTCACCAACATTCGCAAGCACAAGGTGATCGCGGAAGTGCACGCCGAAGAACACGCGGAAGACAAGGAGTAGCCAGCAGCTATGACACGAATCGTCGTCGATCCTGTAACTCGAATTGAAGGCCACCTGCGTGTTGAAGCAGTGGTGGAGAACGGCGTCATCACGGACGCATTCAGCTCCGGCACCATGATTCGCGGCCTTGAAAAGATACTCATCGGCCGCGATCCCCGCGATGCCTGGGCCATTACCGAACGTGTCTGCGGCGTTTGCACCACTGTCCATGCGCTGGCCAGCGTGCGAGCGGTTGAAGACGCAATCGGCGTCGCTGTTCCGCCCACCGCTGAGCTGATCCGCAACATCATGTTGACCACGCAGTACGTGCAAGACCACGTAATCCACTTCTATCACCTGCACGCCCTGGATTGGGTGGACATTGTCAACGCTCTGAAGGCCGACCCGAAGAAGGCGGCGGAGCTGGCGCAGACGTTCTCCAAGTGGGACAAGAACACGCCGGCTTATTTCACCGATGTCCAGAACAAGATCAAGCAATTTGCCGCCAGCGGACTGGGCATTTTTGCAAATGGGTACTGGGGCCATCCGGCCTACAAGCTGCCGCCGGAGGTGAACCTGATCGGCGTGGCGCACTACCTGGACGCCCTTGAATGGCAGAAGGAAGTGGTGAAGATTCACACCGTCTTCGGCGGCAAGAATCCGCATCCGAATTACCTTGTGGGCGGCGTTCCCTGCTCCATCGACGTGGATGAAGTGGCAGCCATCAACGGCGAGCGGCTGAATCTTGTGGCGCGTCTGATCAGCAAGGCCGATGAGTTCGTCAACGAGGTCTACATTCCCGACCTGCTGGCTGTGGCCTCGTTCTATAAAGATTGGGCCAAGTGGGGCGGCGGGTTGACTAACTACCTCAGCTACGGCGAATTCCCCACCCAGGGCTATGGCAAGCCGGAGACGTTTAAGTATCCGCGCGGCGTGATTCTGAATCGCGACCTGAGCCACGTGTACCCGGTCAACCCCAGGGATTCCGAGGAAATCAAGGAATACATCGCGTCGTCGTGGTTTGACTACGAAGGCGGCGATGCCAAGGGAATGCACCCCTGGGCCGGCGAAACCAAGATCAACTACACGGGACCAAAGCCGCCGTTCGAAACGCTTGCCGGCCACGCGAAGTATTCGTTCCTGAAGACTCCGCGCTGGAAGGAGAACGCGATGGAAGTGGGGCCGCTGGCGCGGTTGCTGGTTGCCTACGCTTCAGGACGCACCGACGTGCAGGAGCTTGTGAAGGGCACGCTGGGCAAGCTCGGCGTTCCCGTGGATGCGCTGTTCTCAACCCTGGGCCGGACTGCGGCGCGAGGATTGGATGCGGCACTGGCCATGATCTGGCTGAAGGACTTCTTCGGCGAGTTGATGGGACGGGTCAAGACACGCGAGACCTCCACCTTCAACGGCGAGAAGTGGGAACCGAAGAGCTGGGCTAAGGACTGCCAGGGCGTTGGCCTTGTGGAGGCGCCGCGCGGTGCGCTGGCGCACTGGATCAAGATCCACGACGGCAAAATCGACAACTATCAGCTCGTGGTCCCGACCACCTGGAACGGCTCTCCGCGCGATGCCAAGGGGCAAAGGTCGTCGTTCGAGGCTGCGCTCATCGGCACGCCGGTGGCGAATCTCGAGCAGCCGGTGGAGATCATCCGCACCATCCATTCCTTTGACCCATGCCTGGCCTGCGCTGTGCACTTGTACGATCCGCAGGGACGGCACATAACCCAAGTTTCTTTTGAGTGACGCATATGAGTGCTCCAGTTATTGGTGCAGGCGGTATGGCGCCGGCGGCTCCTAAACATCCGGTTGAATATCGGCGCGTATATGTGTGGGAATTGCCGGTGCGCGCCTACCATTGGATCAACGCAATCACCCTGACGGCCCTTTGCATTACGGGCTACCTGATCGGGGCCCCGATTCGCGCTTTCTATGCGGCTGAGGCGTACCAGCAATACTGGTTCGGCTGGGTGCGCTTTATCCACTTCTTCTGCGCGTACATTTACGTCTTCAACTTTCTGGCGCGGCTCTACTGGGGCTTCGTGGGGAACAAGTACGCCAGGTGGACCAATTTCTTCCCGCTGAAAAAGTCACAGCGGCAGGAGATTGTGGACGTTATCAAGACCGATGTGCTCCAGACCAAGATGCATGGAGCCATCCAGACGGGGCACAACGCGCTGGCGGGGTTCATCTATTTCGGCACCTTCCTGGCGTTTTGCGCCCAGTCGATTACCGGCTTCGCGCTCTACTCCAGCATGAGCAGTTCGTGGATGCCGCGCATGTTCAACTGGATTGTGCCGTTGATGGGCGGGGAGATGGGCGTGCGCTACTGGCACCACCTCCTGCTGTGGTTCTTTGTCACGTTCATTGTGATTCACATCTATCTTGCGTTCTATCACGACTACATCGAGGGCCGCGGCACCATCTCTTCGATCGTGGGCGGATGGAAGTTTGAGCGCGAGAAGAGTGACGACTGAAGTGTCCCTCCAATTGCTTTAACCCAAAACTGATCGATCTGTGTGGCCTTTTCCTCTTGGAAAAGGCCACGCTATTCTATGCCAGAGAGGCAACCATCCATTGGAGAATTCCCCTAACAAAGCAAAAACGCTGGTTCTGGGCCTGGGCAACGTCATCATGGGCGATGAAGGCATCGGCGTTCACGTTGTGAGAGCTATTGAAAAGCAGAAGCTGCCAGAGGGCGTGGAGTGCATGGACGGCGGCACAGGCGGGTTCGTTTTGCTAGAGCCGATGCAGAGCGCCGGGCGCGTTGTGCTGATCGATGCGGCGGCCGACGGCAATCCACTGGGAACCGTGACCCGCACCACGCCGCGCTTCTCGCGCGACTATCCGCCTACGCTTACCGCGCACGACATCGGGATCAAAGATCTGCTGGATGCTTTCTACATTCAGGGCGGGGGCCCCGAAATCGTGCTGTACGCCATTACCATCGACCCCAGGCAGCCGATTCGCATGAGCCTTTCCGCCGAAGCAGAAAAGGCGGCGGAAGTGGCTGTTGAGCGGATATTGGCCGAGTTGCGCGAAGGATCGCCGACGGAGAAGAAGACCACCAGCTGAGTGCGCGGTCCAGAGATTCGCAGGCCGCCGCAATCCCGGATAAACTGAAAGCATGCATCATTCCCACGAACGTGTGGCTGGGCGCACTATGGAATGCCGCGGCATGGAGGCACTGTGTCCAAGGCCTTTTAACGGCGCCTGGTCCGCGCGGTTATACCGGAACCGGAGTCGATGTATCCCGAAAGCACAACTTTCAAGTCGGCGCGACCATCAGGGAGTGACGACCATGCACAAAACCAAACAGCACACAGTTACTCTGGTTCCGGTCTAGGGCTAAGCGCGGGATGAATGCAGAAAGTAGAACGCCGAAGACCGAGCACAGCGATTGGAAACCTTCAGTCAACCCCTGGATGGTTGCCGCATCGGTGATGATCTCCACCTTCATGGTGGTGTTGGACTCGTCGGTCGCCAACGTCGCCCTGCCGCATATCGCGGGAAATCTCTCCGCTTCGACTGACGAGTCAACCTGGGTCCTGACCAGTTACCTGGTTGCCAATGCCATCATGCTGCCGGCATCCGGCTGGATTGCACGGCGAATCGGGCGCAAGCGCTTGCTGATGATTTCGATCCTGGTGTTCACTGCGGCGTCGCTGCTGTGCGGCATGGCGATCAATATGCCGATGCTGATTCTGGCGAGGGTTTTGCAGGGCGCGGGGGGCGGCGGCATGCAGCCATTGGCGCAATCCATCCTGCTGGAAAGTTTTCCGCCCCAGCAGCACGGCACGGCCATGTCGGTCTACAGTTTGGGAATCATCGTGGCCCCGGTGATTGGGCCGACGCTGGGGGGATGGATTACCGACAGCTACAGCTGGCGCTGGATCTTCTACATCAATCTGCCGGTGGGGCTGCTGGCCCTGTTCATGTCCAACATATTCATTGAAGATCCGCCTTATCTTCGCCGAGCATTTAAAAGCGCAATCGACTTTCTCGGCTTCGGCTTGATGGCTCTTTGGCTGGGCACCATGCAGCTGCTGCTCGACAAGGGACAGGAGGCGGACTGGTTTGAGGCTGCATGGATTCGGTGGCTGGCGGGTATCTCGGTCATCGCGCTGGTGGGCTTCATCGTCCGTGAGTTTCTGCACAAGTACCCGATTGTGGAACTGCGCGTGTTGGCGAACCGCGACTTCGCGGTGGGCACGCTGATCACCGGCTTGTTCGGCTTTGTGCTCTACGGCACCACTGCGCTGCTGCCGCTATTTCTGCAGACCCTGATGGGCTATCCGGCGCTGGACAGCGGCCTGGCGGTGAGCCCGCGCGGCATTGGCTCATTGGTATCGGTGGTTGCTGTGGGAGTGTTGATCAACTACGTCGATGGCCGCATCCTGCTGGCCTTCGGATTTGGGTTGGTGGGCTACTCGGCTTTCTTGCTGGGGCAGATCAACCTTGGGATTTCTATGACGTCCGTGGTGGTGCCCAACCTGATCAATGGCTTTGCCGGCGGGTTCATCTTTGTGCCCCTGACCACGATGACCATGAGCCACCTGCGCAAACAGGATATTGGCAATGCTGCCGGCATCTATAACCTGATGCGCAATCTTGGAGGCAGTATTGGCATTGCCTGCGTGACCACGTTCCTGGTACGCGGCTCCCAGATCCATCAGAACTACCTGGGCGCAAACATCACGGCCAACACGCCGGGGCTCAGAGGATCGCTGCTGGGTTTATCGGCGAAGTTCCTCCTTGGAGGCGCAAGCGCGGACAGCGCCAATCAAAAGGCCGCCGGGATGCTGTACCGGGGCGTACAATAGCAGGCGGCTCTGCTGGCCTATGCCGATAACTTCAGGCTGATGGGCTTTCTTGCGCTGCTCTGCATCCCGATGGTGGTGCTGTTTCGTCGCGTGAAAAGAGGTTCAAGCCGCTCCGACGTTATCGGTGAATAAAGCGCTCAATCAGCATTCGAGGCGCAGCCGGTTGTATCGTAACGGGGCGCGGTGGCCATCAGGTTCTCAATGGCTCCGACAGTCTGAATGCCGCCCCTGGCGCCAGCCGCGGTGCAATTCAGCGCGGCGGCGGCGCAGGCGAAATCCAGTTGCCGGCCGATGGGCCATCCTTGCAGCAATCCATAGATGAATCCGGCGTGGAAGATGTCGCCGGCGCCCGTGGTATCCACAACGGGGACGCGGTAGGCGGGCCTCAAGTAAAACTGGCTGCCGTCCCACGCCAACACGCCGTCGCAGCCCAGGGTGGCGGCGGTCAGCGCACATCCATAACGCTTCTGAATGTGGCGCAACGCCGTCTCCAGGTCGGATTCTCCCGTGAGCCGCACAGGAAAGTCCCTGCTGACGATCAGGTAGTCCACGTTTTCGACGAGCTTGTCGACGCCGGGATACGTCTCGTCGAGATCGGCAATGACCGGAATGCCCGCGGCGCGCGCCCACTGGGCCGCCAGGGTGGCAGCGGCAATCTCGCAGCCGTCCAGATGCAGCGCCCGCGCGTTCACAATCCATTCGCGCTTGAGATCCGCGGGGCGGAGTTGAACGCGTTCATCCTTGCGGCATAGAACGGTGCGCTCGCCGCCGCCGTCAACGAGAATGAGCGATTGTGGGCTGGCAGCTTCAGGAGCCACGATGAGCTTTGCGTCCACGCCCGCGGCGGCAAAGGTTTTGCGATGAAGGCGGCCGCCGTCGTCGTCTCCGAGTTTGCCAATGTAGCGGGTGCTGAGTCCCCAGCGCTGGCACGCGATCACGGTGGTCGCCGCCTGCCCGCCGGGCATCACCGTGGAGCCCGAGTACCATGCCTTGGACCCCCGCGTCGGAAACTCTGCAAGGGGAATCAGTACGTCGATGGCGTTTAAACCAACGCCCACAAGGTCAACCGCCAGCGGCTCCGTCATAGGGCGATTATAAAAGGCGGGATGGGGGCGGTGCGCAGCGTTCTAGCTGAACCGGGTAACTCGCCACAGCCATAAGCCGCAACCCAGCGCCGTAACCACCAAAACTGCCGCCATGACCCACAGCCAGGTGATGTTCATGGCCAGTGCCGGCGCTCTTGCGTTCACGCCGAGGTAAACAAAGACGCCCACTGCGGCTGCCACGATTGCGTAGTCCCACCAACTGCGCCGCTCATCCCGGTTCCCGGCTTCGACTCCGGAATAAGATTGCAGCACGCGGTCATAGTCCAGGCTGTAGCGATCACACTCGCGCCGCAAAGCTTGTTTGGTACGCGCGTTTTCACGCTCGGTGGCAACGGCGGTGCTGATGGCAAGGGCGCCGAGAATCATGACCAGGGAGCCTGTGGCCACGAGCAGTTTGTGGGACAGGTCGGCATGGGCCAACTCCCCAAATACGAGCACTCCCCAGGCAAGTCCCCACATCTGGTTGGTGTTCGAAAGCGGAATGCCCCTGCCGATTCCCAGATATTTGGCGGCGTATTGCTGAAACAGGTCGCCGATGACCCAGGCAAAACCGCCCAAAAACAGCCAGAACAGCATGTGAGCGGTTTCCGGCGAGTGGAAGATGGCTGCCTTGGCGCCTCCGTCCAGGGCCAGCACAAGCGCGAAGACTGTGCCCAATTCGCCAATGGTGAAGACGGTAACGAATGAAAGCGGATTCATGCCGCTGATGTAGGCCTTGCGGTAGGGGATGTACATGGTTCCCCAGAGGAGGCTTGCGCCCGCCGCGGCCAGCACGCCCTGCAGGGCGCGACCGGAGTGGGCACCGCCATCGTGAATCGTGCTGAAGGCGAGCATGATCGCGGCGGCAAGGATGGCGAGCGCGCCCAGCAACACCTTGGCAATGTTTTTGCGACCCGCTCCCTTCAACTCTCCAAACACCACGCTGCCCCAAAAGATGCCCACCAGGGCGTTGGTATTCCACAACGGAAAGGCGATGGTGAGCCCAACGTCGCGAATGGCGAAGACCGTGAGAGTGTTGGCGACGGCCCAGAGCATGCCTGCCAGAATTGCAGTAAAAATGAGGTGCTTGTTCTCCTTGAGGTCGGCGAAGACGTAGCGAGTTCCCTTGAGGAGCGTGGGAACGGTCCACCGGGCGGCGAAAACGCCGGCAACCATGCAGAGCGAGATGGCGTAGGGAGACAGGCCGGAGTTGACCAGCTTGGTGGGAGCTTCCGCCGCGCCCAGCCAAACGCCTGCGGCAAGGCCGCAAGCCACGCCAAGGCCATGGAGCCGGCTGAAGCTGCCGATTGCGCTCGCGTTTTCTGGTCCGCCCATGCTGTGCGCCCCTCAATTGGCTCTGAAACCATTACGCCCACACCGGTACTCTGGCGCCTCATCGGAAAATGGCGGTCACATCATCAGTGCAGAGTGATAAGGAGCGCAAGACCGATACAAAACACAACCAAGGGAATCAGCAGGTGGCTGTCGGTGAAGATTGCCTTGACCTTCTCGATATTTGTCATCCACATCCCATTCGTACTCTATTGCTCAATTTGGGCAAACATATCGGCGTCGCCATTCCGCTGTCAACCCCGCTGCGGCCGTGGAGCGCCGCTGGGTCTGCAAAGTGGCCTGAAGAAGTTTAGAGTAGATGTGGCCAGGTGTTCGGCGGGCTGAGGACTACAGTAGTAATTGCTTCCTATCGGAGAAGGGGGCAAGAGCCCGGCCTGAAGGCCCCCAAAAGAACTGGCGCTCTTTCCGGATACTGAGCCCTCGGCTCCCTCCGGTGTTCGCGATCACCAACTGCAGTATCAGGGGCTTCAGAAACCCTAACCATGAAAGAAATGGCAAGAGGAGTGAACGATGTCCGAGTCGATCGATTGGCCTAAGCAAATAGTGCCGCCGCAGCGGCGTCACAATCGCAAATTCCTTTTCCTCTTGTTCCTGGTTGCAGTTGTCTTGCTGGGAGGCCGAACTGCGATCTCTTACTGGGTTGACCTGCTCTGGTTCCGGTCGCTCGGATACGGGGGTGTTTTTGTCAGGACGCTGGGACTGCAATGGGCCATCTTCGCGGCCTTTGCCGCGGCCACGTTTCTGATCCTGTACGGCGCGTTTGCGCTGCTCCGGCGGGCGCATCGTGCGGACCTGCCCAGCGATCACCTCATCGTCATCGGCGGGCGCGAGGTGAACTTGTCGGTCAAGCCGGTTTTGAACTTCATCGCCATTGGCGGTTCGCTGCTGATTGCCCTGGCCACCGGCGGCGCCATGGCGGCTGAGTGGTCCACGCTGGCGCTCTTCTGGTATACGCCGCGCAATACCGGCTCGGCGGTGGACCCGATCTTCGGCAAGCCGCTGGAGTTCTTTCTCTTCAGCCTGCCTGCATTGAACCTGATCGCCGGGTGGTTGCTGACTATCGCCATTGTGACTTGCCTGACAGCCGCCATTTTTCTGCTTGTCAGCGGCGGATCGCGCGCGCTGGGCGAGCGGCGGCTGAGCGGCATTGTGCTGCCCTGGCGCGGCGTTTCCCTGACCTTGGCGTTCCTGTTCCTTGTGGTGGCTCTGCGCACCTACCTGGGCCGCTTCGATCAGATCTTCGAGCATCACACCATCTTCGACGGCGTCACTTACACCGATGCGCACGTCACCCTGACCGGCATGCTGGTGGTCTGCGGCGCGCTGGTGCTGGGCGCATTGATTGCAGCCCTGAATGCAGCGTGGGAGCCACGCGGGCGATGGCTTATTTTGGCCGCCCTTCCGGTGGCAGTCTGCTATGTGGCCGTCGGCGTGATCGGGTGGTACGTGAGCAGCTTTGTGGTGAAGCCGAACGAATTGGTCCGCGAGCAGCCTTACATTGCCCACAATATCGAGATGACCCGGCAGGCCTTCGGACTGGACCGCTTCCTGCAACGCGAGTTCCCTGCCGAGACCACGGTGGATGCAACCGACCCCAAGAACAACCAGGCTACGTTGCAGAACATCCGGCTCTGGGACTGGCACGCGCTCCAGGACACGCTGCGCCAGATTCAGGAGATCCGGACCTACTACGACTTCCCCGACATCGACATCGACCGCTACCAGATTGACGGCGAACTGCGCCAGGTGATGCTGGCAACCCGTGAATTGAATGTGGACAAGCTGCCCGAAAGCAGCCGCAACTGGATCAACGAGAAGCTCATTTACACGCACGGCTACGGCATCACCATGAACCCGGTGAACGGGTTCACATCGGAGGGGCTGCCTACGCTGATGCTGAGCAACATGCCCGTGCAGAGCACCGTGCCGGGCCTCACCGTGACCCGCCCGGAGGTCTACTTCGGCGAGTTGACCGACACCGATGTGTACGTCAAGACGCGGCAGCAGGAGTTCAACTACCCGCAGGGCGACGCCAACAACCTGACTTCGTACCAGGGCAATGGGGGCATTGAAATGGGCGGGTTTCTGCGCCGCGTGTTGCTCTCGTTTGACCGCGGCGACCTGGCCAAGGTGCCTTTCAGCGACGATGTGAATTCCCAAAGCCGCCTGCTGATGCGGCGCAACGTGCGCAGCCGCGTGGCGGCGCTGGCGCCGTTCCTCACCTTCGAGCAGGACCCGTATGTGGTGCTCGGGGAAGACGGCCGCCTCTCGTGGATCCTGGACGCCTTTACCACGTCGGACAACTATCCCTATGCAACCCACTACAGGCTTGACGGCGGTTCCATCAACTACATGCGGAACAGCGTCAAGGCGGTGATTGACGCGTACGACGGGACAACGACGTTTTACGTCTTCGACGCCAAGGATCCGATCCTGGCGGCGTACCGGCGCGTTTTTCCCAGTCTCTTCCGGGATGCCGCGGAGATGCCGGCGGGGCTGCGCAAACACACGCGCTACCCTGAATCGCTATTGAAGTTGCAGGCTGAAGTCTATGGGCTCTACCACATGACAAACCCTGCCGTCTTTTACAACCGCGAGGATCTGTGGACGGTGGCCAGTGAAGTGGGCATGGGCGACAGCGGGGCGCAAACCACCCTGGCCATGCAGCCGAATTTCGTGCTCATGAAGCTGCCCGGAGAAACCGGAGTGGAGTTTGTCGAGATTCTGCCCTTTACGCCCGCCAACCGCAACAACCTGATCGGCTGGATTGCCGCGCGCAGCGACGGAGAGCACTACGGCGCGACGATGGTGTACGACTTCCCCAAAACCAAACTGGTGGACGGGCCGCTGCAGATTGAAGCGCGCATCGATCAGAACGCGCAGCTTTCAGGACAACTGACCTTGTGGAATCAGCAGGGCTCGCATGTGCGGCGCGGAAGCCTGCTGGTCATCCCTTCGGGCCGCGCGCTGTTGTATGCGGAGCCTATTTACCTGCAAGCCGAGCGCAGCCCCATGCCGGAGCTGCGGCTGGTGGTGCTTGCGCTGCAGGACCGGCTGGCCTACGGGCCGACGTTTGAGGCTGCGCTGAGTTCGCTGTTTGGAGGGGGAAGTTCATCGCTGAGCGGCTCGGAGGCAGCGCATCCCGCAGGTGAACCGGGCGCGGCCGCCCCACCTGCAAACGACGTTCACGGGCTGATTTCCCAGGCGGCAAAGGACTTCAACGATTACCAGCGGCTGACCTCTGAAGGGAAGCTGGGCGAGGCCGGAAAGAAGCTGGATGAGTTGAAAACAGTGATCGACAGGCTGAACGCGCAGAAATGATGGCGCAGCTGAGACTGAACAGGTAATCGGGCCAGGCTGGGCCGCAGAGGCTTTGATTGAGGGGAGTAATCCTGATTTTTCCGCTCAGCCTCTGCGGGCGGACTAGGTACACTCTGACTATGGCGCTTTGCATGTACGTTGCCACCTCCAGCCAGGGAAAGCTGCGCGACTTTCGCACCGCGGCCCAGACCCACTCCATGGTCATTGATCCGCTGCCCGGCCTCGACAGGATCACCGCTCCGGAGGAAGATGGGGCCACGTTTCATGCCAACGCTACACTGAAGGCCATTTATTACTCCCGCTTTGCCCCTGGAGAACTGGTGCTGGCGGACGACTCCGGCCTTGAGGTGGACGCGCTGCTTGGCGCCCCTGGCGTGCGCTCGGCCCGTTATGCTTTGGATTCCGGACTGGTGGACCTGCCCGGCGCCAACGACAATTCCGACGTGTGGAACAACATCATGCTGCTGGAGAGACTGGCCGGCGTTCCCACAGCCCGGAGAACCGCCCACTACCGCTGCGTGCTGGTGGCAGCGCGCGACGGCGTGGTGCTGCACACCACTGAAGGGACGGTGAATGGCGTGATCCTGGAGGCCCCGCGCGGGACAGGTGGGTTCGGTTATGACCCGCTGTTTTACCTGCCGCAACTAGACCGGACCATGGCCGAACTGGACCTGGAGACCAAGCTCTCACTGAGTCATCGAGGCCGGGCCATTGAGGCGCTGCTGGCCCAACTGCTACCGTAATTTCCCTAGGTTAAATTGGGTAGCAACCCGACCAGCTGAACGCGCAATCGGTGCTGGGAATCACACGAATTGGCCGTGGAACTCATCCGGAAGTGTTCTCCGGGACTATTTGGCGTCGGCTCGACGTTTATTATGTGATTGAAGTCACAGACTCATGCGGCCACGAAACCGCACGGTCAGATCAGCACGGCCGCTCGACCCACCACCGCGCTCACAGCCGAAGAACCTGCTCCAGGCCGACTCCATCGCAGATTTTGCGCGCACTCTTATTGCCCATCAAGTATCTAAACCCAAGGAGAATCCTTCATGGCACAGAACACTCTGACCGTTACCGATAATCGCACGGATCGCACCTACACGCTTCCCATTGAGGACGGGACCGTGCGCTCCATGGACTTCAGGCAGATTCGGAATGGCGAAGATGATTTTGGGCTGATGCTTTACGATCCTGCCTTCATGAATACAGCGTCCTGCCGCAGCGATATCACCTTCATCGACGGGGATCGCGGCATCCTGGAGTATCGCGGTTACCCTATCGAAGTACTTGCCGAGCACTGCACCTTCCTTGAGGTGTCCTACCTGCTGCTCTTCGGAGAGCTGCCAACCGCCCCCCAGCTCGACCACTGGGTTTACGAGATTACCCACCACACCATGCTGCATGAGACCACCAAAGATTTCATGGAGGGCTTTCGGTACGACGCCCACCCCATGCCCATGCTGGTGAGTACGGTGGCCGCTCTATCCACGGTGTATCCGACTTCGCGCGAGGTTCATGATCCAGCCAACCGGCTGTTGCAGATCAAGCGCCTGATCGCCAAAATGCCCTCGATGGCGGCTTTCTCATACCGGCATAGCCTCGGTTTCCCTTACGTCTATCCGGACAACGACCTCAGCTATACCGAAAACTTTATGAACATGCTGTGGAAGATGGTGGAGCCCAAGTACGCCGCCAACCCGGTGCTGGCGCGCGCCTTGGACATCCTCTTCATTCTCCACGCGGACCACGAGCAGAACTGCGGCACCAACGTAATGCGCTCAGTGGGCAGCGCACTCACCGACCCCTACCTGGCGACAGCCGCCGCGGCGACGGCGCTTTCAGGCCCGCTGCACGGGGGCGCCAACGAAGAGGTCATCCGGATGCTGGATGAGATCGGCTCCAAGGCTGAGGTGCCTGCCTATATCCGCAAGATCAAGGAAGGAGGCGGCAAGCTGATGGGATTTGGGCATCGCGTCTACAAGAACCACGATCCCCGCGCCACCATCATCAAAAAGACCGCCGAGGATGTCTTCGGAGTGACCGGCCACAATCCGAAACTGGACATTGCGCTGGAACTGGAGCGGATCGCTTTGGAGGACGAGTACTTTGTCAAGCGCAAGCTTTATCCCAATGTGGATTTCTATTCCGGCCTGATCTATCAGGCCATCGGTTTCAAGCCGGAGATGTTTACGGTCTTGTTTGCCATTCCACGAACGGTGGGCTGGCTGGCCCAGTGGCAGGAGATGCTGATGGATTCCGAGCAAAAAATCGCCCGCCCGCGCCAGATCTACACCGGAACCCGCCCGCGAACCTATCTGCCCATCAGCGAGCGGTCCACTGAGGGTAAACCGCAGTTTTAGCTGCGCAGCCGGCGAGCAGGCGCAGCTTGACGGAGGTGATGTGGGACACCAATAATGCTTATACACAAAGCGGACTTCCTCGACCCATTCACTCGAACCCTTTTCGACCCGAGCATTTAGGAGCCCATACGTCCATGGCAACCGCTGAACATCCTGCCGTGCCCACCGTGAAACGCGGCGTCCAGCCGCTGCGCGCCGGCCAGGGGACATCTTTCTTCTGGCGCAAGCTTCACTCTCTGCTGGGCATTATCCCCATCGGCGCCTTCCTGCTGGAACACCTGCTCTCGAATTTTGAGGCCTTGAAAGGGCCGGCCGCTTACGGCGCGCAGGTCAGGTTCCTCAACAGCCTGCCGCTGGTCAGAGTACTGGAGTGGACCTTCATCTTCATTCCCCTGCTCTATCACGGCATTTACGGCGTCTGGATCTGGCTGCGCGGCAAGTCGAACGTTGTCTACTATCCCTGGGCGGGAAACTGGATGTACACGGTGCAGCGTTACACCGGCCTGGTTGCGATCCTCTACATCGGGCAACATGTGGCACGGCAGCGTTTCATGGGCATCAGCCTGCCGGAACACCCTTATGCGGCCTTCGCCAAGGTGCAGCATGAACTGGCCAATCCGTGGATGCTGGCGGTTTACATCGTTGCCATGATCGCAATCTGCTGGCACTTTTCTTACGGCATCTGGTTGTTCGCCGCCAAGTGGGGCATAACCCCCGGCGAAGTAGCGCGGAAGCGCATGGGCTGGGCCTGTGGAACTCTGGGAGTGATTCTTGTGGTGATGGGCATGGCTAGTATCTGGGCCTTTATCAGCCCTCAGTTCCGGAATGCCCCGGAGAATCCGCCTGCTCCTATCTCGCAGTGCTTCGCACCGTCTCACTCGGGTACCGTGTTGATCTGAGTCGCTCCTGGCCTCCAGGCACACGCCGGCGGTCGGCAACGGGTCCCTGATCTCTGATCTCTGACCCCTGATCTCTGAAAGGGAAGCATTCCATGGCAGCACCCAGAATCATAGTGGTTGGCGGAGGACTGGCCGGACTTGCGGCAGTCATCAAGATTGCCGAAGCAGGCGGAACCGTTGATTTGTTCTCCATCGTTCCGGTAAAGCGGTCCCACTCGGTCTGCGCGCAAGGCGGCATCAATGCGGCAAAAAACCTGAAGGGCGAGGGCGACACCCCCGCCCTGCACTTTGACGACACCATCTATGGCGGCGACTTCCTGGCCAACCAGACTCCCGTGAAGGCCATGTGCGAGGCCGCTCCGGCCATCATCGACCTGCTTGATCGCATGGGCGTGCCCTTCAATCGCACCCCCGAGGGATTGCTTGACTTCCGGCGCTTTGGCGGCACGCTCTTTAACCGTACCGCCTTTGCCGGGGCCACCACCGGCCAGCAGTTGCTCTACGCCCTCGACGAGCAGGTTCGCCGCTACGAAGCCGACAACAAGGTGCATAAGTACGAGGGGTGGGAGTTTCTCTCCGCCGTACTCGACTCGAAGGGCCAGGCCCGCGGCATCACCGCACTTGACCTGCGCACAATGGAGTTGCGCAGCTTTCCTGCCGACGCAATCATCCTGGCCACCGGCGGCATCGGGGCGATCTTCGGCAAGAGCACGAACTCCGTGGTCTGCACCGGCTCGGCGCAATCGGCGATCTTTCAGCAGGGCGCATATTACGCCAACGGCGAGTTCGTCCAGGTGCATCCCACAGCAATTCCCGGCGAAGACAAGCTGCGGCTCATGTCGGAGTCGGCCCGCGGTGAAGGCGGCCGCGTGTGGGTGCCGCGCACGCCCGGCGACAAGCGGCCCATCAAGCAGATTCCCGAGGCTGAGCGGTTTTACTTCCTCGAAGAGTGGTATCCGAAATACGGCAACCTCGTTCCGCGCGACGTGGCCACCCGCGCCATTCACAAGGTGGTTTACCAGGAGGGCCTGGGCATCGACGGGCAACCGATGGTCTACCTGGACCTGACGCACATTGACCGGGCAACGCTGAACAGGAAGCTCGAGGGCATTCTCGAAATTTACGAAAAGTTTGTGGGCGACGATCCACGCGATGTGCCCATGAAGATCTTCCCCGGCATGCACTACACCATGGGCGGCCTTTGGGTGGACTTCAACCAGATGACCAATATTCCCGGCATCTTTGCCGCAGGCGAGTGCGAGTACCAGTACCACGGCGCCAACCGGCTGGGCGCGAATTCGCTGGTCAGCTGCATCTATGGCGGATTCCAGGCAGGGCCGAATGCGCTTGCCTATGCCAAGAGCCTGCCGGCGGGCACTGGTGACTCTAGCCACACCGCCGAACTGGCCCGCCAGGCGGAGATCAACGGCAAGCTGCTCAAAAACGAAGGTACGGAAAATCCCTTCCGGCTGTGGCGCGAGCTGGGCCAGACCATGACCGAGCACGTTACCGTCATCCGCTTCAACAAGGGCTTGAAAGAAACCGACGAGAAGATTGTTGAACTGCTGGAACGCTACAAGAAGGTGAACCTTGCCGACCGCAGCCAGTGGGCCAACACCAGCTTCGCCTTTGCCCGCCAGCTTTATAACATGCTGGAGTTGTCGCGCGTGGTGACACAGGGGGCTTTGTTGCGCGATGAGTCGCGCGGGGCACACTACAAGCCGGACTTCCCGGAACGCAACGACGAGAAGTTCCTGAAGACCACCAAGGCCAGTTTCACTGGCGATGTGGCCGGCCCTCGCTTTGAGTACGAAGAAGTCGATGTGCAATTCATCAAGCCGCGCCCGCGCCGCTACGACGCTTCGAAATAGCGTCTTGTATCAGGGCACGACTTTAGTCGTGCCGCAAGGGCCGCAAAAAAGGAACGGGGCTTTAGCCCCTGAGGGATCATGGCAAATAAAACCGTGCAATTCGAAATCAAGCGCCAGGCTAACCCCGATGCTCCTGCGGTGTGGGAGAGCTTTGAGCTTGAGTGGCGACCAGGGATGAACGTGGTCTCCGCGATGATGGAGATCGCGGCGAACCCTGTGACCGCGGAAGGAAAGGCGACCACGCCGATCACGTACGATTCCAATTGTTTGGAAGAGATCTGCGGGTCGTGCGCGATGCGGATCAACGGCAAGGCGCGCATGGCCTGCTCGGCGCTGGTGGATAACCTGGAACAGCCCATCAAGGTCGAGCCGCTGACCAAGTTTCCGCTGGTGCGCGATTTGCAAGTTGACCGTTCGGTGCTCTTCGACAACCTGATGGCGGTGAAGGCGTGGGTTCCGGTGGATGGGACTTACGATCTGGGCTCAGGGCCGCGCGTCTTCCCGCAACAGCAGGAAGCCAACTACCCGCTGTCGAATTGCATCAGTTGCACCTGCTGCATGGAAGTCTGCCCGCAGTTCAACGAAGACACGGGCTTTGTGGGCGCGGCTACGATTGCGCAGGTGAAGCTCTTCAACAACCATCCCACCGGCAAGGTCTTCAAGGAAGACCGCCTGCGGGCGCTGGCCGGCGACGGCGGCATTCAGGAGTGCGGCTTTGCGCAGAACTGCGTGGAGGCTTGCCCCAAGCAGTTGCCGCTGACTGAGGCTATCTCCGACATAAGCCGGGATGTGATCATTCAGAAGGCCAAGGATTTTTTGCGGGGGTAGCTGCGGGAAGTTGATTTCCGCAAGAGACAACAGGCGGAATGAGAATCGCGGTATCCCAGGTCCCAAAAGCGGGACCTGGGGCACCCAGCATGGTTGAAGAGCTTGGCTATTATTTAATGCGTCTTACTGCACCGGATAGAAGCTCGCAATCCAGTTTTGCAACATAGCCGGGAAACAGCCCAGCAGCACCACTGCCGCAGCGATCAGTAACAGGACTGCCATCGTGACTGGATGGGCCTTGATGGGGGTGCCATCCGCGACTGGCATTACATAGGCGCGCTTGAGCACCTGCAAGTAGTAGTAGAGCGAGACGGCGCTGAAGGCCACGGCCAGAGCGACCAGCGTGAACGGGACAGGCCCGGCAGAGACGTCTAACACTGCGGCGAACAGGTTGAACTTGGCCCAGAAGCCGACCAGCGGCGGGATTCCCGCGAGCGACAAGAACAGGACCAGCAGAACGGCGGCGAGCAGCGGGTTGCGCTTGTGGAGGCCGAGGAAGGCATCCAGCTTGTCGCTGCCGGTGGCGCGCTGGACTACGTCGACTACACCGAAGGCACCGATGGTGGTTAGGCCGTAGGTGAGGATGTAGTAGAGGACGGCAGCGGAACTGCGGCTGGAACTTGCGCCAATGCCGAGCAGGATGTAGCCCGCGTGGGCAATGGCGGAGTAGGCCAACAGGCGGCGGACGCTGATCTGCGCCAGCGCGGCCAGGTTGCCCAGAACCATGGAGGCCAGGGCAAGCGCAAAGATCAGGTAAGTCACAAAGATGTTGAGGAAGAGAGATTGAAGGGCCGCTGAGAGGCCCATTTCGATCCTGGTTCCGGAAGTTGAGTTTGCGGGATTGGAGCCCGCAAGACCCACGGATGCGATGCCAACCAACAATGCAAAGCTGGCGACCTTTGAAACCGAGGCGATAAACGCGGCAGACTGCGCGGGTGCGCCTTCATAGGTGTCGGGCGCCCAAAGGTGGAATGGGACAGCCGCAACTTTAAATCCGAGGCCGGCGGCGATGGTGACCAGCGCAACGAGGAAGAGCGGCGGCAGCCCTGTATGGGGCTGGCTAAGAACCGCGTAAATCTGCGCGAAGTTTGTTGAACCAGTGATCCCGTAGATATAGCTGAAGCCGAAGAGCAGGAACGCTGCGGACATGCCGCCGAAGAGGTAGTACTTGAGCGCTGCTTCGGCGCTCTTGCCGGAACTCTTCGCAAAGGCGGTCATGATGTAGAGGCCGAGGCTCAGCAACTCAAGGCCGACGAAGGTCACGAGCAAGTCCTGCGCTGCGGCAATCAACAATCCGCCCGCTGCTGCCATCAGAACCACGGCCACAAACTCGCCCACGTGCTTTGTGAAAACCGAATCGATTAACAGAAAGAGCGTGAGTGCGGTGAGCACCAGAATTCCCGCCTGCGCAACCGCTGCCGATCCACTGCCGGCCAGAAGGAGTTCGTCGCCGAAGGTCAAGCCTGTTGCACCTGAGGTTAGAACGGCCCACAATGCCGCACTACAGCCGGCCACGCCGAGCAGCGCCGCAACGGCAACGCGCAGCTTGAGCGCGGATTTGCGCAGGAAGCCCAGGTCTACGACCAGAACCAGCAGCGCCGCTACTTCTAGCGCCGTTTCGGGCAGGGTTACGCGGAAGAGATCTGCGTAGTTTATTGTGCGCCTCCCGCTAACAGCGCCTTGACCGCAGGCTCTATAGTGTCGAGCAGAATTTTGGGATAAAGGCCTACGGCGAGACTGACGCCTGCCAGCAGCACTGTGCCGGTGACTTCAGGCCAGGTGATGGCGGCGAATGCGTGGCCGTGTTCCTGTTCAAGCACGTGCGCGCTGGGCGGTGGGGCGTCGGTGAAGAATGCCTTCTGCAGCGCGCGCCATGTGTACGCTACGCCCACCACAATGCCGAT
>OCZT010000999.1_pt1 | contig 29095 bp, 27 predicted proteins | sample 1539031 | NCBI WGS metagenome assembly OCZT01 (sample SAMEA3539308, study PRJEB22396) | soil metagenome | biome: tundra; feature: field; material: soil | place: USA | collected 2010-05 | depth 0.15 m | reverse complement strand
TGGCGTGACTGGAGTTCAGACGTGTGCTCTTCCGATCGCCACCACCACCGCGGCGGCCGGGGAAGCGGCGGTGGTGGTGGCGGCCGCGCGGCGGGCGCCACCACCGGCTGCGCCTCCGCAGCCCGCGAGCAGGACCATCGCCAGAGCGGCCACGAGCACGACATGCCGTGAGGCGGACGAGCTCAAGCCGCCGCCACCGTGACCCGCTGCAGCTGCAGCGTGAGCTGTGGATCGGAGGCCAGCAGACCCTGCCTGCTGGAGAGGCTCAGCTGCGGGACGGCCGCCGCCTCGCTGCAGACCCGCGTGTAGACGGTGCGTGTCCGGCCCGGTTCGAACTGCACCTCGCTCCTGACCCCCGGCCCGCTCACCACGAGGCTGCGGGGGGAGGCGGAGATCGAACTGAGCCACGCAGTCACCCCGACGTTGACGCAGCGTCCGGCCGCTCCGCGCAGCATGAACAGCCGCAGCGTCGCCGGCCGTTCCACCGCCAGCCAGCCGTTGCTGGAGACGCCGGAGATCGCCCACGCCGCTCGCGAGGGCACGGCGCTGCGCAGCACGTCCAACGTGCCCGCGGGTGAATGCCCGAGCACGGTTCCGGCGAACGCCACCGGGAAGCCCCGCGCCGCCACGACCAGGTAGGGCTGGGCGGGGCCGCCGGCGCCGGCCGATCCGCCATGGTCGAGAGCCACCGCGCCGGAGCTGTTGTCCACGCGCAGCTTCGGCGAGCCGAAGTAGGCATCGCTGATGTCGCCGAAGGTGTAGGACCCGACGATCGACCTGTTCCAGAACTCGCTGTCCTCCCACAGCCCGCGGGACTCGCTCAGGCCTCCCACGTTGCTGACGACCTGGGCAACGGCGGCACCGGAGGGCACGCTGTGGTCCACCCAGTCGACCCCGGACAGGCTGCCGTTGCCGTAGCCCTTGCCGCTGGAGCTTCCATGCACCACGTGCCACAGCGCGTGGACGGTCTCGGCGCCGGTGAAGATGATCGCCACCGCCGCCACGCCCGCGAGCAGGCGCGCGGGCGCAAGGCGGCGGGCGATCAGTGCGAGGAGCAGGCCGGCCGCGAACACGACCACGCCGGCGAGCAGGAGCCGAGATCCGCCCGGATTGGCGCCGGGACCGCCGGCCGCACCGACGGCCGGGACGATCCAGTCATAGAAGCCGGTCATCGCCGGCGAGGCCTGGTACCAGAACGCGCTGCGCGCCGATTCGTAGTGGGCGGTCCCCACCAGCACCGCCAACACGGCGCTGCCGCCCAGCACCATGCTCAGCGGGTGGCGGGTGAGCAGCAGCGCGGCGCACATGCCCACCGCCAGCAACGGCACGATGTAGAAGAGGTAGCGTTCCTGCAGCACGCCTTCGTTGAAGCGAACGCTGACCTCGGCGACCTGCAGCGTCAGCGCGACCACCGTCAGAACCGCCAGCGACGCGAACGCGTGCGCGCGACGCGAGGCGGGGGCCAGCAGCGACTCGCAGAAGAAGCCGATCGCCAGCGCAGCGGGAAGCGCTCCAAGCCCGAGGGCGATGAACACGAAGTATGAGCGCGCCAGGTCGAACGTCGCGCCGTTGAGCGTCGCCCCGGCGAGCGTGTCGCCGTAGAAGCCGAAGACGCTCGCGAGCGTGCCGCTGAGCAGCAGGGGCACGCCGATCACCACCCCCACGAGGCCGAGGGCGCTGAGCACGGCGTGCCGCCGCAGGATCCGGCGGAGCGCCTCGCGCAGCCCCGATCGGCGATCGGCGGGCCCGGTCAATCCGTAGCCGAGCTCGTGGAGCAGCATCGCCGCCACGAGCACCGGTGCGAGCAGCACTAGTTGCAGCCGGCCGAAGCACGCGAGCGCGATTGCCGCCACCGCCAGCAGGTCCCGGCGCGGGCTGGGATCCGCGAGCGATCGCTGCATCGCCAGCAGCGCCCACGCGCAGGCGGGGTAGGCCGCGATCTCGGTCAGCTCGGTCAGAGACAGCGTCGCCCAGGGCGCGAACGCAACGAGCACGGCGACGAGATACGCGGCCCAGCGGCGGTCCATGACCTCGCGCGCCAGCAGATAGGAGGGGATGGCGGCGCTTGCCATCAGCAAGGTGTTCCAGATGTGTGTGATCCGGAACGCCGCCACGTTCCCGAACAGCCCCCAGATCGGGGAGATCAGCAGCGGATAGAGCTGGTTCGGACGCTGGGAGCCACCGTGGCTGAGGGTGATCGGCGTCAGCGAGTGGGCGATCCCGATCGCCAGATGGGTGTAGCCGATCTCGTCAGGGTCATAGCCGACGATCTCACGCGAGAAGAAGGCCGCGAGCGCCGCGGCGAGCAGCACGATCGCGCCCACGACGACCGCGGGCCGGGCGCCGAGAGCGCCCAGGTGCCGAAGGATCGGCCGGTCGGCCCGTGCGGTTCCGTCGCTGCTGTCAGGTGGCGCGACGGAGGCCGCGGGCGAGCGAGACACCGCCGCGTCAGTGGGAGCGGCGCAGGCCGAGAATGCTCAGCAGGAAGGACGAGAAGAAGATCTGGATGCCGACCATCATCAGCGCGGCGGCGACCACGGCGAGGTGTTCATCGGAGAGCGAGCCGAAGCCATGGGCGATCCACGTCGCGAGGATCACGCCGCCCATGATCAGCCCGACAAGGAGGAATACGCCGCCGAGCAGCAGGCCGTGCTCGAGGCGGAAGCGCGCGCGCATGCGATCGAACCAGGGGTCCTTCTCGCCCATGAAGTAGGTGCCGTAGGCGTGCGCGCACAGCCCGAGCGCGAGCACCTGGGTTCCGATCATCATCATCAGCGCGCCGCCGATCAGCGCGTGCACGCCCCAGGCGCGGCCGAAGAAGTCCAGGCCCGAGCCGACGAACACCACGATCAGCGTTCCCAGGCCTGCGAGCACGGCGCCGGGGAAGATGAACAGGTGGTTGGGGCTGTGCACGAGCAGGAAGCGCAGATGGCGCCAGCCGTCGCGGAAGCTCGAGAGCTTGCTCTCGCCGCCGCGCGGGTGGTATTCGATCGGGAACTCCGCGATCTTCAGGTTCTCCTTGGAGGCCCTGATGACCATCTCGGAGGCGAACTCCATGCCGGTGGTGCGCAGGTCCAGCCGCGGCAGCACGTCGCGGCGCAACGCGCGCATGCCGCAGTGGGCGTCGCTGATGCCGGTGCGGAAGAAGAGGTTGAGCACGCCCGTCAGGATCGGGTTGCCGATGTAGCGGTGCAGCCACGGCATGGCGCCGGGCTGGATGTTGTCCATGCGGTCGCCGATGACCATCTCGGCGCCGTCCTCGAGCGCGGCGACGAAGCGGGGGATCTCGTTGAAGTCGTATGTGAGGTCCGCGTCGGCCATCACGATGTAGCGCCCGCGCGAGGCCGCGAAGCCGGCGAGGTAGGCGCTGCCGTAGCCGCGCCGGCGTTCGACCACCACGCGCGCGCCCGCCTGCTCGGCCAGCCGCGCCGAGTCGTCCTCGGAGTCGTTGTCCGCGACGACGACCTCGCCCTCCACGCCCATGCGCACGATCGCTTCCAGGGCCGCGCTCACGCACGCCTGGATGTTCTCGGCCTCGTTCAGGCAGGGGATCACCACGGAGACCAGGAGGGTGCCCGGGTCGGCCTGGTCGGGCGCGGGCGTGGTGCTTGTCGGGGCGAGTGTGCTCATCGGCTGAGGCTCGTCGGGGCCATGGATTCCAAAGGACCGACGCCGGCTTTCCGTTTATAACGCCTGAGAGGGCGGAAAGTAACGCAGACAGAAGTGTCCACAGGCAGTGCAGATCCTAGCGGGGGGCGCGGAGAGCCCCCGCTCGGGAGAGTTGAGATGCTAGCTGCATGCGCATCTGCGTCGTCTACGACTGCCTGTACCCCTACACGGTGGGCGGCGGCGAGCGGTGGTATCGAAACGTCGCCGAGCGCCTGGCGCGCGAGGGGCACGAGGTCACCTACCTGACCCTGCGCCAGTGGGAGCGGGGCGCGCGCCCGCAGCTCGACGAGGACGTGCGCGTGATCGCTGTGGGGCCCCGCATGGCCCTCTACACCGACAGCGGCCGCCGGCGCATCCTGCCGCCGCTGCTGTTCGGCGTGGGGGTCTTCGCCCACCTGCTCCGCCACGGGCGCCGCTACGAGGTCGTGGACACCTGCGCGTTCCCCTACTTCTCGCTGCTCGCCGCGGCCCTGCTGCGCCCGCTGCTGGGCTTCGAGCTGGTCGTGGACTGGTTCGAGGTGTGGAGCGCCTCCTACTGGCGCGAGTACCTGGGCCGCGCGGGCGGGGCGGTGGGCATGCTCGTGCAGCGCCTGTGCGCGCTCGTGCCCCAGCGGGCGTTCTGCTTCTCCGAGCTGCACGCCGGGCGCCTGCGCGAGGAGGGCCTGCGCGGCAGCGTGACCGTGCTGCGCGGGCTGCTCGGCAGCGCGGTGCTGCCGAGGGAGCCCGGGCCTGCCGCGCCGGTGGTGCTGTTCGCGGGGAGGCTGATCCCCGAGAAGCAGGTCACGCTGGCTGTCGCCGCGATCGCCCTGGCGGCGCAGCGGATCGAGGGGCTGCGCGCCGTGATCATCGGCGACGGCCCCGAGCGTGCCGCGCTGGCGGCGGCGATCGCGGAGCACTCGCTCGAAGACGTGGTGGTCTCCGCCGAGGGCTTCGCGGATGCGGCGACGCTCGAGGCGCAGATGGGCAGCGCGATGTGCATGCTCGTGACCTCGCGGCGCGAGGGCTACGGCCTGGTGGTCGTGGAGGCCGCGGCCCACGGGACGCCGAGCGTGGTCGTGGCGGGCGAGGACAACGCGGCCACGGAGCTGATCGTCGAGGGCGTCAACGGGACGATCGCGCCGCGGTCGGATCCGCAGGCTGTGGCCGACGCGATCGTGTACGTGCACGAGGCCGGATTCGAGCTGCGCCGCAGCACGGCGGCTTGGTTCGCGGAGAACGCGGCGGTCCTGTCGCTGGAGTCCTCGCTGCAGACGGTGCTCTCCGCCTACGCCAGCTCGCAGCCCTCGCGCTAGACCCGCGCGAGCGCCCGCTCGTAGCTCTGCAGCGTCAGGCGCGCGGTGCGCTCCCAGGTGAACCCCAGCACCCGCTCGCTGCCCGCCGCCCGCAGGCGCTCGGCCTCTGCGGGGTCTCCCAGCAGGCGTTCTACAGCCGCCGCGATCGCTCCCTCGTCGTGCGGGTCGAACAGCAGCGCTGCATCGCCGGCCACCTCCGGCAGCGAGGAGGCATCCGAGCAGGCGACGGGCACCCCGCGCGCCATCGCCTCCAGCACGGGCAGCCCGAACCCCTCATACAACGAGGGGAAGACGAAGGCCGCGGCGATCGCCCACAGGCCCTCGATCTCGGCGCCGGAGATCCAGCCGAGGAAGCGCACGTCGCCGTCCACGCCGAGGCTTGCGGCGCGCCCGCGCAACTCCTGCTCGTGCCAGGTCGGGTACCCCGGCAGCACCAGCAGCGGGCGCCGCTCGGGGGGGATCCTCGCCAGGGCGCCGATCAGCGCGGCGAGGTTCTTGTGCGGGCGCTTGGCGGAGAGGGCGAGCAGCACTGGACGGGCGCCCAGGTGGAAGCGCTCTCGCGTATCGGCCTCCGGCAGCGCGGTCTCGCGCTGCACCGCACCGACGCCGTTCGGCACGACGTCGATGCGATCGGGGCTCACGCCCAGCAGCTCGACGAGGTCGTCGCGCGTCTGGCGCGAGATCGCGATCACGCGGTGCGATCGGCGGGCGGCGGCGGGGACCAGGAGCTGCATGCCCCTGTCGCGGATGCCCGGATGCGCGTCGGGGAAACGAGCGTAGATGAGGTCGTGAATCGTCACCACCCGGCAAAAGCGGCCCCACAGCGGGGCGGTGCTGGCGAGGCTGTGCACCAGATCCACGCCGGCGCGGGCCGCCAGGCGCGGCAGGAGCGTCTGCTCGCCGAGCACCCACTGCACGCGGTTGCGCGCGTTGACGGGCACGGTCACGGCGGGCAGCAGCTCGCCCCAAGGACCGTCCCCCGCGGCGGCGGCCTCGCGGTTGACGAACGCGGTGAAGCGGGTGCCGGGAGGGGCGGCGGCGAGCAGCGCGGGGATGAGCTCGCGGGCGGCGACCTCCATGCCGCCGGTCTCGCCGGGCACGAGGAAGACGAGGTTCAGGCCTATGTGCATACGCTTGGCGGGAGCGACCACGAAGGCGCAAGGTTATTCGCGCTGAGAGACTAAGATGGCCGCCCTGACCCTCTCCGTCGACATCGTCATCCCCGTCGCCGGGCGATATGACCTAACGGAGAAGTGCCTGACGCACCTGGCGCGGCAGACCCACCCGCACACGGTGATCGTCTCCGACAACGGCCCCGACGATGCCGCCGAGAGCGTTCGGCGCGAGTGGCCCGAGGTGCGGCTCCTGCGGTCGGGGCAGCCTCTCAGCTTCGCCGCTGCCTGTAACCACGGTGCGGCGGCGGGAAGCGGCGAGGTGGTGGTGCTGCTCAACAACGACGTGTTCTGCCGTCCCGACTGGCTCGAGCGCCTCGTGGCCCCGCTGGAGGCCGACCCGGACACCGGCTCTGTCGCGTGTCTGCTGGTGCAGCCGGGCGAGCAGCTGATCGACAGCGTCGGGCTCTGCGCCGACTCGACGCTCGCCGGCTTTCCCCGCCTGAGCGGGCTCCCGGTCGCGCGAGCGCGCGACTCACGACCCCGGCTGGCCGGCCCCGCGGGGGCCGCAGCCGCCTACCGCCGCGAGGCATGGCGCCATGTCGGAGGTCTTGATGAGGGCATATTCGCCTATGCGGAGGATCTCGACCTGGCTCTGCGTCTGCGCGCCGCGGGCTGGGGAGCCGCGGCTGCGCCGGAGGCCGTGGGCATGCACCTGGGCTCTGCGAGCCACGGGCGTCGCACGGCCCGGCAGCGGAGCCACGCGGGCTTCGCACGCGGCTACCTGCTGCGCCGCTACGGGGTCCTGCGAAGCCGTCACGCTGTCCGGGCGCTCACCACCGAGGCCGCGGTCGTCCTCGGCGACGCGGTCCTCTCACGTGACCTCGCTGCGCTGTCCGCGCGACTTGCCGGCTGGCGCTCGGCGGGCGGCCTCGAGCGCCGCAGCGCCCCGACGGACGCGGTCGATCCGGAGATCGGGATGCGCAACTCCTTTGCGTTGCGCCGGGGCATCTACCTACGTCGCTAACGAGGCCGGGTTGCTAGCTTGTGTTCGATGCCCGGCCCGCAAGCGTCGCCAAGCCAGTCTTCCACCGAAGCGCCACGGCACCTGCGCGAGGCCGAACTCTATGACGAAGGACGCGTCTGGGAGACGAGCAATCGCTGGAACCAGAGAGTGGCACATGTTTTTCTGGGTTCCAACACCAGTCTGGGAGAGCAACGGTTTCACAGCCTGCTGAGCGAGCGTGCGCGAGGCCGTCGCGTCATGGATGTCGGATGTGGCCCGGGCGCACTCAGCAGCGAGCTGCATGCGATGGGGGCAAGCTCTGTCTATGGCTTCGACGTCTCACGCAAGGAGATCGAGAGGGCACGCGCCGATCACGGTGACCTACCGGGCGTCACATTCGCCGTACATGGCGCCGAAGAGCCGATCCCAGGGCAATTCGACCTGATCGCAGGCCGGTCGGTCCTGCATCACTTTGACTTCCGCACCGCCCTTCCGCTCATCTTTGAGAGAAACCTGGCACCCGGTGGGCGAATGATCTTCATGGAGCCGATGAGCCACCCCCTCACCTTGGCATTTCATCGTCTTGTGCGTTCGGCTCATACTCGCGACGAGTGGCCGCTCACTCCCTCCGACATAGCCTGGCTACAGGAGCGCTTTGGCGCGCGCGTGGTGCCCATCAACCTGCTTTCGTTTCCCGCCGGCGTGGTCTCGAGCCTCCTGCTGTCGTCGCCGGACAACCTCCTCATGCGTTGCGCCGACAGAGCCGATCGGCGGCTCGAGCGCCGTCGGCACCTCGCGGCGCGAGGTCGACAGGGGATCATCATCATCGATCGCCCAGGCGAGCCCCACGCACATCGGCCTCGATTCATGGAAGGCCCGGCAGGAGCCTAGGTCTCGATGCGAGCGCCGCGGCGACGGCTGGCCGTCACGGGCGCCAACTCGAACAGGAGGCGCTCGACAGGCGACCCGCGCCACGGCAGCGAGGTCTCGATCGCAGCGGACAGCTCGCGGGTGCCGGCCACGCGCGAGCGCTGGATGGCACGACGGTCGTGCAGCGCGCCGGGGAGCATCCTGAGCGCTTCGCCCCACGCACGCAGATGTTCGCCGAGCATCCTGTCGCGGGCGCTCGCAGCGAGCCACAGCAGCTGGCTGATCGCGATCTTCCATCCGTATCGCAGCAGCGATTGAAGGGGGAAATCCTTGGCGATGAGCAGCAGGCTGTTGCGCCGCTGCAGGCGCCCGTAGAAGCCCTTGCGGCGGCTGGTGGTGGCGCCGCCCATGTGATAGCCGACGGCCGCGCCCACGTACCGCGATTCGAAGCCCGCCAGCTGTGCCCGCACCCCCCAGTCGATGTCCTCCAGGTAGGCGAAGAACGACTCGTCGAACGCTCCGACCACCTGGAAGGCGCTGCGCCGATAGAGCGCCGCGCCCGCGCATGCGGCGAACACCGCCTCCTCCGCGTCGAACTGACCCTCGTCGAGCATGCCGTGACCACGGTTGATCACGGCGCCCGACCACAGCATCAGATCCCCGGCGGCATCGATCGTGGAGCGGTCATGGAAACGCAGCAGCTTGCCCGAGGCCGACGCGGCCGGGGGATGGGCATCGAGGGTGGCGACCAGCTGCTCGAGCCAGTCGGGCTCGAGCTCGATGTCGTTGTTCAGGAGCGCCAGCAGCTCGCTCCGCGTCGCCGAGACCGCGCGGTTCAGCGCTGCGGCCACGCCGATGTTCTCCGGAATGTCGAGCACTTCGACCGCCGGCCAGCTGGCCCGGACGTGCTCGGCCGATCCGTCGCTGGAACCGTTGTCCACGACAATCACGCGGGCCTCGCCGCCACCGTTCAGGGCCAGGACGGAAGGCACGACCACGTCGAGCAGTTCCCTCCCGTTGTAGTTGAGCACCGCGATCGTCACCCGCGGGGCCGGGGTGCTCAAGCGCTCACCCGGGCGGACGCGGCGTCGCTGTCGAGCACCGAGCCCCAGGTCATCAGCTCGAGCGCGAGCCGCCGGCGGGAGCCGGCGCCCTCATATTCACGTGTGCGGTTGTCGCTCACCAGCAGATTGTCCTGGCCGCCGCTGCGGTACGTCCGGCTGGCATGCCAGCGCTCGGGAGGATAGGAGACGCCATCGCGGCCGACGACCAGCGCCTGCAGGCCCCGCTGCAGCACCTGCCGGGTGATGCCGCGGTTGCCGCTCTCCAGGCGCCAGGCTTCGAGCTTGCGCACCGGGGCGGGCCACGCCAGGGAGAGCGCCAGCTCCCGGGAGATGGCGAAGGCGTTGCTGCGCAGGTGGGGGTTGGGAAAGGGCGGGAAGTCGGGGCGTCGCCTGAGCTTCAGGAAGAAGGGCGCCGCGCTGTAGAGGCTCTCGAGCGACCCTCCGGCCCCCACGATGCCCACGCCCTCCTCGCACAGGGCCCGGTCGAGCATCCCGAGCCAGCCGTCGGACTGCACGATGCTGTTGGAGTTCGTGAAGCACAGGCGCCCGGCGTCGCCGGCCGACTCGATGACCCATCTGTAGGTGCCGAGGTCGAGGGTCCCCGAGGGAGCGTCGAGCTCCTCGTGCGCGACGGCGCTCAGGGCCTCGCGCCATGGACCGCGGTCCACCGTGGCGGAGAAGCCCTTCATCAGCACCAGCAGACGGTGCTCGCACCCCGCCGGGTGCTCGCGGTAGGAGGCGATGAAGCGCCTGAGAGACTCGGCGCCCGTCGGCTCCCACACCAGGTGGACGAGGCGGATCGGGCCGTCCAGCCGGCTCATCTGACCTCGGCGGCGTGGGCCTGAGGCTCGGCAGCTGTAGCCCACGCGAAGCGGGAGAGGAAGTCACGTTCAGCGGGACCCCCGAGGGCATAGTCCTCGGTCTGGTTGTCGGCCACCAGCAGGTTCTCCTGGTCACCCTGCCAGAGCGTCCGGCTCGCCGCCCAGTCATCCGGAGCGTAGGCCCGCCCGTCACGGCCCACGACGCGTGCGCCCAGACCCAGCCTCTCCACCTGTGCGGTCAGGCCGCCCCGGCCACTCTCGAGCCGGTGGGCGTCCACCTTGCCGAGGAGGTTCGGAATCGAGAGCCGACTCCAGAGGGCGCCATCGAGCATGAAGGCGTTGGTTCGGATGTGAGGGGCCGGAAACGGCGGGAACCTGTAGGCCTGCTCCAGGAGCGTCCGGGCGTAGCGCACAGGGGCGCGACGCTGCACGACCTCGGGCGCGCGCGCGTGACGGGCCGCCACGGCGTTCATCGCCGCAAGCGCGGCTCGCCGGTCGGGGAACACCGATGCATATGTTCCCCCCATACCCAGCTGGAAGCGCTGGAAGGAGCTGACGCTGGCCCAAGAGCCCGTCGCCCCGACCAGGCCTACATCGTCGGCGGTGAGCGCCTCGGCCATACTCAGCAGCCAGCGGTCGGCGAGGAGCACGCTGTAGGAGTTCAGGAAGCAGTACCGCTCGGCCGGCATGCGCCGGACGGCCTCGGCATAGGCGCCGAGATCGAGCAGCGGCCTGTCCAGATCGAGCTTCTCGTGATCGACCCCTGCCAGCAGCTCACGCCACGGGCCGCGGTCCTCGCCTGCGCCGAAGCCGTTGAGAATCACGAGCAGACCGTGGGCCGTCCCTGCGTCGTGCCTGACATATGACTCCAGGAACCGCCCGAGCGGGTCCGGGCCGAGGGGCGCCCACACCAGATGGACCACGAGGGTCGATCCGAGGTCCTGCACCGATGCGTCGGGAGCTCTGCTCAATCGTCCACGCCGATCACGCGCTCCAGGCGATCGAGACCGACCGACCGTGTGCGCTGGATGCGCCGCCGCTTGCGGATGACCGCCGGCATTCCGGCGAGCGCGTCGCGCCAGGCGCGCAGGAAGATCCCGAGGCGCTTCGTCTGCGCAGCCCATACGAGCGTGTGGGCCTGGGCGTTGAGGAAGCGGTGGCCGTGACGCAGCAGGGCGGAGGGCGGGTAGTTGCGCACCGTTATCCAGATCCCGTTGCGCCACGTGTGGTAGAGGGTGAAGTCGCTGAGGCCCTTGCCGATCGTGACACTCCCCATGTGGTAGCCGACCGCTCCGGGCACATACCGGCAGCTGTAGCCAAGCAGCTGGGCGCGGAAGGCCCAATCGAGGTCCTCGTACATGGCGAACAGCTGCTCGTCGAAGAGGCCCACCTCACGTACCGCCGAGCGGCGGTACATCGCGGCCGCGCCGCATGCGCCGAAAACCTCCCGCTGCTCGTCGTACTGGCCGGCGTCCTGCGCGCCCTTGCCGCGCCGCGTTCCCTCCCCGCTCCAGTCGTAGATGTCTCCCGCACCATCCAGGATCGAGCGGTCGGCGAAGTCGAGCAGCTTCGCGGCGGCCGACCCGGCCTCTGGATGGGCCTGCATGCATGCCACCAGCTGCCCCAGGAAGTCGGGGTCGAGTTCGATGTCGTTGTTCAGCAGGACGACCAACTCACCCGAGCCGGCCGTCAGGCAGACGTTGAGCGCGGCGGTCACGCCAACGTTCTCCGGGAGCGCGACCACCGTTACGCCTGGCCAGTGCTTCGCCAGCCACGCGACCGTGTCGTCGCTGGATCCGTTGTCCACCACCACCGTCTCGAACCCGCGCATGCTCTGGGCGGCCAGCGAGGGCAGGACCACGTCAAGGAGCGCCCGTCCGTTGTAGCTGAGCACCGCGACGGTCACGCTTGGTGAGGAGCTCTGCGCCACGTCGCGCCAGACTAGCGAACGGCCCGCGCACCGCCTGCATAGCTCACGACGGCTCGGGAACCTGTGACTGCGCGCGCCCCAGGCGAACGTCGCGGCAATATCCTGTACCGGCGAGAGGCCCGGCCCAGTTGCCGAGGTCGAGCCGCCTGAGCAAGAAGAGGCCCACGAAGCCGCCGGCGCCCGTGACCAGCATGCCGCTCATCGGGAGGGGACCGCCCCGGCGTCCGCCCGCTGTCCCCATGCCAGACGGGAGAGCAGCAGGCGTCTCTCATAGCTCCCCTGCTCGTAGGTCTCGCTCTGGTTGTCGGCGATGAGCAGACGCTCCTGATCGCCGTGCCAGAAGGTGTCGCTCTCGGGCCAGTCCTCCGGCTCGAATGCCTCGCCCCGGCGATCGACCACGCGCACGCCCAGCCCCGTGGCCTGAACCCGGCGTGTGATGCTCCTGCGACCACCCTCGACGCGGTGGGCGCCAGCCTTGTTGGAGAGGCTCTGTGGGAGGGCCCATGAGAGCAGCTCGCGGGCGGCCATGAAGGCATTGGTCCGAAGGTGGGTGGCCGGGAAGGAAGGGGAGCTCGCGATGCTTCCCAGCAGGGCCCGCGCGGTGCCGATCTTCGCGAGGGCTCCGCCAGCGGGCTGTATCCCCGAGCGCTCGGTCTCGATCGCGGCGAAGGCCGCGATCGTCTGAGCGCGGTTTCGGTAGACCGCCCGATAGGGACTCGGCAGGCCGAGATGGAAGCGGGCGTAGGAGTTGTGGCTGGCCCACGATCCGCTTGCGCCGACGATCCCGACTCCAGGCCGGCGCAGAGCCGAGCCCAGCATCCTCAACCAGCCATCCGCGCGCGGGCGGCTGTAGGAGTTGAGGATGCACACGAACTGGTGGTCGATCATCGAGACCGCATAGGCGTACGCCGCGAGGTCGAGAACGGGCCGCGGCAGCTCGATCAGGCGATGCTCCGTATCCGCCAGCTCGCCACGCAGCTTCCCGAGATCTGCTGCGCCGACGAGCTGGGTGCCGTTGAGGAGGATCACAACCTCGTGATCCTCCTCGGCGGGGTGAGCGCGGCAGGAGGCCAGGAAGGCGCTCAGGGGCTCGACGCCCAGGGGGGCCCATACGAGATGGAGCACCGCCGTGCGACGCCGCTCGCCGACGCCCCCCGAGACCGGAGGAGGGCCCATTGGCGCCCGACCGTGGCGGGCAGAGCGCTGAGGCGGCGCGCCGGAGCTCTCACGCCGGACCATCGACCCCGATGACTCTCTCGAGATCCTGAAGGGCCGCCAGCCGCTGACGTTGGATGATCCGCCGCTTGCGCAGGACGGCGGGCATTCCGCGCGCCGCGTCGCGCCATGCGCGCAGCAGCAGTCGCGTGCGCTTGTGGTCGATCGCCCACTTCAGTCTCGTCCACTGGATGAAGGCGACGTCGCGGGCGTGATGCACGACGGCTGCCAGCGGGTAGTTCTTCGCCACCATCCAGATGCTGTTGCGCCAGAGCTGATACTGAACGAACTCATTGAGGTCGTCGCCGATCGTGGCACCGCCCATGTGGTAGGCGACGGCGCTCGGCACATAGCGGCAGGACCTGCCGGTGATCTGCGCGCGGAAGGCCCAGTCGACGTCCTCATAGACCGCGAAGAAGGCCTCGTCGAAGGGTCCGACATGCGACACCGCGGTCCGTCTGTACACCGCGGCGCCTCCGCATGCCCCGAAGACCGCTCGGGGGGCGTCGTACTGCCCCGAGTCACGCTCGCCATGGCCGCGGCGCCAGGCTACGCCGCCCCAGCTGTAGGCATCGCCGGCCCCGTCGAGCACCTCACGGTCGTGGAAGGAGAGAAGCTTTGGGCAGGCCGAGCCGGCCTCGGGGTGCTCGTCGAGCACCCGCACGAGCTCGCCGAGGCACTCCGGGTCGAGCTCCATGTCGTTGTTCAAGAGCAGCACGAGCTCGGTCCGGGGCGCCGTCAGACAGACGTTCAGAGCCGGCGTCACCCCGACGTTGGTTGGCAGCCTGATCACCTCGACATCGGGCCAGGCCGCCGCCATCCAAACCTCGGTGCCATCCGTCGAGCCGTTGTCAACAACGAGAACCCGGAAATCCCTGAAGCGCTGCCGGGCGAGCGACGGCAGCACCACCTCGAGCAGCTCGCGCCCGTCATAGGTCAGAACCGCCGCCGTGACCCGAGGGACGGATCCCCCCGCCGAGAGAACGACCCCATCCGGCCCGGCTCGCGGACGTTCACCGCCTGCCTCGTGCACCTCAATCCTCGGTGTCAGCCACCGGCGCGTGGGCAAGCTCACGCCGTGCGACTCCGGGGCCACACGCGGTCGCGAAGCGACCTGAGCTCCTCGAAGACCTCGGCCGGAATCGCGCGCATCAGGAGGAGTATCGCAACATAGATAACGCTCGAGATGATCGCCGTCACGTACGCGGGGACACCACTGATGAGCATCGGGAGAGCGGCGATTCCCGCGGCCAGCGCGACGCGCGGGACGACCCGCATGGAGGGGAAGAGGTCAGGCGCGCAGCGCCGGAGCACGAGCGCGCCGACGAACGCGGCGAGCCACTCGGTTATCGCCGTCCCGGCCGCGGCCCCCGCCGCGCCGTCGCTGGAGGCGAGCACGAACACGAGCAGCGTCCCGAGCACGAGTCCGCCGATGCTCATCACGATCAGCGGGCGATTGCTCCGAAGGGTGAGCAGCGCCGTGCCCCACACCATGTTGACGAACGTCCCGGCAAGGCCGATGGCCTGGATCTGCAGCACCGGCACGGCGCCGTTGAATTCGTGGCCGCCGAACGCGGCGATCGCCACAGGAGCGCCGATCGCGAGCGCGAGGCCGAACCACACCCCGGCGATCAGGGCAACCGTGAATACCCGCGACAGGGCGTATGCGAAGCGCTGCTGGTTTTCGACGGCTGCCCGCGCGAAGATCGGAAAGACACCGGTGATCATGAGGCCGGGGATGACGATCAGCGCTTCGAGGATGCGAAACGAGATGCCGAAATAGCTGATCTGATCGGTGCTCGTGGTCAGCGTGACCACGACCACGGAGGCGCGGAAGTAGATCACTCCGATCGCGGAGACGACCGAGAAGGGCAGCACGGAGCGCACTAGGGCAGTCCATTCGACCCGATCGACGCGGGGCAGCAGCGGAACCTGACGACGGAGGAGCCACGCCGTCACGACGAGCAACGAGACGGCGACCGGTATCGCGATGCCGATGAAATACAGCACGCCGGCTCCGATCAGCACACCGGCGATGGTCAGCGTCACGTTGAGAACCTGACCCCCCACTTCGGTGCCCGTGATCAGGCCCAGGCGCAGGCGACTCATCCATGACAGCGCAAGCGTGCCCTGGGCACCCTGGAACAGGAGGCTCGCGCCGGCCAGGGCCACCCCGGCGACGATCACAGGCTCGTACCCGACGACCAGCGAGAAGAGGATCGCGCCGGCGATTCCGATCGCTGTCACCGTGATCCGTAGCCCGAGCAGGCTGCGCATCAGTTTCGCGCGGGACGCCGCATCGCGCACGGCGAGTTCGCGCAGGCCAAGCGATGAGAGCCCCAGGTCTGAGAGTCCCGCGACGATCGCCGCGATCGCCATCGCCGCGACGTAGACACCGACGCGCTCCCTCCCCAGATACCGGAACATGAACGCGGCGGCCAGAGCTCCGAGTGCGGCGTTGAGGATGTAGCCGACAACCCGTATCGCGCCACCGCGAACGGCCGCGCCCCCCGCCTCGCCGCTGCCGAGGAAGGCCGCAACCTCATCGGCCTCGATCATCACCTCCGAGCCGACGGCCGGACCACCGGTGTGGGTTATCTCCACGACGGAGGCGCGGAGCAGGTCCGCCGGCTCCTCCTCCGTCACGCGGCACCGGCGATCTGTGCCTCGCTCGGGGCCGCGTTCCTGCCGCTCTCGGGGCGATACGTCGAGGCGCGATCGTCGAGCACGCTGGCGCTCACGCGGACCGCAATCTGGGAACGGCTCTCACGCCGCCAGGTTACCTGCCGCCCCCGCGCGTTCGGTCGCGTGCGCTCGCCGCGCCGGGGCGATGCGGACGCGCTGCGGCCGACGGCAAGGGGCGCGTCCCATAGACTGCCGCCCGTGCAGATTCCGCATCCGCCTCCGATTCGAGGTCTTGTGAATCGGCTGACAGGCCGCGAAAGGTATCCAGGTGGCAAGTTCGCGGAGGGTGCGCCCTCGCCGCAGACGGCCATCGACCTGCTCGGGACGGGCTGGGCCTCGCACCTCCCGCTGGCGGGAATGCATTCTGGGAAAGCGGAGCTGTTCGACGACGAGCGCGTGAAGTGGGCCATCGAGGCGCTCGGCGGCGTGGGCGACGCTCGCTGCCTCGAGCTCGGACCGCTCGAGGGCGGCCACAGCTACATGCTCGAGCAGGCGGGCGCCCGCGAGGTGGTTGCTGTGGAGGCGAACAAGGACGCCTACCTGAAGTGCCTGATCGTCAAGGAGACGCTCGGCCTGCAGCACTGCTCGTTCCTGTGCGGCGGTGCGGTCGCCTATCTGGAAGCGACGGAGGAGCAGTTCGACGTGTGCTGGTGCGCGGGGATCCTCTACCACATGGTCGATCCGGTTGCGCTCATCGACCTCGTCTCCCGGCACGCCTCGCGCCTGTACATGTGGACCCATTACTACGAGCGCTCGCGGCTCCCGGCCGACGAGCCCAAGGGTCGCCCGTTCCTGAACGGCACGGTGACCGAGTCGGTGCACTCGGGCTACCACCACGAGCTGCACCGGCACGAGTACGGAGCGGCCGTGCGCCTCGGCGGATTCTGGGGCGGCACACGCGCTTTCAGCAATTGGATGACGCTGGACGGGCTGACCGGCGCGCTCGAGCACTTCGGCTGGCGCGACATCCAGATGCAGCTCGACGCGGACCATCCGCACGGTCCCGCGGTGAACCTCGTGGCGGTGCGCGGCTAGCGCGAGCGCGACCCGCTCAGGTGGAGCGACCGTCGGGCTCGGCGGCGCCCGCGCCCGCGCCGGCGAGCTCGCTGCGCCACCAGCCGACGGTCTCGGCGATTCCCCGACCGAGCGCGATGCTCGGATGGAATCCGACCTCCCCGCCCAGGCGGCGCACGTCGGCGGCGATCACGGGCGGCTCGCCAGGCCGCTGCGGCAGGGCCCCGAGGAGCAGGTGCTCGGGCGCGCCGGCCTCGCGCGCGATCAGCGTGGCGATGTCGCGGACGGGCGGCGCGTGGCCGCTGGCGATGTTGACGGCGCCCTCCACGTCGCTGTCGAGCAGCGCGACGAATGCACGGGCGACGTCGCGCACGTGCATGAAGTCGCGCCGCTGCGAGCCGTCGGTCGTGGCCACGTCCTGGCCCGAGAGCAGGCCGCGAGCGACGCTGGCTACGAGCCGGCTGGGGTCCTCGCGGGGCCCGTACAGGAAGAAGATCCGCCCCCACGCGAGGCTGACGCGGACTTGCTCGGCGAGCGCAGCAGCGGCGACGTGGGTTGCGTGCTTGCACGCGCCGTAGAGAGTGGCGGGCGCGAGCGGCGTGAGGTCCTCGCTGAGCAGGTCCTCGCCCCAGGCATACTCGGCGCACGTGCCCGCGAGCACCGCTCGGCCACCACCCCCCTCGCCGAAGGCGCGCAGCAGGCGCAGCGTGGCATCGATCCAGCGCTCGTTCTCCGGCGCGGTCCAGAAGCGCCCGGGCGTGGCATACCACGCGAGGTGAAGGAGCTTCTCGGCCTGCGCCGCGCGTGCGAGGCCCTCCGGGGCGCCGGCGGCGAGCAGGTCGCACTCGTGCCAGACAACGCCGGGGCGCTCGGCCCCGGCTGTCCGGGCGACGGCGTGGACCTCGTGGCCGCGGTCGAGCAGCAGATCGAGCGCGTTGGTACCGACGAAGCCGCTGGCCCCGGTCAGCAGGACGCGGGTCACGGCTCGAAGTCCGGATAGTTGGCGTCGCGCTCGGAGATCGTCAGGGGACCGGCGGGCTCGGGCCAGGCGATGTCGAAGGCCGGGTCGTCGAAGCGCACTCCCCGCCCCGCGCCCGCCACGTAGGGATCGCCCATCTGGTAGAGCACCTCGCAGTCGTCACTGAGCGTCTGGAAGCCGTGGGCGAGGCCCGCGGGGATGTAGAGCGAATTGCCGTTCTCGGCGCTCAGCTCCGCAGCGGCCCAGTGGCAGTAGGAGGGTGAGCCGGCGCGCAGGTCCACGGCCACGTCGAAGATCGCGCCGCGCACGCAGCGCACGAGCTTGGACTCGCCGTGCGGCTCGGCCTGGTAATGCATCCCCCGCAGCGTGTCCCGGCGGAGGTTGTAGGAGGCGTTGCACTGCACCACATCGGGGCTGGCACCGTGCGCGATGAACTCGTCGCGATCGAACGTCCTAGCGAACCAGCCGCGCTCGTCGCCGATGCGCTCGGGCTCGATCAGCAGGACGCCCGGCAGCGGCGTGGGCAGGAACCTCACGGCGAGGCTCTGCGCGGTCCCCCACGGAAGCCCGGCGGCGCAGGGCGGACCATCACGAGAGGAGAGTCAGCTCCGGCGTGCGCGCGGCGAACTGCCCGCCCCACTCGCGGATGAAGCTCAGCTGCTCCATGATCTCGTCCTTGAGGTTCCACGGCAGGATCAGCACGACATCGGGCTGTTCCTCGCGGATCGCCTCGGGCGAGCGGATCGGGATGTGGCTGCCGGGCAGGAAGTGCCCCTGCTTGTGGGGGTTCAGATCGCAGGTGTAGTCGATGAAGTCGGGGCCCACACCACAGTAGTTGAGCAGCGTGTTGCCCTTCGCGGGTGCGCCGTAGCCCACGACGCTGCGCCCCTGCTCCTTCAGGCCGATGAGGAAGCTGAGTATCTGGCGCTTGTCGGCCTCCACGCGCCTGCCGTAGCCGAGGTAGGTCTCGAGCTGCTCGTAGCCTGCGGCGCGCTCGCGCTCGGCGAACTCGCGTGCGGCGTCGGACTCGACCTTGGCGGCGTCCTCCTCGTGACAGCCGTAGATCCGCAGCGAGCCCCCGTGCGTGGGCAGCTCCTCGACGTCGAACAGGCGCAGGCCGTGGGCCTGGAAGACGCGGCTTACGGTCAGGAAGGAGAAATAGGAGAAGTGCTCGTGGTAGATGGTGTCCCACTGGTTGTCCTCCATGAGGCGCATGAGATGGGGGAACTCCATCGTGATCACGCCACCTGGCTTCAGCAGGATCTTCATTCCGCCAACGAAGTCGTTGAGGTCCGGGACGTGGGCTAGGACGTTGTTGCCGAGCAGCAGATCGGCCGCCGACTCCCCTGCCAGCGAGGCGGCTGTCTCGCGCCCGAAGAACTCGACCAGCGTCGGGATGCCTTTCTGCAGGGCCACCTTGGCCACGTTGGCGGCGGGCTCGATCCCGAGCACGGGGATCTGGCGGTCGTGGAAGAACTGGAGCAGGTACCCGTCGTTGGAGGCGATCTCCACGACGTGGCTGTCGGAGCCCAGGCCGAGGCGCTCGATCATCTGCTCGGCGTAGCGCCTGCTGTGATCGAGCCAGCTGGAGGAGTAGGACGAGAAATAGGCGTAGTCGGAGAAGATCGCCTCGGGCGTCTCGAACTCCTCCAGCTGCACCAGGAAGCAGCGCCCGCACACCAGGGCGCGCAGCGGGTAGAAGGGCTCCATGGCGTTGGCGCGCTCCGGCGGCAGATAGGAGTTGGCCAGCGGCGACATGCCCAGGTCGGCGAATACCTCCTCGACCGGAGCGGCGCAGAATCTGCAGGTGGTGGTGGTCATGGCGAGGTGGGAGCGTATTGGAAGGTCTCGATCTGCCGGGCGGTCACCGCGCGCATGTCCGCTCCCGAGGCCAGCTGCCCGTACCACTCCACCGTCGCCGCAAGGGCCGCCTCCAAGCCCAGCAGAGGACGCCACCCGAGCCGGCCGCGGGCCCGGGAGGAGTCGAGCTTGAGATAGCGCGCCTCGTGGGGGTGGGGGCCGTCGTCAATGCTCGAGCGCAGCTCCCCGGGCCAGAGCTCGCCGAGCCGCTGCACCAGCCATCCCACCGGCCGGGCGTCCTCCTCGGGGGGCCCGAAGTTCCACCCCTCGGCGTTCTCCGGCGCATCCCAGACGGCCTGGGCCAGCACCAGGTAGCCGCTCAGCGGGTTCAGCACGTGTTGCCAGGGCCGGATGGAGTTGGGGTTGCGGATGCGCACCTCCTCCCCGGCGAGGGCGGCGCGCATGATGTCGGGCACGAGCCTGTCCTCCCCCCAGTCTCCGCCGCCGATCACGTTGCCGGCCCGCGCGGATGCAAGCCTCGTGCCGGATGGGTCGGCGAAGAAGGAGCGGCGGAAGGCGGCCGTGAGAATCTCCGCGCAGCCCTTGGAGCTCGAGTAGGGGTCATGGCCGCCCATGGGCTCCTCCTCGCGGTATCCCCACTCCCACTCGCGGTTCTCATAGCACTTGTCAGAGGTGACGTTGACGATCACCCTCGTGCTCTGGCCCACGAGGCGGACGGCGTCCAGGACATTCATCGTCCCCATCACGTTCGTCTCATACGTCTCACGCGGCTCGGCGAACGAGCGGCGCACGAGCGACTGGGCAGCCATGTGGATGACGACCTCCGGGTCCGCCGCGGCGAGCGCTTTGGCGATCGCGCCAGCATCCCGGACGTCGCCCTCGACGTCCTCCATGGACTCTCCAACGCGCGCCAGCTCATACAGCGAAGGGTTCGTGGGCACGCCATTGGAGAACCCCGTCACCTGCGCTCCGAGCGCCTGCAGCCACAGCGCCAGCCAGGCGCCCTTGAAACCCGTGTGGCCCGTCAGCAGGACCCGCCGCCCGCGCCAGAAGTCCGGATCGACCCGCCCGGCCGTCCCGCCCTCGCTCATCCCGCCACCACCGTCAGGCCCATGTCCGCCATGGCGCCTGGCCGGAGCTCCACAGCTGCTCGAGCTGGTTGCGGTCGCGCAGCGTGTCCATGGCCTGCCAGAAGCCGTGGTGACGGTAGGAGGCCAGCTGGCCCTCGCGCGCGAGCGCGCGCATGGGCTCCTGCTCCCAGACGGCCTGATCGCCGTCGATGTACTGCGCGACCTCGGGTGAGAGCACGAAGAAGCCGCCGTTGGTCCAGCCGCCGTCGCCGCGCGGCTTCTCCTCGAACTCGCGCACCACGTCGCCCTCGATGTCCAGCGCGCCAAAGCGGCCGGGGGGCTGCACGGCGGTCACGGTCGCGCGGCGGCCATGCTCGCGGTGGAAGGCGATCTGCGCGGTGATGTCCACGTCGGAGACGCCGTCGCCGTAGGTGAAGCAGAAGTCCTCATCGCCCACGTAGGGCAGCACCCTGCGCAGGCGCCCGCCGGTCATCGTGGACTCGCCGGTGTCCACGAGCGTCACGCGCCAGGGCTCCGTTTCGGAACGGTGCACCTCCATGCTCCCTTTCGCGAGGTCGAAGGACACGTCGCACGTGTGCAGGTAGTAGTTGGCGAAGTACTCCTTGATCAGGTAGCCCTTGTAGCCGAGGCAGATCACGAAGTCCTCGATGCCGTGCGCGGCATAGATCTTCATGACGTGCCAGAGCATCGGCTTGCCGCCGATCTCCACCATCGGCTTGGGACGCACCGCCGTCTCCTCGCTGAGGCGCGAGCCGAAACCGCCCGCCAGGATCACCACCTTCACGCATGGGCACGTTAGTCGACCGGCTGGCCGGAGCGGGCCGCCGGTGACTCCAGCCCGCGACGATCGCATACACGATACGTGCTGTCTCGTGTATGCTGATGATCGTGGAGCGACTCAACATCACCCTCGACGACAAGCAGGCGGAGAAGCTCTCGCGGCTCGCCGGCCGCATGCACCTGCAGCCGGGCACCGTCGCGCGCTCACTCCTCTCGGGTGCGCTCGACGACGCGGATCCGGACGCGAGCAACGTGGCGGAGCTGCTCGATCGCATCCCCGGGGCGCTCGAGCGTGCCCAGCTAGGCCTCAGGCAGGGCACCGCCGGAGAGACCATCGCGCTGGACGAGCTGTAGCCGGTGGCTCGCGTCGAGCTCGCGGCGGCCGCCGTCGAGGACCTCGACGAGCTCATCCGCACTCACAGCCTGCCGGCCGACACCCGCCGCCGCGTCGCGCGCTCGCTGCGAGCCCTGGAGCGCTTCCCGCTAATGGGACCCGCGTTGAGTGGCCGCTGGGACGGCTTCCGCTTCCTCCTCGGCCCGTGGCGGTGGCTGCTGCTGGTGTACGTCCTCCTCGAGCCCGAGGACCGGGTGGTCGTGGTCACCATCCAGGACGCCCGCTCAGCGACGGCCGCGACCACCCGTCGATAGGACCAAGCCGCGAAACCGGGCACTCGGAGGTCGCGCCCTATCGCTCGCGCACGCCCACCACGTTCGAGCTCCCCGCCGCGTATGGGTAGTCGGCCTCGGCTTCGGAGACCACGCGGAAGCGGTAGCTCGCGGGGCCAGGGAACTTGAAGCGATAGCTGGCTCGATAGCGGCCCCTGCGATCGCTGCGCACGACGTCGAACTTGATCCACGACCCGCCGGCAGCCCGCGCCTCGAGCACGAGCAGCTTGCCGCTCGAGGGCACGGGTCCCCCGAGCAGGCGCCCGCTGAAGAAGATCCGCCGCCCCACGCTCGCGATGCGCGGCGTGATCGCCAGGCGCACGGCCGCGCGCACCGCCAGCGTCAGCGTGCGCGTCACGGCCGGAAGGGCGTCGCCGATGTGACTGCGGTAGGCGAACGCGAGGCTGCGCGATGAGACGCCCGCGGGGACGTGCAGCGTGAAGCGACCGTCTGCCCCCGTGCGCGGCGCGGCCATCGCCACAGGTCCCGCGCCCACGAGCGAGGGGGTGGCGAGCACGTCGATCCTCGCGCCCGCGACCGGCACGCCGCCCGGCCCGGTGAGGCGGCCGAGCACGGTCTCGGCGTGCCCGAAACCCGCCACTAGCCGGGGCCCCCTGGCGCCCTTCCAGGCGAGCGCCATGCTTGCCTGCGCAGATGCGGGTGTGCCGTTGGGCGGCCCTGGCTGCGGAGCGCCCGGGCCCGCGCCCGCGCCCGGGGCAGGAGCCGTCGGGTTCGCGATCGTGACGTTGCGGTCGAGCACGGGCGCGAGGTTGCCCGCCGCATCCGCCACGTCCACGACGAGGTGGTGCACGCCGTTGGCGAGCCGCGTCGTGTCCAGGCCCACATCCGCACTCAGCGACGCCAGGCACGGCTGCACGTAGAGGAACGCCGGCAGGCCGTCGCCCGTCTCGCCCACGTTCCGACAGCGCCCGCCGTTGCCGTCGAGCACCGTGCTCTGCACCACCTGCCCGTCCACGCTGAACGCCGCCGCGTACACGCCCGCGCCCGGGTCGCTCGCGCTGAACGCCACATCGCTCGTCCCCGCCACCGCCGGCGCGCTCGCAAGTTCGCCCGCCACCGCGCTCGCCGTGGGGCCAGCCGCCTGTTCGAGCGTCACGTCGGAGGCGTACACGTAGACGACCGCGGCGTAGCCGTTGGGGTCGCTGAAGCCGCCGTGGCATTCGCTCCCCGATATCCCCGCTCCGCATGAGACATTGGCATAGAGATGCGGACCGACATTCGGTGCCGGCACGCTCAGCTGATTGGCGCCCGAGATCGTCTGCCCTGGATTTCCCTGGACCTGACATTCCGCCGTAAAGATGCATTCGTCGAACACGTTCGTCGTCGAGGAGCCGGCAAACCAGAACTGATAGCTGGCGTGTTCGCCTGCGACCCCGTGCAAGTAGCCCGCCCGCCACACTGTCGCCGCGACGACCTTCTCCGGCGCAGGCGCTTCGAACGCCCACGTCGCGCGGTCCACGTTCGCTAGATGGGTGGTTTTGTCGCCCAACGCAGCGATCAGCGCACCCCCGCTCGGGCACGTGTCGGTTGCGTAGTCGTCGAAGGCGCCGCCCGGCGCCACAGACCCGCTCCACCCATCCGCCGGCGCGGCTTCCCCGGTGGGCGTCCTGCACGCGTACACGTGGTAGCTGCCCGCTCGTGCGCCCGCTGAAAGCCCGATGGTGGCGGCGGCGGTGAGCGCTGCTGCTGTGAGGATCCTCGACACTTTCACGGCCTCCCTGTCGTGCAGGGCCGGATGGCCCTCTCACTGTTGATTGCCACAGGAGCGCGTGCAGCGTCAACAGGGGCGGCGAGCGGCCCAGCAGGCGCCTGGGCGCAGGCGGGGGAGCGTGTCTCTGACTCCAACGCCCTCGCGGGCGGGAACGCGGCGGCGGGACGGTTCGGGGACGCTCAGGCGGTGAAGCGCACGGGCAGCTCGTCCAGCCCGTAGATGCCGGAGATCGTGCCGAATGCGGGCTCGCCGTCGAGCTCGAGGCCGTGCATGTGCTGGGAGAGGAACGACAGGCCCTCCTGCAGCTCCACCCGCGCGAGGTTCGCGCCGAGGCAGTTGTGGATGCCCGCGCCGAACGTCAGCGGCCGCGAGCGGCCGCGAGCGGCGCTGATGTCGAAGGCTTCGGCGCCGTGCTCGCCCTGATCGGCCTCGGGCAGATCGCGGTTGCCGGTGAAGGCGCACACGAGCACGACGGTGCCCTCGGGGAAGGTGACGCCGCGGTGGAGCACCTCCTCGGTGAGGATGCGGGCGGTGAAGGGGGTGATGGGCTCGTATCGCAATGCCTCCTCGACGGCGGCGTCCGCGAGCGAGGGCTCCTCGGCGAGCAGACGCCACTGCTCGGGGTGTTCGGCGAGCAGGCGAACCGCGTGCGCGAGCTGGCTCTGGGTGGTGTCGACGCCGCCGGCGAGCACGTTGAAGATGAGGTTGATGCACTCCACGTCGGAGAGCCGCTCGCCCTCCTCCTCCGCGGCGATGAGCGCTGAGATGAGGTCGTCGCGCGGGTCGTTCCTGCGCGCCCTCACGAGCTCGCGCGCGTACTCGTAGAACTCCTCCACCGCGCGCTCGATCTCCTCGCGCTCGCTCGCCATGCTGCCCGCGTCGAACTGGCGCTGGATCCAGTTGGACCAGTGGTGGAGCTTTGGCGCGTCCTGGAGCGGCGCGCCCATCACCGTCGCGATCACCTGCGAGGGGTAGGGCTTGGCGAACGCCTCCACGAACTCGCAGCGCACCTGCCCGTCCTGCGCCGTCCCCTCGGCTCGCGCCGCGTCCGCGAGCGCCCGCGCGAGCAGCTCCTCCAGGAACGCCCGCATCGCGGGCCTGTAGCGCTCGACCGCGCGCGGCGAGAGCGCGGGGTTGACGAGGCTCCGCAGGCGCGAGTGGTCGGGGCCGTTGACGTGCAGGATGTTGCGCCGCATCTGCTCGTACAGCGGCCCGTCGCTCACGCCGAAGATCTCCGCGATCTTCATCCCCGGGAAGATCGCGGAGCGGGTGCGCAGGAAGAACTGGCCTGACTCGCGGTCGAGCACCATGAACCCGAACGGCGCCTGCGCCAGCCATCCCTCCCTGCGCACCGCGCGCATCCCCTCGTGGAAGCTCTCGCCGCGCAGCGTCGGGTCCGTGTAGTCGAACACGGGCAGCTCCAGCTCAGTGACGAGGGTCACGCGAGGACTCCTATTTCTTCTTCGGGCTGACCGCCTGCTTGAGGCCCGCGCCGGCGGAGAACTTGGGGGCCTTGGAAGCTTTGATTTTGACGCGCTCGCCCGTGCGCGGGTTGACACCCTGGCGCGCGGCGCGTTTGACCACGGAGAACTTCCCGAAGCCGGTGATGCTCACCTCGTCGCCCTTTTTGAGCGTCTTGGCCACAGTGTCGAGCAGCGACTCGATCGCACGGGCGGAGTCGGCCTTCGTGAGACCGCTGTCGGCGGCGACCGCCTCGATCAGCTGGGTCTTGTTCATGTATGCGTCCTTTCAACGAGAGGTGAGCGGCGAGCGCGCAGGGTACCGTGCCAGCTTCTTGCCCGGGTTGAGCAGGTCCTTGGGATCGAAGGCGCGCTTGAGCTCCTCGTGCAGCTCGACCGCCCGCTCGCTCCACTGTGCCTCCAGGCGCCCGCGCTTGAGCCAGCCCACGCCGTGCTCGCCCGCGACCGAGCCGCCGAGCTCGATCACCAGGGCGAAGAGCTCCTCGCCCGCCGCCTGCGCCGCGTCGAGCTCCGCCTCCAGCGAGGGGTCCACGAGCACCGTCGCGTGCACGTTGCCCTCGCCGCCGTGGCCGAACGCGCAGGAGGGCAGACCGTGTCGCTCGGCGATCTGCGCAAAGCGCTGCAGCCCCTCCGCGAGCCGCTCCACGGGGAACACCACGTCCTCGCTCACCTTCGCCCCGCGCACGCCCGTGAGCACCCCGTTGACGCCCTCGCGCCAGCGCCACAGCTCCTCCGCGTCCGCGGGCTCGTGCACCGCGATCGCCCGGCCGTCCATCAGCTCCAGCAGCTCCGCGCCCTGTGCGCGCACCTCTGCGGGCGCGCCGTCCACCTCCACGATCAGCGCGAAGCCCGCATCCGCGGGCATCCGCGCGGGCCCAGCCGGCGAGGAGCGACCCTCCTCGGGGTAGCCCGCCGCGAGCATCCGCAGCGTCTCGCCGTCGAGGAAGTCGAGCACCGACGGGCGCAGCCCCGCCGCGAACACCTCCGCGATCGCCTCACAGCCCTCCGCGGCCGTGCGCAGGAACACCACCATCGCGAGCGTCGCCTCGGGCGCGGGCAGCAGCCGCAGGCGCACCGCGGTGATCACGCCGAGCGTGCCCTCCGAGCCGATGAGCAGGCTCTTGAGGTCATAGCCCGCCACGTCCTTGCCGCCCCATCCGCCCAGCTCCACGAGCTCGCCGGGCGCCAGCACGACCTCCAATCCGGCCACCCAGGAGCCCGTCACGCCGTACTTCAGCGCGTGCGGCCCGCCCGCGTTCGTGGCCACGTTGCCGCCTATCTGCGACTGCTCCGCAGCACCGGGGTCGGGGGCGAACATGAGGCCGTTCTCGCGCGCCAGGCGCTGCACGTGGCGTGTGCTCACGCCCGCCTCCGGCAGCATCCGCCACAGCGACGGCTCGAGCTCGCGCACGCGCCCCAGCCGCTCCAGCGAGAGGACCACGCCTCCGTGCACTGCCACCGCGCCGCCCATCAGGCCCGTGCCCCCGCCGCGCGGCACGATCGCGACATCGTGCCCGTAGCACCACGCGAGCACAGCCGCGACCTCCCGGGCGCTGCCGGGCAGCACGACCGCGTCCGCGCGGCCCTGCACGCCGCGCCGGCGCGAGCAGTCGTGGTTGTAGGGCGAGCCGGGCGGCGCCTCCAGCACGTGCTCGGACCCGACGATGCGGCTGAGCTCCCTGCGCATCACAAGGGCCGAGGCTAGCGCGACGGGTAGGATTGGGCGGCCATGGCGATCAGCACACAGCCGCCTGCGCGCGAGGGCACGCCCGGCCATCGCACGCTCTCCGGCGAGCCCGTTCGCGAGCTCTACACCGCCGAGGACCTGCCCGCCGGCGTCGGCGGCCCCGAGGACCCCGTGGGGCGCCCCGGCGAGTACCCCTACACGCGCGGCATCCACTCCTCGATGTACCGCGGCCGTCTGTGGACGATGCGCCAGTTCGCCGGCTTCGGCACGAGCGAGGAGACCAACGAGCGCTTCCACTACCTGCTCGAGCACGGCCAGACCGGGCTCTCCACCGCCTTCGACATGCCCTCGCTGATGGGCCACGACTCCGACCACCCGCGCTCGCTCGGCGAGGTCGGCCGCGAGGGCGTCGCGGTGGACACGCTCGATGACATGCAGACCCTGTTCGCGGGCATCGACCTGGCAGACGTGTCCGTCTCGATGACGATCAACGCCCCCGCCGCGATCATGCTCGCCTTCTACGTCGCCGCCGCCGGGAGCCCCGCGGGCGGGGGCGCCCCGGTCGCGCCCGAGCAGCTCTCCGGGACGATCCAGGCGGACATCCTCAAGGAGTACATAGCCCAGAAGGAGTGGTGCTTCCCGATCGACCCCGCGATGCGCCTGTGCGGCGACATGATCGAGTGGTGCACGCAGCGGATGCCACGCTGGCACCCCATCTCGATCTCCGGCTACCACATCCGCGAGGCCGGCTCGACCGCCCAGCAGGAGCTCGCGTTCACGCTCAAGGACGGCCTCACCTACGTCGAGCAGGCAGTCGCGCGCGGCCTCGACGTCGACGACTTCGCCCCGCGGCTGTCGTTCTTCTTCAACGCCCAGATCGACTTCTTCGAGGAGATCGCCAAGTACCGCGCGGCGCGACGCATCTGGGCTCGGGAGCTGCGCGATACCTACGGCGCCAAGAACCCGAAATCGTGGCTGATGCGCTTCCACACCCAGACCGCGGGCGTATCGCTGACAGCCCAGCAGCCGCTGAACAACATCACCCGCACGGCGATCGAGGCGCTCGCGGGCGTGCTCGGCGGCACCCAGTCACTGCACACCAACTCCTACGACGAGGCGCTTGCGCTACCCACCGAGGACGCGGTCCGCATCGCGCTGCGAACGCAGCAGATCATCGCTCACGAGACCGGTGTGGCCAACACCATTGACCCCCTCGGCGGCAGCTACTTCGTCGAGGCGCTCACCGACGAGATCGAGGCCAAGGCCTACGAGTACTTCGCCAAGATCGACGAGCTCGGCGGGATGGTCCAGGCTGTCAAGGAGAGCTATCCCCAGCGCGAGATCGCCGACGCCTCGTTCGCACTGCAACAGGAGATCGACGCCGGTCGCCGGATCGTGGTCGGCGTCAACTCCTTCACGGAGGGCGGCGACGGTCAGACACCGTTGCTGCGCACCGGCCCGGCGCTCGAGCGCAAGCAGGTGGATCGCCTGAGGGCCGTCCGTGCGCGCCGGGACTCCGGTGCCGTCGAGGTCTCGCTAGCCACGCTCAAGCAGCGGGCGGCCGAGGAGCGCCAGAACCTGATGCCCGAGCTGCTGGAGGCCGCCCGCGCGCACGTCTCCGAGGGAGAGATCGTCCAGGCGCTCCAAGAGGTATGGGGCGCCTACCGGGACGCGCCGGTCTTCTGATGACGGCCTGCCTCATCACAAATCTTGTTGCCAGCCCCTTCCCCGGGGGGCCGGGCATCGAGGCTCCGCCTTTGGCGCGAGCAGTGAACCAACAGTCACGCCGAGCATTCTCGGCCGCTGAGATGCGGTCGAACAGCGGCGCTGCACAGCGAGCCGGGGTCCTACCTCTCCCCGAGGGCCCCGGCTCGCTAGGTTCAGCCAAACAGCGGTGACCCCCTGCGCGATGCCGGACACCCGGAAAAACTCGACGCTGCCCCTTGACAACCCCTCATCCATATGAGCCTGGATCCACTGAGTGGTTGGGTGATGCGGCGTGGGTTTGGCTGCGCGACGGTTTGACGGGGTGTGTGGGTCGGCGTGGGGTTGTGGTGGCGTCCGCCGGGTCGGTTTGATGTTTCCGCGGGAGCGTCAGGAGATATTGACCCAGCGGTGTTCGTGTCGGGCGGGCGGAGGTGGCTGCCTCGTCGGTGGGGGCCTTGAGCTATCAGGCAGGC
>OCZT010000998.1_pt1 | contig 29099 bp, 19 predicted proteins | sample 1539031 | NCBI WGS metagenome assembly OCZT01 (sample SAMEA3539308, study PRJEB22396) | soil metagenome | biome: tundra; feature: field; material: soil | place: USA | collected 2010-05 | depth 0.15 m | reverse complement strand
AGTCGAACAAGCCTTCGGTATGGCCTTTGCCGCCATAACTCTTCTTGTAGTTTCCCTTTTTGTCGAACTGGAACAGCCGGCAGTCTGCATAGCCGTTGGCGATGAAGATGGAGCCGTCGGGTCCGGGCACTGCCGCGGTCAGCTTCCACTCATTCGGCTCCTTGAAACCTGCCTCGGGCGGGGCGGTGATCTTCTGCACCACTGTGCCGTCTGTTTTCATCTTGACGAACAGCCAGTTTTCTTTGGGAGTTCCTTTCTGCACGGTTGTGTAGAAGTACTCTTCACCATCTTCTTCGGCATAGACCATTGAGTGAACTTCGGGGAACTCGTTGGCGATGGTTTTCTGAAAGACGCCATCGGGACCGTAGACGAGGATTCCGGTTTCGCTTTGCGTACTGACGTAAACATGCCCTGCCTTGTCTGTGGCGATGCCGCCGTGAGTCCCGCCGAAAGCAGTTCCCGCGGGTAGATGTCCCCAACCCGACACAACGCTGTAAGTCCACTCGCCATTTCCAGTCTGCATCATCGCTCCTCCTGAGTTACTGCCTGCGTCGCCGGTTTGCGCCTCTGCACGCCCACCCGCCAGGGCGGCCACGGCGGTTGCACTTGTGACGGCAAAGAACTGCCGCCTGTTCAAAGCTCCAGTGTGATTCCGATTCATTCCTTGTTCCTCGCAATGGCCGGCGGGGAAGCCGCGGTGGGCGCGGGTTGAGCCGGCGTGTTGTAGAGATAGACATGACGCAGATTCTTCATTGTTCCAATTTGCGCCGCGGCAGTGGCAGTAACTTTGGTCCCGCTCAAATTCAGATAAGTTAGTTGCGCCAGGGAAGCCAGTTTCGCCAGGCCGTCTCCGGTTACGGCTGTCCCTTCCAGATGGAGTGCGCGCAGGTTTTTGAACTTTGCCAGCGTATCGAAGCTCGCGTTGGTCACCGCGGTGCGCGCAAGATTCGCCTCGACAATATAGGGTGCGAACTTCACGAAGGCGGCGAGTTGTGCGTCTCCGAAACTGGGAGCAATGTCCACCGTACTCAGAATCAAACCATCGGACGGCTTGATCGACACCGGGACCAGTTTTGCTCCCTGGCCTTGTTCCATTTGCGTGATTTCGGGCATCAGGCTGCTGTATTCCCCAACCGGTTGCAGAGGCAATTCCGGCTGCTCTTCGCGAATCGATATTCCGGCAACGGAGGTTGCAGAGGGCGACGCGCCCTGCTTGACCCACGCCGTTATCCACGCGATCTCTTCGGGCTGCAAAGGGGGCTTGCCCTCCGCGGGCATGAGCTGCTTGTGGCCGGGCGGAAGCGTTACCCTCTGGAGAAGGACGCTGTTCTCAGGACTGCCGGGAGCAATTACCGGCCCATCCTTTCCGCCTTTCATAAGTCGCTCATAGGAGTCCATTCGCAGGCCGCCTTTTACTGCGCCCTCGCCGTGACAACTTACGCAGTTCTTGTCGAGGATCGGGTTGATATGTTTGGTGTAGAACGAGCCGGGGTTTTTTACATCTGCCTCGACTTTTCCCGGGGCGAGCCAGTGCTTCAGCGGAGCCGGCATGTATTCGGTGAGGTAGTTGGCGCCGTGGGTCAGCGTGCCTCCTTGATGCGCGGTCCATATCAGCGCCAGAAGCACGCAGGCAAGCAACGCGGGATATACGTGGGTTACTCCTCCCGATATCCACCAGGGGCGCGCGAGCAGGCACAGCAAGGTGCCGATGGTGAGGGCAATACCGCCCCACATGTGGCGACTAACTACCAATCCGGTGCTTCCGCCGCCGAGGGCGAGCAGAAAGCCGAGCGTGAGAGAACCAAGGCAACTTACAAAGGTCAAGCCAAGAACGAACCCGGCGGTCTCGCGAAAAGGCGGCCGGAAATGTCCCATAACTTCGAGCAGCGGAATCAGTACCAGCAGCCCGATTGGGACGTGCACTGCGAGGGGATGGAACCGCCCCAGAAACTGTTGCCAGTCGGCGTGGGGCTTGCCATCCAACTTGAAGATCCAAGGCAATAACATCAGGGCCAGGCTCATAAGCAGCGAGGCAAACCAAATCATTCTTGTAACGCGGCTCTTTGGTAGCAATCGATCGGCAAGCACGACTAACTCTTTCACTTGTTTCAAGCAAGTAACCCCTGAACCACGTTGGCCGGCACAGGGCCGGTCAGTTTCTGATCCAGCCCCTGGAACTTGTACGCGAGCTTGTTGTGGTCGATTCCCAGGCAGTGAAGAAGGGTGGCGTTGTAATCGCGAACGTGCACCGGGTCTTTGGCCACGTTGTAGCTGAACTCATCGGTTTCGCCGTAGGTGATACCGGGGCGCACTCCGCCGCCGGCAACCCAGGTGGTAAAGCAGCGGGGATGGTGGTCGCGCCCGTAGTTCTCTGTAGTCAATCCGCCCTGGCTGTAAACGGTGCGCCCAAACTCGCCACCCCAAATCACGAGGGTGTCGTCGAGCAATCCGCGTTGTTTCAGGTCAGTAACCAGCGCGTAACATGCGCGGTCTGTCTCCATGCAGAGAATGGGCAACGTGCCGGTTACATTTCCATGGACATCCCATCCGCGCTTGTAGACCTGGGTGAAGCGCACTCCGCGCTCCGCCATGCGGCGCGCCATGAGGCAGTTATATGCAAAGGTTCCCGGCTCCTTGGCATCAGGCCCATAGAGGTCCCACGTGGACTGCGGCTCCTTGCTCAGGTCAGCAAGTTCGGGCACTGAAGTTTGCATGCGGTAGGCCATCTCGTACTGAGCGATTCGAGCATTGGTTTCAGGATCGCCGAGTTCCTCATATGTTTGACGATTGATCTGCTCTACTGCATCGAGCATCTTGCGGCGCACTTCGCGATCGACTCCGCTGGGGTCGCTGAGATAGAGCACCGGATCGCCGCCGGAGCGAAGGCCTACGCCCGCATACTCCGACGAAAGGAATCCGCTGCTCCAGAGGCGCGACGATACGGGCTGGTTGTTTTCTTTTGGATTGACCTTGGTTTGCAGCACCATGAAGGTGGGAAGATTGTCGTTCATGCTGCCCAGTCCATACGAGAGCCACGAACCCATGCAGGGCTTGCCGGGATTCATGTTGCCGGTGTTCATCAGCATGATTGCGGGTTCGTGATTGATGGCGTCCGTGTTGAGCGTCTTGATGATCGTGAGGTCGTCCACAAGGCGCGCCGTGTTAGGCAGCAGATCGCTTACCCACGTTCCGGACTTGCCGTAGCGCCTGAACGCCCAGTGCGAAGGTGCGATGGGAAAGCGGGCCTGGCCAGCGGTCATGCCGGTCAACTGCTGAGCGCCGCGCACGGAATCGGGAAGGTCCTTGTCGTAAAGCGCGGCGAGATTAGGCTTGTAGTCCCACATATCGATTTGCGGCGGCGCGCCGGACATGAACAGATAGATGGCGCGCTTGGCCTTGGGAGCAAAGTGAGGCAGCTTGAGATCGCCCGGAGTGGGAAGAGGATGGACGGGCGGCACGTCAGCCGCGTGAGCACCACTGTTTAAGCCGCTGCTGCCCATCAGATTTGCCAAGGCGGCCCAGCCGAGGACTTTGCCGGCCCGTCCGAGGAAGCGGCGGCGATTCTCGAGGGCCATCCACTCGCGCTTCAATCCTTCAGGGATGGGGAGATCGAGTACGCTTGGGCCATCCTCGGTATCGGTACATTGGGGGTGTTGCTTCACTAGAACCTCCGTCGATTACTTGGTGATCGTTTCATCCAGGTTCAACATTTCGCTGGCTACCATGGTCCACGCTGCGAGCTCAGGCTCGGGAATGGACGGGTTGCGCTTCTTCTCGCCAACTGCGACAAGGTCGTGAGCGGCCTTGGCGTCTGCTTGATAGTGTTTCTCCATTTGCGCGAGGGAGATTTTCAGCACGGTTGTCATTTGCGGGGTGGGATCGCGCGCGAGCAGAATGTCGCCCATGAGCTTGATGCGCTGGTCCGGCTGCGCTCCGCCTTGCTCGATGACTCGCTCCGCCAGCGCTCGCGCGGCCTCTACCCACTGCACATCGTTCATGGTTACCAGCGCCTGCAGGGGCGTGTCCGTCCGCTGGCGGCGCGTGCACACCGCATCGCGCATGGGTGCGTCGAACGCATCCATGTTTGGCACAACCGCCATGCGTTTCCAGTAGCTGTACATGCTGCGGCGATAAAGCGCGTCTCCGTGTCCCTGATCCCAATGGACTGTGTCGCTGACGGGATAACTCACCTGCTCCCATATATTGGGCGGCTGATAGGGCTTCGCGCTGGGCCCGCCAATTTTGTTCACCAGCAAACCGCCGGACTGAAGAGCCACATCGCGCACCATCTCTGCATCCATGCGGAACCGTGGACCACGTGCAAGGAGCAGGTTCTTGGGGTCCTTTTGAAGCTGCTCGGGCGTCGTCTTCGCGCTCTGCCGGTAAGTTGCCGACATCACCATCAGCTTATACATGTGCTTGACGTTCCATCCACTGTCGCGGAATTCGACGGCCAGCCAGTCAAGCAGTTTGGGATGCGATGGCCGCTGTCCCATGATGCCGAAGTCCTCGGTGGTTTCGACGAGGCCTGTGCCAAACAGTTCGTTCCACATGCGGTTCACGGTGACGCGCGCCGTCAGCGGGTTTTGCTCGCTCACTGTCCACTGGGCAAGAGCCAGCCGGTCGTGAGAGACTCCTGCCGGCAAGGGCGGCAAGTAATGCGGCGTGTTTGCCTCCACGCGCTCGGTGCGCGCCGTGTATATGCCGCGAGTGAGCACGTCAGCATACGCGATGGCAGGCCGCTCCCAGGAAACGAGCGACACATCGCCTCCCGCCGAGAGCTTCTCGAGTTGCGTATCCAAGTGTGCGATCTGGCTCTGAATTGCCTTGGCAGACGAGTCGATGTTCGCGAAGTAGAACTGGCTCACAGCGTGCAATTGATCTTCGTTCCACTTGTCACCGGGCTTCCCGGCAACCTCCGCAACATAGTCTTCATACGGCAGCCGCTTGGCTTCGTCCGCGGAGAGAGTGCGCGCATACAGCCGGATATCCTGGTACCGCGTGTCTTGCGCCGGAGTCGCATCGGGGTATCTCCATCCAAGCTGCATGGGAGCCTTGCTCCGGATTGACGCTGTGCCGAGAGTATCCGATGCAACACGCGTGGCCACCTGCGCGCCATTGATATAGACCTTGACGCCTGACGCCTTACCCGAGCCATCGTAAGTGAAGAGCACGTGATACCAGTGGCCATCTACAGGCAGAATCTGGGTGGTCTGGACCCTGATGGCAATCTCGGGAGTTGTGTCTTTGGGAGCGGGAGGCTCGGGTTTCTTTTTGGTCTTGGGCTTGTCTTCCTTGGGGAGATCCTTCTTCATTCGCTCTTCGCTGGGCGTGAGATCGGCGAGCGGCAAGTCATTCGGGGTTGGATACTCGAACTTGTCCTGTGTATAGGACGGCTTGGAAGCAGCATTTTCATGAAGCACCACAGGCTTTTTGGGCTCTTCACTAACGAGGTCGATGCTGAGATGGCCTTTCTCAAGAGACATGTCCCAGCCGCGGTCGTGCGCGGTCGTGTCCATCTTTGAGAGCAGAGTTCCCGATTGATCGATGGGGTAGTTAGGGGCCGCGCGCAGCATGAACCAGCCGCCGGACGAAAAAGGCTGGTTCCACTCATAGTCGCCCGTTTGGCCGAGCATCACGCGTGTGCCGTTATTCATCCGGAAGTCGGGCCACAGCCATGTTGTCTCGCCCCATTCCGGCTTCGACTTGCCGAGTGAAAAACTTGCCTGCTGCGGATTGGGCGCGCTGTTCTTGAGGGTGTCGCCACCGCCCTCGTCAAGGCGCAGGCGAAGCATAAGTTTGTCCACGGCCACCGATTGCGGAAGGTTCTGGCGCGACTGCAGCCAGCGCTCAATCAATGTCCGCTCATTCAGGCGCATCGCATCGAGTTGGCTCGAGAGTTCGCTCCGCTTGGCCATTACCTTGTCGTAGGCTTCGCGATTCTGCGGCTTGGGGATGCGGGCTACCGGCGCCCAGACTGGCCGGTCGCCGTTGTAGGGCAACTCTTCAATGTTGTTGAAGAACGCGCTTAGCGAGTAGAAGTCCTTCTGGGTAGTTGGGTCGTACTTGTGATCGTGGCAAACGGCGCAGCCTACAGTGATGCCCATGAATGTCGCGCCATAGGCTTCGGTCCGCTCCCGGGCCATGTTGACGCGCAGCTCTTCTGGAATCGTCCCGCCCTCATTGCTGCTGACACCCAGGCGCACATACCCGCTGGCAATCAGCGGATCGATTGATTTGGCCTGCATCAGGTCGCCGGCAATCTGTTCCATCGCAAACTGGTCGAATGGCTTGTTGCTGTTGAAGGCGCGAATTACATAGTCGCGATAGGGCCAGATGTGCCGATTGTTGTCGAAATGCAGGCCATAAGTATCGGCGTAACGGGCGTAATCCATCCAATAGCGGGCCCGCTCCTCGCCATAACTCGGCCGCGCCAGGAGACTATCGACCAGGTGTTCATAGGCCTCCGGCGACTTGTCGTTTACAAATGCCTTTACCTCTGCGGGTGTGGGCAGCAATCCGGTTAGATCAAGCGTCGCTCGGCGGATCAGCGTTTCTTTGTCCGCTTCGGGCGAGGGATGCAGCCCTTCCTGCTTCAGCTTCGCCAGGACAAACGCGTCGATCGGGGTCTTCGCCCATCCATCCTGGTTTTCGGCAGGCAGAGACACTTTGATGGGAAGGTCGAATGCCCAGTGCGGCCTGTAAACCGCGCCCTCCTTCACCCACTCTCGAAGAATCGCGATCTCTTCCGGCTTCATGGGTTTTGCTTCGCCCTGCGCGTTTTGCGGCATCAGGTGATGCGAGTCGTGTGACTCAATGCGCTTGATCAGTTCACTTTTTTCAGGGTGTCCCGGGACAATCGCGTCGGGATGCCCCGGCCGCTTCCTGAATGCCGATTCCTCAAGATCCAGTCTCAGCCCGGCCTTGCGCATTTCAGGGTCAGGCCCATGGCAACTGAAGCAGTTGCTGGCCAGGATCGGCTGCACATCCTGGTTGAAATCCAAATGCCGGCCGGATGCCAGGTTTGCTTGCCGATGGTGATGTTCTACCGCCTGCCACAGCAATCCTCCCCCGATCAGCAACGTCCCAACAACCGCAAAAATGGCCGGCTTTGTTCTGGCTATCACTTTTGCAATCAATGAGTTAGAATCGATATTCGCCAATGGGGACACTCCTCCTCTTTGCGCCGGGTTCTGATGACAGTTGGGCGTGTGTGGGTTCAGTTCTCCCGCTCAGCATTTCGAGTCTCGGGAGCTATCGTTTCTGATAGCCGGGCCGGGGCGCAGGGGAAGCGCGGGAGTTCACTGACCTTCAACGCATAATCATTTCATTCAGCAATGATGATTGTCTAGAGGCCTTCGCTCAGCCGATGTCCGGACGATAACAAGGTGACGAGAAGAACGGACTCAAGAACGAGTCGTTGTTTGTCCAAAGACAACATGTAATAGCAGATTCGCCAAAACGCCCGTGCGGAAAATAGAACGCGCACCCTGCTCTCAGAGTGGGCCGGACCCGCATGCGGGAATCACGAAGACCGGCTTCCTGCCGCTCTTCTGTCGAAGCCAAAAATCGTTTGCCGGCGATGTATACCGCACATACCTGTCCTCTGTGGCGTGTAAACCGGCGTTCACACCCTGGGCCACTTGTCTCCTGCAAGTTGTTGATTTATCGCGATGCCCTGACAGCGGAGAATGGCTATCCGCATGCTCCAAAAAGGGACATCACCCAGACGGGTTCTGGGCATATCCACGCACTCGGGGGATCACTATGCACGACAAAATGCTGCAGTTTTACATCAAGGTGCAGGACCTGATGACACGGGAAGACGGTCAGGATCTAGTCGAGTATGCCCTGGTCGCCTCTCTGCTTTCGTTGGCGGCCACCGCCGCGATGGGCTCGCTGGCCAGCGCCATCAACGGCGCGTTCGCCGCGATCGGCGCCAAACTCGTAGTCAGCTAAGAACGCCGGACAGTGAATAGACCGTAGAATGGCGCGGAGCTGCGCTGTGTAGCGGCGCTTCACTGGTCCGTCCCCTGTGATTGCGTTCCATAGCAGTCGCGAAAGGCGGGGCTTTGTTCCCCGCCTGTGGCTATTTCCAGCTCTACGCCGAAAGCTGAGCGAACCCATGCTTCGCGTTCACCGCGATTCCAGGCGACTCGTCCTCATCGCTGGCGCGGTGAACGCGAGGAATGGGTTTCCATTCAGCGTCTGAACCCGGTCAGGCCTTATGGCCTTATTGTGCATTGATCGGCACAAAATCGGCTGCAGTCTTCACATTCCTGACGGCGTGAATTCGGCGGTTTAACGTCGATTACCACCGAGTCTAATTTGTGCTCTGCTTCACGTGGCTCACGCCGCGTTGGCTGAGGCTCCGGTTCGTCCAGTCCGTTCCGACTGTTCTCGTGGCGGCCTGCTCTTGGAGAACTTGGCGCTTCGGCAACAGCTCGCCCTCATTTTGCAGTTGACGGCGGCCACCACGCTGGCCGGAATGAGAGTCGGTTTTTGCCAGCTCTACTGAACCATCGCCTGGCTCGATTCACGGATTGGCCGCGGCGCCAATCTGTTGCGGCGTAATCTCGCCGCCGGAGTTTGGTTTCTCTGGCGGTGCCACCGGAGAGGAATTGTGTAGCTTGAGAAAGGCGGCAAGAGCCTTCTGCTGCGCTTGCTTGTCTCCGGTCGCGCGCTCGGCTTGCGCAAGCCGGTACCAGGCAACTTCATCGTCGGGCTTGAGGCGCGTTGCCTGGTCCAGCGGACTCACTGCCAACTCCGGTTTCTGGCTTGCAAGGTACACACCGCCAAGGCCCACTAGAGCCTCTTCGAAATCCGGAAAGCGCTCCAATACCTGCTCGAATTGCCGGCGCGCTTCCTCCAGATTTCCAAGATCCACCTGCATCACGGCCAACTCGTAGCCGGCGTTTCCGTTACCGGGATCGACGGCTAATTCGGCCGCAAACTCGCGCATGGCGGCATCGCGGTCCTCTTGATTCTGCGTTGCCTTTCCTTTGTAGCGCGCCAGGTAGATGCGCCCAAGGCGGTAGTGGATTCCGGAACGCCTGGGTTCGAGCGCCAGGACCTGGTTGAAAGCGAAAATAGCCGCGTCGTAATTCTTCTGACTCTCGTTGGCCTCGCCTTGAGCCTGCAGCATCCAGATCGAGCCTGGCGCCTTATCGTGCAGCTTCTCCATCACCACGTAGGCAAAGTTACCGTAGATGCGGCCCGTGTGATAGAGGATCTCGGGATCGTCGGGATAGAGTCTGTTGAGTGCCAGCGCGGATTCAACAGCGTCGGCATCGCGGCCCAACCCGGTATAAGCACGCAGAAGCTGCAAACCGCACATGCGCTTGACTTCAGGGAATTCGGTTTGCTTGAATCCCTTCACCAGGCGCGGTAGGGCCTCGGCGAACTGGCCTAACTCCGCTAACGAAACACCGAGAAGGCTGTCAAGCTTCGGCAGGCCGGGCTTGAGCTTTTGGGCGGTTCGAGCCTCGCGTACTGCCAGTTCATACTCGCGCTGCTTGAAGTAGATGGCGGCCAGGGTGGCGTGGACTTCCGCAACGTCGGGATCGAGCTTTGCCAACTGCTCGAAATTGGTGCGCGCACCCGCATAATCTCCGGCTGCCAGTGCACGTTGTCCGGCAGAGGCAAATTTTTCCTGCTGATCTTCGCCGGCTGCCTGGGCCCCGGCCGCCAGAGGAAAAAGGCACAAAAGAGCCAGCGTACATCCCAAGATGGATAGAGAGAGCTTCATGGCCGCAGTGTAACTCTGGCGCATAAGACTCCGCCACGCCCAAAGGGCGTGGCGGAGTGTGAGTGGAGTTGCGAACTGTTTTCTAGAAACTCAACTTTCCACCAAGTTGAAGGATGCGGGGCGCCGATGCGCCCGTGATCTTTCCGGCAGTGGCTGCGGAGGAGTTGACGCTGGCGTCAATGACCGCGTTGCCGCCCGATCCTCCCACCACCAGGCCTCCAACGTCACCGGCGTATTGATGATGGTTGAAGGTGTTGAATGTATCCACGCTGAGTTTGAAGTTGACCGATTCGGTAATGTGGAAATTCTTTGCAAATCCCATGTCCCAGTTGTTGATGCCCGGCTGGCGCAGGAAATTGCGGGTTGTATTTCCGAAGGTTCCGGGAGGTTGCTGACTGAAGCAGGTCATGTTCAGGCGCTGGAACGGTAGCGTCAGATTGGAGTGAGGGTCGCATCCTGCCACTTGATTCGCCCGCGGGGCCACGGTGGCCTGTACACTGCCGATATCGCTCGAAGAAACACCGTATGGGAATCCGGTCTGGAAGGTGGTGATACCGGTAACTTCCCAACCGCCAATCACCAGGTCGGCGGCCCGACTGGCGCCTCCGGCCAACTTCTTGCCGCGCCCAATTGGCAGGTTGTAAATGTAGCTGGCCACGAACCGCTGATCGACGTCGAAGTCCGACGGGCCGTAGTCCAGGTTGGTGTTGTGGTTGTCCATGAAGCCCTGGTAGCCGGTACCGCTGGCGCCCACGCCCGCGGCCGCCGACTTGTCGTCCTTGCTGTTGGCCCAGGTATAAATCGTGGTTACGGCAAGGTCGCCGGCGCGATGTTCGAACTTCACGTTCAAGGCTTGGTAGTGGGCGTAGCCGTGGAAATCACTGTCGATGTAGAAACCGGTGAAGTTTTGGTACTGCAACCGGGGGTAGGCGCCGTTCACTGCTACATAGGGGTTGCACGGGGCAACATTCAGGTTGTCGTAGCTGCCGCTGGCGTCCTTATGCTGGCAGAACCCCTGGTCCGCGGCCGGGAGCGCATACGGTTGAGCGATATCGTGCCGGTTCAGCAGGTGAAGTGAGTGGGTTCCGATGTAGTTCACTTCGAGGGTGGTATTCCTGGCTAGCTCGCGCTCCACTGAGGCCGTCCACGACTGGACGTAAGGATTGAGCGGATTCTCCGACTCGATGACTGCGATGAACGACAGCGTCGAGGCGGGGAAGGGGCCCAGCGTGCTGTAGACCGGAAATAAGGAGTTACTCAACTTGGGCAGAGTTGAAACCGCGGTTGGAGTGAGGCTGTTGCGGATACTGTATGGATAAATATCCGCGGAGTCATCGATCTCGCGCCCCTCATACGAATCGTAGAAGATCCCGTACCCGCCTCGAACGACTGTCTTGGGGGTGAGGCGGTAGTTCAGGCCAAACCTCGGCGCAAACGGTTTCTTCGATCCCGGATGGGGCACGGAGCCGCAATAGCGCAGGATGGGTCCACTTGTGGTGTCTCCTCCCGGAGCTACACCGTTGGTGGTAAGCTTCGGGTCGGCATAGCACAAGCCGCCGTTGGCGTTGGTGGTGTCGAGCCAGAAGAAGTGGTTCTGCGCTTCAGTGGTGGCGGCGCGAAAGTCCCAGCGCAGGCCCATGCTTATGGTCAGCTTGGAGGTCACCTTCCAGTCATCTTCGCCGTACGGAGCAAAGTACTTGAAGAGGTGCGTCTGCGGATTGCCGGCCTGGTTCGTCGGGCTCAATGGGCCGGGCACAAATCCGCCTACCCCCGAGTAATACCCGAGCATCATGTCGGCCACGCCGTTGCCGGTTCCGCAAAGGGGTGCAGCTGTTCCCCCATTGACGGAAACGGATGCGTTGGGGCAACTACCGGCAGCCGAGTTCTTCTGGGCTGTCGTTCCCGAGAAACTCCAGTCGCCGTAGAAATCGTCGTCCAGGTTGCGGGTCAGCGAGTAGTCTCGGTAATCGACGCCGAATCCAAGCGTATGGCGTCCGTGAACGGAGGAGAACGAATCGGCCCACTCCCATGCCGGGCTTTCAGAACCGCTATAGGAGTTGACCGGGCCGCCGCCGCTGTTATACGCGGACAAGCCAACATTGGGCCAGGTCTCCTGCAGAGCTGTGAATTTTGTAAAGACGCCCGTTTCGTTCAACTGGCCCGCCAACGTAGAGGGCGGTGTGACCGAACTCTCCGGGGCAGAGGCACTGAGGTAGCCGAAGCGGAAATTGTTCACGTTGCTCTGGCCGATGTTGATGGTGTGCGATACCGCCCAGGCCTTCTGGTTTTCGAAATACGATTCGATCCCATAGTCGAGCGATCCGGAGTTGTAAAGCGAGTGATTGATATACTTGGCGTAAGTGAAGCGACCGAAGACTGAACCCAACCTGCCCAGGGTCTGGTCTCCACGGTAGGTCTGCTGGTTGGTGCTGAGTGTTCCCGGGTAGCCCTTGACAAAGTTGGTGATGCCCTCAGCCTGGTTGGAAATCGAGGGCGTCGCCCAGAATTTATTCGCCACCGCAACCTGCCCGATCCGGCTGGTGAAGCGACCGGAGGGAATCGTGTTATTGGGGAACGCCGCCCCGGTAGTCGGATCGACCGGCATGCAGTTATAGCCGTTAGAGAGAAGCGTGTTGCAATCGGCAGTCCCGTACAGCGGTAGCGGACCGCCGGGCAGCCCGCCAATTCCGGCTGCATAGGACTCCCCGTCAAAATTACCCTGCAGGACTGCCGGGTTGGGCATCTTCTCGTACGCAATGCCGCCGTTATTAATGCGCCAGCCCTCGTAGTTGGCCATAAAGAACGTCTTGTTGCGCCCGTTATAAACCTTGGGAATGTAGACCGGCCCGGACACGACGAACCCGAACTGGTTCTGACGCAGAATCGGGTTTTGAGTCTTGGTTGCGCCAGGGAGAGATTGCTCGATGGTCGGGAAGGGCAACGCGTCGTATGCATCGTTGCGGTTGTCTTCAAAGAGCGCTCCATGGATTCTGTTGGTGCCGCCCTTGCTGACAATGTTGATCTGGCTGGCCGAAAAGCCGTATTCGGCCGGGTAGGTGCCGCTCTCCACCTTGAATTCCCCGATCGCATCCTGCGACAGAATCACGGCCGGGGTTACCAGGGCCGGATCGGTGTTGACCAATCCGTCGAGGGTGTAATTGTTGCCCTCGGGCCGCCCGCCGTTGATGCTGACGGCGTCACCTTCTCCCTGGCGCATGGTGCCTTGCTCGCCACCCACCGTAACCGCGCCTGCGCCCACCAGGAGCAACTGCATGAAGTTGCGCCCGTTGAGCGGAAGCTCTTCCACCTGCTGCTGGCTCACCAGTTGCGAAAGCGCGGCGCTATCCGTGTCCAGCGATACGCCCTGCGCCGTCACTTCCAGAGTCTCTGTCACTGAGCCGGGCTTCAATGCCAGATCGATGCGGGCCTTTTGGTCGACATCCAGTTTGAAGCCAGTCGTAACCGATTTTTGGAACCCCTTCGCCTCCGCCGAAACCGTATAGGTTCCAGGGTTGAGCGACGGAGCATAGAAGTCACCCGCAGAACTGGTGACCGTGCGAAAAGCAACGTTGGTTCCTGTGTTGGTTACCGTTACTTTGGCATCGGGGAGGATTGCGCCGGTACTGTCGGTCACTGTCCCCAGGATTGTTCCTGTAGCTCCTGCCTGTCCGAACAACCTGCTGGCCGCAACCAGCAAGATGATCGTGACAAGAGAGAATCGAAGTGATCTCATCTCCTGAAACCTCCTTAAAAGTCTTTCTTAACACTGTTTTGTTCGAACGCCGAGGGCCGGTTTCTATTTCAGCTGAATCTAACAGGGAAAGGCCCGTGAGTCTCGGCAAGGTCTTGACCGGCCCCAATGCCAGAAGAACTTAGCAATGAACAATAAAGCTTGTCAAGAGAAACATTTTTTCCTATTTGAAATTCCATTTTCAGGGGGTTAGGGCGCAGCCTTCTCGACAGGGGCCGGGCAAAGCGCCTGCTTTAGCGATTTGTCTCAGCATTTATCGGTTGTGGGCTACTGATGTTCCATGGGCAAGCGAGCTTCTATCCAAGAAGGCGTTCAATAGGTAAAACCACAGAAGGCAATCCAGAGAAGTAACTGCCTATCTTTGCATAACTTTCGAGCTGAAACTGGGCAAGACGGTCGTGGGCAAAGGAGCCCGGATCCCCTGGTGCGGCGTGCGGCCTCCTCAAACCAGCCGGGCTGGTCAAGTTCGACTGGAGAACTTTTCCCCTTCCGAAAGATGCCATGCCCGTGCTAAGGTTCATTCGCTCGGAATTCTCTCCGCTCCCCGGCCCTCTTGCTATCAGCAAGTCCATCAATAGCCTATGAAAATAGGCTCGCAAGTGATTGCATATAAAGGAGAACCAATGGAACACCAGGCAAGGAATCCCCTCCCGAAGCTGACTGCGGCAATTTTGACGTTGATTCTCGGCGTCGGCGTAACCTGGGCGCAGAACTCCCCCGATGCGCTCAAAAGCGGCTTCGAGAATCCGCCGGAGGGTGCGCGTCCGCGGGTGTGGTGGCACTGGATGAACGGCAACATTACCAAGGAAGGCATCAAGCTCGATCTCGAGTGGATGCACCGCGTGGGCCTGGGCGGTTTCCAGAACTTCGACGCCGCGCTCCAGACGCCGCAGGTTGTGGACAAGCGCCTGGCCTACATGACCCCGGAGTGGAAGGATGCCTTCAAATACGCCACCACGCTTGCGGATCAGCTCGGCCTGGAAGAGGCCATTGCGGGTTCGCCGGGATGGAGCGAGTCAGGTGGCCCCTGGGTTCCTGGTCCCGAAGGCATGAAGAAGTATGTGTGGACCGAGACCTTCGTCGAGGGTGGAAAGCCGTTTACCGGCACTCTCGCCCATCCGCCGTCGAACACCGGCGCGTTTCAGAACATGAGCGTCCACGACCAGCTCCCGCCGCCGGGCACTTTGGCAATTCCGGCTTTCTACGCCGACGCGGCGGTGGTCGCTTACCGCAGGTCGGCGGTTGATGTTCCCGTTGACCCATCGCACGCCAAGATCACCGCCAGCGGCGGCGCACCGGATTTCGCCATGCTGACCGACGGAGATCTCGAAAAGACCACCAAGATCCCAATCCCAGCCGTTGGTGCGAGCTCATGGATTCAATATGAGTTCCCGGCGCCCCAGGCGATTCGCTCCATCACCTTCGTGATCAAGGAGCCGGATGAGATTGCCGCATTGGTAGCAGGAATGGGTTCCCCGGAGAAGACACTTGAAGCCAGCGATGATGGGCAGACTTTTAAGCCAGTCGCCAAGCTTTCTGGCGGTAGCGCTCCCGAGCACACCATTTCCTTCCCCGCGGTCACGGCGAAGTACTTCCGAGTTTCGTTTAAACGGACACCCGCTCCCCCGATTCCCGACTGGGCTGTCGGATTGGATCCCGCAGATTTTGGGATCAAAATCGGACCGCCTCCCACCGAATGGGAGATCGCCGAACTGGCTCTCCACGCCGGCCCGCGCGTCAACCGCTTCGAAGAGAAGGCAGCCTTCGTTCCCGAGAGCGATCTCTATGCGTACGCCACGCCACCGGTCGCTCCAGAAGAAGCGGTTGCCAAATCCGACGTCGTTGACCTGACCGCGAAGATGCATCCGGACGGAACGCTCGACTGGACCCCACCGGCAGGTGACTGGGTTGTAATTCGCTTTGGCTATTCGCTGCTTGGCATCACCAACCACCCCGCCACCGCCGAGGCCACCGGCCTTGAAGTCGACAAGCTGGACCGAAGGTTCGTGAAGCGGTACTTCGAGACCTACCTGGATAGTTACAAGAAGACGGTAGGCGCTGACTTCATGGGCAAGAAGGGTATCCGCTACGTCATCAATGATAGTTGGGAGGCTGGCTCGCAAAACTGGACCGATAACATGATTTCCCAGTTCAAGAAACTGCGCGGCTACGACCCGCTCCCCTGGATGCCAGTTCTCACAGGACAAGTGGTTGAGAGCGCCGAAGCCAGCGACAAGTTCCTTTGGGACCTGCGCAAGACCATCGGCGATTTGATTGCCAACGAGCACTACGGCCAGTTGGAGGCCACGCTGCACGAGTGGAACATGGGCCATTATGGAGAATCGCATGAGAGCGGACGCGCCTTTGTAGCCGATGGCATGGAGGTGAAGAAGTTCAACGAAGTTCCCATGAGCGCCATGTGGACCCAAACTCCCGGCGTGAATAATGAGCAATTTAGCTATAACGCGGATGATCGCGAGTCGGCATCTGTGGCGCACATTTACGGGCAGAACCTGGCTGCGGCAGAGTCCATGACCGCGGCCGCTGCGCCCTGGGCGTGGTCGCCGGCGACATTGAAGCCCACCGCGGACCAGGAGTTTCTCAATGGCATCAACCGCTTTGTGATTCATGAGTCGGCTCACCAGCCGTTGATCGGGAAAGCCCCCGGACTGACTCTTGGACCTTTCGGCCAGTGGTTCAATCGCAACGAAACCTGGGCAGAACAAGCAGGCCCCTGGATCGATTACCTGGCGCGCACCAGTTTCCTGTTGCAACAAGGACACTTCGGCGCTGACCTGATCTATTTCTACGGCGAAGACTCGAACCTCACCGCTATCTTCGAGCATAAGTCCCCGGATGTGCCTGCGGGCTATGGCTTTGATTACATCAACGCCGATGGACTTATCCACGAACTAAGTGTCGCGGATGGCCGCATTGTCACAAAAAGCGGCATGACTTATCGTGTTCTGGGGCTCGATCCGTACAGCGTGCACATGTCATTGCCGGTGCTGCGCGCAATTCATAAGTTGGTCGATGGCGGCGCCGTGGTTGCCGGGCCGAAACCGAGCGACGATCCAAGCCTGGCCGACGATCAGGCGGAGTTTCGCAAGCTCAACGACGAGTTGTTTGGCGACGGGACCGGCATGCACAAGGTTGGCAAAGGCATGGTTTATGCGGGCCAAAACCTTGGCGATGTCTTCAGCGCACTCCATGTGGTGCCTGACTTCGACTACACCAAGCCGGAGAGCGACGCTCGGCTGCTCTTTGTTCACCGCAAACTTGCGGACGGCGATCTCTACTTTGTGGACAATCGCAACGATCGCAACGAGCAGGTGGATGCGAGCTTCCGGGTAACTGGCAAGGTGGCTGAGTTATGGCACGCAGAGACCGGCGAAACAGAAGCCGTATCTTACAAAACCGCCGACGGCCGCACTACTGTTCCGCTCAAGCTGGAGCCATGGGGTACTGTGTTCGTTGTCTTCCGCAAGCCGGCTCAACAGACTTCCCACTCGCTTTCGGCAAAGATAGAGACTCCGCTTGCCACAGTAGAAGGGGAGTGGAAATTGAGCTTCCAGCCGGATCGGGGCGCGCCTCCATCCATCATGCTTGATAAGTTGGCATCGTGGACTGAGAACGCGGACGCGGGTGTAAAGTACTTCTCCGGAGCCGGTACCTACAGCAAGACCATCGGTGCGAAGGCGGCCTGGTTCAAGAGCGGTGCACACCTGTGGATCGACCTTGGCGATGTGAAAAACCTGGCGGAGGTAACTGTCAACGGCAAGCGGCTCGGCGTTGTCTGGCACGCGCCCTATCGTGTAGATGCAACAGCCCTGCTGAAACCAGGGGCAAACGAGTTATCGATCAAGGTGTTGAATGCGTGGGTCAACCGGCTGATCGGCGATGAGCAGCCGAATGCAGCGAAGATCACGTTTGCCGACGTCAAGCCCTATCGAGCCAATTCACCTCTGCTTCCATCGGGCCTGCTTGGACCAGTGCGCATCGTTTCAGTATCTGCCAGGTAAATCCCTTGGCCAATCAGCTCGTCGACCAGGCGGCTGACGCTTAGGCAACCCGATTTCCTTCATTCTCGGCGCCAGATGCTGCCGAAGATTGTGCCACTTCGGCAGCATCTCGCGGTCTTGAAGGATCAGATGATCGCCGAGGGTTCCAACGGCAGTCCCCCAAGCCAATCGAAGTTAATCCGAGACGGACCTGGCGAAGATTCACCGGTGGGCCATCAGCACCATGAGGACGAAAATGAGGATGGGGACGAGGGCGAGGGCGGCGTAGAGTATTAGCTTGCGGGCGTTGGGGAGGCCTTTTATTCGCAGCGGGCGGCGGCCTTCTTCTTCTACGCCTACCTGCTCGGGATGCTCGAGGTCTTGGGCCATTTCGCTGGCGGTGGCGTAGCGGTTGCGGGGTTCGCGCTCGAGGGCTCGGTAGAGAATCTCCTGAAGCTCGGGGGTGATTTCGGGGTTGAGCTTGCGGGCGGGCTTGGGGTCGTTTAGGATGCGCTCGTTCATCACCGCGAAGGGATTGCGGCCGCTGAAAGGGACCTGTCCGGTGAGCATCTCGTAAAGCATGATTCCCATGGAATAGATGTCGCTGCGCTGGTCGCCGCGCTGGCCTTTCACCTGTTCGGGAGAAATGTAGTCGGGCGTGCCCAGGGTGGGCGAGGACGGGTCGGCGAAGGTCAGGCGGCGGGCATCCTCCTTCATGGCGATGCCGAAGTCGATGAGCTTGATTTTGTCATCAGCCATGACCATGATGTTTTCCGGTTTGAGGTCGCGGTGGACTACGCCGTGCTTGTGCATGTAGTCGAGGGCGTCGCAGATGCCGAGGATGATATGTACGGCGCGGTCAATGGGCATCTTTTGCGGTTCGTTGAGGATTGAGCGCAGCAGGCGACCCTCGACCCACTCGATGACCATGTAGTTGCGGCTGCGCTGTTCGCCGTCGAAGGTCTTGACGATGCCGGGGTGGTCGAGTTCCTGGCCGATCTGCTGCTCGCGCCGGAAACGCTCGATGAGGACAGGGTCGGACTCCATGGCCTCGAGGGGGAGCTTGATGGCTACGGACTTGCCGTCGTGGAGGTCGGTGGCCCGGTACAGGACCGACATGCCGCTGTGAGCAACGACGGCGTCGATGCGGTAGTGGTCGAGTTGATTTCCGGGTTCGAGCGTGGTCATGAGGGCGGACTGCATAACAATTCTGATTGTTTCATGGGAGACGTAAAAAATCCGTCAGGAGAATCGAAAGGAAATGACGCAGGTTCGAAGGACGAAGTGCATTGATTGGAAATAATGCAGCAAGTTAGCCTCCTTTTCGCGGGGATACTGGGTTAGCAAGTTGGCGGCTCCGGTGGTAAAGCGGAGTTCTCGTTTGCAGATTTGAAGCAAAGGAGAAGTCTGGCCAATGCCCTGTCCGGATATAGTGGATGGGACCACTTATGCTTCGATCTCTGAGACTACTGGTTGCCGGGTTGTGGCTTGCGGGAGCGATTGCTTCCGGACAGGCGCTGGGGCAGGGTCAGGCCTTGCTCGGCTCGATCCGCCACTCCCGGCCGGAACCGATGCAGGAGACCGGCTTCCTGAATCGCAAGATTGAAGTGCGGGGCGCGGTTTACCGTTTTCAGGTGTACCTGCCGGAGGAGTGGCGGCGGGACGACGGAAAAAAGTGGCCGGTGATTCTGTTTCTGCATGGGCGCGGCGAGCGAGGCGGGGAGGGCATGTGGCAGACGCAGATCGGGCTGCCGCAGGCGGTGCGCGACCATCCGGATCGCTGGCCGTTTGTGATTGTGATGCCGCAGTGTCCGATTTTCAGGTTTTGGACCGACCCGGCGATGCTCGCCACGGCCATGGCTGCGCTGGACAAGGAGACAGCGGAATTCCACGGCGACCCGGAGCGGACCTATTTGACGGGTATGTCGATGGGCGGGTATGGCACGTGGGAGTTGGCTCGACTGTATCCGCAGCGATGGGCAGCAGTGGCAGTGGCGGCGGGCGGCATTTTTTGGAGCTATGCTCCGGAGCGCTGGCAGCAGTCGGCTACCCTGCCCGCAGACTATGCGCAAGCTGTGGGCGGCACGCCGGTGTGGATCTTCCACGGCGGCGACGACGACGTTGTTTCCGCGCGGCAAAGCGAACTGATGTTCCAGGCCCTGAGGGAGGCCGGGGGGCACGTGCGGCTTTGGATTTACCAGGGGCTCAAGCACGACTGCTGGACCCGCGCATACGGGGAGCCCGAGTTGCCGCGCTGGCTGCTCGCGCATCGGGCTGAGGCGAAGCCCGGCGCAAGGATGCTGTTGCCGGCCTTCGCAGAGCGGGTGACGATCTCGCTGCATCCGACAGTGATCAAGCTGGCCCCAGCGCTGCTTGACGGGCTGGTTGGGGAGTACCGCGACATCAACGGACACCTGGCAGGGAACATCTTCCGCCAGGGCGAACAACTGTTCTTGAAGAATCAATACGGCCAGACTTTGGAGTTGGCGGCGGAGTCGGCGGGGGTGTTTTTCTATCCCAACGGGAGCAGCACCACCCGGTTTACGGCAGACCGCGATTCACAGGGCCACGTGGCGGCGCTTATCCTGCACGACGACCGGCACGAGGAGCGGTGGGAACGAATGCACTCCGGCAGGTAATCCTGAATGGGTGGATGGAACACCGGGCCGGTTGGTTTCGTAGTGATCTCAGAGCGAGATTGAGGAGGCGACGATGTTTTGCAGCGGATGTGGTCACGCTTTGGAAGCTGGGCAGGGGTTTTGCCCACAGTGCGGACGCCCTACGGCGGCGCCGATTCCCTCTGTGCCCGGATTTCAGTTTCAGTTGGAAAGCTATGCGGGCAAGGTGAAGGCACTTAGCGTTGTGTGGTTCATCTATGCGGGATTCTCCTTGGTGGCGGGGTTCATCGGGCTGGCCTTTGCCAATGCGTTCCTGGGGGGACACATGCGCCCCTGGATGAACGGGCCGTGGATGCATGGTCCTATGCCGCCGATGTGGTTTGGGCCGGCAATTCTGCGGTTTGCGTGGGTCTTCATTTTGTGCCGGGCGGCTCTGGCCCTGGTGGCGGGATGGGGCCTGATGGAACACGCGCCATGGGGACGGATTGTGGCCATTGTGGCGGCCATCTTGAGCCTGCTGAAGTTTCCCTTCGGGACGGCGCTGGGCATCTGGACGTTGGTGGTGCTGTTGGGATACCGGAACACGTCACTCTACGAGCAGTTGTAGGGCCGGTTTCGACTACAATCTGAACCATGAGTTTCCCCGAGACTAGAATGCGGCGGCTTCGCCGCAGCGAGGCTATGCGGGCGCTGGTGCGCGAAACATCGGTCGAGCCCGGCGACCTGATTTATCCATTGTTTATTTGCCCCGGCGAGGGCGTGCGGCGCGCGGTTGGTTCCATGCCGGGTGTCTTCAACCTGTCAGTGGACGAGGCAGTGCGCGAGGCGGAAGAGGCCGCGGGGCTCGGCGTGGGCGGACTGCTGCTCTTCGGGCTGCCTGAAGCCAAGGACGAACAGGGCACTGGCGCCTGGGACGAGAACGGCATTGTGCAGCAGGGGCTGCGGGCGCTGAAGAAGTCTGCCGCAAGCAAGAAGCTGGTGCTGATTGCGGATGTGTGCCTGTGCGAGTACACCAGCCACGGGCACTGCGGGAGAATTATTGAAACCGCGGACGGCTGGACGGTGGACAACGACCCTTCGTTGAATTTGCTGGCGCGGACGGCGACTAGCCTGGCCAAGGCCGGGGCTGACGTGGTGGCGCCGAGCGACATGATGGATGGGCGCGTAGCGGCCATTCGGGCGGCGTTGGATAAGGACGGGCTGAAGGATACGCCCATTCTGAGCTATGCCTCGAAGTTCGCCTCGGCGTTCTACGGGCCGTTCCGGGAGGCGGCCGACTCGGCGCCGCAGTTCGGCGACCGCAAGACCTACCAGATGGATGGCGCCAATTTGCGCGAAGCGATGCGCGAGATTGACCTGGACTTGGAAGAAGGCGCGGACATGATCCTGATGAAACCGGCCATGCCTTACCTGGATGTGATTCTGGCGGCGCGGGACCGGGTGGATGTGCCGATTGGCGCCTACCAGGTTTCCGGTGAGTACTCGATGCTGCAGGCGGCTTTTGAGAAGGGCTGGCTGGATCGGGACCGGGCTACGCTGGAGTCGCTGATGGGGATTCGGCGGGCGGGGGCGGATTTTATCGTTACCTACTTTGCCAAGGATGCGGCGCGGCTTCTGGGGTAGGGCGGTTCTTCCCGTAAGTTTTTTACAATCATGGCGGCGGAGGGATTCGAACCCCCGACCCTCTGCTCCCAAAGCAGATCAGAACATTTGTGGAAACCTGGTGAAATTGAGTGGAAATAAGTGCTTTTGATTGAATTGCTTACCGTGTGCCAGCCGATCCCTGTTGATCCTTGTGGCTTTTGGGTGCTTTGACAGTTACAAATTCGACTACAGTGAGGAATTTGCCTTTGTTTTTGTTTTGCGAAGCAACGAGAAAAGTGCGCCAGTTTTCGCAGGCTGGCTTCGCACTCGTGGAGTGAGAATTCACTCATTCCGGGACTTGATCAAGGCGAAGACGAGGCCATCTTCCGCCCGGATGGAGTTTTGGCGAGGCACAAATGTGCTGATCAGCAATCGCCACTAGGTCAGAGACCACCGACAGAAAGTTCCCGTTAAAGGTTGCTACGACCTCTTCCGAAAAACAGAAAGAGAATCACGATTAGCAGGATAAGGCTGACGCCGCCCCCGCCGTAGTAGCCGACTCCGGGGCCCATGTAGTAGCCGCCACCACCGAACAGGAGCAAGAGAACGATGAGAATCACTATCAATCGCATGCGCGGAAGTTTAGCACATAAGGTCGGCTCAGGTCAGGCCGTTTTCCGCCCGGATGGAATTTTGGCGAGGCACAGGTCTATCCCCCACTGAAAAGCACCGGCTTGTCACGGCGCACGATAACTCTATTCTAATGTACGGAATCTCCACCCCTAAATGTACTTATCGCCGCAATTTTGCAAGAGGCTCATTCTATAAAACCGAGAACGGCGCCCATGTTGGAGACCTGTTCATGAGCCTGATTCATACTTGCCACCTTCATGGCGTCAATGCCTTCGATTACCTGACCGAGCCTGCGGAAGCACGTGGACGAGTTGGCTGCCCGCCCGCAGGAATGGATGCCGTGGAACTACCGGGACCGGCTGTTAACCGGTTAACCTCGAAAAGCGCCGAGGTCGCTCCTATCGCATGACAAAAACCAGAACCAGTAAACCTTCCGCCTGCCTCCGTTGCACTGCCACTGCCCTCACCCGCCGCATCACCACCTACCCGGTCCGCCTAACCAGCCCAGAGAAGATTGCCGGAAAGGAAATTCAGGTGGGCCGAGTTGCCCTCTACCAATGCGATGCCTGCGGCCACCTCATGCCCACGCCCGCCGGTCAGGCCAAAGTGGATCGGTGTGTTCAGCGGGTGGTTCTATTCCTTCTCGAAAATCTCCCCTGACAACTGCGCACGCTTGCCGGAAGGACACGGTACACTCACTCCATGATGAAAGTGCGATGCAGAGTCTTTGGGATCTTGGTATGCGGAGGCCTGTCGCTGCTGGTTGCACAAGCGCAGCAAGGCGATGATGATCAGGCCGCCCAATATGCCGCCGGGCAGCAGGCCCTTGCCCAAGGCAATTACGCCGCCGCCCGATCGGCCTTTGAAAAGCTGGCCAAGCTGGATCCGGACATCGCGGAGGTCCATGCCACGCTGGCCGTAATCTGTTTCAAGCAGCGCGAATACAAGCAGGCAATCAACGAAATTCATACCGCGCAGAAACTGAAGCCGAGCCTGCCAAAACTTGACAGTCTGCTGGGCCTCTCCATGTCGGAGTTGAGCGAATTTACTGAAGCCCTACCCCACCTTGAAAAGGGATTCAAGCAGACCGCTGATCCAGAAGTCAGGCGCATGTGCGGGTTGCAGCTTTTGCGCGCGTACACCGGGCTCAACCGTGACGCCGATGCTGTCGCGACGGCCCTGGCGCTCAATAAGTTCTATCCCGATGACCCCGAAGTTCTTTATCACACGGGACGCATTTACGGAAACTATACCTATATCGTGATGGAAAAGCTGCACGACAAGGCCGCGGGCTCCATTTGGATGCTGCAGGCGCAGGGCGAGGCCAACGAAAGCCAGAAGAACTACGATGCCGCCATTGTCGCCTTCAACTACGTTCTCCAGATCGATCCCAGGCGCCCCGGCATCCACTACCGGCTTGGGCGGGTCTATCTCGCGCGGTTGAACGAGGGGCGGAATTCGGACGACCGCGACGCGGCGCAGCGCGAGTTTGCCGCCGAGCTTGTCCTTGACCCTGACAATGGAAATGCCCGCTATGAGTTAGCGAACCTAGAGGCAGGCCAGGGCAATCTCGAAGAGGCGCACAAGCAGTTCGAGCAGGTTCTTGCACTCTACCCGGACTTTGAAGAGGCGCTTGTGGCGCTCGGTGGCCTCGATCTCGACAACAATAAGCCACAGGCGGCCGTCACTCGTCTAGAGCATGCAACCCAGTTGAGGCCGGACGATGAAGTTGCGTGGTATCGGCTTGCCCAAGCCGAGCGCGCTACCGGAAACAAGGAAGCACAGGTGAAGGCCTTGGCGGCCTTCAAAAAACTTCATAACTCGACGCCGGTTACGCTCCGCAAACCGAATGCCGGCGACGAAATCACGCCACAAAGGCTCGGGGCAGACGCCAATCCCTGAGTGATCCGGCTCATCGGGCGCCGCGTCTGCTGCTATGACGCCAAACCCATGACAGTAGATAGAAGACGATTCCTGCCCGATCACATTCTCCTCGGCCTGTGGCGGAGAAGACTTCGATACCCGGAGCGACAGTTTCTGTTTTGGGTTGAAACATCGCTGGCAGCCTCTCAACCGCGACCATCGAAACATCCGCGGCTTCCGCGGATGCCGTCACGTTCGATGCTTCACGGGCGCCAGAGGTGTCAGCTTCGAGCGATCCGCGGGTGCCGCAAAGAACAACGCCCAAAACATTCGATTCGCAAGAGAAGGAGATTTACCATTGGAATTTCCTTGATTTCGCCAAGGCGCCGCTCCCACGCCCCTTACACAAAAGCAAACTTTGGCCGCCCGAAGGGTTTAGTCGAAAGTCACCGTCTTGCGGTGGTCCCGAAGGGATGGGGATGCTGTGGCGAATGGTGATGGTGTCGTCTCCTATCAGGACTTCTTTGACCACGAGCCGCACGATTCGTTGGCGTTCGGTGACAGTCAGGGTTTCAGCGGCGCTGCGCAGGCGGGCAAGGAAGGATGTTAAGGTCTCGGCGAGGCGCAGGAATGCAGCCCGGTCAGCGGTCTGATCAGCGATGGCTTGCAGCTCAGTGCGGATCGAACGCTCGCGTTGGCGCAGCGCTGGCATGCGCTCGCGCAACTGTTCGATCGATAGGAGACCTTCCTGATAGGCGTTGAGCAGCCTTTCGATACCTTTGCCCACATGGGTCAATTCTCTCTGCAGACCCTGCTCCCGTTTTTTGGTCGGATCGGAGGTGCGCGCAGCCACCAGCCGACGGTCGAGTTCCTGCTGGATCAAAGTAGGATCTTCCAGCAGCCGGATCACTTCGCTCCAAACAATCTGATCAAGAAGATCTTGTCGGACCAGGCGGCGGTTATCGCAAACCTGGCCGCCCAGTTTGCGCCAGCTATCGGAACCGATGCATTTGTAGTAGTGAATCTTGCGTGCACTCGTGTAAGTCGAGGTGCGTGAGAAGGCGTAACCGCACTTCGCACAACTGACCAGTCCCTGCACGACACTGGGCTCGATGGTGCGCCGGCACGAGCGGATTCTGTTTTCCTGAAGAAGCTCTTGGGCACGCGCGAAGCTCTCTTCCGTTACCAAAGTCGGCACCGGAATTTCGATCCACTCCTGGCGAGGACGTTCGTGGCCCACCGTCATACTGGGCGTAGTCGTTCCCCGCCGACGTTGCCAGCGCATGACGCGCGTGCGCGCCGACGCACACGTCTTGCCAAAGCAGGCAAGACTGCAGTACCCGCAGAATCTCCTCTTCCGTGTGACCTCGCTTCCCCATCTTCAGGTTCTCCTCTCCCTCTTCGGAGAACCACAGAGGTCAAGAAACTCTCAACTTCCAACTGGCTGAGTTTTTGGGGTGTGAGTCATCGAATCATATTCGGTAAATCCGTTCCGCATTGGTTTGGAACAGCTTTTTCTTCTCCGTCTCGCTGAGGCCCGCTATTGATGCGTCGTAGGCGCGCCAGAGATCCGGATAAGAGCCGAAGAGACTATCGACTGGGAAATTCGATGCAAACATACACCGATCGATTCCGAAGCAGTCGATGGTTTCAAGGACGTAGCAGCGGATGCTCTCGATCGTCCATTGATGATCGAACATGCCCATCCCGGAAATCTTGACCATGACGTTCGGGTTGGCGGACAGAGCTCGCATTCCATCGCGCCAGGCTCGCCAACCGGAGACCGTATTGCGATCGACGAACATCCCGGTGTGGTTGAGAATCAAGGTCGTGCCGGGATGCCTTTCCGCCAGGGCAGCGGCCTCTCGCATCTGGGAGGGATAAATCTGCAGGTCGAAGGAAAGGTCGAATTTTTCGAGCAGGGCGAATCCGGCCTGCCATGCAGAATCGTTCATGAAGTCATAGCCAGCAAAGTCATAGAACGGATTCTTATGCACGTTAAGGATTTGACGAATGCCGCGCACAGCTGGAAATGCCTTCTGCGCCTCGAGGGTCTGCTCGATATCGTGTTTGCTCAGGTCGGCGGCGGCAACAACGCCGTTGGGGCGGCCGGCCGACATGGGGTCGTCGGCGACCGATTGTGCCCAGCGGGATTCGGCAAGCCAGTCTGCAGGATCAGCGTTGTCCTCGATGTGGACCAACTTGAGTACCTCGATCTCCCCGGCTTCGCTCAGAAAATCCGGCAGTTCGTGGGCCTTGGCTAGCGCGCCGGAAGGAAGGATGAACCAATCCGGGTTCGGGTTCGCTTGCCATGGATAGCGGATTTCCCTGGGATTGCAAAGGTGTACGTGCGGATCGACGATCTTCATCTGCCTCTCCATTCATGAATTGAACCGCTGCAAACAGCGGTCTGCAGCACGGAACCGGTCTTTAATCTTCGGCTAACTTGCCAATTCGGCGGATCGGATTCGACGGCGGGCGCGGTCTGCCAGAGCACGCCCTCAACCGATTGCATAGCTGGCATAGCCCAGAGTCAGAATCGCCAGAATCATTACGATCACGCCGCATGCCATAGTAGCTTTGGCCACGGAAGGCGCTTCGCGCCACTCTCCAGTAACGGCGCCCGCCGCATTGCCAGTCAAAATGGAAACGATGAGCATGATGGGAAAACCGAAGATCGGTCCGAGGGCGCCTCCCAGCGAAGCTCCACGTCCATAAACAACGATGCCGCCAGCCCATAAGAGACCCATGACTCCAGCCAGGGCCCAATAGAGGAGAGTCGAATCGGAGCGGAACTTCTTAAGCGTTCCCCGCCGGGCGCCCTTGAAAAGGCAATAGCCGAGATTGACCAGGTATGCCACCGTGAAGACCAATGCCCAGACCGAGTTATTGGCGGTGGCCGGGTCAAGACCGCGCGCCAAAGCCACTTTTGCGATGGGAGTACCAAATATGAGGGCGAAGTTGACCAATGCAGACAACAAGCCTGAGGCGACGCAATAGAAAAGTCCAATACCGAAGGAAGTTGAGGATGATGTCTTTGCGACCTGCGCATCGCCTACCTTCAGACTGCCGGCGCGAGCGCAGACCATCAGACCAGCGATCATCACGGCGATTCCGGCGAGCAACTCAGCGCCCCCTTTGCTTAACAATTGTTCTTTGTGTTGCAAAAGCATTGGAACCAAGGACCCACCAATCGCAATCAGACCCATGATGAGAGAAGTTCCAAGCGAGAGTCCGAGCGACGCTACCCCCTTGCCGAAAAACACACCTCCACATCCCCAGCCGGCGCCAAAGAGAATAGCCAGCAGAATGGCCGGGACGGGTGCCGAGGAATATACGCATCCTAGATGCGGCACCGTGAGCATTGCGAGTGGCCACGGAACCAGAATCAATGCCACAAGAGACCCTGCCGCCCAGATATTCTCCCACTCCCACCTTGGCGTGAATTTCATTGGAAGCGCAAACGCACCTTCCATCACGCCGCCGAGAACAATAAGTAGCAAGCCTGTGGCATGCATGGTCAGATAACTCCTCTCGAGCCTAGACGTGAAACACCTTTTGTACATCCACTTCGATTGCCATCGTAACAATAATCGCCAATCCGTCGAGTAGCAGTATGGACCCGAAGCGCTCGTTCGGGTACTGATGGCCGACACTGGACCGAAGATCCGGTCTAAAGGGATGATCGTGTCCAGATATGGTCGGAACGGAGGGCTTCATATCCCGTTCGTTCCGACCAATGCGGATCAAGCCTCTTCTTGAAATCCACGGCAATCACTTGGGGAGTAGCGCAAGGACACCTTTACTGGGGCTGGGAATGACGTGAGCCGCCACCAGGCGGCCCAGGCCTTCTACCTTGGCTTTTCCCGCGTCCACTGCCGCGCGCACCGCGGCGACATCCCCTTTGATTACCACCGTGATATATCCGCCGCCGAGTTTTTCCCGTGCGAGCACCTCCACAGACGCGGTCTTCAATGCGGTGTCGATGGCCTCAAATACGGCAGTGAAGCCCTGGGTCTCAATCATGCCCACGGCAAAGTTCGCTTGGTCGTTCATTAGATCCTCCGGTCTCTGAGTTGTGGCCTGTTCGATCAGGGGGCTGTAATCGTGCCCCGCTTCATAGGCGGCGCGCGCCTGCTCGGATGGGTTCGGTATCACGTGGGCAATGATGGGCATATGCATGGCGGTTGCGGCAGCCTCGGCAGCTCGTGCGGCAGCTTCAACATCGCCGATCGGTCCGTGCAGCTTGATGCAGACGCCGGGAGCGTCGTTCAGCTCGGTCTCGAGTATGCGTACACGAGCGCATTTCTCCACGGCGTCGAGCACCACCATGGCAGGCGACCAACCGCCAATCTCGATCAGAGCGAGCGCTTCAATCAGAACACACCCTTTTCTTTGAGTTCGTGCAGGACTTTGACCACGACCTGCTCCAGCTTGTCATTCCCGATATTCCCGGTGCGCACCCGGCAGCCGGCAGCCGGCGGGTTCACCAGCTCAAAATCGGCTAGAATGCACTCCAGAACAGAACTGAGGACCGCGTTATCGATACGCTGCGAATCGGTCAGAGGCTGCCGTCCGCGGCCAAAGTGAAAGCCGCGTAACTCGGCCGCCGCCCGGAAGCCGTCGGGGAATTCAAAGGAATTGAGCATCACGTCGAACAGTTCCAGAAGGCGGTACTGCCATTTCATGGCCTCGGCGTGGTTCCCGGAGCGGAACAGGTCATACATCTGGCGCGTGATCTCCGGCGCCACGTTACTGGTCGCGTGGGTGCCGCCATCGCAGCCGATCATCAGCATGGGAACCAGAACGGCTTCCCAGCCGGTGAGGAACGTGAAGTCCGGGCGCAGGGGACGCACCGCTGAAATCATGCGCATCATGAAGGCGAGGTCGCCGGAGGAATC
>OCZT010000997.1_pt1 | contig 29103 bp, 26 predicted proteins | sample 1539031 | NCBI WGS metagenome assembly OCZT01 (sample SAMEA3539308, study PRJEB22396) | soil metagenome | biome: tundra; feature: field; material: soil | place: USA | collected 2010-05 | depth 0.15 m | reverse complement strand
GCGTGACTGGAGTTCAGACGTGTGCTCTTCCGATCTGACGCCTCCGGCCGCTCTGGCGGTCGGCGCGCCCGCTGCCTCGCCCGCTGCCGCAGATACGCCGGCCGCACCGACGGTACGGCGCTCGCTCGTTCTGGCCCTGGACGACGAGCCATCGATCCGGGCGTTTCTGCGCAAGGCGCTTTCGGTGGCCGGAATGGACTGCATCCCCTTCCAAGACGGGGCCCAAGCCCTCGAGGCGCTGCGTGAGACCGTATTCGACGCGATGCTGATCGATCACCGCATGGCAGGCATGAGTGGAACGGAGTTCTACGAAGCCGCCGTCGCCTTCCGGCCGGAACTGGCCGAGCGAGCCATCTTCATGAGCGGCGACGTACTGAATCCAGACCTGAGCGGATTCGCAACCCAGCGCGGGATCCGTCTGCTGGCCAAGCCTTTCGATATCGACGCCGTTGTTCGAGTCGTTCACGAGACAGTCATCGCGGCAAATGAGGCAGATGCCGGGGCCGGACCGGCATTGCCGCCGCCCCCGGCACTGGACGTGCAAGAGAAGCCGGCGGCCGAGGCCGGGCCGGCATTAGCACCCCTCGCCAAGCACACCCGGTCGAAGCCGCCGACAAAGCGGCGGCCTCATGTCCTCGTGCTGGATGACGAGTCATCGATCAGGACCTTCCTCCGAAGAGCGCTCGACGCCGCGGGCATGGATTGCACTCCAACGCAGGACGGAGCCTCCGCGCTGGACGCCCTGCGGGACATCCCGTTCGACTGCGTGCTCGTGGACCACCGTATGGCCGGAATGAGCGGCACCGCGTTCTACGAGGCCGCCGTCGTCTTCCGGCCAGAACTCGCCGAGCGGGCGATCTTCATGAGCGGCGACGTGCAGAGTCCAGACCTACGCGGGTTCGCGGCCCAGCGCGGGATCCGCCTGCTGGCCAAGCCATTCGACATTGATACAGTGATCCAGGCGGTTCGCGATACCATCGCGGCGGGGGATGCGAAGGCAGCGGCCAGTCTGGCCTCACCGACGCCCCCGGCACTGGACGCACAGGAAAAGCCGGCGGCCGAGGCCGGACCGGCATTGCCACCCCTCGCCAAACACACCCGGGCAAAGCCGGCAACGAAACGTCGTCCTCATGTCCTCGTCCTGGATGACGAACAATCCATCAGGACTTTCCTCCGCAAGGCGCTCGACGCCGCGGGCATGGATTGCACTCCAACGCAGGACGGCGCCTCTGCCCTAGACGCCCTCCGCGACATCCCGTTCGACTGCGTGCTCGTCGACCACCGCATGGCCGGCATGAGCATCACCGAGTTCTACGAGGCCGCGATCGTCTTCCGACCGGAACTCGCCGAGCGGGTGATCTTCATGAGCGGCGAAGTGCTGAGTCCGGACCTGCGCGGGTTCGCGACCCAGCGCGGGATCCGCCTGCTGGCCAAGCCATTCGACAGCGCCGGCGTGATCCGGATGGTTCGCGAAACCATGGCGGCTGGGTGATGAAATCGAGCCCACCGATACCCGAACGGTAAAGGCCTGGTAGGAAGCTCGCTCTACTCCATCATGGGAGCGGCACCCGCGGTCCCGACCATCAGTTCCAGAAGACTGTCCGCCGCGGCATAGGGATCGAGCTCATGCGCGGCCACGGAGCGGAGCAGCGCCGCGGCGATCGGCGCAGCCTCAAAGGACCTCGCCCGCTCGTGAAGCCTATCCGACAGCACGGCCCAGATCTGGGCCTCGGCCCGGGCCAAACGAGTTGCTTCCCCGCGATTGCCCTCGGCGGCGGCGCGGTGACGGTCCAACGCGGCAAGGAGTTCCGGCACGCCATCGCCGGTTGCGGCGATCGTCACCAAAACATCGGGATGCTTGGGGACGGGCCGCCCGGGCCGCGCCTCGCGCGGAGTATCCGCCAGCATGGCGTGGAGCTGGCCTGCGGTTCTGTGGGCACCGGGCCGATCGCCCTTGTTCACAACGATGATGTCGGCCACTTCCAGCAGCCCGGCCTTGATGGCCTGAATTTCGTCGCCCATTTCCGGAGCCTCGACTACCACAGTGGTATCGGCTGTGGCCGCGACTTCCACTTCGCTCTGGCCGGTACCGACGGTCTCGATCAGGACCACGTCGAAGCCGGCCGCGTCAAAGACCGCGGCGGCGGCGGAGGTAGCCGAAGACAACCCGCCCGAATGCCCGCGCGAGGCCATGGATCTTATGAATACGTCGTCGTCCGAGGCGTAGGACTGCATCCGGACGCGGTCGCCCAGAACGGCGCCGCCGGTGATTGGGCTGGACGGATCCACGGCCACAACGGCTACCGGTCGCCCGGCCTTGCGCAACTCCGCGATCAGCGCGGCCACGAGCGTGCTCTTACCGGCGCCGGGGGGGCCGGTGATGCCGATCAGCTGAGCCCGGCCCGCCAGCGGGTACAGACGCCGCAGCGCCGCTTCCGCGATTGACGTGCGGTTCTCCACCGCGGTCAGGATTCGGGACAGGGCCCGCCTGTCGCCCGCCAGCGCGGCATCGCAGAGTTCGCCTGCAGTCGGCCAGTTCGTCCCGCCCGCGCTCGTCGTGGTTATGCCTGCGCCCTGGCGTTGGCGCGCAGGAAGTCCGCCACGTCGGCGATGGTGGTGCCGGGGCCGAAGACGGCGGCAACGCCGGCTTCCTTGAGCGCGGGGACGTCGTCGTCCGGAATGATGCCGCCGGCCGTGACCAACACATCGTCCATGCCGCGCTCCTTGAGCAGGGCGCAGATACGGGGAACGAGCGTCATGTGCGCCCCGGACAGGATGGAAAGGCCGACAACGTCGACATCCTCCTGGAGCGCCGCCGTGACGATCATCTCCGGGGTCTGGCGCAATCCGGTATAGACAACTTCGAAGCCCTCGTCGCGCAGACCGCGAGCGAGCACTTTGGCTCCGCGATCGTGCCCATCGAGACCCGGTTTGGCGATGAGAACCTTGAGCGGTCGATCAGTCATGCACGGATGATAACTGGCGGCCGCGCAACGATCGCGGCGGAGAGGCAGCGGCGCCCCGGAGGTCGGGTCCTACATGCCCCAGCGGCCGGTCGATTCTTCTTCTACACGATGGCGGGCGTCTGCGTTCAGCCCCACTTCGGCGACTCGGCGTCTGCTGCCGCTTCGCCATCCAGGTGGATGCGATCGGTCCTGGGCGCGCCGCAGATGCCGCATTGCTTCGAGTGGCCGCCCGGCACAGCTGGCGGGATGAACCCGCCACCAACGCCCTGATTTCCGAGCGGCGGAGACACCGGCAACTGATCGAATTCCATGAATACGTGTGGCTGACGCTTTTCCGTCGCCATTTGCCCGCTCCCTTCAGCTATGCCCTCGGGATCGCGCGATCCAAATGGGCCATGAACTCGTCGCGAGTCTCCTTGGTTGTGCGGAAGGTGCCCAGAACGCTGCTCGTGACCATCGTCGCGCCGCCTTTCTGGACTCCGCGCATCGCCAAACAAAGATGCTCTGCTTCTATGACCACGCCGACACCATAAGGGTTCAGTCTTGACTGCAGGCAATCCGCAATCTGCTGCGTCATTCGCTCCTGAACCTGAAGTCGTCGCGCGTACATCTCCACGATCCGCGGAATCTTGGACAAGCCGATGACTCGGCCGCGCGGCAGATACCCAACCGCCGCCACTCCGAAGAACGGCAGCATGTGGTGCTCGCACAGCGAGTAGAACGGGATGCCCTTGATTACGACCATCTCGCTGTAGCCGACATCGAAGACGGCCCCGTTGATCAGGCGATCGATGTCCACCTGATAGCCGACCGTCAGCTCCAGCCACATCTTGTGCATCCGTTCAGGAGTGCGCAGCAGCCCTTCGCGATTAGGGTCCTCGCCGATCTCCACGAGGATGTCGCGAACTGCCCGCTCGACTGTGCGGCCATGCGCCGCCGGGTCAGCCGCCGCCGGCTTCTCGGCGGCCTGCACGCCGTCCAGGTCGTCGCCACGCTCGATCTCCTGGACCATCCGGCGGACGTGCGCCTCGATGTCGAGCTGGTCGCGGTCGAATGGTTCGTCGGTCGGCATCGCTGGCTCCTTCGGGGAAATCCTACGCCGTGCGCGAGCGCGCGACGCGGGCCGTAGCATAGGCCCATGGCCAAGCAGCGGAGAGGCAGTTCCAGGCGCCGCGTCGCAGTGTCGGCGCCGACGACCTTCGAGGAGCTGGTCGGTCGCGCCCTGGACACGATCCCGGCGCCGTTTTCGCGAGCCCTGGACGACGTGGCGGTGGTCATAGAGGACAAGCCATCGCGTGAGCAGCGTATGGAGGCCGGCCTCGCGCCGGGCGAAGGGCTATATGGGCTCTACGAAGGCGTGCCCAGGACCGAATACGGCGCCGACTGGGGCTTCCTGCCGAGTAAGATCACGCTTTTTCGAGTAGCTCTGGTTGAGGACTTCCCCGATCCCGTCGAGCTGGAGCGCGAGGTCTGGATCACCCTAGTCCACGAGCTGGCCCACTTCATGGGCACCTCCGATGCGCGGCTGCACGAGATGGGGATGGACTGAGGGAGGGGCGCGGCCGCCCGGCGCGCAAATCGATGCAACCTGGGGCGCACGGCGAGCATCGATACAGGTAGAGGGCAACCGCAGGAGGCAATTTGGAGCGAGCACTCGTCGAGAATGCGAAGGCCGGTGATCGCGCTGCCTTAGATGTTCTCGTCAGAAGCCGAATCGATGCCGTGTACAGAACTTCATTGGCCATTCTCGGGGATCAGGCCGACGCCGCCGACGCAACCCTGGAGACGTTCGTTTCAGCGTGGCGCCATTCATCCGAGCTTCACGATCCGGACCTATTCGACGCCTGGCTCGGCCGGATCAACCTCAACGCCTGTCGGGCTCACCTGCGCCGCCGTAAGCGCGAGGACGTCCGCGAGATTCGACTGCTCGACCCGATTGACGTCGCCGAGCCGGCTTCGCCCTAACGCCTGCTGGCCGACCGGACGGCCGACGCCGACTTATTCGATCGAGCCTTTGCCCGACTCTCGCTCGACGACCGGGCCGTGATCGTCCTCCATCACCTTCAAGAACGCCCAGTGGCCGAAATCGCAGCCGTCCTGGGCGCCCCCACCGGAACAATCAAGTCCCGACTCCACCGCGCCCGCCTGGCGCTCGAGTCGGCACTTGCGAAGGAGTCGCGATGAATCCGCAAATCGATCCTGGTGGGCCGAATTGCGATCGTGAAGGGTCCGGTTCCGCTCGGCGCTTGCCCGACTGCGGGAGCCGCCCAGCCGTCGGATGGACTCTGTCTGGACATGGCGTGGATCTCGAGCGACGGCTATTGGACCGTACGCGTCGCGCCGAATGGCCCGCTCACACCGGTCGGGCCGCTGGCTCAGAGCCAATTCCCGCGCCCCTCTCGGCAGTCAACTCCGCCGGAACCCACTCAGCCGACCTCGTCCTCGTCGACGCCTACCTCGATTGGATGCCGTCGCTTGAGTGCGACGTAGCTCCGTATCCGTCCGGGTCGTTGTGCGGCGCCGGCGCAGTGACCTCGGTCCTGACGAGCGCGCCGCTCGCACAGCAGGGAGAGTCGGTTCCGGCCTCCTCGTTCCCTTCGGGCAACTACGGCGTCCAGGTCCAGTTGGGGGCGTACCAGATCTTCGGATCGAGCGACTTGAAGGCGAGACCGATCCACGGCTTCTTCCTGATGCGAGGGATCCAGATCCTGGCCCGCATGGTGCCAACAGGCTCCTAGCCGCTCCACACCGCTCCCCGGCCTCGCCCCGTGGCGCTACCATTGCGCCCACAACTTCCGCAGCCGAGGCCGCCTCGCGGCCCCAATCCAGGAGAGGTCGAATGCCGGGCTTCACTCCGTTCACCAGCAACTATCAGGATCTCTCCACCAACCAGGGCTACCAGTTCGAGTTCCGCTGCGACGTTTGCGGCAGCGGCTACCGAAGCGAGTGGCAGAAGAACCTGCTGGGCACCGGTGCCTCGATTCTCGGCGGCGCGAGCAGCGTCATCGGCGGCCTTTGGGGAGCCCGCAATGTCGCTCAATCGGCCCAGGACATCACGGACCGCGCCGGCCGTGACAAGGCCCTGGAGAAGGCCTCGAACGAGATCATGCCCTTGTTCCACCGCTGCGTTAGGTGCAACAACTGGGTGGACGAGACCTGCTTCAACAAGGCTCGCGGCCTATGCGTCAACTGCGCCCCGAACCTCGCGGCGGAGATGGAAGCGGAACGCTCGTCCGTTGAGCTGAACCAGATGCGGACGGCCGTCCAGGCCACGACTGTCTTCTCGGGCGACACCAGCGCTCGGGCGACCGAATGTCCGAACTGCAACAAGCCCGTCGGCAGCGAGAAGTTCTGCGGCAACTGCGGCACGCCTCTCGGCGTCGCCAAGTGCGCCAAGTGCGGCGCCGAACTTGCGGCAGACACGCGCTTCTGCGGCAACTGCGGCAACAAGGTCGGGTAGCGGCGCCGGAACGCGCCACTGATACGCACGCAAACAGAAGAGCGGCCGCTCGAGGTGAGCCGGCCGCTCTTCTGATTCAGGGCTTGGGTTGGGCGTTGTCCCGGTCCGACTACCCGGCGACAGTTCCGCAAACAGTGCAGAACCGCGCGCCGACCGGAAGCGGAGCGCCACATCCACTGCACGCGCCGGCCGACTGCAGGACCGGCAAGGCGGCCTTGGGGTCGAGCGGCGGGCGCGGCGGTGGCGGGGATTCGACGACGCCTGGAGTAGCGGCGGCGGGATGGGCGGCAGGGGCTGGGGACACAGGCGCAGCAGTCCCATCCGCAGCAGGAGCCACCGGCGCCACGAGCGATTGCCCGCACGACGGACAGACCGTCCAGGCCGAGTCGTCAATGATCTTCCTGCAGTTCTGACACCGGCGCGGCGCGAACGGGTCCACCTGGCCGCAGAACGGGCAAGCCCGCACCGCGCGATCTATGAACTTGTCGCAGTACGGGCACGGGTGCTTGAAAGTGGGCATTCGTCCGCTCCTCTAGCCTGCTGTGCCCGAAGGCTTGGTTGGACCGCCGTCGGCCGGAGTGCCGGCGGCGTCGCCCGATTCTTCGGATTCCGAGTCGCCGGAATCCGGGTCGCCATCGTCTTCGGCGCCGTCACCGCCGGCAGCGCTGATCGCCGATTCCTGAGACGCACGGCCCGGCCATTCGGCAGCTTCGTCCGTAGCGCTCGAGTGCCAGCGGATCAGATCCGCAACCGCTCCGGCCCAGCTGGCCTCGCTGCGATGCACGATCCGGGCCACGAACCGCGCCCGGGCCGTAGACAAGCTCGGCAAGACCGCCAGAGCCAGGCGATAGCGCAGGTACTCGGGCAGCTTAAGTTGATCGGCCGGGAGCGCCATCGGTTCGCGCAGGAAGCGGCAATCGACCAGCGCCTCGCTGATATCGCGAACTGCCTGCTCGGCGGCGATCCCGAGCTTCTCCGGCTGCTCGCCCTTGTAGGCGGCGCGCGGCATGACGCGGAAAAAGTACGTGGCGTGGGCGCCGGCCGTGACCAACTCCAGGGCCACGAGATTGCCGGGCATGGCGATCAGGAACCAGATCTTGGGATCCTTGCCGCCCGGATCAACCGGCGACATTGCGACCCACCGAGGGGCGGCCGAACCGGCGGTCGAACAGAGCGATTGGTAGCTCGCAACGAACTTGGGCTCGCCCAGAACTGCCGTTTCGACGACCGGCCAACCGGCATCACCGAACTTGTCCGGCCGTGTCGGGCGGCCATCGACCAGGAAGTCCGACGCCTTCTGTCGGACACCGAACGGCGCGTCCGGCATCAGCTGGTCCACGAATGCCGCGGCGTCGGCAAAAGCACCGTCGCGCAGCTTGGCCAGCTTGTCGTGGAGCCTGGTGCTCGCCGGACCGAGGCCACGCAGCATCAGCGTGCCCGGTTCGCCGGCGATCTCGACGTCGCCCGGGCTCGGCACCTCAACCGTATTGATGGACGCGCGGCGGAAGTGGATCCACGTCAGGCGCTCGTCCAGCGGGCAAACCACAAAGCCCCACGGCTGGACCACGAGCTGGGCAACGCCGTTGGCCGCGGTAGCCGGACCATCCGGCCCGGGACCGAGCGGATCAGCGGTGGGCGACCAGGCGAATTCCACGAGCTCGGCCGGATCGTCGGGTACCTTAACCAGGCCGTCGGTCAGGCGCCGCTTGAGCCTCAGCTCACGGATCAGCCGGACCATCGGGCCGAGGCGGTCGGCGAACTTCTCCAGGATGAAGCGCATGGCGTCCGGGCCGTCGCCGAGGACGAGCAGCACGGTTGCCTGCTGAATGGCGATGAGGCTGATGTCCCGATGATTGGCCCGGATCGGCCGCGCCGACCCGATCTGCAGCGTGAGACCCTGGGCATCCAGGCTGACGGTTGCGGGTTCCGATGTCCTGCCCGGACCGGCGAGCCGGCCTTCGCCGTGCAGTTCGATCGTTTCGAGCTTCTCTCCCCCACCTTCGCGCTTGGCATCCCGGCCCGTCTGAGTCCGGACATCACGTGAATCCAGGCCACCCTGGCGGGCTCCGCGCGGGTCTCGGCCATCATGCGTCTGCCCTGGTTGACCCATCCCGGCCCCGCTCAGGCCGAATTGCCCGGCTAGACCCTGCAATCCGCCGGGGCCGAGGCCGCCCATTCCACCGCCCGTGCCGCCGCCGAAACCGCCCGGGCCGAGGCCGCCCATGCCGCCAGAGCCACCGCCCATGCCGCCGCCGAAACCGCTGCCGTCATTCATGGAGTGCATCGTACCGAGTACCGGCGGTTCCGACCGGGCAAAGTGGCGCGGGGACGCGTCGGGTCGTGCGTCGGCCGGGTTTCACCAGAGCCGGCGGGCGTGACCAGTCATTTCATGCGCCGGGCGAACGAAACGGCCAAAGATGGGCCTGATTTGAGGCTTGCCCCGAGCCAAGTCCCCTCCGATGGTCAATTCATACTCCTGGCGAATGATCGATGCTGCCCCCCCCACTCGGCGCGCCCGACAGCCATTCACCTCCTTGCGTCTTTGCGCAAGCGGTTGTATATTGGCCACATGCTCGACTTAAGCGATCTCGAGACTTCGAGGCGGAGAGGGGCGGCGGTGGCGAGAGCCCTCGCAGACCCAAAGCGCCTGTGCGTTCTGGAGTCGCTCGCGGACGGGGAACTATCGGTCAGCGAACTGTCGGAACAGGTCGGCTGCCACGTTCCCAACATGAGCCAGCACCTCGCCGTCTTGCGCAATTCGGGTCTCGTCCTGACCCGGCGGGAAGGCAACGCAATCTACTATCGCATTGCGGATCCGCGGATCCTCGAAGCGTGCCGGCTCCTCCAGTCAATCGCCGACTGAACCGGAAGCCGGTCAGAACCGTCAGGTAGAAAGGACCATCCCCCGATGGCCGAAGTCAAAGCAGTTACAGACGAGACGTTCGAGGAAGTCGTCCTCAACGCGGACAAGCCGGTCATCGTCGACTTTTGGGCAGCATGGTGCGGCCCGTGCCGAATGGTCGCCCCGGAACTCGAGCGCATTGCAGAGAAGTACGCGGGCTCGATCGACGTGGTTAAGATGGACGTGGACGCAAACCCGGCCGTCTCCCAAGCCCTTCAGATAATGACGCTCCCCACTATCGCCTTCTTCCGCCCCGGCCAGCCGCCGATGGCGGTCGTGGGCGCGATGCCGGCAGAGCAGTTCGAGGCGCGATTCGGCCTTTCGCAGTACGCTAAGCCAGCGACGAGCTAAGCCCTCGGGCCCTCGCCTTCAAGCGAATACCAAGCGGGACCTACCCCCTCTGGTCCCGTTCCTACGACCCCGGCCTACCCCCTCAGGCCGGGGTCGTTCTTTGTCCCCGGAATTCATCGCGGCCCAGCCGGCAGAAGACGTGACGCCGCAGCGGATGGCCGACTGGAAAGCTTGGATTGTCGAAATCATCGGCGGGATTGCGGGGCAGCCCGATCTTCGTAGGGTTCGATGCGCCCGGCACGGCCCCGGCCAACTCAGCGCCCCGCGGCCGCCAGAATGGCGCGCAGATCCGCCACGTGGTCCTCGTAGTGCTCCGTAGTGTTTCCGAGCAGCGACTTCAGGTGCCGGTCGTTCTTCAGCCAGCGCGTCTCCGGGACCACGGTCAGGTACCCGCGAAGCTCGCCCGGCCAGGTGCGGAAGCGCTCGCGGAGTTCGGCCATCGGCAGAGCGGCCCATTCGGTCTGGTAGCGCTCGTTGATCGCTTCACCCTCGGCCTCCCAGGCCTCCGCAGTCATGGTGATCTGCTCGAAAGCCGGGCTCTGCGGGTTGACGGCCAGCTCCTTGGCGATCTTCAGCCACCATTCGATCCAAACGCACAGATGGCCCATAAGGTCCCGGCCGGTCCAGCCGTGGGCGCCGTCGAGCGGGCGTTCGAGCTCCTCGTCCGTCAGCTCAAGCAGCGCCTCAAAGGGCCGCCAGGCATCGCGTTCTTCTTCCAGAAAAGAGAGTCCATCGGCATACATACACCGATGTTACTGCGCACGGATGGCCCCGTTCTGCCCGCGGCGGGTGGTGCCATAACGCACCGGACTTAGGGGCTGCCCGATGACTCTCATTGGGACCATTGCGATCCGTCCGGCGTGGGATAGCGTTTGACCTGGCCGCCGACGAGGCGTCAGAGGCGTCGGATACGGGCCGGATCGCATACGACCTCCGCTCTTGAGGCGAACGAGCATTCGTACGAGGAGGCCGCCGGATCCGACTACGACCCGAGCAACCAAGATAGTCGGCCTCAGCCTCCGGTCGGCGGCCGCCAACCCTCCCTTGTCGCGCTATCCGCGCGGAACGTACGTGTCCAGCCGCGGGCGCAGGACCGTCGTTCCAGCGACCAGGTGACGGAGCACGACTCGCGCCGCGAGACTCGTCTCCGGATCGCGGGAGATCGTCCGAACGATCCACTCGATGTATGTCGGCTCGATCTCGGCCACTTCCTTGAGCGTCATGCCGGCGAACTTGCCGAAGCCGAGTCGTGTTTCCAGAGCCTCGGCCAGAATCGGCAGGTCGGCTTCGAAGTTCGGTCCGCGGTGACGATGCATCGGGCCGGTGGGCGTGGAGGCGCGGCGCGGCTCGTGGTCGCCGGCGGAACGGGGACGCGGCGATTGGCCTGGGAGCGGGCTGTGATCGAGAGGATGCAGGGTTGAGTTGCGGGGGCGCAGCAGCGTGGAGGTGTCGATGCGGGCAGTGACCGGTCGGCCCGAAAGCGGACGCGCGGGAGTGCCGGGCCATTCGGGCGGCTGGCCGTCATGCCTCGGAGCCGAACCGCCGGCAGAGGTGCGCGAAGCACCCGGAACGGCCCCTGCCCCGCCCGGACCGGGCCTTGACGCGCGGGCCGCAGCATCGCGATGAATCCGCCGCTTCTCCGGATCGCGCAACTCCTGGTAGGCCGCGTTGATCTCCGCCATCTTTCGGTTGGACCGCTTCTCCACGAGCGGGTCGCCGCTGGCGATGTCCGGGTGATGCTGGCGCGCAAGCCGCCGCCACGCGCCCTTGATGGCGTCCGTCGAGGCGTCGAGCGGCAGTTCCAGCACGGTATAGGGGTTGCGTGGCATCTGATCAGTCTACCGGCGGGCGGGCAAGGGGATGCAGGCGCGTGCCTTGCGAGCCGCCGAAGAGTCCGTGGGCGCCGCCGACGAACCCCCTCTTGACAGCTTGGCCCGCTTGGCGTCCCCTACTCCCATGTCACGAAACAGAAGCTCCAAAGGTTTCGGCCTGCTTCGGCTGGCTTTGATCGTCGGCGCCGTGGGTGGCTTTGCCGCCGCTTACAGGTTCGCGCTGAAGTACCGTAAGCGCGTCGGGCTGCCCAGACGCAGCCCCGTGGAAACGACACCGGCGGCGTTTGGCCTGGCATACGAGGCCGTCTCGATCCCAGCCGGCGATCACGAACTGTCCGGCTGGTGGGTTCCGGCCGGCGGCGGGGGCCACAAGCCGCGCCGACGCAAGGCCGCAGCCGTAGACGCCGATAGTGGCGGCGGCGCGGCCGAGGTGGTCGCCACGGCCCCCGAACCGGCGGCCCCGAAACTGGAGCCCCGCCCCGCAATCGCCGTCGTCCACGGCTGGGAATCCAACAAGGGCCGAACCTTCGCCCACGTCCGCTATCTCCACGCGGCCGGCTTCCACTGCCTCGTCTTCGACGTGCGCGGCCATGGCGACAGCCCCGAGGAAACCCTGCCGGTCAACGTGCCCGAATTTGCCGAGGACACTACTGCCGCCGCACGCTGGCTGGCGGCCAGGCCGGATGTGTCCGGCGTCGGTGTGCTGGGCCACTCGATGGGCGCTGCAGGCGCTATCGTGGCCGCTGCCAACGAGCCGGAGATCGGCGCGGTCGTGAGCATTTCGTCGCCGTCGGACATCGTCCGTATGACCCGCAAGACCTTCGAGATGGCCGAAATGCGCATCCCTGCGCCGATCGCCGCTCCCCTCGCCTGGTTCACCGCCGCGGTGCTGCTCATCCCGCGCCGTCACTCCGTTCAGGAAGCCAGCGCAACCGCCGCCGCGGGTCGCTACGCTGGACCGATCCTCCTCATCCACGGCGCCCAGGATAACGGCGTGCCGGTCGAGCACCTGGAGATCATCGGTCGGGCGGCGGCGGCTAACCGAGTCGACGGCGATCATCCGGTCGAAACGCTGGTGCTCGCCGACTTCGGCCACCGCTGGCTCTATGAAGCCGAGGCCTTCCGCCGCCGGGTCTCGGTCTTCTTCGCTCGCTCGCTCGGTGGCCCGGTCTCGCCCGAAGAGGCCGGCGACCTCGCCGCCGCCTGCGTGGTCGAGCGCCCCGCCGATCCCGTCTACGGTTTCGGCGCGATGGCCGGCAAGACTCCCGCCGAGCGAATCATCGAAGCAGACTGACGCTCGACCGACCGTTCAGCCGCCCACCCGCCCCGGCCGCCCACCACCCTGCCCGCCAAATCGGAGTACCCATGGACACCTGGCAAGCAATCGACACCACGCGCGCTATCCGCAAGTTCCAGGCGCGCCCGCTCGAACCGGAGCACTTGCTCCGCATCGTTGACGCCGGCCGCCGATCCGGCAGCTCCAAGAACCAGCAGCGCTGGGACTTCATCGTCTGCACGGACCGCGAGCATCTGCTCGAACTCTCCGAGGTTGGACCGTTTGCCCAGCACCTTGCCGGTGCCGCCGCCGCGATCGCCCTCGTCGTGCCGGACCCGGCCCAGAACGAAGCGCCCTACTCGATCATGTGGGACCTCGGCCGGGCCGCCCAGAACATGACCCTCGCCGCCTGGGAGTTGGGCATCGGCAGCGTCCCGGCAACCGTCTACGAACAGGACCTGGCCCGCAAGCTCCTCGGCTACCCCGAGGAGCATTGGTGCGAGTTCATGCTCTCGTTTGGCTATCCGCTGGATCCCGAGGCGCTGACCTGGGCCAAGCGTGCCGGCGGGCGGAAGGAGTTCGGGTCCGTGGTGCATGAGGAGCGGTGGTAGCGTTCCGTCGACGTCAGATCATCGGAGGAACGGCGATGACCTTGGGGAGTCGTCGGCCAGGGCGTGGGCGCGCAGGCCACTTGGCGAGAGCTATCACATGGATCGGCCTGGTTGCAGTTGCGGCCATCTCGTTCTCGGGCTGCCAGTCGGGCCTCCGCCCGAGCGATATTGTGGCTTCTCTGAAGGCCGACCTACCCAAGATCGAGCAGCTTAAGGTCACGTCTCTGTACATCGCGCCACCTTCCGCCGAAGGAAGTGCTGGGGGCTGCGGCGATAGCTTCGATTACCCGCGTGGCAACTTTGCCACGGACCCGACCACGAAAGCGTGCATCGCCTCACTTCTCGACAGTGGGGTCGTCCTGCTTGCCTTCGACGCCCAAGCTCGCGCAGATCTCGACTCAATCTTGCGCGACTCCGAGCAGCGCGGACCTCGGCTGGTAGATGTTCATTGGGTCCAGCATTCGCCTTCGGGCCAGCTCGTCTTCGGCTCCTTCTCCGTTGTCGGCGATGAGAACGGCTACGTCTACGCGCCCGGCAAAGCGGTCGACTATGCCTCGCAGCCGAGGTCGGACTGCGCGGAAGCGATAGACGCTGACTGGTTTCGGGAATGGAGTTGCGAGCCGGGCGCGTTCCCTTGGTGACGTTGTCAGCAGATGCTCCGGACTGGGTATCTGCGGGCGGCGACTCGCTTTCATGACAAATGCCAACCCGGGTAGCACGGTGCAGGTTCGACTGAGTGCAATCGCCCTGAATCAAGCGCCAGAAGGCCAAATTGGGTTCAAGAGGCTGCCATCTGACGCGTCACCGTAGCATTTGGCATAGCCCCGCACCCGAATTCGGCCGGCAGTCATGCCTGATCCGGCCTCGCGTTGCCCGGGTTGGCATTTGGCATGATCGCGGGGCTGTGCCGGCCGAGAAGCGGCCGCGGCCCGAACGCGTCGGTGTCAGCAGCGGTAGCCGCCCGGACTCAATCGGCCGCGCTCCTCCTGCGGGAGGCGAGGCCGGGCGAACCCGGCTGTGGCGAACCCGGCGCGGCCGAAACTCATTGGCGAGTAACTGAGCCCTACTCCCAGCGGAACGACCGCGCGGAGATCGCGAGGCAGACAACCATCCACGCCGCGAGGATCCCCGCGTCCACGGCGAGCGGCGCGACCTGAGGGGCGTTGACCATGCTCTGTCGCAGACCGTCGCCCAGATAGGTGAGCGGCAGGAGACGCGCTACGGACTGCAAGAACCCGGGCATGAAGGTGAAGGGGAAGAAGATGCCCGAGAGGAACATAAGCGGCATCTGAACAACCTGGACCACGCCCGTCGCCTGCTCCTCGGTCTTGAGGAACGAGGCCAGCATGAAGCCGAGGGCCAAGAAGGCGCCCGCGCCGAGGAAGACGAAGCCTGCTGCCAGCGCCAGGTTGCCGACCAACTGAATGTGGAACACGGCTATGCCGACCCCGAGTATCAGCACCGTGTCGACGGCCGCCACGATCAGCCGCAGCAGGATGTTACTGGCGACCAACTTCCAGCGCGGCAGCGGCGTCGCGCCCATGCGCTTGAGGATTCCCTTCTCACGCTGCTGGACTAGCGGCACCGCGGCGAAGACGCCCAGTTGCATCAGAGCCATGGCCAGGATGCTTGGGACGAGATAGGTGACGGTCGAGATGTTCGTGGACGACAGCGTCATCTGACTGACCTTGAGGATCGCCGGCGTACCGCCCGACGCCACGCCGAGACTGAAGCCGTCCGAGACCTGGCTGACGGCGCTCTGCACGACCTGTGCGGTCTGAGTCTGAGCCGGGTCCGTGTATAGCTGGATGGAGATCGACCGAGCACTGCCGGACTTGGTCGCGACGACCGCATCCTGGAGTCCCTTTGGTATCACGATCACGGCCGACACGTCGCCGTTCTGCATGGCCGCCTTTTCGTCTCCGAGCGTGCCGTCTTTCAGGACCAGGAACGGTACTCCCGCGAAGGCGGCGCGAACCTGAGCCGATGCGGCTGTCCCGTCCTGATCGACGACCCCGACCGTGACCTTGCTGTCGCCGCTCCCGGAGAACAGAACTCCGAACAGCAACACGAACATGATCGGGAAGAAGAATGTCCAGAAGAGAGCGGCCCGGTCGCGGGTTAGGCCCTTGAGATTAGCGACCGTGAGGCCGAGAAGTGTCTTCATCGTTCGGCTCCTAGTCGCGCAGCGCTCGACCGGTCAGGTCGAGGAATACGTCTTCAAGAGTGGCCTGGCGGATGCCCAGATTCTGCGGTTCTGCCTTCAATTCGTCGGCCATCGCCAGCAGTCCGCCGATCGTGTCCGGCACGTCCTTGGAATAGAGCACGGTCTGGCCGTCCTCCACAGCCGCGCGCGTGACGCCGCCGAGCTTGCCCAGTCGGTCGGCCGGCAGCTTCGCGGACGTGTCGAAGTAGACCGCGCGCTCCTTGAAGCGCCGCCCGATCAGCTCCGGCACGCTGCCCATCTCCAGAATGTGACCGTGGTCCATGATCGCAACGCGGTCGCAAAGTTCGGTGGCCTCTTCCATGTAATGCGTGGTCAGCACCACGGACTTGCCCTTGGCCTGAAGGCCCTTGACGAGATCCCACAGGGAGCGGCGCGCCTGCGGATCCAGACCGGTCGTCGGTTCGTCGAGGAAGACGAGATCCGGGTCGTTGACCAGCGCCAGGGCGATCGAAAGGCGCTGCTGCTGCCCGCCCGACAGGTTCATCGAGTAGGCCTTGGCCCGCTCACCGAGATCAACCGCCTCGATCAGATCCTTGGTGGGCACGCGGTTCTTGAAGAAGCTGCCGAATAGATCGAGCAACTCCGTGACGGTCAGTCGCGGGTACAGCGACACGCTCTGCAGCTGAACACCGATGCGCTGCTTGATGGATTCGGGGTGCTTGCAGACGTCCAGGCCGAACACCTCGACGGTGCCCGAGTCCGGACCGCGCAGGCCTTCCAGAACCTCGATCGTAGTCGTCTTGCCGGCCCCGTTTGGACCCAGCATCCCGAAAACCTCGCCCCGCGCCACTTCGAAGCTGACACCGTCGACGGCCTTGACATCACCGTAGAACTTCCTCAGATCCGATACGCGGATGACGGGCTCGCCGCTCTGCGTCATCTCACTCCTTGTTTCTGCTCATGCCTGTTTCTGCACACACCATGTCCAACCGAATTCGGCGACGCTGGCCTCAATTCTGCGTGCCGGGCCACAAAGCGGCGTCCACCTATCGGACGATCGCCCTTCACCCACGCGAACGATTGACCGGCGCCCGGGGTCGAAGTTTCGCTCTCGGCGAATCGCTATGAGCGCTTCGGTTCCAGCAGCATGTCGGCCGAGCGCGGCCCCAGTAACCCGAAACCAAGCCTGTCGTACAAACGAATTGCCCGGGCATTGTCGGCGTAAACGCCGAGGTAGACGAGATCAATTCCCGCTGCGATTGAGTCGCGGGCCAAGGCCAGGGTGATGTGCCGGCCGAAACCACGGCCGCGCCACTCCGGCCGCGTCCCGATGGACGAGATATAGCTGGCGCCATCGAAGGTGTACCGCTCGCCCGTTGCGACCGGTTGCCCGTCCACTTTGATCAAATACGCGTGAAACCTGGGCTGCTCCAGGGTCAGGCTGATCTCTGTCGACAGATTCGATCTGCGCGATTGCGGGATCTGAAATGCATCGCCGATGATGAGCGCCAGCGCCTCCGCCACGCCTGGCCGGTCCGCGTCAGATGGGTTGTTCCAGCGCTCCATGGTGGCTCCGGCGGGAAGCTGTGCGTCGCGAATGGCAGCGGGATCCCGCAGCAGGATCATGTCGTAGCCACCGCCCTGATCAACGAAGCCGTTGGCGGCCAAACGCGCCACGAGATCAGTGGGCCTGCTGAGTCCGGGTGTGGCCCACAGGAAGGGCTTGCGATCCAGCGCCGAGAACAACTCCAGGGCCTGGCCCAGCCTGGCATCGAAGGCGCGCGAATCCTCCGGCCAACGGATAGCCGTCAGCCGATTGAAGAAGGGCTCTTTCTCGCTCGCCGAGAAGAGCATCGTGGAGTCGCCCATGTCGCGCCAGCCGCGGCCCGGGATAGCAACTGCCCGTGCTGGATGAACCTCGAGGAACCGGAGCGTCTCCGGACTGAGGCCAAACCAGGGATCCGGCCCGCTGGGGAGTGGCATTGCCAAACGTTACGGCATCGGCCGCGAGGTGTTCAGGCCGCCGCTACCACGTACCGGCCACGCGCTACGTACCGGCCACGCGCTACGTACCGGCCACGCGCTACGTACCACGTACCGCGGGCCGCGCGCCACGGGCCACGGGAGTGCCACCCAAACTTCGCCATCCGCACCGACTGCCGACCGACTAGTTGCTCCAGCGCTCCAGCGCTCGGGCCCACTTGTCGGCCTGCCTGGCCGCCTTGAGTCGCTGGCGATGAGCCCTTCGGCGATCAAGCTCGTCTCGGACCGGACGCAGCAGGCGGAGCCAGCCGTCCACGCGCTCGTAAGAAAGCTCCTGAACCGCGACCACGTCCTCGACCACGCCGCTGGTCAGCCTGCGCCAGACGATGCCGACACCCCATTCGCCCGTCTCCAACGATGCCTGGACCGCGGGACCACCCAGGGAACTGCCGAGCGTCAGGAAACGCGGCCAGCGCGAAGCGGTCACCGGCTGCTCCAACGCGTCAATCAGCGTGTTGACGATCCACCACATGCCCTCGGACCCAAGCTCGACTCGCTCGTCGGCCAGCGCCCAGATGTGACCGTCACCCTTTGCGTCCATCTGCAAGATCAAGCCGCTCGGGGAACCCGGCAGGGAGAAGGAGATCGGCTCGACCGGGGAAACATAGACGCGGGAGTCGTCCGGGAAGGAGAGGGCGGCAGCCGGCGGCACCCCGGCGACTTCGGCCTTCTCGCCCTTCTCCTGGGCCTGTTCGATCAGGCCACGGACAACGGCGGCAACCTCTTCATCGCTCATCGGTGACGAATCGCTCCAGGTTGGGGTCTCGTCCAGCTGGAAGAGCCTGGCCAAATGTTCGTCGTCGGCGGGTCTGGTGACGATCCTAATCGTCTTGCCGTCGACCTGGAACTCGAGTGTCTCGTCCCCAACGGCCATCTTCGTCCGCTCCATGAAGCCTCCCGTTTCTGCAAGCCGAGCGAGTCCCGCCTGGGCCGTGCCCGGCGAGAGATGCCCCAGCCCTTTGGACGTAAGCCTTCTGCGCATCGACCGCTGACCGGGATTCGCGGCTCGCTTGCGCCCGGGCGCCAACCCGGCAAAACGAACACTACTCGCTTTGGCGGCCCGAAGTAGGACCTTTGGCGCAGGTACCTAGGACTATCGGTGTTCTGGGGCAACAAACGATGACAGGAGGCGACGATTCGGCAGCCGACCTGGCCCGAAGATGCGCCGGAGTCTGCGCCGTTCCGTGCTGGGCTGGGCCGCCTTGGCCGATCTGGGCCGCCTAGGTTGATCTGGGCCGTGCAGGGCGGATGCTTTCCGGGCCAGGCCGATGCGTTCCGGCCGGGCCGGACCGATCTGTACCGATCCGGGCAGATTCGGACCTAGAGCATTACGACGCCATTGGCGTCGGGAATGACGCCTTGGGCAAGTCGTTCGAGAATCACCCGGCCGGCAAGTGAAAAGTCCGCCGACAGCGCCCGGCCCTAGTCGCGCAGAACGAACCGATTCCCGCGCGTCCCAGCGACCAGGAGCACGACCGAGTCAATCGACGGATCGTCGCGCCGTTTCAGCGCCACTCGCCTTTGCAGCGCCTGGATATCGCGGAGCCTCGTCTCCGCCTCAATGGCAACGCGGCCCTGGCCTGAGCCCGACACGACGGCGTCCCAGGCGCGCTGATCGCCCGTAATTGGTATTGGGACCTCGGATTTCCACCTCAATTGTGCATGCATCAGTCCCCGCAGCCTGTCGAGAAGTCAACGTTGTGCAATATCCCGGACCAGAGTGCCGCCCGGGTAAGCCTTCGCGCTCAGTTGCATCCCGACGACAGCAAATAGCCGGGCAAAGTCCTCGATAGACGCTCCAACCAGTAGATGCCGCTCGATCAGGCTGACCTTGGCTTGGGGCATGCCCGTGGCTTTCGTAAGAGAGTCCTGGCTCAGGCCGCGCTGCAAACGCGCCTCGTGTATCTCATTGCCGAGCGTGCTCACAATCGTCGCCGCGCGCCTGATGCCGACGTCGACGGGTCGTTCTCTGGTTGCCATTAGCAGACAATCGCACACGCATCTGCACTCGGAATCAACTCGGCCTTATGCGCGCCTGCTTATGCGCGCCTGCTTATGCGCGCCTGATCCGCGAACGGCCACTTCGTCATACGCCCGGCGAATGAACGGCCACCCACCGGCCACGGCCACCCACCGGCCACGGCCACCCACCGGCCACGGCCGTGACACTCCTTGCCTTCTCCGCCCGCCTCGGTCTGCCCCTCTATACTCGGGAGGCCCCGCCGGTCGCAATCTACCGGCGACATTTGCTTCTGAGGAGCCCCCGTCATGGACACTGCCAAGGATCAAGTCGTCCCCGCCTCCGCTGCCGCCACCCCGGCAGGCGCACCGGCGGGCGACCCGCGTCCGGTAGGGACCGCTACAGGAGCCGCTCCAGGGATCCAGACAACTAACGCCGCAGGCACCGCGAACGCCGCAGGCACCGCGAACGCCGCAGGCACCGCGAACGCCACGTCCGCGGACCCGCGCGGCGCATACGCGCCGCTTTCCTCGCATCTCTCCCCCATCCTGGGCCGTTACTACGAGCGCAGCTGGAGTCACGGCGAGGGCCACACCCTCTATGACACCGAGGGCCGCGGCTTCCTGGACTTCGCCTGCGGCATCGCCACCACATCGCTGGGCCACGGCCATCCGGCAGTGACAGCCGCCATCAAGGATCAGGCCGACAAGCTGCTCCATATCTGCAACGCACTCGGCTACCTGGAGCCGGTCGGCCAGCTGGCCACCCTCCTGGCCGACTCCTGCCCGGACCCGCTCGACACCGTCTTCTTCGCCAACTCCGGCACCGAAGTCATCGAAGCGGCACTCAAGCTGGCGCGCCGCGTGACCGGCCGGCCCGGCATCATCGCCTTCCGAGGCGCCTTCCACGGCCGCACTTACGGAGCGGCCAGCATCACCAGCTCGAGCATCAACTATCGCCAGGGCTACGAACCTCTCCTGCCCTCCGTCTACCTGACCCAGTTCCCCAACGTATACGGGGCCTTCGGCAGCGACGAAGCAGCCGCAACGGCCGGCGCGATGGCGGCCCTAAACACAGTGCTGAACCACGAGATCCCGCCCTCCGCGGTCGCGGCCATCATCATCGAACCGATCCAGGGCGAAGGCGGCTTCAACCCGGCCCCGGTCGCGTTCCTGCAGCAGTTGCGCGCCCTCTGCGACGAGCACGGAATCATGCTGATCTGCGATGAAGTCCAAACCGGTGTCGGCCGCACGGGCAAGATGTGGGCCTTCGAGTACGCGGGCATCGTCCCGGACATCCTCTGCACGGCCAAGGCAATCGCCAACGGAATGCCTCTCGGCGCAATCGTCACTCGCCGCGAACTGCAGGAACGCTGGGGCATCGGTGCCCACGGCACCACGTTCGGCGGCAACCCCGTCTCATGCGCAGCCGGCGTCGCGGTACTCCGAACCATGGCAGAGCAGGGCCTCGTGGCCAACGCCGCGGCCCGCGGTGAGGAACTCCAGACTGCCCTCAAGGCCCTCATGGCCCAGGACGATCGCATCGGCGACGTCCGAGGCCGCGGCCTGATGGTGGGCGTGGAATTCGTTCGCGACCGAGCCACTCGAGAGTCGGACGGCGAAACCTGCGAAGCCATGATGCAAGCTTGCGCCAATCACGGTCTGCTGGTCCTCAACTGCGGCACGCATCACAACGTGATCCGGTTCCTGCCGCCCATCGACGTCACCGCAGAAGAGATCACCACAGGGGTCAGGCTCTTCGCGGACGCCCTCCGTTCAGTCGCCCGCCCAACGGCCTAGGACCGAGCGGCCCTGCCGGCCGCCACATCGCAGAAACGTTGAAGCCCGCGGCGCTCGTCGCGGGCTTCAACTCAATCGGCGGATTTGGGGCACCTGACCCCGTGACGGGGCATCTGACAGGGCCTCCGGCGAACCTGGGATTTGCCGCTGGCGGTTCTTGTCGAGGAACGTCATGACGTCCTCAAGGCGGAAGCGACGGTCGCCTCGCTTGCAGACGCGATAGAACGGGAGTTCCCCGCGGTCGCCGAGACGCTTCACGGTATTCACATGCAGGTGAAGCATCTCCGCCACTTCGCTCGCGGTGAGCATCGGACCGAGTTCATTAGCGGCCATGGCAGCCATGGATTTCCTCTGCATTTGCATCTGCGACGTGCGTTGACGGCTCCCGAAATGACCGGGCCCGCACCGGACCCGAAGCGACGCGAACCGTACAGACTCCACCCAACCGTCACAAGCCGTACTTTGGACTAGTGCCATCGGTACCGGTCACCGAGCAGCGACAGGTACGGGTGGGCAGCACCTCGAGTCCCAGCCGAGCGGACGCGAATTGGTCCACGCAGGCACCGAAGTCGGGGCGCTATAACGCGACCTGCAAGCACACAGATCACGCCCGAACGTCCGGCAAGAACTCGCTAGGACTTGGCCGACGTCGACGGCGATCCCGACGGACCCAGAGATCCGGACGGGACGACCGACGCACTTGACGATGCCGAAGCACTCGGCAAGGCCGACGCGCAAACATCCGGAGATGGCGCGGCCGCGCTGCCCGAAGAACTCGGAGAGGCCAGTAGGCTGGAGCTTGCCAGCGGACTCGAACTGCTCGCCCTGCTCGGCGAGGCCGACGGACTCGGGCTGGCCGACAGGTTGGCCGAGGCGCTACTGGAAGCGCTCGGCCAAGCCGAATCGCTCGCGGACGGACAGATGCTCGGCAGGCCCAGCGTCGGCTCGGCAGACGCCGGAGCCTGGATACCCATTATCTGAGTGCGGGCGTTGAAGTATTCAGTAGCTAGCGTCTGCTCTTGGACAGTGATCCCGCTTCCAACGGACGCCACCTGGTCCAGCGTTGTCGCCGCAACGATCGCATCCAGCGTCGTCAATTCGTCGTCACCGGCCTGAACCAACTGGGTGACCAGGTTCGAGTTGGAGTAGGTCTCGTCGGGGCTTAGAGACGGTCTGGGACCGTCCCAGCCATCGGCCGAGACGGCACGCAGAGCGTCCATCCAACCCTTGGTATCAGCTTGGACTGCCTTCCAGCCGTCCATCTGGGAGGTGAAGTCCGACGGGGCATCCATGACCTTCTGGCGATCGGCTTGGCGCTTCTGGAACCAGGCGCTATCGATCCTGGTCCAGTTCTGCTGCGGAGTTGGGGCATGCGGACCAAAGCTGATCCAAACCCAAACGCCGGTGAACACGAGGAAGAAGACGAGCAAGAGCGGCAGGTAGGCTCCAAAGGCCTCGCTGGCGTACTTGTATCCAGAGGTCTTCTTCATGCGCGCGAAGCCGCGCCGACGGCGCACGGGAGCCGCCTTAGCTACGCCCTTGGCCTTCGTCTTGGGATCGACGCCGTCAAGCTGCTCATCGTCCATCTTCTCGACGGCCGATACCGGCTTTCGAGAAGCGGCAGAAGCTCCGCGCGCGGGTGACTTGCGTTGGCTGGCTGGCACCGCTCGACCGCGGCGCGATGTTGGCGACAAAGCGCATCCTCCTGACACGTGGCCTGTGCGGGCCTGAACAGCTCGTCTCTCGCGATCCCACCCCTCCGGAGAGACCACGACAAGGCGTCGGAAGTCTAGCGCGATTCCCCGTTTGGGGGCGAGCCGCACTCTCAACTGGTGTGAGCGGCGGCGACCCGCTAAGGTTGCGATTATCGCGTCATGTTACCGAGTCGCAACCTTTGCAACCTTGACCTAGGGGCGTCCCCTCCTAGACAATTCCTTTTCCGCGGCGTCAGAGGCTCCTATGCAGGAGCGGGCAGCGCTGTCGCCGCCGCCAGGTCGCGCCGGGCCTGATGAATTCGAGATTAGTCGAGCGAGGACGGCCCACGTTGAAGAGGACAGGCGTACCGCAGGCCCAGGGTCTTTATGACCCCAAGATGGAGCACGACGCGTGCGGATTCGGCTTCGTCGTGGATATCGCCGGTCGCCCGTCGCACTCGATCGTTCGTGACGCCCTGACCGTTCTCGTCAACCTCGAGCACCGCGGCGCCACCGGCTCTGAGAAGAACACCGGCGACGGCGCCGGCATAACCATCCAGATCCCCCACCGTTTCCTGGCCGATGTTGCCGCCAAATCCGGCGTGAACCTCCGCGGCAAGGGCGGCTACGGCGTCGGCATGGTCTTCCTGCCGCAGGACAAGCTCGGCCGCGTCGAGTGCTTCCGTCTGTTCGAGCAGGTGCTCGCGGACGAGGGCCTCCATTTCCTCGGCTGGCGCGATGTCCCCGTCGAAAACGCCAGCCTGGGCGCCAGCGCCAAGGCGGCCCAGCCGCTCATCCGCCAGGTCTTCATCGACCGGCCGGAGCGCCTCGTCGAGGACCTCGCCTTCGAGCGCAAGCTCTACGTCGTCCGGCGCCTCGTCGAGAAGGCCGTCTCCCGATCGGCTATTCCGAGCCGCGGTGATTTCTACATCCCGTCTCTGAGTTGCCGCACCATCGTCTACAAGGGCATGCTCAACGCCTCTCAGCTGCAGGTCTTTTATCCGGACCTGGCCGACGAGCGTGTCGAGAGCGCCATCGCCATGGTGCACTCGCGCTTCTCCACCAACACCTTCCCGTCCTGGGCCCGAGCGCATCCGTACCGCTACATCTCCCACAACGGCGAGATCAACACACTGCGCGGCAACGTCAACTGGATGCACGCCCGCCAGTCGCTCTTCAAGTCCAAGCTCTTCGGCGACGAGCTGACCAAGGCTCTGCCGGTCGTGGACACCGAAGGATCCGACTCGGCCATCCTGGACAATGTCCTTGAGCTTCTCTATCTCTCCGGCCGGTCCGTCGCCCACTCACTGATGATGATGGTCCCGGAGCCCTGGCAGCATCACGAGTCGATGCCACAGGAGAAGAAGGCCTTCTACGAATTCCACGCCTGCCTGATGGAGCCTTGGGACGGCCCCGCGAGCATTGCGTTCACGGACGGCATCCGGATCGGCGCAACGCTGGACCGCAACGGTCTCCGCCCGGCCCGCTACTACGTCACCACGGACGGCCGGGTCATCATGGCCTCGGAAGCGGGCGTGCTGGATATCCCCGCCGACCAGATCGTGGCCAAGGGCCGGCTTCAGCCGGGCCGAATGTTCCTTGTTGATACGGCCGAGCAGCGCATCGTCTCGGACGAGGACCTCAAGCGCCGCATCACCACGGAGCATCCCTACACGGAATGGGTCCGCGACTGGCTGGTTCGCCTGACCGAGCTGCCGCCCCCGCCGCGCGTCATCGAGCCTGACCACGAGACCGTCCTGCGGCGCCAGGAAGTCTTTGGCTACACCGCCGAGGACGTGAAGATCCAGATCAACCAGATGGCCACGTCCGGCACGGACCCGGTCAGCGCCATGGGTAACGACCAGGCCCTGGCGGTCCTGTCCGAGAAGCCGCAGCTGCTGTACTCGTACTTCAAGCAACTCTTCGCTCAGGTAACCAACCCGCCGATCGACGCGATCCGCGAGGAAATCATCACGGCCACGGAGATGGCACTCGGCCCGGAGGGCAACCTCCTGGAGCCGCGGCCCGAGTCCGCCCACGAACTCCTGCTGCCCTCCCCGGTTCTCACCAACGAGGAGCTGGAGAAGATCCGCAGCCTTTCGACGGGTGACCGCCGGGGCTTCCGACCCATCACCCTGCCGATCCTTTTCAAGGTTTCGGGCGGTGGAGCCGGCCTTCGCAAGGCCACAGAAACTCTCCTTGATCAGGCCAGCGAGGCCATCAAGGAAGGCCACAACATCATCATTCTCTCGGACCGTGGCCACAACGAAGTGGAGGCGCCGATCCCGGCGCTGCTCGCAGTCTCGGCGGTCCACCATCACCTCGTGCGGCAGGGCACGCGAACTCAGGTCGGCCTTGTCCTCGAGTCCGGCGAGCCGCGCGAAGTCCATCATTTCGCCCTGCTCGTGGGCTATGGCGCCAGCGCCATCAATCCATACCTTGCCTTCGAGACCGTCCACGACCAGGTCCGCCTTGGCATGATCGCGGGCGATGCCGAGCACGCCGAGAAGAAGTACATCAAGGCCATCTCCAAGGGCATCGTCAAGGTCATCTCCAAGATGGGCATCAGCACCATCCAGAGCTACCACGGCGCCCAGGTCTTCGAAGCGCTCGGCCTCAGCCAGGACTTCGTGGACGAGTACTTCACCTGGACTCCCACGCGTATCGGCGGCATCGGCATCGATGTGGTCGCCAAAGAAGTGAAGATGCGCCAGGACCGGGCCTACCCGCCCAAGCGGCCCATCTATCACAAGCAACTCGGTGTGGGCGGCCAGGTGCAGTGGCGCTTCGACGGCGAGCGGCACCTCTTCAATCCCATCTCCATCGCTCAGCTCCAGCACTCCACGCGCACCAACGACTACGGCGCATTCAAGGAGTATTCCAGGCTCATCGACGATCAGTCGGAGGGCCTGTGCACGCTGCGCGGCCTGATGGAATTCAAGTCAAACCACCGCCATCCGCTCTCAGTGGATGAGGTGGAGCCGATCTCCGAGATCGTCAAGCGCTTCAAGACCGGCGCCATGAGCTACGGCTCCATCTCCAAGGAGACGCACGAAGCTCTGGCCATCGCCATGAACCGGCTGGGCGCCAAGAGCAACACCGGCGAAGGCGGCGAAGACCCCAAGCGCTTCGAGCAGCTGCCGAACGGTGACTCGCTCAAGAGCGCCATCAAGCAGGTCGCATCGGGCCGCTTCGGTGTGACGAGCGAGTACCTCGTCAGCGCCCGCGAGATCCAGATCAAGATGGCCCAGGGCGCCAAGCCCGGTGAAGGCGGCCAGCTGCCCGGCACCAAGGTCTACCCGTGGATCGCCAAGGTCCGCCATTCAACTCCGGGCGTGGGCCTCATCTCACCGCCACCGCACCACGACATCTACTCCATCGAGGATCTGGCAGAACTGATCCACGACCTCAAGAACGCCAACCCGAGCGCCCGCATCTCTGTGAAGCTGGTGTCGGAAGTCGGCGTGGGGACGATTGCGGCAGGCGTGGCCAAGGCCCATGCGGACGTGATCCTGATCAGCGGCTACGACGGTGGAACCGGCGCCTCGCCGCTCTCGTCGATCAAGCACGCCGGCCTGCCCTGGGAACTCGGCATCGCCGAGACCAACCAGACGCTCCTCCTCAACGATCTGCGGTCGCGAGTTGCCATCGAAGTTGACGGCCAGATGAAGACCGGCCGCGACGTCGTCATCGGAGCGCTACTCGGGGCCGAGGAATTCGGCTTCTCCACGGCGCCGCTCGTGACGCTCGGCTGCGTGATGATGCGTGTCTGCCACCTGGACACCTGCCCCACCGGCGTAGCCACCCAGGATCCGGAACTTCGAAAGCGCTTCGACGGCGATCCGCAGTACGTCGTGAACTTCATGACCTTCGTGGCCATGGAAGTCCGCGAATACATGGCTCAGCTCGGCTTCCGCACCTTCGACGAGATGGTCGGTCATTCCGAACGCCTCGAGATGAAGCGGGCCATCGACCACTGGAAGGCTCACAGCCTGGACTTCAGCCGGATCCTCTTCCAGCCCCAGGTTCCCAAGACCACACTCCGTACCTGCCAGATCGGCCAGGAGCACAAGATCGAGGAATCGCTCGATGCGACCACTCTGATCCCGCTCTGCGAGCCGGCCCTCGCTCGCGGCGAGAAGGTTGAGGCAGACCTGCCGATCCGCAACGTCAACCGAGTCACCGGCACGTCGCTCGGCTCGGAGATCACGCGCCGATACGGCGGGGCCGGCCTGCCGGAAGACACCATCAAGCTTCACTTCCGCGGTTCGGCCGGACAGAGCTTCGGGGCCTTCATTCCCAAGGGCCTGACGCTCACTCTCGAGGGCGACGCCAACGACTACATCGGCAAGGGCATGTCGGGCGGCAAGATCATCCTCTTCCCGCCGCGCGAGTCCAAGTTCGTGGCCGAGGACAACATCATCACCGGCAACGTGGCCTTCTACGGCGCCACTTCCGGCGAGATCTACATCCGCGGCATCGCCGGCGAGCGCTTCGGCGTCCGCAACTCCGGCGTGACGGCTGTCGTCGAAGGCGTGGGCGACCACGGCTGCGAGTACATGACCGGCGGCAAGGTCGTGATCATCGGCAAGACCGGGCGCAACTTCGCTGCGGGCATGTCCGGCGGCGTGGCCTACATCCTGGACGAGACCAGCGAGGGCGGAGCGGCCGGCGGCGGCTTCGAGCGCGTCTGCAACAAGGAGATGGTCCAGCTCTTCCCGCTCTCGGATCCGGATGAGGCGGCGCAGATCAAGCGCTTGCTGGAACGTCACTTGGAATACACCGGCAGCACGCGCGCAAAGGCGCTGCTGGATGAGTGGCCCACAACCATGCGCAGGTTTATCCGCGTCGTGCCGAACGACTACCGCCGCGTCATCGAGGCTCAGGCCCGGATGCGCGCGACCGGTCTCTCGCAGGATGAGGCCGAGATGGCCGCGTTCGAAGAGAACGTTCTGGACGCCAAACGAGTGGCAGGGAACTAGACGATGGGTAAGCCGACAGGTTTCATGGAGTTCGATCGCGAGCCGGCCCACGTCCGCGCGCCGCTGGAACGCATCAAGGACTGGAGCGAGACTCACCCGGACTACGAGGAGAAGACGCTCAAGCAACAGGGTGCCCGCTGCATGGACTGCGGCATCCCGTATTGCCACAGCGGCGCGCTCGTCAACGGCCTGGCGATGGGTTGCCCCATCCACAACCTGATCCCCGAGTGGAACGATCTGGTTTACCGGGGCCAGTGGCGCGAAGCGATTATCCGCCTCCACAAGACCAACAACTTCCCGGAGTTCACCGGACGCGTCTGCCCGGCCCCGTGCGAAGGCTCTTGCACCCTAGGCATCAACCAGCCGCCGGTCACCATCAAAACGATCGAGAACGAGATCGTCGAGCACGCCTTCCGCGAGGGCTGGATCGTGCCCGAGCCGCCTCTGGCTCGAACCGGCATGAAGGTGGCAGTCGTCGGCAGCGGGCCCTCCGGACTGGCCGCCGCCGCTCAGCTGAACCGGGCCGGCCACGAGGTCACCGTCTTCGAGCGCGACGACCGCATCGGCGGCCTGCTCCTGTACGGCATCCCCAACATGAAGCTGGACAAGTCGGTCGTGGAGCGGCGCGTTAAGCTGCTCGAGGCCGAAGGCATCACCTTCAAGACCGGCGTTGCCGTCGGCAAGGACATCGAGGCCGCCAAGCTCGTCAAAGACTTCGACGCCGTTGTTCTCGCCGTCGGCTCCACCGTCCCGCGCGACCTCAAGGTCGAGGGCCGGGAACTCAAGGGCGTCCACTTCGCCATGGAGTTCCTGACGGCCAGCACCAAGGCGCTGCTCGGCGGATCTTCCCCGGCCATCTCAGCCGCCGGCAAGAACGTCATCGTCATAGGCGGCGGCGATACCGGCACGGACTGCGTCGGCACCTCCATCCGCCAGGGCGCCACAACTGTCACCCAGCTGGAGATCCTGCCCCGCCCGCCCGAAACGCGCGCCGTGGACAACCCGTGGCCGCAGTGGCCCAAGGTCTACAAGATGGACTACGGCCAGGAAGAGGCCGCCG
>OCZT010000996.1_pt1 | contig 29109 bp, 26 predicted proteins | sample 1539031 | NCBI WGS metagenome assembly OCZT01 (sample SAMEA3539308, study PRJEB22396) | soil metagenome | biome: tundra; feature: field; material: soil | place: USA | collected 2010-05 | depth 0.15 m | reverse complement strand
CCGTCGGGGTTGGCGTCGCAGTTGCGCTGGTCGAGGTTGGCGTCGCGGTTGCAGTCGCGGTCCTAGTCGCGGTTGCGGTTGCAGTCGAGGTCGCCGTCGCTGTCGGCGTCGGCCCGACTCCTCCAGTTCCTACAAGCGCAAAGCGTTTGGTGCCGTTTGATGCGTTGCTTTTGACCGTCAGGCCATTCTTGCGCGTCACCTCGCCAGTGGAGGTTGGCTGGAACTCGATATCAACCTGACAGTCTGTGCCGGCTGCCAGCTTACTGCCGCAGTTGGTATCGGCCTCGATGAAGGGTGGTCTGACAATGATGTGCCTGATCTTGATCGTTTTCCGACTCACGTTGACGATCGATATCGTCTGCGGGGCGCTGGTGGTGCCGACCGCCACATCTCCGAAGTCGAGTCCCAATCTGATGTTCTTATTGGCCTGATTGGCCGCGGCATTATGCGCCCCGGCGCGGAGGTCGATCCGCCCACCTTCATCCGACTGCGCCAGCGCAGGCCGCGCAAACGCGCCAAGCAAAAACAAGAACGAGAAACTCAAGCACGCGACGGATCGCGTAAGCGACTTGTTGAAACGCATCGACAATTTCCTCCCCAATGGCGGCGACAGAGCCGCACACGAAACTAGGCTGCATCCCCAAAATTTGTCAAGCGCACAACCTCATCGATGGCGCTGGCCGAGGTTCTGAAGAGCACAAAGTACGGCCTTTCGAGCCTCGATCCGTGCCATCCATTGTCAGGATTTTCCAAAATAAGTGCCAACGAATTGTTATTTCACAAACATTTCACCTTTCCGGTGAATTAAATCTACCCGCGCGCCTTGACGACCTGACCGCGGTGGGCATATAAAGCAGGTCCGGGATTGCGATTAGTTATTTTGGCTCATTGCGTAAGACGGTCTATTTCGGCGCCACGCGTTTTCGCTCTGAGAGTTCGCCGGCGTCGTGAGAAAGGAGGTTTGACAGACCGTCGCATCGGCGCTGCATTATGGGCCTGTTAGATTTCGTTGCGCGGGGAATGAATGTTTCTAGGGGATAGGGGATACTAGATTTTCGTAACACCTGAATATCAATTCGGGGGAGGCTTTATGAAACGTAACTTTCTTACATTAGCACTCGTCGGCGCCGTTGCGATGGCGTTGGCGGGAAGTGCATCCAGCGCAATCGCCGCTTGTCCCGCTGGGTTTACGAACGGAGGGCTTCTGGCCGGCAAGTACGCTGTCAGGATCCAGGGATATCAGACCGATACCGGCCTCTGCTTCGGCGGATCCACATGTCCTGATCCGACGCCAGTCCCGATTGCAGGACTCGGTGTGCTTGCTCTCGATGGCGCCTGCGCCATAACTGCGGGCGAATTTATCTATGACGATGGCGGCACCTTGACCAGCCCGACCACGATCAACCTCGGCTTTGGCCCCATCCCAGCCTTCAGCGGCACGGTGACCGGAGCTGATGTCGGCACCTATTCTTTCAACGCCAACCACTCCGGCACTGTGACCTTGTTTGACGCCCCGAGCGGCAACACCTTTTTCTTCGCAGTGACGGCCGAACTAGGCGGCGCGGAGTTCCGCGGCGCTCGCATGAATCCTGGCGACCCTCTCACCATCGTCGGTGAGAAGCAGAAGTCGGGGATTACTATTGCCACTTTCCTTAGCACTGTTGGTCTCGAATTCGACTGGGGCACGGGATTCCCGAGCCAATCCACCGGAGTAGGCGGCGGCGCCATTCAGACAGAAGTGGTCGAGCATCTCGACCCGGAGACCAACTCAATCCTGGAAGGCGGCGGCACTATCTATTTTAACGTTGACAACGGCTACGATTCCGCCTTCGCCCCCGGGATCCAAATGCTACCTCCGGGAGGCGGCGGCTTGGTTTGCGACTTCCACGAGTCGCTCATCTCGGCCCCGAGCACCACGGACGGTACGCAAAATACTGACGCTGCCCTCAATCCCGACTACGGGTGCCCTCTCTCGCCCGCGCATTTCGAGAATGCCTCAGTCGTCTGGGGCTCCGCGAACCAGTTCGCGTGGGTAATAACCACCGGATCGAATGCTGTTGCCACCACTGGCGTATCAATGGGCACCGCAGGTAAAGCTCTTGCTACCGGAACCGACCACATGTTACCTTCAGCGGCCACGGTTCATTCAACCGGTGCGCTCGTGACCCTTACTCTCACCAACGATTCCGCGGAACCGCTTGACTGGTCGTCCATCACTCTGAGTCCCGCTCTGGGCGGATATGCAGCAATTACCGGCGGCACCTGCAACCCCGCAGGCGGGCATGTTGCTGCGTTGACCCCTTTGTTCCCGGCCTCCAGCTGCACGATCATCCTGAAAAACAACGGGACTCCTTGCACCCTTACGGGCGCGGCCCACATCACTGGTAGCGCGACTCCAGGAGCAGGACTAGGGACCTTGACGGTCGTTGCGAACGATCACTTGATCTCCCCAGGAATCCAAAACGCCACGGGTTCTAACTTCTCAGTAACCTGCACTCATTAAACTCAACCTCACATTTTTGAAGTGAGACACCGGGGCGGGCCAGAAATGGCCCGCCCCGGTTATTTCTGCTATCTTCGCGGCTGAGATCCAAAGCACTTCCGACGATTGAAATGAAGGGAATGAAAGGGAATGAACGGAATGATTGTGAAGAAGATGAAAACTGGCCTGGTGCTCGCGGCGCTTTCGCTTGCCATCCTCGGTGTGACGGGATGCGCGAATCTCCAGCCGCCCGCGCCGCCGCCCGCACCCGCGCCGGAGGAGGTTCGCACTTCGTTGGAGTTTGGCGGGGTGCTCGTGTCAATCTACCATCCCGATACGCGAACCCTGTACCTGTGGTCCGGAGATCCGCGTCCGAACGTGAAGCACCCGATGAATTGCATTCAGATTCAACTGAGCGACACCCCGAGCGGCACTCCCAAGAGCTCGCCTTGTCAGTGATAGCGCGTCAATGTATCGTCATCGCAGGAATGAGAACAGGATGATAGCGATGAGATTGGAGACAAGCACCGCGCGAACGTTGCGCTTTGGGCTGGTGGCGATCGCGGCGCTGGCGTTCTCTGTTGGGCTCGCATTGGGGAACATGTCCCCGGCGCGGGCGCAGAGCGATGACGCATCGGGCGATGCGGCCAGCGCGGATCAACCCAGCGGGGCGAGCGACGCCGACCAGAGTGCGCACGACGCCGCGGATGCGGCACAAGAAGCTCTCGACACGGCGACGGCGCAGCGCGATCAGCTCGAGGCCGACGGCGCGCCGCAGGATCAGATCGATACGGCCAACGGGGACAGCGCACAGGCGCGAGCCGCCAAGGAAGCCGCCGACCAGGCAGCGCAAAGGGCGGATGAAGTCGCGGGCGAAGCACAGGGCAATTGATAGATCGTCCGCAGATCGCCAGATCAGTTGAGCGTTTTTAATGGTGCGGCGGGCCATTAGTGGCCCGCCGTTCGCGTTTCAGTTTCCCCTTTTTCCGTTCCCGGCCGCGACCGCATCTCCAGGAATGCCCTGGGGCGTCAATATTAGCCGATTTGATCGCCTTTTGACTGGATTGTTACGGCTCGATGAGCTATCGCTCTACATCTATTTAGCTCTGAGTAGCGCAATTTGACCGCTAGATGACTTGGATTCGACCGTCAGGATTACCCAAGGTCGTCGATTGAAAATGGGGAATCGAAGCCTTAACGATACAAAACGCTCCAACGCGCACCGTCGAGCGGTGCTGCACCTGTTGACAGGAAGTGTATTCGGCGGCGCGGAAGAGCACGCATTGTCAATCCTGACCACGATGAGCGCGTACGGATTCGAGCCATATCTGGCGGCGCCGGGCGAGCTGATTGCCGCGATGGAGCCTGGCCTTTCGGCAGCCGGCGTCAAATGCCTGCCGCTTGAGTTTGCGTCGCGGCTTGACCTGGTGGCGGGGGCGCGCCTGCTGCGATTCATCCGCCGCGAAAATATCGTGCTTGTGCATTGCCATCTGTTCACTGCCAGTTTATTCGGCGCCGGGGTCGCGCGGATGGCCGGGGTCGGCGCGGTGCTCGAGACCTGTCACGGCCCCGAGGTCTGGCGGATGGGAAAAGCCCTGCGCGGCTCCTGGAGCTTCTGGGTGGATCGGCAGGTCGGACGGCTGGTGGACAAGTATATCGCGGTGTCGCACGCCGCGGCCCACCATTTGATCGCCACCAAGGGCGTGCCCAAGAGCAAAGTCCGGGTGATTCACAACGGGCGCGACCTGGCCCGTTTCGCTCCAACGGATTCCCGGCGCCGCGCCGCGACCCGCGCCGCGCTGGGGCTCGGCGATGAACCGGCTTGCCTCACGCTGGCGCGCCTCGACGATCAAAAGGGCCATCGCCATCTGATCGATGCGCTGGCGATCCTCGCTCCGCGCCGGCCGAACCTCGTCACCTTGCTGGCGGGCGAGGGTCCGCTGGAGCCGGCGCTGCGCGCGCAATGCGCGGCGCTGGGGCTGGCGGACCGGGTGCGATTCCTCGGCCACCGGCGCGACGTGCCGGAGCTGCTCGAGGCCGCCGATCTGGTGGTGCTGCCGTCGCTGTACGAGGGTCTGCCGCTGGTAGCGATCGAGACGCTCGCGGCCCGGCGCCCGATGGTCGCGACGGAAGTTGACGGCACTCCCGAGGTGGTGATCCACGAAAGAACCGGGCTGCTCGCGCCGCCCGCCAATCCGCCCGCGCTGGCGGCGGCGATCGAGCGGTTGCTTGACGATCCCGCGCTGGCGTCGCGGCTCGCATCCGAGGGATGCAAATTTGTGCAGGAAAACTTTGCCTTGCAGCGGCAGATCGAACAAACCGCCGCGCTCTACTCCGAGCTGATCGAACTTGGAAGAATTGGAAGAAAAGGAGAAGGGAAAGCCGCTTAGGGACCCGCGTCGGGGGACGCAAAAGTTTTGACGAGCTTGTTTTACATTTCAGCATTCATTCTGCTGTACGCGTACGTGCTGTATCCGGTGGTGTTGATCGCACTGTCGGCGTCGCAGCCGCGGCGCGCTGACGCCGATGACGACTGCGCCGGAGGTACGGCGGCGCCATCGCTGTCGGTAATCGTCGCGGCGTACAACGAGGAGCGTTGCATCGCGCCCAAGATCGAAAATTTTCTCTCCTGCCAGTACTCAGGCGCGGCCGAGATGATCGTGGTGTCTGACGGATCGAGCGACCGCACCGCGGAAATAGCCGAATCGATGGCGGGCGAGCGGGTGCGCGTAATTCGCCAGCGCGAGCGCCGCGGCAAGGGAGTCGCGGTGAATGCAGGCGCGGAGGCCGCGCGCGGCGAGGTGCTGGTGTTCACCGATGCGAACGCGATGTTTCCCGCCGACGCGCTGGAGAAGGTGGCGCGCCCGATGCGCGACAAATCGATCGGATTGGTGACGGGAGTGTCGCGTTACCCGGGCGAGACGATCGGGTCGACGTATCAGCGCTACGAACAGATGCTGAAAGGGCTGGAGTCGCGGCTGGGCGTGGTGGCGGGAGCGGACGGAGCGCTTTACGCGATGCGCCGGGATCTGTTCAAGCCGCTGGACCCGGCGCTGATCAACGACTTCGTGCACCCCATTGTCGCCTCGCTGGCGGGTGCGCAATCGGTTATGGCGGGCGACGCTTTTGCGCTGGAGGAATTCTCGGAGGCGGGCGAATTCGCGCGGCAGGTTCGGATGGTCTCGCAGGCCGCGCTGGTGTATTTCCGGCTGCTGCCCGAGCTCATCAAAAAGCGGCGCTGGCGTTCGATCCTGGTCTTAACCTCGCATAAAATGCTGCGCTGGCTGACGGCGCCGCTGCTCGGGATTGGAATAATCGCGACCGTGGCGCTGGCTGGGCGTAGGGGAATCTTCCGAGTCGTGCTGGGCATGGAGATATTGTTCGCGCTGGTCGCGGCCATCGGCATGGTCGCGAGCCGGCGCGGCGCCGAAGGCAAGGCGACCATCGCGTATCAGTTCGTGGCGCTGAACTGTGCGCAGGCGGTCGGGCTGTGGCGATGTTTTTCCGGGGAAGTTCCGGTGGTCTGGAAACCGAGAAACCTTTAAGGCGGGGGATCAGAGTTGAGTGTTGTAGTTTGCAGCGAGAATCGGCGGGCGGATTGGGATGAACTGATCGCGCAGTGCGCTGACGCGACCTCGGGCCATCTTTGGCAATGGCGCGAGGTGGTCGGTTCGGCGTACGGATTCGATTCCTTTTACCTGCTCGCTCAGGACGGGCGCGGCCGCCCGATCGCCGCGGCGCCATTTATTTTCGTGCGCAGCTTTCTTTACGGCAGTGAACTCTCGTCGATGCCTTATATGGACTACGGCGGGGTGTGCCACGCCGACTGGCTGGATTGCGCAGAGCGCGACGCTGCGCAGGCCGAACTGATTGCCCATGCCCGCGAGCTGGCGGGAAAGCTGCGCGCCAAGCGGCTGCACATCCGAAGCTTGCACCAGTTGCCGCCGCCGTTTGAAGTCAGCACGGAGAAGGTGGCGCAGCATCTGGTGCTCGCATCGACGGTCGCTGAGCAGTTACGGCGGCTGCCCTCAGAGCGCCGCAATCGGCTCAAGCGGGTCGAAAAGCTTAAGCTCAGCGTGGACGTGGGCGACCCGACCGATCCGGCGGCGCTGGCCGATTTGTGCGCGGTTTATTCGGAGAACATGCGCGATCTCGGATCGCCCACGCACGGCCGCCGGTTCTTCAGCCAACTCGTAGGCCACCTGCGCGATCGGCTTTCGCTGATTCGCGTTCGCAGCAATGGCCGCGTGGTCGCGGCCGGGCTGGCAATGAATTTTCGCGGCTGGATGACGCTGCCGTGGACGGGCGCCACGGCCCAGGCGCGTCCGGTGTACGCCACCAACGCTCTGTACTGGGCGGGGATACGGCTTGGCATCGAGTCCGGTTGCCACACCTTCGATTTCGGGCGGTCGACCTTCGGCTCAGGCAACTTCGAATTCAAGCGCCAATGGGGCCCGACTCCGGTGCAGCCATATTGGAGCACACTGTACCTTTCGCCGCGGGCTGCGTCGCCGCGCCATCGCAAGAGCCTGCAGACCATCAGCCGTCTGTGGCGCTATATGCCGCTGGGAGTAGCCCGCACGGTGGGACCGGGGCTGCGACGGGGGATCTCAAATTGAGTTCACTGGTGGCGGCGCGATTTGGTATCGAGAAGGCGGCGGGCGAGCCCTCGCGCATCCGCCGCCAGGCGTATCGCTTCATCGGCGAGATCCACATTCCAGGACGGATTCGGCTTAACCACGTGTTCCGCGAGATTAAGGCGCTGGGTCTGCCGGAAATCGGCGTGCGCATGCTCGATGCCGGCACCGGCCGGGGCGACATCGCGCTGCACTGCGCGCGGCTCCATCCGGATTGGCGAGTGCATGGAGTCGATCTGATCGATGAGCGCGTCGAGCGATGCCGCACGGCTGCAGGAAACCTGGCGCTGCATAACGTCACCTTCAGCCGCGACAATCTGCTCAATCTATCGGCGATAGCGCAATACGACCTGATCACCAACACCGACGTGCTCGAGCATATCGAGGATGATCGGGGTGCGATGGCTAACCTCGCGCGGGCATTGGCGCCCGGCGGCTACCTGCTGTTGACGTTTCCGTCGGTGCCGCAGCGCCGTCATCTGCGGCTGGTCAGGTGGCGCGAGCGCCGAATCGGATTCAAACCCGAGGACATCGGTCACGTGCGGCCGGGCTACTCGCCCGAGATGATAAACGCGCTGGCGCGCGAGGTGGGGCTCGAGCCGGTCAAAACCGTCTGGACGTACGGTCCGTTTGGCAATCTCGCGCACGACCTGTTTTTCGTACTCGGTGACAGCAAGCCGAATCCGATTGTGTTCGCAGCCTCGCTGCCGTTTCTGCTCGGCTTAAGTTTTCTCGAGAATCACATTCCGACGCGGCACGGCTCCGGGCTGCTCGCGATTGTGAGGAAACCGGTGAACCAATGAAGGCAAGCATCTTCGTATTGATCGATGCGCTGGGCTGGGAATGGATCAAAGAGCATCCGTTCCTGAAGGAGGTTGCGCCCTATCGCCGTCCGCTCGATTCCGTGCTTGGCTTCAGCACCGCCGCAATTCCATCGATTCTTACCGGGCGATTTCCGGATGAGCACGGACGGCTCTCCTTGTTCCATCGCGCCAACGGACACTCGCCGTTCGCGAAGCTGAAGCTCATCTGCGCGATGCCGCCGCGGATGGTCGAGAACCGTTACGCGCGCTTCGCGGTCAAGACGATTGCGCGCCGCATCAATCATCTGAGCGGCTACTTTCAGCTCTACGGCATACCGCTGAAATATCTGCCGAAGCTCGACGTCTGCGAGAAGCGCAACATCTACGAGCCGGGCGGAATTCCAGATTCGACTTCGATTTTCGACCTGCTCGAGAGCAACGGTACATCCTACAAGACCTACTGCTATCACGATGGCCCGGACGAGCAGCTGCTCGCGTCGATCGAAGCGGATTTGCGCGCGGGCGGGGCGAAATTTTATTTTCTCTACCTCGCGGAGCTCGATCATTTTCTGCATTTGCACGCCGACGATCGCGCCGCCGCGGCACAGGTGCTGGAAAAATATTCGACTGCGCTCGCGCGCCTGCACAAGATCGCGCTCGAGACCTACGACGCGGCGGACATTCACGTCTTCGGCGATCACGGCATGGCGCCGACGCTGGCGACGGTCGATATCCAGGCCGCATTGGCGGCGCTTCCGATTAGCGCGGCCGATTACCTGTGCCTGCTGGATTCCACGATGGCGCGCTTCTGGTTCTTTTCCGCTCGCGCCCGCGAATTGGTGACCAAAGCTTTGAAGGAGGTCGATGGCGGAAGATGGCTCGACACCGACGACCTCACCAAGCTCCATTCATATTTTCCAGACGGGAAGTACGGCGAACAGATTTTTCTGACCGAAGCAGGAACGGTAATCGCGCCGAGTCACATGGGTGCGCGGGCTCCGGCCGGGATGCACGGCTTTCATCCGTCCGCGCCGCACTCGCGGTCGGCATTCGTGTCGAGCGTCGATTATGGCGACAGCATCAATCAGATCACCGACCTATTCGGCGTGATGAAGGCGCATGTATGACACGGAGGAACGGGTGATGGCAATCGGCGCAGTATGCGAGGAAGGTTGTGCTCGGCTGCGGGAAAAATTCAACCGCTGGCGCGTGCCGAGCGCGATTGTCGACGATCTCGTCGATTATCGAAACACGATCAGTTACCCCCGCGGCGCAATGGTATTTCTGGAAGGATCGCCGGGCGATCTGTTCGGCTGCGTGCTGGCGGGCTACGTAAAGGTGTACTGCAACGGGGCTAATGGCGCGCGAGTACTGGCGCGGCTGTCGGGTCCGGGCGACATAATTGGCTACGCCGATTGCGAAGACGGCAAGGGACGGCGGTCGAAGATATTTGAGACGCAGGCGCTGACCAAGTGCTCGATTGCGCTCTTCACGCGAGAGCGGGCCGTGCGGCTGCTTCGCTCACTTGATCCCGATCAGGCTATCGAGCTCTACCAGACGTTAAATTCGTTCTGGTCGTCAACCATGCATTGGTGGACAAGTTTTCTTGGCTTGCCGTTCCAGCAGCGCCTCGAAGTCGTGCTGGGCGATCTCGGTCGACGGGTCGGTGTGCACGACAACCGCGGCACGCTGATAATTCCCGAGCTTTCGCAAGCGGATCTGGCAGAGATGATCGCGAGTTCGCGACCGCTGGTAAGCCGGCTCTTGAACGAAATGGAGGAGCGCGGTCTGGTTCAGCGGCGTGGTAAGCAGTATATTCTATTAAAGGGTTGGGACTCCCAGGAACACATATTCGCCCGGGTGCAAAGCCCGCTCGGTGATGAGCCACGCTCTGCGTTGCCGGCTGCGCAGCAACGCTATGGCCGGGTTTCGGTCGTCGCCGAGTGGCCCAAGGGTGCGAGGGGCAAGACGACGCTGAAAGGTGCGGCTGGAAAGTAATTTGATGAAAATTGGCACTATCGAGTTTGCTCCCGAGTTTACGCGTGCGGGTGCGGCGCTGGCCGGAACAATTTTGCTCGCGGTCGCAATTTCAATTTCAACGGCTGCGTGCAGCTTGTTCAATTCTACGCCGGTGCGGGAAAAGGTTGTTGCCCGTCCGGCGGCGAAGGCCGCCGATCCCTACCGGATTGGCAGCGATGATGAGCTCGAGATCATTGTCTGGACCCAGCCGCAACTCAGCGGCAAGGTAATCGTCGCGTCTGACGGAACGATCGCGATGCCGCTGATAGGGAGGGTGCCCGCGGCCAGCCTTACGCCGGACCAGCTGAAAGCGGACCTTGAGAAGCGCTACGCGCGCTATGTTCACGGGGCGAATGCTACGGTGCGCGTGAGCGATCCGGCCAGCCACGTGTTCTATGTGCTTGGTGCGGTGACAAGGCCGGGCGTGTACAAGCTTCACTCCGGCGAGGTGCTTTCGCAGGCGCTGGCAGAGGCAGGTGGTCTGGGCGAATTCGCGGATGCGGGAAAGGTCCGGATTCTGCGCCGTAAGGAAAACGAGACGGTCGTGCTCACGGTCAACTACAACGTGGTGCGATCTGGTGGGGACTTATCAGCAGATGTTCCCGTAGAGCCCGGAGACACGGTGTCAGTGCCCTGATCATGAAAACGAAAAATTATCTAGGTGCTCCACTTCTCGTCGCGATATTCATATTTGCGCTTCCCGCCGCAGGGCATGCGGACGACCTGTTCCGCCTTTATCCTGAAGGGTCGTTAAGCGGATTTTATGGCGACAAGATCAACAATAAGGGGGGCGATTTCGCAGGCACACTGGTCGCCGGCTTTTATCTCGACTACACCTCCGCTGCCAGATACGCGTCGCTGCATTACGATACCTTCGCCCAGCTATTCGCGCATAATTCTCAGTACGATCGTGCCGGGGAAGGACAGTTTGTCCGCGCGACCGACGATGAAAACCTGTCGCCGACGACCCATCTGCGCCTGAATGAACTCTACTTCCGCGATTCGCCGACCGTGGCGGGCATAGTCACCAGCAATCAGGGCCCGGAGCTCAACACCGTGGCGGCCGAGCTGTTGCTGGCGAACGGCCGGGCGTCGGAAAATCAATTCGGTGCAGAGTTGTTACACTCTTGGGGGCGCAACTGGTCCAGCGAGCTCACCTTTCATCAGGAGATCTTTTGGAACAATGGCTCCAACAACAATAATATGAGCTACGGCCAAAGCATCGGCGCCTCCACCGAATACCATTTCTCCGATCACTTCTCTCTGGGGCCGGGATATCGATTTTATGATTCCAGATCTACAGCACCGGGACAACCTGCTGAAGATACGCAGTGGCCGTTTGTGCGGGCTTCCTGGCAGGCGATGGAAAACCTTTACCTCGAAGGAATGGTGGGCGTCTTGATTTCCCATACCCAGGGGGACAGCCGGCAAGCCGTCAATCCGGGCGGCTGGGGATTGCTCGAATACAAGCTCCAACGCGCGCGCCTGAAACTATACGGAGGTCAGGAACCGTTGCTGAGCTCCGGCCTTGGTGGTGCCGGGGGCATTACCCGGTCCGCGCGCGGCGCGATATCCTACGACTTCACGCAGCGGCTGACCGGAAACGCCGGCGCGGGATTTGATGAATTGCAGGCAAGCGAGCACGGAACCGGGGTTGACGCGCAACTCATTTCCTGGGGCTTCGGCCTGAGCGATCGCGTCAACAAATGGCTAGAAGTTTACGTCAGGTTCATTCAGCTTCGCCGCGAGGAGACCATCTCCCGTCAATTTCTTTCCACCGGCAGCGAATATGGGCGTGAAGGAACGGGCAACTATATCGTGGTGGGATTCAATGTTTCGGTCGAAGCGTTTCGCTGGAGTTGGCAATGAGTAATCAGACCTTCATTAACGTTGGACCTTACTGGGATGTGGTTCACCGCCATCGGGCGAGCTTCTTTTCGACCATCGCGGCGGGCCTGGCGCTCACAGCGCTGGCGATGGTTTTGATTGCCAAGCAATACACTTCGTCAGTGCTGCTGGCGGTCTGGCATTCCGATGTTCAGCCCGCTTTGATTGGGGCCGAAGCTCAAAATAACTCATCTAGTCCTCATATTGAAACGCGTTTGGAGGCGCTCAGCGAGGAGACCATTGCACGCGGTCACCTTGAGGAATTGATATCGAAGCACGGATTGTATCTGCTCCACGGCAAGCCGGCGCCCGGCGCGATAGGAGAAATGGCTGGCGAGATAACAATTACGCTTCCGGATTCAGTGTTGCAGTCAAAGACGCCGAGTCGTTGGCAGAGATTGCTTCCTCCGGACGCTGTCGAGATTTCGTTTCAGTACCCCGATCCGGCCAAGGCGCAAGCGGTGGCGAACGATTTGGGGAATATAATGATCGATGAGTACCGCAAGGAAATCGAGCGCCACAATGTGGAGACCATCAAACTGATTTCCAGCGAAGTGGATGAGACCCGAGGCAACCTCGCCGAAAGCCAGCGCCAGATCAAGGTCCTGAAGGAGAAATATCGCGGGAGCATGCCGCAGGACCTCGATGATAACGTCAGGGCCTTGCAGGAGCTGCAAATGCAGGTCGGACGATCCGCGCAGGGCGCCAGCAAGACCGGCGCGTTGGATGCAGCTTTGCCGGATTCGCCAAAAGCAAACACGCCCGACGCGATGCTGGCAGCGCTGAAGACAAAGCTGGTTGCGCTCAGATCCCGGTATAGCGACGAGTATCCAGAGGTGATCGAGACCAAGTCGCAGATCGCCATTCTGGAGAAGGAGGTCGCAAACCTTGGCAAGCAGGCGGCCGCCGCGCCGGCCCCCGATTCGGCGGCGGGATTAATCCAGCGGCAAATTGCCGATTACCAGCGCGCGATCGCCGAGACCCCGGCGCATGAGGAAGTGATTGCGGCCGTGAACCGCGACTTTGCAATCCTGTCGAGCCGCTATCACGACCTGAACAATCTCTTGTTTGAAGCTCGCGCCGATCAGGAAGTGCTGGAACGTGGGCAGGGAGAGCGCTTGAAGGTGCTGCAGGCCGCCGGGCTGCCCATCAATCCGTCGTACCCCAATAGGGTTGCGCTGATAGGCGGCGGCGTTGCCGCGACGCTGCTCATCGCGCTGGCGATCCCCTTTGGGCTGTTCTACACGGATACTTCATTCAAGGATTCCGATGACGTCAGAGCCGAGTTCGCCGATGTCAACGCAATTGTCATATCGCCAGCAAACCACAATGGGGCTAATGGAAGTTTGCATCCGCTGATTGGCGTGGCCGCAAGGGTTGCCCAGCGCTATCCGGCGCCGCCGTTGGTGGCGGCTGGAGAGGAGATGATCAGCAGCGCGGCTGACGAGTTCCAACTGCTCGCCTTCAAGCTGAAATCATGGGCGGCGCAACACGACGCCAAGGTATTCGTCGTTGCCAGTGCTATCGGCGGCGAGGGGAAGAGCTTTGTCGCGCTGAATCTGGCCGCCGCGCTGGCAGTATCGGGTAGCGGCGCTCTCTTGATCGACGCCGATATCCGCGCGCCATTTCAGCACTATGCCTTTCCGGTGCCGAAAGTGGGCGGACTGCTCGGATATCTGCAGGGAACCACGGAATTCGCTTCCACCGTACTACCGACACCCGTGCCAGGGCTGAGCCTGTTGCCCGCGGGTGGAACAAGCAACCGCGCGCTGGAATACCTCGCTTCCACCAAAATGGATGAGTTGATCGATACCGTGAAGCGCAACACCGCTTACCAATACATCATAATTGACACCCCGCCGGCATTGCTGGTTCCGGATGCCCAGATTCTCGCGAGGGCCGGAGATGGCACAATCGTCGTGACCGCCGCCGACAGCACCTCACGCGCGGCGACCACCAAGACGTTTCTTATGTTCGATCCCGAGACTCTGTTCGGGGTGGTGCTGAATCGCTTCAAGCCTTCGTATTCGACTTTGCGCAGCGAGCGTTATGGCCGCTACGGGCGCTACGGCCGATATGGGCGCTACGCGAAGTACTCGAAGTACGCGGATAGTGAGACGATCCGCTGAGCTGCGTGCGGCAAAGCGATTTGTGGTGCGATCGTCAACATTCCGTTCACCGGCTGGATTACCGATGGCAGACAGAAACCTGCTGACGCGTGTGGCTTTGAATCGATGAGCGGACTAGAGACAAGCCGTCAATTCTGGGATGAGAAGGCCCGGGAAAATCCCTACTGGTATGTATCGTCAGCGGGTCCGTACGAGGGGCGCAACCTCGCCGAATTCTGGGCGTCGGGCCCGAAGATCTGGAACGATCTGAAGTCGGCGTCCGGCTACCAGCCCAAGCGGATCGACACAGTCGTGGAAATCGGCTGCGGCGTAGGGCGCCTAACTCGCGCGATCGCGCCCGAGGTGGGCAGGGTATTCGCGTTTGATCTGTCGGCGGAGATGCTGGCGATCGCGCAAAGCTCGGTCGAGGCTGCCAACGCGTCGTTTCATCGCGCGGAGACCCCGGCACTCGCCGAAATCGCGGATGGCTCGGTCGATGCGTTCGTCGCGTACTGCGTCTTTCAGCATCTGCCCAATCCGGGAGTGCTGCGAGACTATCTGAAGACTGCGGCGCGGCTGCTCAAACCGGGCGGATGGCTTATCTTCACGATGACGCCGCGGACGTGGCGAGACTCGATTGCGTTCGCGTTGCGCGCGCGTCGCTGGCTGGTGGAGCGGCGCTCCTCGCGGGGCCCGCACGGGCTGTATCGCAACGAGTGGTACGGAATTCGTCCGACGATTCAGGAGATCGAGGGTCTATCCCCGATCAAAATGAAAAATCTCCTCCTGCACGGAGACAAATGGCTCTTCTTCGGAACGCTTTGAGCGAATGACTGACGGCGCGTTCAACTTGAGCCCGCCAGGATCGTTCCCGCTTAGCGCCGATCCCGCGTTTGAAGACGAGGTGCGCCGCGAGCTGGAACAGCTGATCGTGCGCGTCCGCAACTGCGCCGCCGCGCCGAGCGTCGCCGGCGTTCTCCTGACGGGAAGTTTCGCGCGCGGCGAGGGAACAGTAATCGCCCATCCTCGAACCAGAAGCCGGTGGCTGAGCGATGTCGAGTGCCTGGTGGTGGTTCGGGGCGGCATCGTCTCAAGGCGGGAAATACAGCGGTCGATGCGGCAGGTCGAGCGGGACACCAACTCCGATTTGGCCAACGCCGAGCGCGGAATCAAGGTTGAATTGCGCGCGATTCTGACGCAGGGGATGACTCGGCTGCGTCCGGCGATCTTTACCCGAGAGCTGTGCGAGCATGCAAAGCTGCTCTGGGGTGATCCTGGCGCGATCCCGGTTCCGCGCATGCCGTCGAGTGGAGAAGCAATATCCAAATATGATGCGTTTCGTTTGCTGAACAACCGGATAATCGAACAAATTGCGGTACGGAGCGAGTATGCGGACCGGGTCGGCGATAGTACTACGACTGCGTACTCGCTGGCCAAATTCTGGATTGATCTGGGGACGTCACTGTCGGTGTTTTTGGGATGCTACCGGCCAGGATATCGGAGCAGGCAAAAGCCGTTTGAGGATGCCCTTGGCGCGCACAAAGAGATTTTGGGAGCCGAGATGTGCGGCCGGCTTATCTCCCGCTTCCGCAACGCGATGGCTCAAAAGCTCGGCCAGACCGGATTTCCGTCCGGAGATCCCGCCCAAGAATTCAACGAGGCCGTTGAGATTGCGCGCGCGACCTGGAACTGGGAAAGCGGGCAGTTGCTGGGCACAAACACAGCGGCGGGCGATTGGCGCGGAATCTTCGCGCGACTGAGCAATCTCGAGACCGCCGCGCAACGCTTTCGTGGTTGGGCTCGAGTGTTGCGGCGGCCCTCAGAATTGCGTCAATTGGGACCGCGCGCGATGCTCGCCGCGGCGCGGGTCGGTTCGCTCGCCACGCTGATTTACGGAACCGGATGTGTAATCGATTTCTTCTGGGACGAGATCGGATCGGGCAGGGGTCGAGGAACCGAGATGGTGGCCGAGCTTTGCCGGGCGCTCGGCGTTGAAGCGCGGGACGCATCGGAACGCCGCCGGCTGCTCACTCGCGCCACGCTCGGAGCCTGGGAGAGGCATTTGAGGTTCGCTGCCGTATGAGTCACACGGTCACCATCTCGATTCTCACTTACGAGCGCCACCAGCACCTCAGGCGCGCGCTGGCATCGGCGCTTCCGTACGCGGACCATGTGGCCGAGATCATCGTGGTCGACAACGCCGCTGAACCCGAATTGAAGAGCCTGCTGGCGGCCGAATATCCAAATGTGCGCTACATCGCCGCGCCGTCCAACGCCGGGTGCGAGGGCCGAAACATTGGGCTGCGCGCAGCCGGTACTCCAATCGTAATTACCATCGATGACGACGTCGAATTTTCCAGTCCCAATTGCATCGCGGAAGTGGAAGCAGCATTTTCGCGCGACCCGCAGCTCGCATGCCTGAACTTCACAGTCACCGGCGTCGACGGCAAGGTTCTGGAACGCGATTGGTGTCACCCTCGGCCAATCTCACACGCCGCCAGGGAGTTTGAAACTCACTTCATTCTGGAGGGAGCATCCGCGCTCAGCCGCGAAAAGGTTTTGTCGGTGGGCGGCTACCCGGCCGAATTTTTCCTCGGCCACGAGGGTGTGGATCTTGGCTATCGACTAATCGGCGCCGGGTACCGCGTCGTGCATACACCCCTCGTATCGACAACGCATTACGCGGCGCCCGAGCATCGTCCCGATTGGCGCGTCTATTATTATTACACTCGGAATGGAATTTGGGTTGCATATAGATCTTTCCCGCCGGTAATGGCCATTTCCCGGGTGCTCGCCTATCTCGCCACGATGGGATTTTTTTCGTTGCGCGCGAATCAGATCCCGGCGTATCTGCGGGGATGCGTAGACGGAATGCGCGGGTTGTCGCGAATGGACCGTCACAATCTCGATGCTGACTCGCTAAAGCATGTGCGCGAGATCCGGTCCGAACGGGTGCCATTATTTGGAAGAATCCAGCGACGCTTCCGCGAGAGAATTCTATAACATTTGCCGAGTCTGCCCCGGGTGCATCTCAATTTTTGGAACCTTTCAGCGGCATGCCAATGATCGCCAATTAATGCGGGGGGCAGGCTCAGCGCCGTGACTTTTTATTTCATCTTTCTGTTTCTGGTTCCGTTTCAGCACCATCCGGTGATGGGAGCCCAGCTTTTCCACGTCGGATCATTTCCCATTACGCCGATTAAATTGGTGGGAATTCCGCTGGTCGCCGCCGCGATACTGCTCCCGCGGCCGCGCGACGCAGCCCCGCGGCCGAGCGCGCGAATTCTTTTTCTGTTTGCCGCGTTCGTGCTGTTTCAGGTACTCGGGACCACCTTGTCTTCCTTACGCTTTCCGGCCGACGACGCATCTACCCTGTTTTCCTTCGCGATCCTGATGATCGCGACAAATCTTCTCATCAGCACTCAAAACAGAATGCAGATGACTATTCGCGTGATCGTGCTGGTCGAAACATTCGCGAGCACGTGGCTGTACAAGCAGTACTACATTTATCATTGGCCGCGGCCGCTTGGCCCTTCGGCGGATCCCAATTATGAGGCGCTCTCGTTGGTCATGACGGTGCCGCTCGCAATCTGGATGATCCGCTACGAACAACGCGATTTGTGGAAATGGGTCGGGCGGATTTGTGCCCCGATTCTCGCATTCGCGGTTTTCGTTTCGCAGTCGCGAGGGGGGTTGCTTGCGCTAGTCGTGATGGCCGCGCTGACGTGGCTGAATTCCCAGCATAAAATGCGATTGGCGGTTGGATCCGCACTCGCGCTCGCCCTCATGCTCGCGATTGGTCCCGGCCAAATGATCAAGCGGCTCCAGCAGATGCAATTTCAGGGACAAGCAGAGACTGGCGCTGAAATCTCGACGCGAGCCCGCATCGAGTTGGCGCGAGCCGGGCTCCGCATGATGGAGCATCATCCGGTCTTCGGCGTGGGGCTGGACCAATTCCAGGCTTACGAATTTCACTACAACCCGTTGCTGATGAGCCTTGAGGGACATCCGCACGTCGCACACAACACCTACGTGCAGTTGGGCGCCGAGGGAGGGATTCCCACGCTGGCGCTCTATTTGGCTATTCTGATGTTGACCCTGGCTACTTGCCGCAGTGCCCAGAAGGGGCCGGGTGTACCCGAGGATATGGCGGGCCTCGCATTGGCATTTCAGATCGGATTGATCGGCATTATGGTGGCGGAGATTTTTCTCACCGCGCAATACATAAAGGAAGTCTGGGTATTTATCTCGCTCACGCCCAATTTGTACGCGATTTCCCTTCACACCGCCGCAATGAGCAGGAAGACCGCATCCGCTCAGACCGGGCCTGCGACGCCAATAGCCCCGAGGCCGCGCCTGCGCACCGGATGAGGATCCTGCTCATTTCAGAGATGATCCCGTGTCTGCCGAGTCACGACGGTTTTCGCCTGATACCCGCAAATCTGATTCGTAATCTCTTCGATCGTCACGAAATTCACCTGATTGCCCTGTCGCGGGACGGAGAAGGCGAGGAACAATCGGAGTGGCCGCGCGCCTACTGCCGATCCGTCTCGATATTTCGTTGCGCTCATGGAACTCGAGCCAAAGTGCGCGCGATAACCGGCGCCATTGATCCAGCGCTGGCGCGCTTCATCAGCGATGCAGTGGCGAAGGTGCGACCGGACGTGCTCCATCTCGAAGGCGGAGGATTGGCTGCGCTGCTTCGCGCAACCACGCGAGGGTGGCCCGGAGTTCTCTGCGTGCATGACTCGAAGGCGCTGCGCTACCGGGAATTTGCCGGCTATGCCGCCGGGGCGCGAGAGCGGTTCCGTCTAAAGCTTCTCTCGGTTCTGGCGCGGCGTCAGGAGCGCCGATGGTTTGGCTACGCGGACCGCGTCGTGGTCACGTCGCCCTCCGACGCACAGGCGCTGTCGGCCGCCGTGAACGCGCAACGAATCGCGGTGATACCCAACGGCGTTGACCTTGAGTATTTCGCGTACCGGCCGGCGCCGGAGGCGGGCCGAATCGTCTTCACCGGCAATATGAGCTGGCCACCAAATGAAGATGCGGCCGAACATTTTGCTCGCGATCTCATGCCGGCGATCCGAAATCGGATTCCAGGCGCTTCTTTCTGGATCGTGGGCGCGCAACCATCGTTGCGAGTTCGAAATCTGTCGAGCCTTCCCGGAATTCATGTGACAGGTACGGTCGCCGATATTCGGCCCTGGATCTGGAGCGCGGCCGTTTACGCCAGTCCGCTGAGATTTGGACTTGGAGTGAAAAACAAGATTCTCGAGGCGATGGCTTCCGGCGCGCCAATAGTTGCAACATCGCGAAGCCTCTCTGGCACGCCATTGATCGACGGGCGGCACGCGATGATCGCGGATGACGACGCACAATTCGGCGATTCGGTCGCCCGGCTATTGGCCGACCCCGCGATCCGCGAATCGCTCTCGCGCGAAGCGCGGCGCAAAGTCGAGGCGGACAACTCATGGGATGCGGTCGCAGCGGCGTATGAGGGGGTATATCGCGAGGCTTTGGCGGATCGCGGCCGCCAGCAACAGCACGAGCCGCGAGGTTCGGTCAAAGGTCGCTAAGCGCCTGCTTTGCGGTGGTCGCCGGAGTCTTTCCGCGTCGACGGCCGGGGATCAATCCGAGCTTGATTATCTTCACTGCGGCGGCTTGCGGCAGGAGCGCGGCGAGTGGAAACCAGACCGTGTGTAACAGCTTGCTACGAAAGTTGTACCCGGGATTACGCCACGAGGATCTCAGTCCCGTAAGCATCAGTCGCACCCGCCGATCGTCCATCATCGGGTGATGGGTTGGGTCGACACGCAACGAGGCCAGTCGATACTTCAGATGCGCCGGCTCACGCGCGGCCCAATTGCGTGGGATTGCGAACCCGGACCGGCTGGCGAACTCCGATAGCGCCGACTCGCGCTGCAGATCGATGACTATCTTGACGCGCAGCTTGCGCGAATCCAACTCGTCGCCCAACATGCCGTGATTGGACTCGTGAATCCGGTAACAACCGAGAGTTTTTCTGAGCGAAACGACGTCGCCCAAAAACGGCGCAAGAATTTCAAGCGACGTATCGGCTGCCTGATGCCACTGTGACTCGGGCAACGGCAGGAGGCGGTCAAGAACGGTTCGTGCGAACGCATTGCCGCTGGTGGGAACTCCGACGTAGCCGCCTGCATCGAGTATTGAAGCCCTGATGTCGCCGTCCGGCATCTGTACCGGCGAATACGGAACAATTGTTCCCAGCGCGCGCCCCTCCGCATCGATATGCGCCAGCACGAATTGCGCTTTCGCGACTCCGGGATGCCACGCCAGCATCACCTCCTCGACGGCATTGGGCAGCAGCACGTCATCTGCGTCAAGAAACATCACGATGCTGCCGTGACTCGCGCGAAATCCGGCGTTGAATGCGGACGCATGTCCGCCGTTGAGTTTGAAGATCGCAGATACTCTGTCGCCGTAGCTGGAGATCACATCGCGTGAGTTGTCGGTCGAACCGTCGTCGACGACTACGACTTCGACGGGCGCATAGCTCTGCGCAAGCGCGCTATCGATCGCCGCGCGCAGAAAACGAGCGTAATTGAAATTGTCGATAACGATGCTGACGAGCGGCTTTGCCTCTCCCGCTTGCGCCGGCTTCATCAGTAGCTATCCAGCGACCGATCGAACGTCCGCGCTGCCATAGTCAAATTTGCGTTGCGCGACGGGTTTCCAGCGGGGAAGGTCTCTCCCGGTGAGCCGTTCAAGCTCCTCGGTTTCAGGGAGCATCATCGCGCGGATCTCGTCAGCCGATTCCTGACTGAGCGGCGGGAACTCCTCGACGAAAGGCCGCCGCATGATCTTCCACAGCGCGGTACGCTGGCCGAGTTCGATCCATGGACGCGCGCCATGGCGAGAAACCCAATCGACAGCCTCGACCGTGCGCCGGGCAACCGCGCTGGAGCGGGCAGCGGCGGGAGCCGAATACACCTTTGCGCTGCCGACCCGGGAGCGATCCAGAGCAATGCGGCGCGCTCCGATGAAATCGCAGACCGTGTCCAGGTAGCCTTGCGGATTGGAATTTAGATCTTCGTAGAACAGCACCAGCACGCGCGACTTTCCAAAGGTCGCTTGCCATCGCTTGAGGTGAGTCGCGTAGCTGCACAGATCCGCGCCGCAGTTGATCTGGAGGCGCCAATATCCGTCGAACGTATCATTCACGGGGCGGCGCTCCGCTCGCAGCAGCCGATACAGCGAATACAATCTTGCGGCTGGCTCGCGAAAGGTGACGATTATTTTGCAGTCGGGAAGGTCGCGTTTGATTCTTTCCCGCGCGATCGCATTCGAGAAATAGGTGGGACCCATCTCTCCGGCCGGAACATCGGCCGGGTAGTCGCCAAACAGATTGCAGTACCACTCGACGCCGCGATCGTAGCGAACATCGAAAAATCGCGTTTCCTTTTCGCTCGGCAGTCCGATATGACCCGTCAATACCTCGTGCAACCAGGTTGTACCGGTTCGAGGCGGCCCCACATGAACGAAACTGGGCAGTCGCAATACTTTCCCGTTACTCATTTACCCTGTTAGCAGCTCTCGGCGGCGATCGAAAACCATAGCGCACCGCGGATTAGAAGCCCGAACGCCTGCCAGAGTCCATCAATCTATCTTGTAAACGTGAGCCTGAAATGGAGCGTAAGTATCTTTGAATCCAGACCCGCCTTGGTACGGCGCGATTGAACGGTTCTCGCCTTCCACTGATACCGCGCGAGCGGACCGCCGCAGCGTGAAGATTGCAGTGACGCTGTCACCGCTGTGATTGTACGAAATAAGGTAACGGCTTCCGTCTTTGAGGTTCTTCTCCTTGGTAATCACGGTGCCGGTAGCCGAATTTGCGGAGAGCACGGGGCTGTCCGGCGCGATCAGTACCGGCTCAAGCGCGCTGATTCCCTTGGTCACGTTGACCAACTCGTCGTAGCGCTGCTGGCGAAGCACCGGATCCCGCTTGCCCCAGTCGAGTCCGCGCAGTCCGTATGACCAATAGAAGACTCCGCGCGCTCCTTCGGTGATTGCCATCCAGCTTATGTCATGGAGCTCCTGCTCGGTGGGGAAGTGCGATAGCCGGTTCTGCCAGAAAAACTGGATCACCGTCCAGACCGGCCGGGCGCCGTGAACCGCGCCTATCACCTTGCGGGTCAAATCGCCGACATAGCTTTCGGGAAAGCGCGTGCCGAGAACGTACGGGTCGACGCCCAGCACGTCGACGGTGTCGCGCCAGAACTGATATTCGTTGGGAAAATTTTCCACCGCGAAGGTGATGCTGGCCGGGTCATTCTGTTTGATCAGGCCGTATTGATGGAATGTTCGCGGTTGCCTCTCGCTCGCGCACTCGTCACAAGTGTAATAGCCGACGACGCGCGAATCGCCGGCCAATCCTTTGGCGTATTGAGTGATCACCTGGTCCGGGGGAACGTTGCCGGCTTGCGCCCACCTCGGATATGCGCGCATCTCCGGAAAAAACGCGCTCACCGTCGCCAAGTAGAAGATGCCGAACGGCTCCATCGCCTGGGTGTAAGGATAGATTACATCCGCGCGGCCGTTGGCGATAAAATAATTTATCATCAGATTGATCGGCGCCTTGGCGATCGCCGTCAATCGCGGAGTATAGACTTGAGGCCGAAGCCCAAAGCCGGTCGTATCGTACAGGCCGATCACAAATCGCGGGCGCCCGCCCATATGAATGATATTGTCCGAATCGATCCACGCCTTCATTTTGGCGCGCGTCTCGCTGCTGACCTTGACGATCGTGTACGACGATGGCGTGAAGATGCGCTTGTCGTCGGGCCCCTCCAGGTATCCCTGTAGCCGGTATTGTCCAGGCGGAAGACTGCCCATGTCGATGGTCGCGACGGTAGAGCCGTTGGCCGGCGGCGACAGACGATTAGTCGAAAGCACCTTTCCGCCCGGATCCGTCACTTCGAGCTTGACGTGAAGCTGCGCCATGGTGGTGTCCGCAGGCGGCTTGACGTCGATCGAGACCCGCGCGACCTGGCTCTGGTCGCTGAACATCATTCCCCGATAGTTGGGGTACAGCAGATAGGTTTCCAGCGGCGGGGGAAGCTCGGGTTGCAGCAAAAGTTTTCTGAACCATGACGTTCCAGCAACCGGTCCCACCGTTTCCGCGCGGAAGGAACCGACGCTGCCATCGGCGACCTCGGCGTGCGCTTTCATCACTGGAGACCAGTCAGTCGTACCGACAACCGGCTTGGTCATCGCCCATTTGTTGGCAGGGATTTCGATAAGACGGATTCGGCTTCCGCCGAGCCGCTTGGGCACGGTAATGTTAGTTTGAGTTTTTATTTCAGCCGAAATCGTGTACAGGCCGGGCGGGCATTTCAAAGCATTTTGGGCGAATGGGTACGGCTCGGCGCACGGTTGCTGCAGCCGCAAGCTGGCAGTATCGCCGCTCCCTTCGAGGCTGAAGCAAGAAGGGTTGAGCGTCCACCCTTGAAGTCCGGAGCGCAGATCTCCGTTGACCAGAAGATTCGGTCCCAAAGTGTACCCCGTTTCCGGCGCATCGCGGCCTCCGGTAACGATGCCCTCACAATGCCCGGAGCCAGCCGGCGTGATCATCGAGAAGCAGACGACCGCCAGTGCTATAGCTACTCGACTAGTCAGTCTCAGCATAAGCTGATAGTGCCAATGTATAGGTTAGAATACAATTTCAGAATGCAATCATGGATCAGGATGCGGTGGTAGTTGCGATGAGGAAGAATCGCGCCTCGACGAGCGGCGAGCGTTCCGAGAACGGAATAAAGGCATCGAGCTCCGGACTACTCATCCAGAGATGATACCCAAGCCCGTCGAGGGAATCGGTTATGGATTTCACCGATCCGCCAAATTTTTCGAGTCCGCACCCGACATGCATTTCGAAGAAGCAATCCGGGCGATAACGCGAGAGCGTATCGGCCGCTCCCCGCAGCACTTTCGACTCGAAGCCCTCGACGTCAACAAAGAGAACATCGGGAGGCCCATATCGCCGCGTAAGCTCATCGACGCTGATGCTGGGCACGGCGATTTTGCCCCAGGCGCCGCTACCGTCATCGACCTGTCCGTTCGCGCGGCAATTGAATTCAATAGGGTCCGAGGTGTCGGACACTGCCGCATTGATCACCTCGACGTTGCTGGCGTCATTCAGGCGGCAATTTCGGATTGCGGCCTCATAGTTATGCGGGCTGGCCTCGACCGCGATCACCTTTCCGGTCGCGCCAACAAATTTCGCCAGAATCATCGCGATGAGACATTGAAACGCGCCGCAATCGAACACAGTGGCGCCCCGACGCAGACGATGCTGCGCGAGGAACGACATTTCGAGCGGATTTTCGGGCGCATCGCGGTCGTACCAGCTCTTTGCCGTCGGATCCGAGATCCACAAATCGAACTGATGGCCCGCCCTCAACCGGCGCACCTGGTAAGGCCTGAAACGCCGTAGCGCCCAACGATACCTCGCCACCCGGATTCGGTTCGCGACCGCCGGTGGAAGCATTAAATTGGCAGCGCCTCTAAGATTCATACCTGTTCTTGACACTGTCGCATTGGCTGGAAACCTCTGCAACCATAGCGCCGCTGCATCGGCGTGATTATTGTCTTGACAAATGGTCGCAAGCGGCTATTTTCCCGTGCTTTGGCTAAGCGCAGGCGCCTGCGGGGATCCGGGATTGGGCGAGACGTCGCGCGCCGGAAGGAATTTAAAGGATTTTGATGAGCGAGAATCATTCTGTTCGCGGGACCGCCTCGTCCCAAATGTGGCGATCGCTTGATCGATATTTGGGCCGCGGCTCGTACTATTGGCTCAAGGACCGGATTCATCCGCAGCGCGAATACACCCAGCGTACCTATGCGCGACTAATCGACGAGGTGTTGACTCCACAAACGCGCTGGCTCGACGCCGGCGGCGGCTATAAGATTCTGGAAGTCACGTCACCGGAAGGCGAACTGGCGATGGTGCGACGGGTCCGGCTGGCCGTGTGCTGCGATCGAGTCCTCGATGCAATCGCGAAGCATCGCAGCATTCGCCGTGGCGTCGGAGCCACACTTGACCGCCTCCCGTTTCGCGGACAATCGCTGGACTTGATCACCCTGAATAACGTTGCCGAGCATCTCGAGCGGCCCCGCGAAGTGCTGTCGGAGTTCGCGCGCATACTCGCTCCGGGCGGCCGCCTGATCATCCACACCCCAAACGTCTCAAGCTACGCGGTGCGCATCGCGGAGCTGGGACGGCGCATTTTGCCCAAAGCATTCATCATGAAACTGATTCGCTTCATGGATTTTCGCGAAGAGGAGGACGTGTTTCCGACCTACTACCGCGCCAACACCTGCGCTGATCTCGCCGCGGCGGCGGGGCAGGCGGGGCTCTCGACCGAGAAAATGCTGTTGGCGCCGGCGCGCCCGTTATTTTATTTCATCGCGCCGCTGTGCGCTGCCGAACTGGCCGCGAGTCGGCTGCTGATGCGCCTGGGCGCGGAGCGTTTCGCCGCCAGCGTTATCCTGGCGGTGTTTCGAAAGCCCGCTTAGCTACCCAGCCTTCATTTTCGCAATCGAGAACTTAGGCCCGCCTATTCCGCGACGCCGGATGACTCCGACCTCGTGAAATCCGACCTGGTAAACCGCCTTCATGGGCGTGGGATTGTTGCTGGCGACAATCGTGAACAGGCGGGGGCGCTCGCGCAGTTGCCACTCAGTCGCGAAATACAGCAACGCCCGGTAAAGTCCGCGGCCACGGAATTTTTCCACGGTGTATGAGGTGGATAACTCCGCCTCCCCGGGTTCCAACACGATTATCGGGCGCTCGGCCGGATAGTCGTACGCCCACACCACGCCTCCCAGTTCCCCGTTGAGCTCGAGCGTCGCGCAGTGCGATGCGCCGCTCGTCTGGTCGCGCCAGAATTCGTTGGGCAGGTCGGTTCGGTTCTCGCGAGCGCGCTTGAGGCGATCCAAAGCGTCGGCATACATGGCGACGCCGTCGGGTACCGGAAGCGGCTCACGCAGCTCTCCGCGATTGATTACGAAAATGTGAAAGTCGAGGAGCCTCAGCGAATCGAGAACAATGCGCGGCAGATTCAGGATCCCCTCGTCTCGAATCAGGGCGCGAATTGCTGAAAGGCGTGGCATGCAGAAATCACTCGAACCGGCGAGTCGTTATTGAGTCAAGCCGGACTTGCCGCGATGCGATTCCGCTGCGGCCAGATACGACTTTCGGCTCCCAAAAGAACACCCAACGGACCTTGCTGTATCAAGCGGGCGGACACTAATGCAAATGGCCAATCGTTTGGCGGGCAAAATCACGAAAATGAGCACGCGCCGGTGGCGGCGATTTTTCAAATTTGCACAGTTTGACAGCAAAGCCGTAACACAGCTAAGTCTGAGAGACTTGGGGCGAAAAGAACGAGCAGTTGACGCTTTAGGGCGGATTTAGGGAACCGCTGCCCGAAGGCTCGGGACGCTGGAACGATACCGGTGGGGGGGCACGTTGAATCCGCAAAATAGCAGGGAAGTGGCGGAGCGAATTGCCGACGCAATTTGTATTTTCGTCGGTTACCTTCTGGCCACAGAAATTGCCTTGGCGATGCACTGGGGCAGGATTCTGGTATTCCCGCATGGTGGGGCTTCGGAAGCGCAATCGCAGTATTCGGCCCTTTTAATCCTCGCGATCCTGTCTTGGCTGACGCTGACCGCATACACGGAAACCTATCGACCCCATCGTACGGAACGCCTGAATTTTCTTGTTCGCGGGTTGATACAGACGCTGCTGATCTGGTCCCTCGTGACGATTGCGGCGATCTTTGCACTGAAATTTGAATACGTGAGCCGGCAGTTCACCGGTTATTTCATTGCCGCGTCGATGATTCTCATCTTCTTCAGGCAGCTGGGAACCGTGCTTGTGTTGCGCAGCCTGCGCCGCTCCGCGCATAAGTGGCGGACTGCGGTCGTGATCGGCGACGACCAGGCAACCTGCGAGCACTTCGCGGGACTTCTGACTGCCGCGCATCCCATGGGCTATCAGCGGGTAGACGTTCAGCCGGGGAAGCGGGAGGTTGGTTGCAACGGCAATCGGGCGGAGTCTGGCAGCGGCTGCAAGTGCGCTTCGCTTGAGAAGATTGACGATGTTTACCTCATCGGCGTGAGCGACGGGGCGGACGGGTCGGCGAGTGCGGGGTGCATGCTCACCCTTCTCAAGCAAGGCAAGTCCGTCCACATCGTACCCAGCCTGCTCGATACGAGGCTGTTCCGCCAGTCGCTCGGCGATATCGCGGGGATTCCGGTGCTTTCCGTAAGCAAGGGTGAGCTGACTCCCGTTCAGACGGCCGTTAAACGCGCAGTCGATTCTGTCGTGTCGGCGCTGTTATTGATCGTTTTGTCGCCTGTGATCGCCGCGGTCGCGGTCGGGGTAAAATTGACCTCGCCGGGGTCCGCGCTGTTTCGTCAGAGGCGCCTGGGTCTCAATGGAGAACCCTTTATCCTCTATAAATTCCGCACGATGCGCACCGACGCGGAGCAAATCCTGAAGGACTCGCCGTCGCTGCACGCCAAATACCTGAAAAACAATTTCAAGCTTCCCAAGGGCGAAGATCCGCGCTTCGCTCCGCTCGGAGCATTCCTGCGCGCCACCAGCCTTGATGAGCTGCCACAACTGTTCAATGTCTTAATCGGTGAAATGAGCCTGGTCGGGCCGCGCCCGATCGTGCCCCCTGAGGCGGTTCATTACGGCGATTCAGCGATGCTCTTCATGTCTGCCAAACCAGGGATGACCGGCCATTGGCAGGTCAGCGGCCGCAGCGAGATCGCGGAATACGAGAAGCGGGTCGAATTGGACCTCGAATACATCCGCGACCAGTCATTCGGCAAAGACCTCGAGATATTGCTGCGGACCGTTCCGGCAGTATTGCGGCGCAAGGGCGCCAACTAGCGGTTGCGGCGGACGGTCGTCGCCGTAGCAGCCGCGGGCTCTGCTACCGTGGTTTTTCCTGATGCCACTGATTTCGCACCTTTTCCCCGGGTCGCCCGTATGGTAGGAGTTCTGCTCAAGGGGCTTCGCGCAACTATGATCAAACGATCACTCCGTCAGTCGTGTCTGTTCGCGTGTTTCGCGATAGTTGCTGGATTCTTATCCGCTGCGCCTTCTTCTCTATCCGCCGAGCGCCCACCGCGCCGCCAAGTTACCCAGCATGTTAACCTGCAGGATACTGGCCAGACGGTTGCGCTTTCGGTCGGGCAGCAACTAATCGTGACGCTTCCAATGAAGACCTACAACGACAACTACTGGTATATAGCTCGGAATTCCGGCGATGGCTTGAGATTGATAGCGGGGCCTGACGAGCGACGCCCGAAGAATTGGCAACCCTCGCGGAGATACACCTCGCAGGTGTTCTACTTCCGTAAGGAAACCCCGGGAACCGCGCATTTGGTGCTGGAACAGAGCTATTGGTCGAAGCCGATGATTCTCAAGGTGGTCGATCGGCCATTTCCATCGGCTCTGCTGCCTCCGGCTTATCCTCCTTCTTCTGCTCCTCTGGCTGCTGCATCTTCTACTCCTCCGGTCAGGGAGAGGGTGGTGCTGCGCGGTATCCATTTCGACTTCGACGAGTCGAGGATCCGGCCCGGTGATGCAGCCGTTCTGGATGAAGACGCTTCAACGCTTAAGGCCAGCCCGAAGATGGCGGTAAACGTCAACGGCTACTGCGACGCGATCGGCGGCGAGGAATACAACTTGAAGCTCTCCGTTCGACGTGCGGACGCCGTGGTGGATTATCTGGTGAAATCCGGGATTCCGTCGAGCCAGTTGATTCCGTACGGGTACGGCAAGACCGACTTCGTTGCCACCAACGACACGGCTGAGGGCCGAGCCCAAAACCGCCGCGTCGAACTGGTGCCCAATCAATAAGCCGGGCTGAGACTGAAAACGTCTGATAACCGGCCGCAGTCCCCTACCGGGTGTTTCGATAGGCGAGGCCTAGCAGGCTGTTGAAAAATTCCCATCCGATGGGATCGACGGATCATTTTGCATCTGTATAGTGGAACGAAGCGATCTGGGATGAGGTAGGGGAGGAAGCGGAAGATGCGGGGACACGATCGGCCACAGGCGACGATGCTGACCTTGGTGAACCCTGAGCAGCGGGTTCCGGCCAACCATCCGATCA
>OCZT010000994.1_pt1 | contig 29161 bp, 14 predicted proteins | sample 1539031 | NCBI WGS metagenome assembly OCZT01 (sample SAMEA3539308, study PRJEB22396) | soil metagenome | biome: tundra; feature: field; material: soil | place: USA | collected 2010-05 | depth 0.15 m | reverse complement strand
CGTGGCCGCTGACGTGGATCAGGCCGTTGGAGCCGTTGTCGTAGATGACGTTGGCGTCGCGGCGGTAGAGGTGATCGATGACGCGGAAGATGCTCTTCTCGTTGCCGGGGATGATGCGGGAACTGAGGACGACAGTATCGCCGGCGTCGATGCGGGCGTGCTTGTGGTTGTCTACGGCGGCGCGGCTCAGCGCGCTCATCGGCTCGCCCTGGGTGCCGCTGATGAGCACCATGATCTGTTCAGGCGGAAAGTCGCGCATCTGGCCGGGATTGATGATCAACCCTTGAGGAAGATCGATGTAGCCAAGGTCCTGCGCAATCTCAGTGCTCTCCATCATGGAGCGGCCAACGATTGCCACCTTGCGTCCGTGCGCCCGTGCCAATTCCAAAGCGATGCGGATGCGGTAGATGGACGACGAGAAGCAAGCGAAGAAGAGCTTCTTTTTGGTGCGCGAAAAAATCTCGTCGAGGCGCGGCCTGACTGCGGATTCGCTGGGCGTAAAGCCGGAGCGCTCGACGTTGGTCGAGTCCTGCAACAGCGCCAGCACGCCCCGCTTGCCGTATTCGGCAAAGGTGTGCAGGTCGAAGAGCTTCCCGTCGAGCGGTGACAGGTCGATCTTGAAGTCGCCGGTGTGGATCACGATTCCTACCGGTGTTTCGATGGCCAGGGACACCGCATCCACAATCGAGTGGGTCACGTGGATGGGCTCGATGGTGAACGGCCCGATGGTGAACTTTTCCTTGGGGACAATTTCGACGAGTTCGGTCTCGTCGAGCATGTGATGCTCTTCGAGGTTGCCCTCGACGTAGGCCAGCGTGAACTCGGTGGCGTAGACCGGGACCTTGATCTCGCTCAGGATCCAGGGCAGGCCGCCAATGTGGTCCATGTGGCCGTGCGTCAGGATGATGGCGCGAACATGCTCCTTGTTTTCAATCAGGTAAGTGATATCGGGAACAACAACATCAACGCCAAGCAACTCCGACTCCGGAAACATCAACCCGGCATCGATGACGATAATGTCGTCTTCCCAACGCAGAGCGAGGCAGTTCATTCCGAACTCGCCCAGCCCGCCCAGAGGGATAATCTTCAGTTTTTTCGTTTGCATCTGTCAGTCCCGATGCTACCACCCGCGGGCTTGGGGGCAGTCTCAAATTGCTCAGTTGTTTCGGTCCCGGTCGCTTCCGGCTGCCTGTTGTTTCGACGCATGCCTCACTCCCCAGGAAACCGCACTCCAAGTTCAACACGCGCCGCCTCCAGCATTCGCGCCATATCAAGCGATAATGCATGCGGAATCACTGGGCTTTCTCGCCGGCCCACTCGCACCAACTCGCAAAAATGCACTGTCTCGTAATTGAATCCGCCGGCAACATACGGCTCGTCCAGTTCGACGACCCGGCCGCCGAGGTAATGAATCGTAGCCCGCACCGGGTTCCACCAGTTGGCGTGCAACAGCACATAGCCCAGCGGACCGGAGAGCAATGCATCGCCCCGACTCAGCAGATCGAGGCCAGTGTGCAGTTGGGCCATACCGTGTTCATGCTCGGTCTGGACGAGCGCCAGCATGTCAACGCCGCACGCGGCAACGCGGCCCATGGTCTGCACACGCTTCAGCGCGCCTAGCCAGTCCAACGCCAGAAAGGCCTCATAAGGGCCGATGCCCATGATGCCTCCGCCGGCCAACTCAGGGAAGAACAGCGGATAGTCTGGGGGGCGTGCGGAGTCCAGGTGTCCGGCGCGCACAAAGCCCACCGGGCCGATGGGATCGGCCTCGAGATGCACGCGCAGCCGCCTGTAGAGCGGGAAGAATGGCGGCTTCAAGGCTTCCATAAACAGCCGGTCACAGAGCCGCGCCGTGGCCAGCACTTGACTCAACTGGCGCTCGTTCAGGGCCGCGGGCTTCTCGCACATTACGTGCTTGCCGGCCTCAAGCGCCTGAATGCAGATTGCGGCATGGCTGTCAGGATGTGTGGCCACGTAGATTGCGTCAACGCTGTCTGCAGCCAACTCCTCAAGCGTGAGCGGGTCGTAGATTCCCAGCACCTGGGGCACGCCAAACTTTTCCGCATAGGCGGCGGTCTTTTCGCTGTTGCGCCCCCACACTGCATCGAGGCGCGCGCCTTCTACGGCCGCGAGGCCCTCGGCAAAACGCGCACCGGCACGTCCCGGTCCAACCACACCCCAACGGACGATCTGCATTGATTCGTTCACAGGTTGTAACGGAGCCATCGATTCAATCTAACGCGATCTGCACGTACTTGTCTCGACCTGGAACTTGGGGCTTCCTGATTCGCCGCTATTCCCGCTTTCTCCACACCGCGCGATGCATGATGATTCAGCAGCGAAGCACTTGCTGGGAATGGTATAAAGGACCGTCCTAAAATGTGCGGGGCGCGGAATGTCTCTAGCCTCGCCCCGCCCGAAACCGGGCCCGCCCAATTGGTGAAGAATCAGCGGCGCGGTCCGCAATGTCCAACACGTTTTCAATCAGGGAACTTAAACATTGCCGTCTAGCAAACTGGATGCGCCCTGAAAGGAAACGTATTCAAAGAAGGAGAAATATCATGCGGTCTCGGAGCCTCTTCATTCTGCTTGCATCTATTGTTTTCTGTTTTACTTCGATTTGTGCGGCTCAGAGCGGCCAGCCCAAACACGCGGCTGGCGCCAAGGGCGTTCCTGCCGCCGCTGCCGATGTGGCGCTGGACGGCAGCGACTGGCGCATGGGGTCCTTTGATTTTGATGAGGGCGTCAAGGCTGGGGCGGCTACTGAAGCATTCGACGACGGCGCCTTTAAGGCTGTAACGGTTCCGGGAGACACGCAGATACAGGCTGGCTTCACGGGCGTCGAACGCTGGTTCGAGACCAAGGAACTGATCGCGGTTAACCAAAAAGAGTGGTGGTACCGGAAGCACTTCCATGCCGGCCCCAAGGTTGTTGCCGGGTTGACCCACCTGGTCTTTGACGGCTCGGATTACTTCACCACTGTCTGGCTAAACGGGCAGCTTCTGGGCACGCATGAGGGCACATATACTTCGTTCGAATTCGACGTGACCGACAAGCTGCGATACGGCGGCGACAATCTGCTGGCGGTGCTTGTGACGCACCCGTGGGAGCCCAAGGGGCGCAGTCTGCTGGAGTACATGAACGGCGACTTCAGCATGGCTTATCCGGGCAGCGGCGTGCAATTGAAGAAGTCGCCGTTCTTCATCGGCGTCAGCTGGGACGCGCTTCCGGCCCACGGCAATGCGGCCTTCGCCATGGGTATCTGGAGGAGCGTTCACCTGCATACGCAGAGTGCGGTGACCATCGACGACGTGCAAGTGGTGACGCAATCCATCAATGCGGATGGAAGTGCCACGCTTCACCTGGGCGTCAAACTCAACAACTCGGGCAAGGAAGCTGTGGCCCGCACCGTGAGCCTGAAGTTGAAGCCCGACAACTTTGAAGGCGCGGCGCAAGATCTGCCCGCGTTGGTGCTCACCGCGGCTCCCGGGGCCACCAACGCAGAGGCCGAGGTGCATGTGCCCCATGCGCAATTGTGGTGGAGCTGGGACAAGGGGCCGCAGAATCTCTACCGGCTTGAGGCCGCCACGGCTGCTGAAAAGGGACTCTGGGGCGACCAGCGCTCCGTAGTGTTCGGCATCCGCACCATCTCGCGTGACCCGGACATGGCCTACAGGCTGAACGGCAAGAAGATGTTCACCAAGGCGTCGTGGTTTTCGATCGAGGATTTCTATCGCGCCACGCCGACAGCCGAAAGCTACGAGCGCGACCTGAGCCTCTTCCGCGACGGCAACTTCAATATGCTGGTCAACTTCACCGTGGTTGAAAAGCCGGAGTTCTACGACCTGTGCGACCGGTTGGGAATTCTTGACGTGGTTGAGCTTCCCTTCTCGCAGTTCGGTCCGCAGCACGTGCTGGATAAGGACAATCCGCGCAGAGAGCCCTACTTGAAAGAAGCGAAATCGGAGGTGGCGCAGATTGTAACTTTGTTGCGCAATCATCCATCTGTTGTGGAGTGGGCCCCGTTGGCCGAGGCGCATGAAAAGGCCGGCGAGTGGGGCAACGGAGTGGACCAGCAGGCCTACGACTCCTTCATGGCCGACATGAAGGCCATCATCACCGAGCTTGCGCCCGGCAGCATCTTCCACCCCAGCCTCTGCGACCTCGGTGAGCAGCACTTCTGGACAGCGGCTGCGGGCATGATCTGGTCGCAGGAGAGCTACGGAGATCTCTTCAGCGCCAAGACAGGTTTTGTTTCGGAGTACGGCGGAATTGCGCTGTCTTCCTATGAGAACCTGGGCAAGTATCTGACTCCGGAGCAGCAGTGGGGCGTGACCAATGCCGGGCCGAAGTGGTTCAACATTCCGATCGACACGGCGGCATACGGCTACCTGACCAGTTTTGATCTGAACGGCCTCTACAGCATGCTCTACCGCACCCAGCACTACGTCGACCGCGATGTGCGGTCGCTTCCCGAATTGGTGAGCGATACCCAGATCTACCAGGGTTTCATCCTGAATTATGCCGCCCAGGCTTTCCGGCGCAAGAAGTACGACCCCGTCAACGGCATCCGCTCGTGGAACTTCCTGGAGTTGGGCCCGGGCTTCCGCTTTGGCATTGTGGACTACGACCGAGTTCCCAAGACCGCCTACTGGATGATGAAGCGGACGCAGGCTCCGGTAGCGCTTAGCTTTGCCTACAAGGACTCTCTGGATTCGCAACTGGCTGGGAGACCTTGGTCCGCGCCGGTCTGGCTGATCAATGACACCGATAAGGAAGTGCGCGGCACGGTTCATGCCGAATTGTTGACGCTGTCAGGCAAGAGCGTGGCCGCCTCTGACTTCCCCGCGTCGATCGCCGCCGATGGCCGCGCATCGATTGGGGATTTTTCGCTGACCCTGCCGCAGGAGCCCGGTGTCTACATTCTGCGGGCGACACTCACCGGTTCCGACTCAGCGACAGAGACGTCGTTCATCAAGGTGACACCGCCGGCCTTCTCCGGTTCGCATCGCGTATTACTGATTGCGCAGTCGAAGTACGCCGATCCAATTGCGGCGCTGCTGCGGCCGATGGGTCTCGACGTGGACATTTACGACGAGAGCGCAATCGACAAGATCGGCAGCGACCTGGCGGACGGAAACGCTCTTCATGCAAAGTACGACGTGATTTGGGTTGGCTGCTTTGAGGCGCTGGCCAAGGTGCTTCCGGCTGAGTCGGCCAAGGCGATTGCCGAAGCGGTGAAAGCCGGTACGGGTTTTATCATTACCGGCGGCGACGGCGGCTTCCATGGCGGACTGGCTCATGCGTCGGTCGTCGAGGCCACGGCGCTGCATGCCATCCTGCCGGTCGATATTTTGCCGCGCGCGGATCTGGCACTAGGACCGCACGGAATGGATGACTCGCTGCCAACGATGAACGTGATCAAGGAGATCGACGGCGCAACAGCCCTCAACTCGGAAAGCATCGACCTGTTTCGCCATTACGGCGTGTCTGGCTTTAACCGCGTTGCCGCGCGGGCGGGGGCGCTAACGGAACTGACCATCTCCGGCCAGCCACTGCTGGTGAGCGGCGCGTACGGATCAGGCAAGACGCTTGCGTTCACGGGCTTCACGCTGCCCGCGGATGACTTTTCCGCCTTCCCAATTGACCAGTACATGATCTACGAGCCGGCGGCGCGGGCCTACTTTGCGGTGTATGCCGACATGATGACTCACGTGCTTCCCGGTGCGCCACAGGTGACGCCGCTTCTGCTCGCCGCGCACGAGAAGCCGCTCTTCCAGACACTCAAGGAGCAAGCGAAGACCGAGCTCGCAGCCACCAAGGTTGAGGGCGCCGCTGGCCGTTGCCATGTCCGCATCGCGAACAAGGGTGGCTATGCGCACCTTGTTCACATGCGGTTCGAGTGGCCCAGCGCCGGACCCCAGCCTTACTTGGCCGAGCTTAACGATAACGATTTCGAAATGATGCCCAATGAGTCCAAAGAAATTGAACTTACCTGGCGCACCTCGACTCCAAACCAGCAGGTAACAGGCGCACTGGTCGTCAACGCGTCCAATGCTCCTGAAACTCGACTGACATTCTGAGACCGGCGGCAACTCGTCGAGTTATGGAGGAGTTATGCTCAATGCAAGATTGGTAGCTTCTCTGGCAAGCATTGCGCTCTGCCTTGCCACGAGTCTCGTCGCGCAGCACAAGCCTTCGCATTCGGCCGGAGCCAGGGGTAGCCTTGGCTCCGCCGTCGACGTCTCGCTCGATGGCAATGGCTGGCGCATGGGGTCGTTTGAGTTCGGTGAAGGTACGAAGGCCGACGCTGAATCGGAAAAATTCGACGACAGCGCCTTTAAGGTCGTCACGGTTCCTGGCGACACGCAGCTGCAGGCGGGCTTCACAGGTGCCGCCGGCTTCCACGAAAGCGCCGGCCTTATGGCGGTGAACGCCCACGAGTGGTGGTACCGCAAGTATTTCCGCCCAGCGGGGCCCGCCGCTGGTACGATTACGAAACTTGTCTTCGATGGCGTGGATTACTTCACCACTGTGTGGTTGAATGGACAGTTACTCGGCACTCACGAAGGGACTTATGTTGCTTTCTCCTTCGATGTAACCAGGCTTCTGCGCTACGGCGCGGACAACCTGCTCACTGTCCAGGTTACTCACCCTTGGGTTCTCAAAGACCGCGACGTGAATGAGCTTATGGATGGCGACTTCAGCATGGCCTTCAACACACCGCTGAAGAAGCTGCCCTATCGCATCGCCATAAACTGGGACGAGCTCCCCGCGCAAGGCAACGCCGCCGCTCCGATGGGGATATGGCGCAGCGTGCACCTGAGCACTGTAAGTCAGATAAGTATCAGCGACCTGCACGTCTACACCAAACAAATCAATCCAGACGGCAGCGTGTTGCTGCACATTGCTTCAACCGTTGAAAACGTTACTGCAACGACTCAGAACCTCAGTCTTCATCTCTTGCTCAAGCCTGACAACTTCACCGGTTCGCTGCAAGATATTCCGGCGTTAACGGTTCACGCTCTTCCGGGCCAGACGACAGCCGAAGCGAACGTGCGCGTTTCCGACGCAAAGCTCTGGTGGAGTTGGGATCATGGTCCGCAGAATCTTTATCAGCTGCACGCCAAAATCGATGCGCAGGGCGGGCTGCCGGGTGACCAACGCACCGTTCGCTTCGGGATCCGAACGGTCTCGCGCGGCGCAGATATGGCCTACCGCATCAACGGGCAGAAGCTCTTCACCAAAGCATCCTGGTTTCCGATCGAGAATTTGTATCGGTCTTCGGCAACGCATGAGGATTATGAGCTTGACCTTCGCCTTTACCGCGCCGCGAACTTTAACCTGGTTACCAACTTTACAGTGGTTGAAAAGCCCGAGTTCTACAACTTGTGCGATGAGCTTGGAATCCTGATTGTGGTGGAGCTTCCCTTCCAGCAATTCGGCCCGATGGAGGCGCTGAACAAGGACAGCCCGCGGAGGGAGCTGTTCCTTAAAGAATCCGGACGCCAAGTCTTGCAGATAGTCACTGCAGAGCGCAACCACCCGTCGGTTATCCAACTTTCACCGCTTGCCGAGGCGCAGGAGAAATCCGGCACCTGGGGCTTCTTCGCGCAGAATCAATTTGACCAGGACGGGTACAACACTTTCGCAGATGAGATGAAGGAAATCATTTCAAGGTTGGCGCCCGATGTTGTCTTTCATCCCAGCCTCTGCGATGTGGGAGAGCAGCATTTCTGGGAGGCGGGCCAGGCCTACCTGCCCACGTTCTACCAGTTCCAATTCGACGCGCAAGCCAAATTCATCTCCGAGTTCGGAACGCTCTCGACGGACAATCTTGACAGCATCGGAAACTACCTGACCCCCAAAGAGCAGTGGGATCCAGGGCGCAAGACGGCAATGGACTGGTTCAATCTTCCCATCGATATCCGGGCCTGGTCCTATTGGACGGATAACATGAATGCCGGGCTCTATGGCATTCTTTGGCGAGCGCGAAACTTTGTTGACAAGCAACCGCGTACCGAAGCCGAGTTAGTTACCAGCACGCAAATCTACCACGCATTCTTAATGCAATATGAGGTTGAGTCTTATCCCCGCAAGAAGTACGATCCGGTTGCCGGCATCAGGCAATGGGCTTTCAAGGACGTTGGCCCCGGGACGCGCGGCACCATGCTCGACTACTACCATCAGCCAAAGGTCAGCTATTGGTGGATGAAGCATGCACAGGCACCAGTTACGCTGAGCTTTGCATATAAGGACGCGCTGGAGTCGCATGTGGCCGGAACGGCCTGGTCCGCGCCGCTCTACCTGATCAACGACCTCGATCGCGAGATTCATGGAACGGTGCACGCGGAGTTGGTGGCGATTAGCGGTGAGAGCGTTGCGGCTGCCGACTATCCGATCTCCGTTGCCGCGGACAGCAAGGCGATTGCCGGAACGTTTTCGGCGACTCTGCCGAAGAAGGCCGGGGTTTATGTGCTTCGCGCCACGCTGCCATCTGAAGCTGCTGGAGGCCAGAGAGTAGAGGAGATCTCATTCATCAAGGTTGTGTCCGCCGCGTTCTCCGCTCCGCATCGCGTGTTGCTGCTGGCGCAAAAGCAGTGGGCAGACCCGATCCGCGTAATGCTCGAAAACATGGGCCTCGCCGTCGATGTCTTCGACGAGAACTCGACTGACAAGATGGCCAGCGATCTGAAGGACGGCGCGGCAATTCATTCCCGCTACGACGTGGTTTGGCTGGGAAGCTTCTCTCTGCTGGGCAAAGTGCTACCCAAGGAAACGGCCAAGGCAGTGAAGGATGCGGTTGCGGCAGGGTCGGGATTTATTGCAACCGGGGGCGAAGGCAGCTTCCACGGCAGCGAACTGACCCTCTGGGGCGAAGGCCAGCCGGCATTGGTGGATGCCACGGAACTGAACGCGGTGCTGCCCGTCGATGTCGGCAAGTATGAGGACGTGGAGTACGGTCCGCACGAAGTGGATGACGAGCAGTTCACCAAACACCAGATCATGGAAATCTCTGCCGCATCGAACGACGCTGCAAATGATGGCTATTCGCCGCGGAGCCTGGAGTTGCTTCAGCAATACGGATTGCAGGGATTCAACGTAGTTTCGCCGCGACCATCGTCGCGGGTCGAACTCACTGTCGCGCAACAGCCACTGCTTGTCACCGGCACGTTCGGCGCGGGCAAGACGGTTGCATTCACCGGGCTTACTCCGGTGGCGGATAAGTTCACTTCGTTTCCGATTGACGAGTATTTCCTCAAGCGTCCTGGCTTGCGCACTTATTTTTCACTCTTCGCGGACCTGTTGGCGGATGTGCTTCCCGGAAACATCGAGCGCCCGGGGCCAATCCTGAAACAGCACGAGACGCCACTTTATCAAACTCTCAAAGAGCAGCCGCCAACCGAGTTTGAAGTTACCAAGACTGAAGCAGTTTCAGTGACAACCAACGTCGCACATTGCCGTATCCGAATCACCAATAAGGGGGGCTACGCGCACTTGGTTCACATCAGGTTCGATTGGCCCAGTGCGGCGCCAACGCCGTTTATGGCCGTACCCAGCGATAACGATTTTGAGTTGCTGCCCATCGACGCGAGGGATATCGACCTTGAATGGCGAACTTCAGGCGCGCAGCAGCAGACCGCCGGAACAGTAATAGTGAACGCAGCCAACGCGCCTGATGCGCGAATGGCTTTCTAATACAGGCGTCAACTCCAAGGAGGAATCATGCGTAATCGGAGACTTCAAATTCTCTCGGCAGTCCTCGCGGCTTGTTTTGGTATGGGCCTGACAGCCCAGCAGCAGAAGCCGGCGCGCGACGTTGTAGGCAAGGGCGCGCATGTCGCCGCGCTCGATGTGCTGCTGGACGGCGGTGACTGGCGCATGGGGTCGTTTGATTTCGATGAAGGCGTGAAGGCGGGCGCGGAGAAGGAAAGCTTTAACGACAGCGCGTTTCGTACGGTCACCGTTCCGGGAGACACGCAGTTGCAGGCGGGCTTTACCAGCAACGATCGGTGGCTCGATACCAAGGAACTCATCTCGGTCAACGCCCATGAGTGGTGGTATCGCAAGCATTTTCATGCCGGGCCCAAGGTGGCGGGCGCAGTTAGCAGAATTGTCTTCGATGGATCGGATTACTTTACGTCGGTGTGGTTGAACGGGCAGCTTCTGGGCACGCACGAGGGAACCTTTACCGGGTTCTCTTTCGATGTAAGCAACCAACTGAGGTACGGCGCGGACAACGTGGTTGCGGTGCAGGTGACGCATCCCTGGGTGCCCAGGGGCCGCGGTTTGCTTGAATATTTGAACGGCGACCTTAGCATCGCGTACCCGGGCAGCGATGTGATGCTCAAAAAGCCGCCGTACTTTATCGACATCAGTTGGGACGCGCTGCCGGCGCAAGGGAATGCGACATACGACATGGGCATCTGGCGGAGCGTACATTTGCGCACCGAGGGTTTTGTCACCATTAAAGATCTGCATGTCGAAACTCGATCGATCGCAGCCGACGGCACTGCAACGTTGCAAGTGGAAGTGACGCTCGAAAATGCGGGCAAAGAGAATACGGCGCGGACGGTGACGCTGAAGCTGGCGCCGGAAAACTTCGCAGGCGGGGCGCAAGATGTGCCTGCGTTGGAAATGACGGCAGCACCCGGCACGACAAAGGCGGAAGCGGAGATCGAGGTACCGCAGGCAAAGTTGTGGTGGACATGGGACCATGGGCAGCAGAACCTCTACAAGCTTGCGGTGAGCACCGCTGCCGAAAAGGGGTTTTGGGGCGACCAGCGCTCAGTCGTTTTCGGAATCCGTACCATCCGGCGCGACGCGGACATGGCGTACTGGCTGAACGGCCGCAAGATATTCATCAAGGCTTCCTGGCTGCCGATTACGGATTTCTACCGGTCAACACCGACTCGCCAGGATTACGAACGCGATCTGCGCCTTTTTCGCGACGGCAATTTCAACCTTCTGAACATTCTCACGGTGGTTGAGAAACCGGAGTTCTACGACCTATGTGACCGGATGGGCATCCTGCTTGTAAAGCAACTGCCGTTCTCGCAGTTCGGTGGAATCCAGTTGCTCGACAGAAAAAGCACGCGCCGCGAACCCTTCCTGAAGCAGGCGCGCATCCAGGTAGCTCAAATCATCACCGCGCTGCGCAACCACCCTTCGATTGTTGAATGGGCCCCGCTGGCGGAGGCGCATGAAAAGGGAGGCGAGTGGAGCAATGGGGTCGATCAGCAGGGATACGACGACTTTATCGCGCAGATGAAGACGATTGTCTCCGAACTTGCGCCGGGAGCCGTTTTCCATCCCAGCCTCTGTGACCTGGGCGAACAGCACTTCTGGAATGCCGCCGCAGGAATGACCTGGTCAAACGAAACTTACCAAACCCTCTTCGATGCCAAGACAGGATTCGTTTCGGAGTACGGCGGCATCTCCATGTCTTCGTATGAAAACCTGGGCAAGTATCTGGCGCCCGCGGAGCAATGGGGCATGAAGTCAAGCCGGCCGCAGTGGTTCAATTTGCCCATTGACGACACAGCATACGCATACTTGACCAGTTTCGATACCAATGGGCTTTACAGTATGCTTTATCGCACCGAGCATTTTGTCGATCGCGATGTTCGCTCTCTAGCCGACCTGGCGAGGGACACGCAGATCTACCAGGCATTCGTGCTCAAATATGCGGGCCAGGCATTCCGGCGCAAGAAGTATGACCCCGTTAACGGCATGCGCAACTGGGATTTTGTGGAGCTTAATCCAGGCTTCCGCTTTGCGGTTGTGGATTACGATCGCGTGCCCAAGATCTCCTATTGGTGGATGAAGCAGGCGCAGGCGCCGGTGGCGTTGAGTTTTGCTTACAAGGATGCGCTGGAGTCACAACTGGCCGGAAGCCAATGGTCGGCGCCGGTGTGGCTTATTAACGACACCGATAAGAAAGTTAGCGGAACCGTCCATGCGGAGCTGCTGACGCCGGGCGGCAAGAGCGTTGCGGCGGCTAATTTCGCTGCATCGATTGCCGCAGATGGAGCCGGTTCGGTGGGAGATTTCTCAGTAAGTCTGCCGCAGACTCCCGGGGTCTACATTCTGCGCGCCACGCTCGCCGGTTCAGACACAGCAACTGAAACCTCCTTCATAAAGGTCGTGCCGCCGGCATTCTCCGGCGAGCATCGGGTGCTGCTCATCGCTCAATCGAAGTTCGCCGCGCCCATTGCGGCAGCGCTGCGTCCGATGGGAGTCGACGTGGATGTCTACGACGAAAACTCGCTTGACGAGATGAGCCGCGATCTCGTCGACGGCGCCGCGCTGCACGCGAAGTACGAGGTCATCTGGATTGGTTGCTTCGAGGCGCTGGCCAAGGTGATGCCGACCGAGTCTGCCAAGGCGATAGTTGAAGCCGTCAAGGCTGGCTCCGGGTTCATCATCACCGGCGGCGATGGTGGCTTCCACGGCGGGCTTGGCCACGCGGCCGTGGTTGAAGGAACCGCTCTGGACGCGGTGCTTCCGGTTGAAATTTCCGGGCGTGATGACATGGTTCTTGGACCGCACGGAATGAACGACGCGCTCTTAACCCAGAACGTAATTCACGAGATAGCCGCCGCGGGCGATGGCGCTGCTTCATCGCAGACTCTCGATCTGCTGCACGAGCACGGCGTGCTGGGTTTCAACCGCGTCGCGGCGCGGCCGGGATCGCACACGGAGCTGTCCATCTCAGGAGATCCGCTGCTTGTAACCGGTACGTACGGCGCGGGCAAGACGGCTGCCTTTACCGGGTTCACGCTTGCTGCAGACGACTTTTCCGCGTTACCCATTGACGAATACCTAGTGAACGAGCCGCAGGCGCGGGCATACTTTGCCGCATTCGCCGATCTGCTGGCTCGCGTTCTTCCGGGCGCGCCGCAGCCAACTCCGCAACTGCTCCCCTCGCACGAGAAGCCGCTCTTCCAAATGCTCAAGGAGCAGCCGCAAACCGAGTTGGCTGTCACCAAGCCGGAATCGGTTCCTGCAGCCGGACCAGACTCGGAATGCAGGGTTCGCATAACCAACAAAGGAGGCTACGCGCACGTGGTCCACATGCGGTTCGAGTGGCTGGCAGGCTCCGGGCCCTATATGGCTGAGTTCAGCGATAACGACTTTGAGTTGTTGCCGAATGAGTCCAGGGAGATCGAACTTAATTCGCGGAAATCGGCTCCCGGCCAGGTCGTCGCGGGAACATTGGTCGTCAACGCGGCCAATGCGCCTGAAGTGCGAATGGCATTTTGAATAGGCTCAGTAAGGGCTCATTGTAGGCTTCTTCGGTATCCCAGGTCTCAAAATCGAGACCTGGGGCACCCTGCATTTTGAACAGGGCTTAGCAGGGACTCCTAGTCGGTCCTAATGCTTTCCCACCCTTGCAACAGAAATAAGTCGTGCCCAATGGGCGCCCAGATGGAGCAATGGGCTTTTGTGAGTGAGCCCCTTGCGGGGACGCAGTTTTCAAGCCGCACGTATTGGCGGGTCCACTACCGCAACAACTCCTCCAACGTCGTGCTCAGATCGGTTTTGTCGTCGCGGTACTTCACAATCACGGGCGCGTATAGGCTCAGTCCCCATTCCTGTCCTTTGCCCTTTGTTACCGCGCGCGAACCGGGCACCACGACCGCATTGTCAGGAATGATTAGTGGCAGATCCGCCGACGCACGGAGCATTATCCCGTTCACCAGATCGAAGACGGGCGTACCACGCGTCAGGATGGTCCCCGGGGCCAGCACCGCGCCCTTGCGCACGATGGTGCCTTCGTAGACGCCGCAGTTGCCGCCCACCAGTACATCGTCTTCAATCACCACCGGGCTGGCGTTGATAGGCTCCAGCACTCCGCCAATCTGTGCCGCTGCGCTGAGATGAACGTGTTTTCCAATTTGCGCGCACGATCCCACAAGCGCGTGCGAGTCCACCATGGTGCCTTCGTCAACCCAGGCGCCGGCGTTGATGTACATGGGCGGCATGCAAACCACGCCGCGCGCCACGTAGGCCCCAGAGCGTACCGACGAGCCACCCGGCACCACACGCACTCCGTCGCCCGAGCCGAAATGCCGCACCGGATAGGTGTTCTTGTCCACAAACGACAGGCCTGCGGCAGGGAACTCCTCTAAAACGCCCAGCCGGAACCCCAGCAGAATGCCCTGCTTGACCCAAGCGTTCACTCCCCAGCCGGTGGGCGAGGCGGGGTCCGGCGAGGCGGCACGCACTTCTCCGGATTCAATCGCGGCCCGCAGAGTCAAAAAGGCCGTCATGGCTGCCGGGTCCCCAACGGCTCCTGGCCCCGCTGTGAAGTGCCGCTCAATCGTCTTCTGCAATTGATTGATAGTCATCGAATCCGAGTCTATCAATCGAAGCCATGGTGGCGGGAAGGCGTTTCAGCCGATTGGCACCGGGCCGGTGGGAACTTTGGAGCGCGACAGCCCATTCACCCGTACCGGCTGCAGCCGGAATGAGTTCTTTCCCTCCGGAACCATGGCTAGCGGAATCGAGCTGCGATTCGCCGGTCCTTGTTTTCGTTTGGACTCGAGCCACAAGCACAGTCGTGGATCGTTGATCTCCGGCTGACCTTGCCAGAAGCCCGGCCCCAGCCCGCACTGAATCTGAAGGTGGTCCAGTTGCAACTCAATTTCCGCGATGCGTTCAGGGAAATAGCGCCGGACGTTGTTTACGCCCACATGCAATGCGGTCACTCCGCGCCCTTTGCTTTGCGCCTTCACTACCATAAAAGCCTTCTGTTCTAAGCCGGATAAGGCAAGTCTAAGGAGTCCGGTTATTGAACGCGGCCGCTATTGCTCGAAAGCCGCGAGACGGCTTCCCGATTTGAAACCCTTTGCCCTGGCGGACAGGATTGGGAAGAAAGGAGAGCCTTCGCATCTGTCCGGCCAGCCAGTCAACTAATTGTCTTTTCTTGCAGTGTCGTCTTGCCCCTGATCAGGGGCGCGTAGGCCTTCACAACTTGCAGGGAATCGTATTCCGAAACGAAGAGGGATTTCTGCCCTGTTTTGCACATTTCCTGCAAAGGCCAGCTTCCCGGTGCCCGTTTTCGACGATAAGCCCTTCCGTTTCATGGGACTTTCCTGGCTTTCAGATTTTGGGGACATTTGAGCAACCGTGCTTGTCACTTCACTCGCATAAACTGAAAGGTTCCGCGGTTTCCTGAATCTGAAAGCTCTTGAGCCGCGTTGAGGAAGAAGCATATGAAGATGAACTGGCCGTTGGCTTTCGTACTTTTTGCTACCGCCGCTGCAAACGCCGCGGGGCCAAAATTCGACGCCGAGGCCGTGCGCCTCAACAATCGCGGCGTAGCGCTGATGGGCCAGCAGTCTACGGAACTGGCCGCTCAAGCCTTTGCCCAGGCGTCAAAGAAAGACCCCAAACTTGCCCAGGCCGCCATCAACGAGGGAATTGCGCTGCTCTATCTGCAAAAGACCGACGAGAGCAAACAAGTCCTGCAGGCTGCCCTGGCTTTGGAGCCGGGCAACGCGCAGGCTTGGTACAACCTGGGTCTTGCGCAGCACGCCGGCTTTGAACTGGAACCCGCGCTGGCCAGCTTTCAACGGGCGGTCAAGGCCGACCCGAGGGACGCCGATTCCTATTATTTCGAGGGCGTCTGTTACCAGGATTTGAAGCAGTTTGACTCGGCCATCGCCACTTTCCGCAAGGCGCTGGAGATTGACCCGCTGCACGCGTCGGCGCAGTTTGCGCTGGCCCGCGCGCTGCAGCACCAGGGCCAGACCGCGGAGTCGAAGGAGCACTTCAAGCTCTTCCAGCACATGACCAATACCAAGATCTCCGCGGCCATCGGGCTGGCTTATGGAGAGCGCGGGCATTACTCACTTGTCGCGCCGGTGGAGGAGTCGGAGGCCATGCAGCCGGCGATGATTCCTTTGAAGCTGATGGCAAGACCGCTGCTTCCGCAGACGGCGGAGGGCGCTATGTTCACGGCCACCGGCGGAGCTTGCATGATGGACGTGACCGGCACAGGAAGCATGGACCTGGTGCTGATGCAGGCGGGGGACCAGGCCATTCGCGTGCTGCACCGCAAGGGCGACGGCAGCTATGAGGATTGGGATGCCGCTGCTGCCGGGCTCAAGGCAAAGGGGCGTGGAGTGGCTTGTGCCGTGGGCGATATCGATGGGGATGGACTCAACGATCTGGCCGTGGCTTTGGACGATGCGGTGCTGCTGTTTCACAACCTGGGCAAGGGCAAGTTTGAGGACGTAACCGCCGCAGCCGGCCTCGCCCCGCGTAACAAGCCCTCCGGCATCACGTTCGTTGACTACGACCACGACGGCGACCTCGATCTATTCATTACGGGCGCGGCAAACAAGCCAGGCGAGGCCTCCAATATCCTCTGGCGCAACAACGGCAACAGTACCTTCACCGAGTGGACCGAGCCTACTGGACTGGGTGGCAGCGGCAATACATCGGCGGCCATCCTTACCGACTTCAACAACGACCGGGCCGTGGACGTTGCAGTCACCGGCGATGGCCCAGCGCCGCTGCTTTACGTCAATCCGCGCGAAGGCAAGTATCCCACCCAGCCGTTGTATGATGCCAATCTCCCGCCCACAAGAGGCATCGCCGTCCTCGACTTCAACAAGGACGGCTGGATGGACATCGCGGTCACCCACGCAGGCGCTCCCGGACTTACGCTGTGGTGCAACGTCCAGGGTCCCAACCGCATCGGTCGCCGCTTTGAGCGTGTGGCTCTGCCGCTCACTGACGCTGTGCGCGGATGGGGCGTGACGCCCATTGATATTGATAACGATGGCTGGATCGACCTGGCCGCGATTGTCGAAACCAAGGCCGGCCCGCGCGTGCGCGTCTTCCGCAACCGCGGCGACGGCAGCTTTGAGGACGTAAGCCACGCGCTCGGCCTGGACGAAGTGAAGCTTCAAGCCCCGCGTGGCCTCATCGTTACTGAGGGCGATGGCGCGCCGGACCTGATCGTGACCCAGTTGAACGCGCCGCCGGTGCTGCTGCACAACGTGGGCGGCAACAAGAACCACATGGTTCGCCTGGACCTTTCGGGCTTTGCCGACAATAAGACCGCACTCGGCGTCAGCGTGGAGGTTTTCGCGAACGGCCACTGGCAGAAGTGGGAAATGGCCGGAGCATCCGGCTACCAGACGCAGAATCCGCCGCAGATTTTTGCCGGCCTTGGCCAGGCCAGTGGCGTTGAATTGCTGCGCATTCTCTGGCCCACCGGGGTGCTTCAGGACGAGATTGACCTGCCCCATACGCCAATTATCGCCATGAAGGAAGCCGACCGTCGCGGCAGTTCCTGCCCGGTGCTGTTCGCGTGGGACGGCCACAAATACAAGCTGGTCACCGACGTGATTGGCGCCGCCGTCGTCGGCCATTGGTTCACCCCCAAACACCGCAATATTTCCAGGCCCGAAGAATGGATCAAGGTAGATGGTGCAATGCTCGCGCCCGTGAATGGCAAGCTGAGCCTGCGCTTCATCGAGCCCATGGAAGAGGTGAACTACGTGGACCAACTGCGGCTGGTTGCGGTCGATCATCCTGACAACGTCGAAGTCAATCCCGACGAGCGCTTCCTCGACGATCCGCCGTTTGCATCGGGGCGCGTTGTTGCTTCGTCTTATACCCACCTGCCTGTTGCGGCGACGGACGGCCAGGGCCGCGATGTGCTGGCGTCACTCAGCCTCCGCGATCACAAGTTCGCAAGCGGTTTTACGCCATCGCCCTATGACGGCTTTGCCAATCTGCACAACCTGACACTTGATCTGGGTCCACTGGACGCGCAGTCCCCGCTGCGCCTGCTGATGACCGGCTACGTGAACTACTTCAGCGCAACGTCGCTTTACGCCGCATGGCAGGCGGGCATCAAGCCCATCTCGCCTTATGTCGAGGCCGAGATGCCCGACGGCACCTGGCAGCGCATACCGGGCGAGGCCGGCTTCCCAGCGGGTCTCGAGCGGACCATCGTCGTTGACCTCACCGGCAAGCTGCCTGCGAAGACACGCCGCATTCGCCTGATTACAAATCTTGAGATTTACTGGGACCAGGTGCTGATTGACCAAAGTTCCGGCGCAGAGGCAAAGACAGCAGAGCTGCCGCTGTCGCTGGCTACGCTGCACTTCCGCGGCTACCCGACGCAGATCGAAGGCCAGAGCCCCGGCGATCTCGATTACGACTATGATCGCGTGAGCCTGACAGGTCCCTTCCAGCACCAGCGCGGCAATTACACGCGCACGGGCGACGTGACCGAGTTGGTGAAGGGCATCGACGACCGCTTCGCCATCTTCGGCAGCGGTGAGGAGATTGCCGCCGAGTTCGACATGACAAAGCTGCCCGCTCTGCCCGCGCACTGGACCCGCGACTACTTCTTCTACGCCAACGGTTACGTGAAAGACATGGACTGGTGGGACGGCTCACCCTTCACCGTGGCGCAGTTGCCGTTCCACAAGATGAGCACCTACCCTTATCCCGACTCTGAGGAATATCCCGAGGACGCGCAGTCGCTCGACTACCAGTTGAACTGGAACGACCGCTACGACTCAGGCGAGCCGGTCCACTCGTATCGTTTCGAGTACAAGCTGCTTCCTTCCACTCCGGCCGACGACCAGCAGTCGGCAGCCGGCAAGGCGGTTCATTGATGAACGAAGTGGTTCTCAAGTCCGCCACCGAACAACTTGAACTGCTCCGCTCCGGCCAGATCTCCATTACGGATCTGGCCGAAGCCCACATCCAGCAGATCGAGCGGCTCGAACCAAAGTTGAACTCCTTCGCCGACTTCGACGCCGCCCGCGTCCGCTCTGAGGCGCAGCGGCTCGAAGCAATGAAGGGCAATCGCGGCCCCCTTCACGGACTGCCGGTCACCGTAAAATCCTCCATTGCAACGGCCGGTTTTCGCTGCGAGATCGGCAGCCTCCTCCACAAGGGCGAGATCCCCACCGAAGACGCGGTCGTTGTTGCCCGCCTGCGCACTGCCGGAGCGCTGATTCTGGGCACCACCAACTGCCCCGAATTCCTGATGGCTTATGAGTCGGCGAACCTGCTCCACGGCCGCGTGTTCAACCCGTGGGACCTCGACCGCTCGCCCGGCGGTTCGAGCGGCGGCGAATCGGCGGCCATTGCAGCCGGCCTCTCCGCAGCCGGACTTGGTTCAGACAGCGGCGGCTCAGTCCGCGTTCCCGCCCACTTCACGGGCATCTGCTCGCTCAAGCCCACGCCCGGCCGCATCCCCGGCCGCGGCCACATGCCCCCATGCGTAGGCCCGTTTTCGACACTCGGCGCCATCGGCCCCATGGCTCGCACCATGAAAGATGTGGCGCTGCTCTTCCGTACGCTCGGCGGCCAGGATCCCTGCGATCCGGTAAGCCCCCCGGTGCCGCTTCGCCATCCCACGCCCGAAGAGCTTCGTGCAAATACCATTGGTTTCTTTGAAGACGACGGCTTGGTCCCCGTCACGCGGGAGACACGCGCTGCGGTCAACGCCGCCGCCGCCGCTCTCAGCCGCGAAGGCTTTCGTGTCGAGCCGTTCCGCCCTCAAACTCTGGAATCTTTGCGCCAGCTATGGTGGAAGTTCTTCGTCCAGTGCGGCGCCATGTTTTTCGCTCCGGAATTCCGTGGCCGCGAAGACAAACTCAGCCCCATCTTCCAGGAGTTTCTGGGCTTCGCCGCCTCCGTTCCGCCGCTAACCGCCACCCAACTTCTCGACGCCTGGGCCGAACTCGATTTGATCCGGTCAAAGGCCCTTGTAGAAATGGCCCGCTACCCCGTCCTCCTTTGCTCGGTGGCCAGCATTCCCGCCTTCCGTCACGACGAGCGGTCCTGGTCTGTCGAGGGCCGGCAAGTGGCTTATCTCGATGCCGTCCGGCACACCCAATGGTTCAACACGTTGGCCGCCCCGGCTGCCGTGGTTCCCGTGGGCCGCTCGCCTGAGGGCCTGCCCATTGGCGTCCAGATCGTCGCCCGCCCCTTTGAGGACGAAATAGCCCTGGGAGTCGCCGAAGTTGTTGATTCTGCCTTCGGCTACCGGCCGCCACCGTTGGCTCTCCCTTGAACCGCTATTCCCTATTCCCTATTCCCTGCTTCTCCACCTTTGGGTTGAGGCGCATCCTTCACCGTCCTAGTAGCCTGAAGTTTCCCCAGAACGGAGCGCACAGGGTGCGTGAGGATTGGCACGATCGATTTTCCGAGACCCCTGATGTCTTGAAGAGCGTCCAGCGCCAGCAGACCGTGGTGCGTGTGCTCGATCTCGAGATCGGTGGCGACGAATTTATCACCATGGCTGGCCCCTGTTCGGTTGAAACCGAGTTCCAGCTGATGGCCACGGCCAACCATGTGCGCCGCGCCGGCGCCCGCATTCTCCGCGGCGGCGCCTTCAAGCCCCGTAGTTCTCCCTATGCATTCCAGGGCCACGGCCTTGAGGGCCTCAAGATGCTGGCCCACGCACGGCAGGAAAGCGGCCTCGCCATCGTCACGGAAGTCATGAGCGAGGAAGACGTTCCGCTGGTGGCCGAGTATGCCGACATTCTCCAGATCGGCTCGCGCAGCATGGAGAACTACTCTCTGATTGAGGCCGCGGCGCGCTCGGGCAGGCCGATTCTCCTCAAACGCGGCATGGTGGCCACTGTGGCTGACCTGTTCCGTTCCGCGCAGTTGATTCTCGATAACGGCAACCCCAACGTCATTCTCTGCGAGCGCGGAATCCGCACCTTTGAGACGGCACTGCGCAACACCTTTGACGTGGCCGCAATCGCCCTGATCAAGCAGATTTCGCATCTGCCTATCATTGCTGACCCCAGCCACGCCGCCGGACACCGCGACCTGGTACCGGCCCTGGCCCGCATCGCAGTTGCCGCTGGCGCGGATGGCCTGCTGGTCGAGGTGCACCCCAATCCCGAGAAGGCATGGAGCGACGGCGAACAGTCGCTCGATTTCGCCGGGTTCGACAGCATGATGGATTCAATCGAGCCTTATTTGGCTCTGCGCAGCCTCTTGATGCCTTCAAAGGAAGCGTGGCGGCGCGAACGGACACTCTCATACCGCGAGGCCAGCGCCGAGCGGGTGATGGAGGCCGTTGGATGAAATTTCGCGCCAGATTCCTGGCAACGGCCGCATCGTTTTTCGTACTTCTTCCGGCTTGCGGGTTGACGTCCAAGGCCGGCGAAGCCGACATGATTGTCACAGCCGCGCCTGTTTACCAACCGCTGGCAGCCCTGAGCGGAGCCGAGCGGTTTCCAAAAGGCGCGCAACTGCTCCTGCTCCACGAAGGCAATGCCGAGCCGCTCGTTGTCGGCTTTGCCGCCACTGCCGACGCCAATGTCTCCTTCGATGGCAGGACAGTGCTCTTCGCAGGCAAACAAGCCGCAACCGATCCATGGCAGATCTGGGAACTCACGCTCTCCACTCATGCCGTGCGCAAGGTCATCTCCACCGAGACTGATGCCATCCGCCCGCTCTATTTGCCGGGCCTCCTGCCGGAGGGCCGCTTGGTCTACGCGCACCGCACTCTGCAGGGCTTTCAACTTGAAACCGCGAGGACCAGGGAAGGGCCGCCTTCCTACGCGTCGGTTGACCCCACTCCAGCGGTTGTTCAGATCACTTACCTGCCCGCCAGCATGCTCCCCGTGGACGTGTTAGCCGATGGCCGCATCCTGTTTGAAGCCGGCTTCCCCCTGGCCTCCAAAACCGAGAGCCGCCCGGTGCCCGAGCTGTTCCTCGTTTATTCCGATGGATCCGGCGTCGAGTCCTATCGCTGCGATCACGGCCTGGCGCGCTGGGGCGGCAAGCAAGTAGCCAACGGCGACGTGGTCTTCACCCATGGAACTTCACTGGCGCGCTTCACCTCGCCGCTGGCACACGAAGCGCACATTGCCGCCCCGCACGCCGAGTATGCAGGCGGAATTGCAGAGACCGCATCGGGCGAATGGCTGGTGAGCGCACGCACCGCACCCGGCACGCACTACGCGCTGAAGTTGTGGAAGCCGGGCTCGCCAGCGCTGGCATCGCTGCATGCCGAAAGCGGCAAAGATATTGTCCAGCCGGTCCTGGTTGGGCCGCGTACCCGTCCTAACCGGCATCCTTCCGGCCTGCATAACTGGAGCTATGCCAACCTGCTTGCCCTCGATGCCCGCCAGTCCCGCGGAGGCGACCTGAAAACAGCCCCCGCATCAGTGCGGCTTGATACCCAGGACACCCGAGGCCATGCGGTTGTTACCGGCACTTCTGCGGTCGATAGCGACGGTTCCTTTTTTGTGAAGGTGCCGGGCGACAAGCCCATCCGCTTCGCACTCCTCGATGCAAAGGGCGCGGTTGTACGCCAGGAACACGGCTGGTTTTGGATTCGCCAAGGCGAGCAGCGCATCTGCGTTGGCTGCCACACTGGCCCCGAGCGCGCCTCTGAAAACCGCGTTCCCGCCGTTCTAATGCGGACTACCACGCCCGCCGACCTCACCGGCGTAAACCCCGCTGAAGCCGCGGAACAAAAAGCGCTGGAGTCCCCGCGGACAGGTCTTAGTTCGCGGGGTAGTTCACGGGGAGGCAACTGATATGAATCTCCGCTTTCTCTATTTATTTGTTGCCGCATCCATAGCCGTCGCACAGCCTGCGCCGCAGGCTCCGCTGGCCGCACCGCAGGTGGCCCAGCCTGCAATACGCTTTGAAGATGCCACCGACAAATCCGGAATCAGCTTCACTCATAGTTTTGGTTCGCGCCAGTTAGGTTCGCTGCTTGAGGGCACCGGCGCAGGCTGCATCTGGCTGGACTACAACAACGACGGCCTGCCCGATTTGTATGTCGTCAATGGCCGTCCGCTCGATGACTCCATGCACCCTTATCCGTTGAAGGAGAAGCCCTCGCCGCTGCCGCACAATCATCTCTATCGAAACGACGGCAACGGCCACTTCACTGATGTGACAGACAAGGCCGGGCTTAATCCGGATATGTACTCGATAGCCGTGATCGCCGCGGACTACGACAACGATGGATTCGTCGACCTGCTTGTGACCGGGTACGGCAAGACCATCCTCTACCACAACGACGGCAACGGACACTTTACCGATGTCACGGCGAAGGCCGGCATCAAGGTGGATGGTTGGGCAATCAGCTCCACCTGGCTCGATTACGACAAGGACGGCTGCGTCGATTTGTTCGTCGGCCGCTACGTCAAGTTCGATCCCAAGTACCGCGCGTACTACGCCGCCGACAATTATCCCGGCCCGCTCGACTACGAAGGCGAAACCAACAAGCTTTACCACAACAATTGCGACGGCACATTTACCGATGTCAGCGAGAAGTCAGGCATCGCAGCTTTTGTGGGCCGCACCATGGGCGTCACCGCGGCGGACTTCGACAACGACGGCTGGGACGATATCTACGTAGCCAACGACCGCACGGAAAACTTCCTCTTCCGCAACAAGCACGACGGGACATTTGAGGAAATCGGCAATGACACCGGCACCGCTTTCGGTCAGAACGGCGAATCCACTTCGTCCATGGGCCCCGTCTTCGCTGACTTCGAGGGACGTGGCGTGCTCGACCTGTGGGTCACTGACGGCCACTACAATCGCCTTCTGCATAACACGGGGAAGCTCGGATTTGAAGACATGGGCGCGGCCACCGGCGTTTCGCAGACCAACGCGCAATATGTAAGTTGGGGCACCGGTGTTTATGACTTCGATAACGACGGCCTGTTGGACATTTTGATCTTTCACGGCGGCCTCATCCATCTCATTCCCCAGGAACACACGCTGTTCCGCGGCCTCGGCGACGGCAAATTCGCTGACGTCTCCCGCGATGCCGGTCCGGTGTTGAGCGTTCGCACAACGGCGCGCGGCGCATGTTTTGCCGACTACGACAACGACGGCAAGGTGGATGCCTACGTGGTCAATCTCGGCGCGAATGGGACGCTGGTGCACAACGTCTCAACAAATACAGGCCACTGGATCGCAATCAAGCTGAAAGGCACAAAGAGCAATCGTGACGGCATCGGAGCGCGTGTTGAAGTCTTCGCGGGCGGCAAGCGCCAGACTGCCGAACACGTGGCAAGCTCCGGCTATCTCTCGCAGGACGACAGCCGCATGCACTTCGGCTTGGGCGCGGCTGCCATCATCGACAAACTCATCGTGCATTGGCCCAGCGGCCGCGAGCAGACGCTTGAGAAAGTCGCATCGGACCGTGTACTCACCGTGGAGGAGCCGAAGTGAGCGGTCGCATTCCATTCCGCGCCGCCGTGACTGCCGGGTTTGCTTTGGCGGCCGCTGCGTTCTTCGCGATCGCATTCCTGCCCGGCGGCACGGTCGAGGCAGACGAGAGCGAATCAAAGCTCGATGCGCTCCAGTACGCTTCTCCGCTTGAACTGCTGTTCTCTCCGGACGGCAAGCGGCTCTACGTGCTCTGCCAGGAGAGCGGGGGAATCCGCGTACTCGATGCGGCAACTTACGCGGCGATCAAGAGCATCGAAGTGGGCCGCGTGCCGCGCGGCATTGCGCTCTCCCCTACGGGCGACCGCCTCTTTGTCACCAACTCATGGGACGATACGCTTTCGGTGATCGACACTGCCACTCTGGCCGTAGTTGCCACGTGGCCGGTAGGCTCCGAGCCTTCAGGCGTCGTCGAAGATCGCGCCGGCAAGCATCTCTTCGTTGCCAATCGCATCTCCAACGACATAGCCGTGCTCGACGCGCAAACCGGCGAAGAGCAGAAGCGTTTGCTGGGTGGCCGCGGTTCCAGTTACCTGACAATCTCGCCCGACGGCAGCCGCATCTACGCCACGCACATCTATCCCAACGTATCGCCGCTCCGGACGGGTCTCGAGAATCGCACTGCACCTGAATCAGAGATCACGGTTATCGATGCGGCTCGCGCCGTCGTCCTCGATCGCATCCCGCTTCATTCGATCGCGGGCGTATTTCATCTGGCGTTCTCCGCAGATGGGCGGCTTGGCGTGGTCGCCGAGTACCACCCCAAGAATCTTGTGCCTCTGGCGCATCTTGAGCACGCCGGCGCATTCGCCCACACGCTCACGCTCTTTGGCGCGGACATCGGAAAGCCTGTCGAAGTGCCGCTCGACGAGTTGGAGCGCTACGCCGCGCAACCCTTCGGCGTCGCCATTGCGCAGGACAAGTCGCGCATCTATGTCACCTGCGGCGGGTCAGAGATTGTCACGGTCATCGATGTGCCGCGCCTCATGCGCTTCGTCCATACGCACCAGGGCCCTTACGCGCAAGACCTCTCGGCGAGTGGCAATTACGTTGTCGCCCGCATCCCTGTCGGCCACAATCCGCGCGGTGTGGCGCTCACACGCGACGGGCGAAGGCTACTGGTGGCTAACCGTCTTGAAGACACGATAAGTGTGATTGACACGCGCACTTTGCGAGTCTCATCCACAGTTGCGCTGGCTGGTCCCAAAATCGTTTCTGTCCTGCGTCACGGCGAGCAAACCTTCTACACGGCACGCCAATCCTTCCAGGGCCAGATAGGCTGCGCCACTTGCCACATCGACTCCACCTTCGACGGCCTTACCTGGGACCTTGAGCCCGACGGCTTTGGCCGCGACATCGTGGACAACAAGCTGCTCGAGGGCGTCAAGGACATCGAGCCCTACAAGTGGACCGGCACCAACCCCAACATACCGACCGAGTGCGGGCCGCGGACCGAGAAATATTTTTGGCGCTCTGAGAACTACGACGATCTGACGCTTACCGACCTGGTTGTTTACGTTCGCAAAATGCCAACGCGGCCCAATCGCTGGAAGCTGCCCGGCAACGAACTGACTCCGGCCCAGGAACGCGGCAAAACGCTTTTCGCGCGCGAAACAGACAAGTTCGGCAAGCCCGTCGCCGAATACAATCGCTGCTCCTTTTGCCACAGCGGGCCCAAGGGCACCAACCAGAAGATTGTCGATGTGGGGACGGCTAAAGCCAGCGATAATACGGGCCTTTTCAAATCGCCGCCATTGACCAACATTGCGCTCACCGCACCCTATCTGCACGATGGCTCGGCGCGGACCCTTGAAGAGATCTGGACCGTCTACAATCCCGACGACAAGCACGGCCGCACCAACGACCTGACCAAGGATGAACTCAATGACCTGATTGAGTACCTGAGGACGCGATGATGAAGAAATCTCTCACCTGTGCGTTGATGCTGATGGCAACTGGGCTGGCCTTTGCCGCTCCACCAGTTTCTGTAACGCACAAGCCCCAAGCCGCGCAAGCGGCGTCTGCCCCACCGCAGGTGGTGCCGCGCTTTCGCTTTGAAAACTTCACCACCGCCAATGGTCTGCCTGACAATCATGTTTATTCAGTTTTGGTTGATGGCGACCGCATCTGGGTCGGCACTGAGAACGGACTGGCCGTCTACGAAAATCACGCGTGGAAGACATACAACACTAAAGACGGCCTCTCTCATCGCGCCGTGCTTTCGCTAGCTCTGGACAAGCGCACCGGTGACGTGTGGGCGGGGACCATGGCGGGATTGAGTCGCATCTCCGGCGGGCGCATCGATACGTTCACCCAGTTGAACTCCGGACTTAGCAATGACGTCGTGTATGGCGTCTCGGTCGTAGGCGAAGACGTGTGGGTGGCCACGGCCGCCGGTGCATGCCGCCTTAATCTGCACACCGGCCAATGGATGCTCTACAACGAGCGCAACACCCCGATGAACGAAATCTGGGTTTACGCCGTCCACGCCACTCCCACCAAGGTCTACCTTGCGGTATGGGGCAGCGGGCTGCTGGAGTACGACCAGAAGACCGGCCGCTGGGACAAGTACGACGATCCGGACGGCGAAAACGAAATGGTGCTGTTCAAGGATCAGGGGTTAATCCACGAGATTGTCACCTCGGTCAGTTTCGTTGACAATATTGTTTGGGCGGCTACCTACTTTGGCGGTAGCCGGTACGACGGCCGCTACTGGCACAACTTTCTAACCAAAGACAGCGGGCTTCCCTCAAACTTCATCAATACGATCAAGGGCATCGACGCCAATCGCGCCTGGTTCGGCACAGACAAGGGACTGGCCTATTACGACGGCGCTAACTGGGCCGTCTATCGTCCGTCTCTCTTTACAGGCAAGCCGGAGATGACTTTGCGCGACGCGAAGGGAAACATTACGCCGGTGGCAGTTGCCACCGCACCGGCCCACAATTACGTTCTCGGCATCGACTTTCAGGGTGACGACATTTGGGTTGCCACTGCCAAGGGATTGAGCCACGGAATTCGGCAGCCACAGAACATCTCGATAGCAAAGAAATAGGAGCAATTATCATGAATGCATTTGCAGGAATTCTGGAAGCCATTGCCCACGCGCCCATCGAAAAGCGCGCCATAACCAATCACGGCGTTCTCAACGAGGCCTACGCCTACGCAAAGCCGAGTTCATTCTCGCGCGGCATGCGCATCGACATCGGGGGCGTCTGTATTCTGCTTATCTCCGGTACCGCTTCGATTGATGAGCACGGCGTCAGCGTCCACATCGGCGATTTTCCTGCGCAGTTGCGGCGCACCTTTGACAACATCACCGGCTTGCTTGCGGCGGAAGGCGCCACCTGGCACGACATCGTGCGTACCAGTTGCTACCTGCGCGACATCGACCGCGACTACGATGTCTTCAACGCCGGACGCACGGCATTCTTCAAGGAGCAGGGACTGGATCCGCTGCCCGCTTCAACAGGCATCGAGGCGCACCTCTGCCGCCCTGAACTGTTGATCGAGATTGAAGCCATCGCCATGTTCCGCACCGATAAGCCCAAGGAGTAGCTCGAATGCGCAACGGATGGTTGTTGATTTCGGGATTGTTGGCAGTGTCAAACATCTTGGCCCAAGATGCGCACGTGTGCGAGTGCGGCGCGCATCCGCCCGGACCGGTGAAGGATCGCGCGGTGACCCCCTATGCAGGCGAGCCAGCCGACCTGAGCCCTTATGCGAAGTTTGCAGCGCCATACGACCTCAACTACATCCATCCCAATATCTACTCCGGCGCGGGCCGCGATCTGCCCGAGCCCAAGGACCTCTCGGAAGTCCGCATCGGTTTCTTCGGTCCTGTTGCTCCCAATCCCGAGTCAATCTTTGGACAGCGCATGTTGCATGGCGCTGAGTTAGCCGTTGAAGAAGCCAACGCCCGCGGCGGCTACGGCGGCAAGCCCTTCAAGCTCTTGCCTCATAACGACTACGACAATTGGCAGGCCAAGACGGTCTACGGTGAAGACCGCCCCACTGACCCCACTATCTGGGGATCTGCTTCGAATGAAGTAGTAAAGATGGTCTACGACGATCAGGACTGGGCCATCTTCGGCTCTATCAGTTCCGAGTCCACTCACATCGCGCTTCGCGTCGCTCTGCGGGCCGAGATACCTATCGTCAACTCTGCCTCGACCGATCCCACTATTCCAGAGACCTACATTCCCTGGTACTTTACTGATCTTCAAGACGACCGCGTGCAGTGCCTCACTCTGGCCCGCCACATCTTCACGGAACTCGGTTTCAAGCGTGTCGCGATTCTCAGGGTCAACAGCCGTTATGGGCGCTTCGGGGTCATGAAACTTCGCGATGCGTCGCGCCGGCTCGGCCACCCCATCGTCATCGAGCAGAAATACATGCCAGGCGATATGGATTTCTCCAAGCAGTTGCAGGTGATCCGCTCTTCACGCGCCGACGCCGTTGTGCTGTGGGCAGACGAAACGCAAGCTGCCGGAATTCTGAAGCAGATGCGCGCTTCCGGAATGAAGCAGCGCGTCTTCGGCGCGTATCGCACGCTTGGTTCGACTTTGTTGACTGAAGCAGGACAAGCCGCCGAGGGTTTTGAGGCCGTCTTCCCCTACGATCCAACGCGCAATAATGCGCGCTGGATCAGCTTCAACCAGCGCTTCGTGGCGCGCTTCAAGGAGAAGCCAGAGCAGTTTGCCTCGCTGGCTTACGACGCCATGAATGCGCTTCTCGACTCCATCTGCAAGGCAGGTCTCAATCGCGCCCGCATCCACGACGCTCTGGCCAGCATAGAGCAATACGACGGCGTCACCGGGCACATGGTCTTCGATCCCAACCAGAAGAACGTCTCTCCCATGTACCTGGGTACGGTGCATAACGGCGCTATCACGTATCGCGTGGCGACAATGGAAAAGCCGCCTGCGCGCGAGGCCGGGTCGGCGGGCGAGCGGGT
>OCZT010000993.1_pt1 | contig 29166 bp, 27 predicted proteins | sample 1539031 | NCBI WGS metagenome assembly OCZT01 (sample SAMEA3539308, study PRJEB22396) | soil metagenome | biome: tundra; feature: field; material: soil | place: USA | collected 2010-05 | depth 0.15 m | reverse complement strand
GCGCCTCGAGAAGCTCCCGCGGAAGTTCGGGTTGGAGTAGACGTACCGGACGTCGATTCCCGCGACCTCGCGCCGGACCCCTCGCCGCGGCCCTGAGTACTTCCGCGCCGCTCTCTTGTAGTCGACGTTGCTCGTCACGGCGGTGACGTCGTGGCCCTTGCTGACGAGGTATCGGCAGAGGAAGAAGTGGCGGTCGGAACCCGGATCCCCCTCTGTCTCGAATACCTGCGTCAGGTAGAGAACCCTCACGCCGCAGCGTCCTGGAACGCGTTCACGCACTCCGCGACGTGGAGGATCTGGCGTTCCGTGAGCTCTGGGTATATGGGGAGCGACAGGACCTCCTCACATGTTCGCTCGCAGACCGGCAGGGTTCCTTGCGCCACGCCGTGATCCCGGTAGGCTTCCTGGAGGTGGATCGGGACCGGGTAGTGAATTTGCGCCTCGACGCCCCGCTCGACGAGCCATCTCTGAAGTTCGGCGCGCCGCGCCGTCCGGATCACGTAAAGGTGGTACACATGGCGCGAGCCCGGGCGCTCCAGCGGCTTGACGACCCGCGGGTCCAGCAATTCGTCGTATCGGGCTGCGACTCTCCTCCGGGCGTCGTTCCAACCCTCGAGGTGTGGGAGCTTGGCCAAGAGGATCGCCGCCTGGATCTCGTCGAGACGGCTGTTGAAACCGCGCAGCGCGTGGTAGTACTTCCGCGTCTGGCCGTAGTTCCGGAGCATCCTCAGCCGGGCTGCCAATTGCGGGTCCGCCGTCACCACGGCACCGCCGTCCCCGTATGCCCCCAGGTTCTTCGCCGGATAGAAGCTGAAGCAGCCGATGTCGCCGATGGTACCCACCGGGCGGCCGTGGTACCGCGACCCGTGAGCCTGACACGCGTCTTCGACAACGGCGAGGCCGTGGGCCCGGGCGACCCGGCAGATCGTATCCAGATCGGCGGGCTGGCCGAACAGATGCACGGGTACGATCGCCTTTGTGCGCGGACCGATGCAGGCCTCGAGGCGTGTGGCGTCGATCGTATGCGTGTCTGGTTCCGAGTCGACGAACACGGGCCGGGCGCCCACCTGACTGATCGCGAGAGCAGTCGCTATGAATGAGTGAGAGGCCGTGATGACTTCGTCCCCCGGGCCTACGTCGCATGCCCTGAGGGCGAGGTGAAGCGCGTCGGTCCCCGAGGCCACTCCGATGGTCTCGCCACCCCCGAGATAGTCCGAGAACGCCCGCTCGAACGCGTCGACCTGCTTCCCAAGGATGAACCAGCCCGACGCGACGACGTTCGCGATCGCGCGGTCTATTTCTGGCCGGATCGTGGCGTACTGGGCCTGGAGGTCGACGAAGGGGACCCTCATCGCTCCTTTTCACCGTACGGCCGTTCGACCAGCGGGGGATCGACCACGCAACGGAGCGCATCGATCGTGGCCACGACCCTCGCGGGGTTCCCGTAGACGACCGCCCGGGGCGGAATGTCCTTCGTCACGACGCTCCCGGCGCCGATCAGGGCCTCCTCGCCGATCGTCACGAAGGGGAGAATAGTCACGTTGACCCCGACCTGTGCCGCTCGCTTGATTGTCGGGCCACGCATGCAGTCCCTGGATCTCGGGCAGCCCGGGTGTGGGTCGTTCGCGATCATCACCCCGGGACCCAGAAAGACATCGTTCTCCAAGATCGTGAACTGCGCCACGTACACGGACGTGTGGATCTTGACTCTGTCTCCTATCGAGCATCCGTAGTCGATCGTCGAGTTGCCCCATATGCTCACGTCGTCGCCGATGGTGTTCTCTTCCCTGATGACAACGTTATGGCCGGTGGCGAAATTCTTGCCGATGCGGGAACCCGCATAGATAACCGATCCGCTGCGAATACAAGCTGAAGGGCCGATCCGAAGGTGCAGGTCCCGGATCGAGCGTGCCGGCCGTTCGCCCACGTGCGCCGCCGGATCGATCCGCACATCCTCGCCGAAGAGGAGGTAGTTTTCCGGCACGCGGTCAAGAGACATTCTCTAGCCCTTCCATGTCTCGCCACGCTTCCAGTAGCGCTCACGATGACGCCTGTAGTACTCGACTGTCCGGCGAAGACCTTCCTGCAATGGAATCGAGGGCGTCCAGCCGACCGTCTTCCGGATCTTCGACACGTCGCTCCAGAAGTCCCCGGGCTCCAGCGCCTTCCGCTCGGCCGTGAACGGCCTGAACTCGTAACGTCCCGTTCCCGTCACGGCGATGATCTCCTGCACAAGGTCCAGGAAGCTGATAGGCTGGCTCGAGCCCACGTTGAAGATCTCTCCCGATGCCTTCTCGCTCAGGGCACACTCCCTGAGCGCCCTCACGAGGTCCTCGACATAGAGGAAGTCCCGGAGGATCTTCCCGTCCCCGAAGAGGGGGATCGTCTCGTCGTCCATCGCGAGACGCACGAACCAATTGAGGACGCCATACCGGTTGTGCTTCATCTGGTGCCGCGGACCGTACGTATTGGTAATCCGCAGGCAAACGCTCCGGATCCCATGCACCTCATGGTACATCAGGACCATCTTCTCGGCGGCGAGATTGGTGATCGCGTACATGCCCATGGGGTTCGTTGGGGCCGACTCGTCGACGGGGAGCTTCGCGCTCGGCCCGTACTCGCCGCGGGTGCCCGTGAAGATGATCCGCGCATCGCGATTGAACTTCCGGCACGCCTCGAGCACGCTGAGCGTGCCCTTCACGTTGATGTCGACGTCGGTAACCGGGTCCGTGATGCTGTCGACGTGGCTCACCTGCCCCGCGAGGTGGAAGATGTAGTCTTGGTCCCGCACGACGTAGTCCATCGAGCTCTGGTCGCGGATGTCGGTGAACGTGACCTGGACCTTCTCGCGCACCGGCTCGATGTTGAAGAGATTGCCCCCGTACAGCGGAAGCATCGAGTCGAGGAGCGTCACGCGCGCCCCTTCCTCGACGAGCTTCAGCGCGAGATTGCTCCCCACGAAACCGAGCCCCCCGGTGATGAGAACCTTTTTCTGCTCGAAATTCATCCTTGCACCTCGTGTCGGTCTTTCGACGCGCCCCCGTGCGGGTTCGTCACTTATCCGAACCCGCGCCGTCTTCACACAGGCGATTGTAGAGCGCGACGAGTTTCCGCGATTCCTCTTCCCAGTTGCACCACGCGAGGACGGCCTCGCGCCCTTTTCGGCCCATCGCCTCGGCCTCTCCGGGGTTCCCGACCACGAACTCGATTGCCCGTGCGATCTCGTCCGGACGCCGGGGATCGACGACGAGGCCCGCACCCGTCGAGTCGACCAGGTCTCTCCAGAGCGGAAAGTTGGAGGCGATCAGCGGCAGCCCCGCCGACATGTACTCGAACAGCTTGTTCGGCTGGGCGTTCACGTGGTTCGGCTCCGGGTGAAAGAGCACGAGGCCCGCCTTCGCCCTCCCGAACGACGCCGCGACTTCGGAGCGGCCGAGCTGTCCCCGCTCACGAACGCGCTTCCAACCTTCCAACGCCATCGCCTTCGTCCGGGCCTCGGGCCTGGCGAACCTTCCGAGGAGCTCGAGGGTCACTCTGGGAGGCGAGGCCACCCGGCCGATCGCCTCGACCATCTCGTAGAGCCCACGGTGCTCGGCAATGATGCCCGCGTAGACGACCATGTCGTCCCGGTCGCCCCACGCGAGTCCGTCGCGCGGAGCGAACTGGTTTCGAAGGGGGTAGTTGTTCACGACGACGGTCTCCGGGTGAATTCGGGCGAACCTCTCGCCGATGAATGGCGTTGCCGTCACCACGGCCGAGAGCCGACGGCTCACCGCGTCCTCGATCGCCTCCACGGGCCCGCGCAGCAGCCCCCGAAACCAACCCAGGTACCGTTTCGAGTAAAGGTCCCGCGGCAGATCCTCGTGCGCGTCGTAAATGACGCGCTTCCCTTTCGATCTCAGCCAGAGGCCCACCGGCAGCAGCTCCGGGTCGTGGAAGTGATAGATGCTCGCGTCGATCGACCGGAGCGCTCGCGCCATCTTCCACGGCCCCTTTGCCATGCGCCCGGCGCGGGAACTCCAGTTCTTCGGCACTCCGTGGATGCGAACCCCTTCGACCTCCCCGTCGGGCGCTCCGGCGGCGACGAGGTGTACCTCGAAGCCGGAAGCCGCGAGCGTCCGGCACTCTTTCTGGAAGATCCGGACGTCGTCGTGCGGGTGAACGGACGTGAAGTGACAGACTTTCGCCCCCTTCACCTGCCGCCCGCAGATCTCCGACACGTCACTTCTTCTCCGCAAGCAAGCGGGAGAGCCTCTTTTGGCAGGCGCTGAGAAACCTCCAGACGCGACCGTTCTCGAAATGTGGATAGTCGAGGATCGTCTTCCCGGGAAGAGCCATGATGGCCTCGAACTCCTCCTCGGAGAGGCCGAACTTCTTCTTGACGTACTCCCGGTCTTCCTGGATCAGCTCCGGCGGGCAGATGGGCGCCTCCAGCGCTTCCAGCGCCTGCTCGCGGGAGAGCTCGCCGGCGTTGATTAGCGAAGACAGATGGGCTCTGCGCTTGTCAATATTGAACTTGACCGGGAGGATGTAGGACTGAAAGAAGCGCGTGTAGACCGACTCGTGATGCTTGCCGCCGTAGTATTCCCATCCCAGCTCGCCCGTCAGCCGGCCCATCGCTCGCGTCTTGTTGTACTGGATGTAGTCGAGCCACCTCAGCCAACTGGGCCCGAGCACGCCCGTCTGCAGGAGGATGCTTTCCGGAACGCTCAGGTGGGGGAACGATCGAAGAGGTCTCGTCCCGAAGCGCGCGTGGACGCCGCGGATGTACGTCCAGTCCCTTCCCCCCTGCGACCACGATTTCGGCAGGATGCCCTCACTCGCGAAGTTCCCTCCGAAGAAGATGTACTTGATTCCACGCTGCCGCGCCTGGTGAAGGAGGACGGCGAGGATCGCATGATCCGTTGGGACCTCCGAGTCGGGAGTCGAGGCCCGGAGGAAGGCAAGCTGGAGATCCCGGAACTCGTCCCAGTCGAGGACCTCCGTGAAGAGGTCGAAGCCGAGGCGGTCCATTGTTCTCTCAATGTTGCTGACGGCCAGCGCGGAGTCCCAGCCGTTGTCGAGGTGAACGGGCAAGGCTCGGAGCTTGAGCTCCGCCGCCGCGTAGGCCACGAAGGTGCTGTCGACGCCCCCGCTCACGCCGATGACGCAGTCGTACTCCCGCCTTCGGCCGTCCGCCCTGATTCGCTCGACCAGGAGGGGGAGTTCCCGTCGCGATCGCTCCTCCGACCACAGGAATCGCGGAGCCATCTGCGCATACGCGTGACAGTGATTACAGATCCCGTCGCCATCGAACTGGATCTCGACATCCGTCGTGTCCATGACGCAGCGCGCGCAGATCGTGTACGGTCGGTCGATCGTCGTCACCGCGAGGCATCTCCCTGACGCCAGACTCCAGGATCTGCGAACCCGGCGTCGAGCTGTGCGCCCGGAGGATAGCTGATCAGCACCGCGCGGTGGCGGCCCTGGAACACGAAGAGACTTCCGGCCGCCGCCGCGGAGGCTCCCGCCGTCCGAACAACCCCAAAGAGGTCGGCGATGGAGGCGGCGCCGCCGCATGCGATGACCGGGATCTTCACGGCGTCGACGATCGAGCGGACAAGTTCGAGGTCGTAGCCCTCCATCGTCCCGTCGCGATCGATCGAGTTCACCAGGATCTCGCCGGCGCCGCTGCTCTCCACGCGACGGGCCAAATCCGCCGGGCGCAGTCCCGTCCGGCGCGTCCCGCTGTGGGTGTAGACCTCGTATCCCCGCGTCGGCCACGAGCCTCGCCGCGCGTCGATGGAGACGACCACCGAGGAGCTCCCTGCCGTTCGCGCCGCCTCCTCGACGAGCTTCGGGGTCGCGACGGCCGCGCTGTTGAGGACCACCTTCTCCACGCCGACCCCGATGACGGCCTTGACCTGCTCCAGCGACGTGATCCCCCCACCGTACCCGAGGGGCATGAAGCATTCGGAGGAGATTTCCCGGAGCAGGTCGAGCCGCGGCCCTCTCCCCTCGAGGGTCGCCGTGATGTCGAGGAGGCAGAGCTCGTCCGCTTCCTTCTCGTTGAAGATCTTCACCACGTTTCGCGGATCGCCGAGGTACTTCGCGTCCTGGAACTTCGTGGTTTTCACCAGGCCCGTGTTCCTGAGGAGGAGACACGGAATGACGCGGGGCCGGAAGGAGCTAGGCACCGGACACGAACCTCCGGAAGAGACCGATCCCCCATCGCAGGCTCTTCTCGGGGTGGAACTGGACTCCGACGATCCTGTCGCGAGAGAGAGCCGAGACGAACTCGACGCCATACGACGTCGTTGCGAGGACGTCGTCGTCGTCCCGGCAGCGCAGATGGTACGAATGCACGAAGTAGAACCGAGCGTCGTCCTCCAGGTCTCGGAAGACTGCGCTGCTCTTGCGCAGACGGAGTCGGTTCCATCCCATGTGCGGAACCCGGAGGCCCCTGTCGCTCGGATCGGTCGAGAAGCGCTCGCAAGTGCCATCGATCCAGCTCAGACCCTTTCGTGAGCCCTCTTCGCTGCCGCCCGCGAACAGCTGCATGCCGAGACAGATTCCGAGGATCGGAGTCCCGTCCCGGAGGACCCGATCGGTCAGGACCGGGACGAGACCGAGGGACTCGAGCTTGTCCATCCCCTCGTCGAACGCACCAATGCCCGGGAGGATGAGCTTCTCAGCGCTTCGAATCTGTCTTGGATCCCGCGTCAGGACCGCCGGCGCTCCGATCTTCGCGAGCATGTTCAGGATCGAGCCCGCGTTTCCCATCTCGTAGTCGACGACCACTATCATCGTGACGGTTTCTCCTCCCCGGGTGCTCGCCCTCCGGACCCCGCGGCCTTCACGCTTCGCGCGGGCCCTCGGGGCTGGCCGAACCCTTCGGACCCCGATCCCGCTCGACGACTTTCGCGTAGAGCTCGGTCGCTCGATGGTAGAAGGCATCCGCCCCCCAAGATTCCAGGCAGCGCTCGCGGATCGCTTCCGGGTCGAAGGCCGCCGTCCGCATCTGCGTCAACCCCTCGGCCAAGGCGTCTCGTTCGTGCGAGACAAGGAGGCCGCTCCGCTCATCCACGATCTCCTCGGGACCCCCGCTTCGAGTGGAGATAACCGGCTTACCGAACGCCATCGCCTCGATCAGCACAACGCCGAACGTCTCGCTCGCGCTGCTCAGCGCGAAGACGTCGCAGTGTTTGAGTTCCCTCACAACCTGGTCGGTGCCGAGAGCTCCGAGAAACTTGACCTGCCGCGAAAGCCCCAGCCCGAGCGCCTCCCTCTCGAGAGCCCGCCGCAGGGGGCCGTTGCCACCGATCCGGAGCTTCACGGCCGGGTCTTTCCCAAAGGCTCTCGAAAAGGCACGAAGAAGCAGGCTGTGATCCTTCACCGGTACGAGGCCACCGATCGTGAGAAACGTGAGCGAACCACCGTTTTGGCCGCTCCCGGGGGCCGTTCGTCTCGCTTCATCCTCGATCGCCGGGTCAAGGACGTTCCGAAACGGGACACACTCGGTTCCGGTCGGCGCCCTCGCCTCGACCTTCCTCCCGATTGACGCCCCGACGGCCGACACGACCGAAGCTGTTCCGAGGCAGTCGCGCACCTGCGCCGTGTTCCACCTGGCGGCGCTCTCCGCCTCAAAGGCGCTACTATGCTCCGTTACCAGGAAGGGGATCCCCCATTTCCTTCGGATTCGCGCGGCCACCAAGCCGGCGCAGAGCGTGTTGTGCGCATGGACGACGTCGGGCCTCCCAAACCGCTCCATGTAATTCTCCACGAGCTTCAGGAAGCGGGAGAGGAACCGTTCCCGGAGGGCCGCGTAGGCGGCGCGCGCCGGTATCGCTGGCCGCGCGAAGCGCCGGAGAGCGGTGACGCCGTTCGCTGTTTCGCACTCCGAATACGGAAAGTCGGAAAGGAGAAACCGCCACGGGATGTACCCGAATGACGCAACGCCTGTCCGGATCCTCCGCGAGGCGAGGATCTCCGCCTGGTGTCTCTGGAAAATGCCGTGGAGCGGGAGGCGAGGGGGGCAGTACAACTCGCTGGGCAGAATGAGCACATGAAACGGAGCACGCCCAGCGCCCGTTGTGTCGGAGGTGGCGGCCGGAACTGCTCCGCTGTTCATCCGGCATCTGCCAAGAGAACAGCAATCGCCTCTGCCGCAGTTCCGTCCCCGTATAGCGGAGGACGCCCCGCCGGCGGCATCACCTCGAACGACCTGATGATTTCCAGTAGAGTCGTCGCGTCTGCGGTCGGGGGCCACAGCACGTTCCATCCCGACGCGAGAAGTTCGACCCATTCGGTCTCCGTCCGCAAGGTGACGCAGGGCACACCGAAGAAATACGCCTCCTTTTGGACTCCTCCCGAGTCCGTCAAGATCACCCGGGCATTCCTTTCGAGCTGGATCATGTCAAGGTATCCGACCGGATCGATCACGGTTACCCGTGAACCCCCCACCAGCCGTTCCACCTCTCCTCCCAGCCGGTCGCGAGTCCTCGGGTGAAGCGGCAGGACCACCTGCAGCTCCCGTCCAACTGCGCCAAGTGCGCTCAGGATGTCGCGGAGGCGCCTCGGGTTATCCGTGTTCTCCGCGCGGTGGATCGTCGCGAGCGCAAACCGGCCCACGAGGAGGTCGAGCCTCGAGACAATCTCCGACCTTCGCTGGGCAATCTCCCCGAACGCGATCGAGACGTCGTACATGACATCCCCCACGAGGTGGATGCTCCCCTCCCGGATGCCCTCTCTCTTGAGATTGGCTGCCGCAGTTTCCGTGGGAGCGAACAGCTGGTCAGCAAGATGATCCGTGAGAACCCGATTGATCTCCTCAGGCATCGCGCGGTTGTACGACCTCAGCCCCGCCTCCACGTGCGACACAGGTATTCCCATCTTCGCGGCAGCCAGCGCACCCGCCAGTGTCGAGTTCGTGTCCCCGTACACAAGGACGCGATCAGGTCTCTCGCCCGTCAGGACCGACTCGACGCTCCCCAGCATCCTCCCGGTCTGTTCACCGTGGCGCCCAGATCCGATGCCCAAGCAGTGAGACGGCGCGGGAAGGCCCAACTCCTCGAAGAACACGTCAGACATGTTCCCGTCGTAGTGCTGCCCCGTATGGATCATCACCTCATGCAGGGCCGGGTGCTTACTCAGCGCACGCGACACGACCGACGCCTTCACGAACTGCGGTCGGGCCCCTACAATCGATATAATCTTCACTTCTCACCTCTCCGCGAGCAACTTCCATGATCCATCCTCCGCGATGGATCGCTCCTCGACACCGACGATCGTGATCATGACTGGCAAACAGAATCCGGGATACTGAGGTGCCGGACGCGGTAGTTGTTCAACACGGCGAGGCAGTAACCCAGAAAGAACCAGTGAAACACGAAGCCTGCGAGCGAGCTCGGGCCGAAGCTCACGACAGGGAACACGATGAGGCCTATCAACGCGCCTTCAAGAAGCGTTCGGTCGGTGCCTCGCCTGGTCTGACGCCGGTAAGCCCGCCAGAGTCCGCGCACGAGGAACGCGTAGAACACTGTGTAGCCCACGAAAGTGAGAACGCCGTAGTTTCCCGCGATCTCGACCCACCAACCGTGAGGATCCGTAATGCCGGACTCCTGGCTGTATGGATACCCCGCCAGGTATGTCCCGATATTTCCCGCCCCGACTCCCAGTCCCTTCGTCCTGCGGAGCACATCGATCACTTCCAACTGCAATTGGAGTCTCGGGTCGTCCGTACGCTCCCTAGTCAGGCTCGTCCGAAGGCTTACCATTCGATCCCACGCTTTTGCGGCGATGTCGGTGAAGAAGAACGGGATCGCGACGGCGGACAAGAGGAGCAGCATCTTCCAACGCCGCTTCCGCAACTGTATTGCCCCCGTGAGTCGCGGCAGCAAGAGCCAGCCGGCGACACCGGCCATGCCCGCTACGATGCCGAGCCTTCCCCGCGTGGCGACCATGACAAATAGCGAGACACCGACCACCGTGCCCAGTGCGGCAGCCCGCCACCCGTCTACTCGGTAACGCCACCAGGCAAGAGCCATGGGAATGGTGAGCGCCAGATAGAACGCGAAGTTGTTCGGGTTACCGAAAGTCGCTGACGGCGTCCGCCCTATCAGGTCCGCGTATACCTCATCCATGCCCAGCATGCCTGAGCCAGGCAGGTGATTCCCGGTAGACGCCTCCCACATGGCGACGACGAGGTTGCCCACGAACGCCAGCAGCCAGACAAGAGAGATTCGCTCCAGCCAGCGGTCCGAACCCAGCCAAACGACGAGAAGCACAATGAAGGCAAGACCCTCCGCCATGAAATAGATCTGGCGCAAGGCACTGTCCGTGTCGGCCGCCCAGCCCAGCGATAACACCGCCAGGCCGATCCAGGCGGCGAGGAACGCCAGAAACCCGCCCACGCGGAGATCCCTGCGTCTGAGGCAACCCATCGCGGCCTCGATAGCAAGGATCAGCGCACAGGCGAGCAAGAGCAGCCGATAGCCCATCACGTGGGCGCCGGCCAAAGGAACCTGAACCACGCCACCCGTCAACATCGCGTCGAAGACCGCTCCCGTAAGACACATTCGTCCCCACGGAACCCCCGGCCTGCGTGCAACGCCACGGCCGGCGAGATCTGCATCCGCCGTGTGACCGGAACCGGCCATCACCGATCGAGGTCGTTCTCGAGCATCTTGACCACCCGGCACGGGTTTCCAGCCGCGACGGCGAAGGGAGGCACGTCCTTCGTCACGACAGCACCGGCACCGATCACTGCTCCCCTTCCAATCGTGACGCCCTTCAGGATGATGACGTTGAATCCAATCCAAACATCGTCTCCGATGACTATCGGGGCCATGGCCGAGTTCCTCCAGGAGTTGAGGTCGACCCTGAACCGCGAGCGCAGGAGCTCGTGTCGGGCGCGAGGGTTCAGAGGGTGATTATTGTTGTCATAGATGAACACATCATGCGAGATCATCACGCACTCGCCGATCGTGATCGAAAGCGCCGCTCCAAGGGAACTGCCGAAGCGGACCGTGGAATAGCGACCGATCTTGATTCGCCCCCCCGCCTCGACCTCAAGGAGCCCATGAATAGACGCGAAGTCGTGAATCTCGACGGCTTCCTTCGAGCCGGCCCGGTTAGCGATCGACGCCGTCGCTCCAATCTCGACGTCTTCCCCGAGCACCGCATTCGCGGCGAACGCACCGGCCTTCAGCCGCGCCTTCTGCCGAATGGCAAGCGACATCGCGCTGCGAACAACCTCGCTAATCACGTTTTCCCCCTTTCGGAACGAGGAACGTCCCGGGCCACCTTTTCCACGCAGTCCGTGACGGCTTCCCAATCGAATTCTCGAACGCGTTCGTAAGCTCGCATCCCGAGCGCCGCACGATTTCCGTCGTCCGCAGCAAGGCCCAAAATTGTCTTGGCAAGGGCCTCCGGATTGCTCTCCGCCACGACCCGTCCCTCCCGCCCGTCCGTCACCAACTGCCGGTAGGTTTCGTTGTCCGAGACAACCACGGCTTTCGCTGCCGCCATCGCCTCGAGCAGCGACATCGAAAGCCCGCCGGCGTGAGCACCGTCACAGAGCGCCAACGCCACGTCCGAGTGCGCGAGAATTCTCGCGATGTCCCGCCGCTCTCCCAGAAACGTCACCCACTCCGTCACGCCGAGCCGCTCGGCCAGGGTCCGCCAGGGAGTCTGGTCTCCCTTCCCCACGAACACCATTCGAACGGCCGGTGCGTCCTCCGTCTGCCGGCATATCGCGAGTGCCTCCAGAGAAGTGTCGATCTGCCGGTAGACCATCAACGAAGCGGTCATCACCACGATCTTCGCGTCGTGGGCCGGGAAGCCAGCCGGCAGAGGTTCCAACGTGGGATCCAGTCGATAATTCTTCAGGTCGACGCCATTCGGAACCACGATGGACTCGACGCCGTGCACCGAGAGCCTGCGCTGCGTGTCTACCCCATTGGCGACCACGAGGTCCGCGCGTTCCGTCGACATCCTCTCCATGAAGAAGAAGAATCGCTTCATCAAGGGGAGCGGGATGGATTCGTTCGCCGCGTGCGGACCACGGACCGCACAGATGAAGAACGCCCGTGGGAGGAGAGCCCTCGCGAGGAGGAGTGGCGCCGAATCCGCGACGGTCCCCAGCGCGATGAAGACCTCGTCTCGCGAACGTTTCCGAACCGCGATCAGCAGGAACACGGCAACGGTCCACATCGCCATGTTGACGACGTGGAGGTAGCTGCGCACGATCTTCGGACCGAGCGTCGGGATCGAGAGCGGCACCGGGACTTCCGTCACGCGTAGACCGTCGCTCCTCCCCAGATCGTGGAACAGCGGTGCACTGTGGTTACGGTAGGAATAGATCCGAACCGTGTGGCCGCGCGCCCGCAGTCGCACGGCCACATGGCTGAGCCATGTCTCCCTCCCGCCCGAATAGTGGGGAAACGCCGAGTAGATCAGGAAGTGGAACTTCATTCCGCGTTCACTGGTGCGACGGTCGGAATATCAAGACGGCGGCCCTGCGAACGCCCCGGGCGGTCTCCAGCACGACGGTTGGCGAGACAATCCTGAAGACAAACACTCCGAGCAGCGGAACCATCACCAGCCCCGCCTTGACGCACAACACCGCGGCGTTCCACGGCAACACCACTTGATCCGCGACAACGGCTGGGACGATCGCCACTGCGGCCAGGCTGAACAGCACAACCACGCTGCGAGCGTCGTACGGCACTCGGAAGTAGTGCTGACCAATGAAGTACATATAGACGAGCGCGACGAGGTTGGCGGCGACCGTCGCCACTGCGGCGCCAACGATACCGTGCGACGGAATCAGGGCAAAGTTCAGTGCCATGTTCACGCATGCGGCCGTCACGATCGCGATGGAGCTGTGGTATGTCTTCTTGGCAATGCTCGCACCCATGCCCACGATGAACAGTAACACCCAAAATATCGAGCTAAAGCAGTAGAGGGGCACAAGGGCTGCGCCCGATGCATACGCCGGGCCGGCCAGCACGCTCGTGATCTCCCGAGCAAAGATGGACAACGCCGCTGTCCCGGGTATGACGACGGCCAGGAAATATGTCAGCACCTTCCCGTATATCTTTCTCGCCGACTCTCGGTCCTTCGCCATGGAGAAGGCCGCCGGGCCCCACGCGGTTTCGAACGAGGAGATGGCAAACAGCAGGATGCTGCTGATCCGTAGTGCTACGCTAAGCACGCCTATGTCCGCGAGTGTCGCGTAGCGCACGAGTACATATCGGTTCGCGTAATTCATCACCCAAAGGGACAGCGCCGCCGGCACCAGTGGAATTCCAAGCTTGAGCATCGCCATGAACCACGAGGCCGAAACACCTGGGCGGAGCACACCCCGGACCAAGACGAACGCCAGACACATCTGAAGGACAGCGGCGATCAGGATAGCCAGGAACACACCTGAGATGCCCTTCCGGAGCACCACGACCAGCACGATGGCGGCCGCCACCTGTAGGACCACTCCCGCGGTCGTGAGAAACACGAACGCGCGGGTGCGGAACGTCAGGCGGAGGACCAATGAGATGGCTCGGACCATCTGGCTGAACGGAATTGCTGCGACGCCTAGGCGTAAGTACGGCGCCAGTTCCGTCCGCCGGAACACGAGCCCACAGATAGCCGGTGCTAGCAGCAGGAGTAACCCGCAAACGGGCACAGATAACAAAACCTGCGACCACAACCACGTGGACCGTATCTTCTCCTGCTCGATCGCCGGGACCTCGTAATAGTGAATAACCGCCCCCGAGTCCATCCCCATGACGAGAAACAGGGAGGTGACCATCACGAAAGTCGCCACGAGATCCTGCGCCCCGAAGTCGGCCTGTGTGAGCAGGCGCGTGTAGATCGGAAACAGCAGGAAGACTATGAACTTCTGAACGGCCGCAGCGCCACCGTACCAGAGGGTGTCCTTGCTGAGACGCTTCAGTTCGTGACGCGAGTCCACAGGTGCCGTTCCATCCGGTCCGTCCGTTGCGCCTCCCGCCGTTCGGGCGTCCTCGCGATCCGCGGAGGGCGCGCTCCCTCCTCGGGCAGATACCATCAACGCGCGCCCGAGTCGGCCGGAGCGTGCGCGAGAAACCGGCGAATTTCGTGGAGGAGAAGAGGTTTGTCATCGAGGAGAAGAGCGGATTCTCCAAACGTTGCCACATACGTCTTCAGGACATCCAGAAGCCGGTCCTCCGTCATACCAAACCCGTGAAAGTAGCGGATCTCCGATGGGTCAAAAGACGGATAGTCGGCTTTAGCGCCGTCGACGAGATTCAGAATACGCGCCGCGACCAGGTCGGCCCGCCAGTGTTCCTCGACGAACCTTCGCGCTCCCTGCCCGAGCTTCTGCCGCGCGTCGGCGTCGTTGATCAGCGTCTCAATTGCGCGTTCGACTTCCTCGGGGCGACAGTAGAGAACGGGCGGGAAGTCGGACACTTCGTAACGTCCGGGGATTCGCATCATGTCGTCCGACGCGTACCCGGCAACGACAACGGGCTTTGCGAACATCGCAGCCTCAGATGCCAGCGCGGCCATCCGGGCGTCCGAGTACAGTTCGTCGACCACGAGATCGCACCGTCGTAACTCGTCGAGCACCTCCGAGTTCGGCCGGCCAGAGATTTCGACGAACTCGATGGGATAGCCGCGCCTGGTCAAGTTGGCGACGGCGATCCTGATCCGATCGGTACCCTTGACCCAGGGCATTGAGGGGGCGTGGAGGATGCGGATGGGCTGAGATGGGTCGCGCGGCCTTGGGGTTTCACATTCGGGCACATTACAGGGCACGCCGACATGCATGAACGGCACGAACGGTACCTCGTGGAACTGGGCGGACAGGTGATGGGCCACGACCACGTCGGCGTTGCGCTCCAGCATCGTGACAAGACTCTTCATACGGCGCGCCTCGTCGGCGACCTTCCTCAGGGATGCGGACGCGTCGTCTCCCCACGCCAGACCGTTCAAGTACGGGGGCCGGTGGTCCGAGCCGTTGAATGCGATCACTACCTTCTTTCCGAGGACTCGCAGCACCCGAAGGTCGAGGCCACGGAAGAATGTGGTGCCGAATCCAAACACGAAGACGTCGTGGGTTGTCGCCATTTCGAGGAACAGTGCGAGCCGCGCCAGAAAGCAGATCAACCGACGAACAGCAAGCTTCAGAACGCTCCCTGTCTGTCTCGCGCGCTCGACCTCTGCCCAGGCCCTACGGGTCCAACGTGTTAGCCGTGTTTCGAGGCAATCCTCAGCGTAACCGAAGGGATGATCTGTGATGAAGCAGACCGTGCACTTCACTCCCAACTGGCGAAATCCACTTGCCAGACGCGAGTAGTACCCCGCTTTCTCCACAAGGCCTACGAAAACACGCGGGGAACGGCGGGACATCGTTCAGTCGGCCCGGTCATTGACTCGCCCGGCGGTCGCAATAGACACTTTTCTTTTCCTTCTTTCCTTTTTCCTGTAACGATCCTGGCTGCCCGCCGAGCGACCTGGTCAGTCGACGGCCGGCGCGTCATGCAGCCGTTTGGGTCGAGCTGCTGAGATATTCAGCCTATCTGTGCAGCCAGTTCGTTCCTGTCGGGAAAGCTGACCAGGACCCCCATGCCTTTCGATTGATAGACCACCATGCTGCCAAGAGCGACGGCCGACGCGCCACCCTCCTTGACGGCGGCGCCAATGTCCGCCACAGCTCCCGCACCGCCATTTGCGATCACTGGCACCGAAACGGCGTCCGACACCCGCCGCGTGACCTCGAGATCGAACCCGGACCACGTGCCGTCTCTATCCATCGACGTCAACAGAAGCTCGCCGGCCCCGAGATTCTGCAGGCGCAGCGCCCACTCCACAGGGTCCACCCCAGTCTTTCGCGTCCCATCGTGTGAGTAGGCCTGGTACCGACCCAGAAGCCCTCGCTTCACGTCGACGGAACCGATGACAGCTTGGCTCCCGGCGTGATCTGCAAGGCGGGAGATGAAGGAGACGTCTTCATACGCGAACGAGTTGACGACAATCTTTTCAAAGCCGATGCCCAGAATCTCCTTCGCCAGCCCAAGGTCCCGGACGCCACCGCCGTAAGAGAGCGGCATGAAGCACTGTTCTGCGATTTCCCGAAGGGTCTTTAGATTCGGGCTTCGACGCTCCACAGTGGCGCGGATATCGAGAAAGCATAGCTCGTCCACCTCGAGTTCGTTGAAAATCCTCACTGTGTTGACAGGGTCGCCGATGTAGCCGTACGCCCCAAACTTAACGGTCTTGACCAGACTTGGTCCGACCAGCTGCAGACATGGGATCACTCTCGTTCGGAGCATACCTACAGCCTGGCGAAGTTTTCGAGAATCTTCATCCCGAACTTGTGGCTCTTCTCCGGGTGGAACTGCACGCCATAGATGTTCTCATGCCGAATTCCAGAGTCGAACTCGATTCCGTAGGTCGTCTTCAGGATCGCGTCCCTTTCGTCCTCTACCCGGATGTAAAACGAATGGACGAAGTAGTAGCGCGACTCAGCTGGCAAGCTCTCTGTCAGAGGACTCTCCTGCTGCACTACCACCCCGTTCCAGCCCATGTGCGGCACCTTGAGCCCCAGCGGGTTGGGGGACTCGAAGCGCTTCGTCTTCGCGGCCACCCATCCCAGGCCCGGTAACCGGCCCTCCTCGCTGGTCGATGTCATAAGCTGTGCGCCAAGACAAATGCCGAGGACCGGGACCTTCTGGGCCAGCACCCTCTCGTCCAACACTTCGCGTAGGCCCCGCTCTTCGATGCTCCGCATGCCGGCATCGAAGGCACCCACGCCCGGAAGGATTAACTTCTCCGCCGCCGCGATCTCATCCGGGGAGCCAGAGACGCGCGACGCAACCCCGAGTCGCCTGAGCATATTCCAGATTGAGCCGACGTTCCCCATCCCATAGTCGGCAATCACAATCATGGGTCGGCCTCAGATCTCCTTGCGCGAGCAGTACTTGATATAAAAACTCATCGGAACAAGGTTTGACTTCGCCAGAAGGTAAAAGAGCGGACGCATCCGCTCGAATGTCCGTTTGTAGGTCGGGTAGTCGCGGTACGACTTCGGCGGCAGATCCATGAGCCGCCCGAATTGCTCATCTGTCAGCCCGAGACGCCTCCTAAAGTACTCCAGCAGTTCCGTTTCGAGATACGGTGGCTCCGAGTACTCCTGAAGCGCTTCCCGCCGGGTCAATTTCCCGGCGCGTACGGAGGCGGAGAGGCTGTTGTTCCTTTGGTCGTTGTTGAACTTCCGTGGCAAGTAGTGACTGTGCATGAAGGCTGTCATCCGGTTCTCCAGATGATGCCCCCCGTAGTAGACCCAGCCGAATTCCTTCTCGAGGGTCGCGCGCGCCTCCTCCTTGGAGTACGCTAGATACCAATAGGGACGAATTTTCCTGACTCGTTTCGCAAGGATCCAATAGAGGAATCGTCCCAGCGTCATATTCGGGAATGTCTTCATCGGCAGACTGCCGTAGCGCCGGTGGATGGTCTCGATGTACTTTCCATCTACGTAGAAGGTCCCCAGCGGAGAGACGCCCTCGGCGAGGAAAGAATGGCCTTCTAGAATGTACCGCACCCCGAACTTACTGGCTGCCCGGTATAGGGTTTCTGCCAAGGCGATGTCGGTCGGGCCGTCCAGCTCCGGGACGCTCGCCCTGAGAAACGCCAAGAAGATGTCATCCATCTCCTTGTTGTCGACCACGAGGGTATGCAGGTCCACACCCAACTTCTTGGTGACCTTCCGGATATTCTCGGTCGCGATCGCCGAGTTCCACGTATTGTCGTAGTGCACCGCGAGCGGCCTAAGCCCACGCTTGACCGCCAGCCGCAGCATGTAGGAGGAGTCGGTGCCGCCGCTCACGCCGACCACGCAGTCGTACTTTCTGTCCCGACCGGTGCGCTTGATGCTCTCAACGATATCGGCGAACCTCTTTTCCCCTTCGGCGGTTCCTGTGCCGTACTCGGCGATGAGCCTCTCGACGAGACGACAGTAGTTGCAGATGCCCTCCTCGTCGAAGAGGATCGCGGGGACCCGCTCGTCGTAAATACAGCGGTTACATCTCCTCGGTGTTTCCATCACGTCCCGGAATCTCATCCATGGCCTCTTCGACATCCGCATCCCACAAGACCACTTTGTTGCCATTGATCACCGTGAAGGCACCGGGGTACGGTCGGGTCTGGGCTCGGATGAACCGCCCGATCCGCGCCGCGTCCCAGCTCCAGTCGATCAGCCCGTCCGCGGGTTTCCGCTGGGGGTACACCTCGATTTTGCTCTTGTCCTGCGGCGTGAAGGTCACCTGATCGATCTGCTCGAGGCTCTTGGTCAGAACGCTCTTGGATGCAATCGTCGCTTTTTCGTAAACTTCGCGAATCGTCTCACGGGCGTCGATCGAAAAAGCGCGCTGGGCGATGATATCCCCATCGTCGACGCCATCCCCAAGCCTGAAGAGCGTCACCCCGACCTCGGGCTCCCCGTTGATCATCGCCCATACGAGCGGCGCGCCGCCGGCATATTTGGGGAGCAGGGAGGCGTGGATGCCCCACGCGCCGTAGCGCGCCAACTCGCGGATGCGCTGGGGCACCATATAGTACCAACCGACGACCAGAATGACATCGGGGGCTGCGGCCTGGATCGTATCCCGGTAATCGCTCAGCCGTGAGCCGGTCGTTTCTACCTCAAGAACAGGGATCTTGTTGGCCTTAGCGACTGTTCGCAGCTCTGGGTCGAAGTTGTAGTTTCTGACCTTCTTGTCACTGTAGGAGATCGAGAACTCTTCCGGGATGGTGAAGAGGAGCTCGACGGTGAATCCGTGAGCGTAGAGGTTCTCGAGGATCTCCCGGCTAAACCGCGTGGCTCCGAGGAGGATCAGCCTCATGACGTCTCCACCTTCTCCCCGTTGAGAAACGTTCTGCACCACCACTCGAAGCACATGAACGACCACAGCAGCAGGCGGTGGTTGATCCGCTTCTCAATATGTTCCTCGATGATCCCCCTGACGTATTCCGGGCGGACGAACTCAGAGGAGACGGTCTTCTTGCCCAGCAGCAGACCGGTCATGTAGGCGGCGTTCTCTCCGCGGTACCAGGACTCGTCGGGGGCTGAGAAGCCCTGCTTGCTCCTCTTGCGGATCCGCTCGGGGATATACGAGGCCATCGCTTGCCGGAGCACGGTTTTCCCTTCGCTGGACTCGAGGTAGACCCGTCCCTTGTTACCGACTTCGTTCTCGTCAATCCGTTTCATCAGATCCAGGCTTGCCAGCTTGTGCCGGACGGGGATGCGCTGGGCGAACTCCACGAGGTCGTTGTCGAGGAACGGGAACCGTTCCTCCAGGCCGTTGGCCATCGAGAGTTTGTCACCCACCAACAGCAGGCCCGCCAGGAAGGTCTTGATCTCGAAGTAGAGGCTGTTCTGGATGTGCTGTTCGGGCGTGTCGTACCGCAGTTTCTTGTTGAAGGTGAACACCCGCTCGAAACTGCCCCGAGGCTCGCCCACATCTACCCGGGTGAACACGTCGGGTTGGAAAAGCTTACCCTTGTCGTCGTCCGGTACGAGCCGCTGCCAGAAGTCATAGTAGTTGTTGAAAAACTCCCGCTGGTCGAGCGACCGGAACACCCGGTAATACCGCCAAGGGTAGCCCCCGAACAGCTCATCGCCGCCCGTCCCCTGCAGGCAGACTTTAACGAACTTCGAGGCGAGGCGGCTGATGTAGTAGTTGGGGTAACTCATGCCGACCCGCAGGTCCTCGAGGTGCCAGACCACGCGCGGCAGGGACCAGCTCAGGTCGCCTGCATTGATGACCTGCTCGTAGTGCTCCGTCTTGAAGCAGTTGGCCATCAGCTCCGCGTCGTGGCGCTCGTCGTAGTTGGCCTCGGCACCGGTCGCCTCGGACATATCGAAGCCACAGGTGAAGGTCGAGAGCCTTGGCACATGCCCCACCGCGATCGCGGTGATCGACCCCGAGTCCATGCCGCCTGAAAGGTAGCTTCCCACGGGCACGTCCGCCACCATCTGGCGCGCGACGGCCTGCTCCAGCAGCCGCCTCGTCTCCGCCGTAGCGTCCTCGAAGCTGATGCCCTCGTCCGGAGCTGTGAAGTCGTAGTCCCACCAAGAGTTGTGAACCACCTCGGTGGAGCGGGCGTCGATCCGGACGGTGTTCGCGGGCGGCAGCATGTACACACCCTTGAAGAGCGTCTGGAAAGTGAACTCGTTCTGGAAGGTGAAGTAGTCGTTGAGCGCGTAGGGATTCAGCTCAACCCGGAAATCCGGGTGCGCCATGATGCCCTTGATTTCGGACGCGAAGACGAACCTCTCACCCTCGAGCCAGTAATAGAGAGGCTTCACTCCAAACCGGTCGCGGCTCAAAAACAGCTCTCGGCTCCGGCGGTTGTATGCCGCGACGGCGAACATACCGTTGAAGCGCCCGAAAACCGCGGGCCCCCAGGCCACGAGGCCCTCCGCGATGACCTCCGTGTCGGCGCCGGACACGAACTCGTGTCCGAGCCCGCGGAGCTCCTGCCTCAATTCCTTGAAGTTGTAGATGCACCCGTTGAAAACAATCACCCACTCCCCGTTTTTCGAGGCCATGGGCTGGGCGCCTTTCGGCGAGGTATCCAGGATCGCGAGCCGCCTGTGGCTGAGCCCGATATCGCCGTGGATCCATGCGCCAGAGCCATCCGGACCGCGGTGCGCGAGGGCCTCGCCCATCGCTTTGACAATGGCCTCCCGGACATGCGTCCCATTAAGGTTGAAGACCCCCGCGATGCCGCACATCAGCGTTTGCTCGCCACCACCGTTATTCCAGCCTCTTCCACTGCCATTCTGTCAATCACGAGGGATGCGCGCTCGCACATCTCTCGGACCTCCTCCGGGGTGTGCGTCTGGTTGTTCAAGGGACGGAACCAATCATAGTTGAGATGATTCATTTCCTCGAAGGAAAACTCGGGGCGATAGAAGGCCTTGCAGATTTTCCAGTAGAATAGGCGCTGGAGATCGTAAGAACCTTTAGTAATCCCCAGGTAGGGAATGTCCTCGGGTACCTCGATTGTTACGGCTGCTTTTCCAAGTTCGATTCCAAGCTTTGTGAGTGGATAAAGCTGGCGCCACGCCTCTTCGTCAGTGTATTTTGCCAACCAACTCCGAATGCGGGCATCAGTGAATTCTCTTATCGGTGCTTTCCGGGCGTAAACATAGAATAGAAACTTGCCTCCGGGCTTAAGAAAGCGGCTCAAGTAAACGAGCGACGCCGCAGTATTGTCCGTGTGATGCAGCACACCCTCGGCGAAAATGATGTCGACCGCCGCCTCTTGTATCGGCAGGTCCGTGAAACTTGCTCGCAGAAAGTCTCCGCGGACATTCTGTTCAGCGAACCGTGACCGTGCCACATCTACGGCACCTGAAATATCGACCCCGAGATAATCGTGCTCATTAAGTAGAGCACCGAAGAGCGCTAGGGCAGAGTAGCCGGCCCCGCAACCGGCATCGATAATGATTTTGCCGCTACCCGATAGCCATTCGCTCAGTACGCTTTCATCGTTGCTACAGTATCTTCGCAGGAGCCACTCCCTCGCGAACCTTTCGACGTTTGCCGACTCGTAGGAATCGCGGCGGCCCCACTGGTAGCCGAAGGCGCTGCCCGTCTGATCTTGCGCTTCCGAAACCGGCGCCGTGGGCTTGTACTTAGAAAGTCCCAGCCTCGTGATTGCTGACATTTTGGACCTCTGATATGAATGCTTAGACGCGAAGGGAATTTCCACTACACGTGGACGCTACAGCTCCTGGGTAAGTTTCGACACGACCACCTGCTGCTCCTCGGCCGTCAACCCATGGAACAAGGGCAGCGCCAGACAATGCTCGAACGCGTAGGCGCTGCCCGTCACCACCCCTGCGGTCTGGACGAGCGGCCCGTTCGAGAAGGCGGGGTGCATGGTCAGCGAGTAGGTGCCGATCTGGACCTCGATGCCCGCCTCGCGCATCGCCCGCATGACCCGGTCCCTGTTATCGACGTAGACGCAGAAAGACTGCCTGGAGTGCAGCCCACCCGGGGTCGTCTCCGGGATCCGCACGGCCGGATGCTCCCGCAGGAGCTCGATGTACCGGTTGGCGCACGCGATTCTCCCTGACAGCAGCTCGCCGATGTGCCGCATCTGAACCAGGCCTATCGCGGCCTGCACGTTGCTGAGCTTCAGGTTCGTGCCGATGCGCTCGAAAACGACGCTCTCCCGACGATCGGTGGTCACGGCCATCCCGAAGTGCTTGTAGGACTCCATCCACTCGGCCCAGGCGGCGTTGTCCGTGGTGACCATCCCCCCCTCGCCCGTGGTGATGAACTTCCTCGGGTGGAGGCTGAACACGGAGATGTCCGCGAACGTCCCGACTTTTCTGCCTCGGAACGTGGCCCCGATCGAACAGGCGGAATCCTCGATGACGAGCAGGCTATGTTTGGCTTTCAGGGCATCGATGACGTCGTAGTTCAGGGGGTTTCCGAAGATGGAAACGGGGATGATCGCCTTGGTCCTCGGCGTGATCGCGGCCTCCAGCGCTCGCGGGTCGATCAGCATTGTGTCCTTGCAGACGTCGACGATGACGGCTTTGGCGCCGACGAGGCAGACGGCCGTCGCCGTGGCGGGGTAGGTGTAGTCCGGGACGACCACTTCGTCGCCGGGACCAATCCCGAGGCATCGCAGAGCCATCTCCAGGCCGGTCGTACACGAGGTGACCGCGATGGTGTGCTTACAGCCGACATACTCCCGGAAAAGGGACTCGAACTCGTGGGTGACCGGCCCCTCGGTCAGGTATCCGCTGTCGAGGACCTCGCAGACCTTGTCCTTGACCTCCTGGGTCATGAATGGCTTGATCAGGGGGATCTTCATGCCCACGCGCAGCTACCCCTTTTTGTCCACGCCCGCCGCGATGCGCCAGTCGATGAGTTTCTGCAGCCCCTCTTCGAGGGAATAGGTGTACTTGAAGCCGATCTCCTCTTCGGCCCTCTTCCGAGACCCGATCCGGTTCTTCACCAATTGCCTGGCATCGTCGGCGCTGTAGGGCTTGAAAATCACCTGCAATTTGGATTTCTTGAGCCGGAGGATGACGTCGCAGAGCTCCCTGATGGTGCACTGGATCTCTGTGCCGACGTTGTAATATCCGAGATTGATGTCGCTCTTGAGCGCGGCCACGTTGCACCGCGCCACATCCTCCACGTAGATGAAGTCGTAGGCCTGGCTGCCATCTCCGTTGATGACCGGGGCCTCGTTCGCCGCGATCTTGTTGAGCATGATCGGAATGACTCCCGTATATGCGGCGTGCTGGTCCTGGCCTGGACCGTAAACATTCATGTACCGGAGCCCAATGACGGGAAGCCCGTACCGATCGTTGAACGCCGTGCACATTGCCTCTCCGGCAATCTTGGTCGCGCCGTAGAAGTTCTTGTTGTTGAACGGGTGGTCCTCGGTCATCGGGACCTGGACCGCGTCGCCGTACACGGAGGCGGAGGAAGAGTAAATCAGCTTCTTGACCCCGTTGTTTGCGCACGCCTCCAGCACGTTGTAGGTGCCTTGGATGTTCACGTGGAAAGCGGTCCGCGGGAAATCTTTGCAGTGGAGAAGCCACATCGCGGCGAGGTGGAATACGTAGTCGACCCCCTTCATGGCCTGGTCGAGCACGTCGGTGTCCCGGATGTCTCCACCCAACGGGAAGACCCGACACCGTCTATCTTCGAGGGACTCGGCGATGTTAGCCATCTTGCCCCGGGCGAAGTTGTCGTAAATTACAACTTCCGCCACAGCTTCCTTCAACAGTTCCTTAACGACGAAGCTGCCGATAAAACCAGCACCGCCGATTACGAGTATTCTCTTCCCGTCTAGGCTCACTCTTCAGACCCCCTTTTCATTCTTGATCGCCTGCCTGCTGATTTGGTGAACGGGTTCCATTCACGGGCGGGCATCCTGCAGCCCGAATCCTCTCACCGACAGGGTCCAGTGATAGATCTCCGTGTGCAGTTCAGCGAAGCCCTCGGAGAACTCGATCTCCACATCGTCGATCGTAATCGAGCGGAACGTCGTCCTACCTCCCTCGCGTGCCTCCGGGAGAAGGTCCTGATGATCGGCGTCTTTGCAACTTCAAGCGCGAAAGGCGTCGTCGTCGCTCATTATTCCAGGCTCCCTGCGAACAGCCAGTCCTTCCTTCCGACCGCGACGATTCGCAGCTGTTTCTCCGCCCCGGCGTTGTCCCACGCGGGCGTGGCGGCCGAACCCAGGGACCCAGCCCCTTCCGGTGCCCGGTCCGAAGGTCCGGCCATTCATCGATCTCATTCAACAGCCTGCGGACTTGTAGCATTAGAGAGAGCCTCGATTACTATTTTCTGCTCCTCGTCCTTCAGTTCTGGAAACATCGGAAGGCTGAGGCATGTCCCCGCACTCCTCTCCGACTCGGGAAACGAACCCCGTTCATATCCCAAACCTGCGAAGACGGTCTGCAGGTGAAGCGGGACCGGGTAGTAGACCATCGTCTGGATCCCAGCAGTTTTCAACAATGTGCTGACGTTATCCCGATTCTTCAGGTGCACGGTGTATTGGTGGAAGACAGATCGCGACTCGGGATCCTCTTCCGGCACGACAATGCCAGGTCGTCCCTCGAAGGCCCGTGAATACCTGTGAGCGACTTCGCGGCGGGCTTCCGTCCAGGTTTCCAAGTGCCGCAGCTTGACTCGCAAGACCGCCGCCTGGAGCTCGTCGAGACGACTGTTGACCCCAAGTTCCTCGTGATGATACTTCGTCTTCCCACCGTGGCGGCGTAGGTACTCTACCCGCTCGGCCAGCACTTCATCGTTTGTGACGACCATTCCCCCGTCACCAAGGCAACCGAGATTCTTGCTCGGGAAGAAGCTCAAGCAACCCACTGCGCCGAAAGAACCGACCTTCTTCCCACGATACGTCGCGCCAATGGCCTGCGCGCAGTCCTCGACCACGGCGAGCCGGCACTCACCCGCGATTTCCATGATCGAGGCCATTTCGCAGGGAAGCCCGTAGAGGTGGACAGGAATTATCGCCTTGGTCCGGGACGTTATTACCGCTTTGATCTTCCGCGGGTCGATGTTGTTGGACGACGGGTCGATGTCGACGAAGACGGGGCGAGCTCCAACGAGGGCGATCGCTTCCGCCGTCGCGATGAAGGAGAAAGGAGAGGTGATGACCTCGTCGCCATTCCCGATTCGGAGTGCCCGAAGTGCCAGATAAAGCGCGTCCGTGCCGCTGGCAACCCCCACTCCGAAACGGCAGTCGCAGTATGCGGAGACTTCCTTCTCGAGCTCCTTCACCTCCGGGCCGAGGATGTAACTTCCACTCTCGGCAACCCTCCTCATTGCGGCTTCGACCTCGTCACGAATCCGGGAGTACTGCTCCGTGAGGTCGAGTATGGGAATACTCGGTATACCTGCAGTACGTGTCGCCGTCATTTTCCGAGGGCTGCGCGCACGTCCCTGTACGGAATTCGTCCGACGGAGAGATGAGCTGGTAGCGGCGCATCCTCGTCCAAGCCGAGACACCGTACCACTCCGATCGGCTCTTCCCTGTAATCGAGGCCGCTTTCCGGGCAGCGCATGACGCCACCGTCGGCAGGTGGAGGAAGCCGGACACCGTGCCGACTCATCCAGCCCACGCGTTTCGCCGGCACACCGACCACCAGGGCATAGTCCGGCACGTCCCTGCTTACGAGCGCCCCAGCTCCTACGAACGCGTACCTTCCAACGGTTACGCCACACACGATCGTCGCGTTCGCCCCGACCGAGCACCCTCTCCTTAGAAGCGTCTTCTCGTAAAGGTTGTGCCGGTTAACCTGCGCCCGTGGGTTCGTCACGTTCGTCAGAACGCAAGAGGGTCCGAGGAACACGTCGTCCTCGATCACAGTCCCGGTGTAGATCGAGACGTTGTTCTGGACCTTCACGTTATCACCGATCACTACACCCGACGCCACGTTGCAGTTCTGGCCAAAGATACAGTCTCGTCCTACCTTCGCGTCTTTCATTATGTGCGAGAAATGCCAGACCTTCGTGCCGTCGCCGATCTCACAAGGTTCGTCAACATAAGCTGACTCGTGCTTGAAATAGGTCATTTCTGGCCCCTCCTTGCTTCGAGGAACGGATGTGGCGATCCCTGCTTCATGCCCACGCACATCGTGCGAAGGGTGTGAACCAACTCGATCGATGGCCGCGCGTCGGCTATGCGAAAGCCATTCCCCGCGAGGCACATTTCGTAGACCTTCTTGTGGAGGTCCGCGAATCCCTCAGAAAACTCGATCTCTTGCCCGTCGACCCGGATGGACCGGAACGTCGTGCGCGTCGTCCCCGCGCACGACGCTGGCAAGTCTTTTCTGTCGACCGATAGGAACCACGTCACGTCTGCGCGATCCAGCTCCAGGGTACCTGAGTAGCAGCGCGCGTCTCGGTGGTGAACTTCTGCCACCCGCACGCTGCCAAACAGCCAGAGCAGGAGATCGAGGAAGTGGACGCCGATGTTCAATGCGACGCCACCCGAGTGTTGCTCCGATCCCTTCCATGACACGTCATACCAGAGGCCCCGGCTCGCTACGTAAGTGAGTTCCACTCGCCGTCTCCGATCCATCGCGTCCGAGAGAAGCGTCTTCCGCAGTGCGACGAGATCCGGGTGTACTCGTAGCTGCAACACGGTGTTGACCGTCTTGCCGGTCTCGGCCTCCAACGACTCGAGGGCGTCTAGATTCCAGGGGTTGATCACCAAAGGCTTCTCGCAGATCGCGTCGGCCCCATTCCTTAACGCGAGCCGTACATGGGCGTCGTGCAAGTAGTTCGGCGAACATATCGAAACGTAGTTGGCACGTCCTTCCTCCGGTCCGCGGCCTAGCTTGTCTAGATGCCTGTCGAACCGTTCGATCTCCCGAAAGAACCTGATATCGAAGCCGAACCGGTCGAGGATTCCCACGGAGTCGTTTGGGTCGACTGCGGCGACCACCCTGTTCCCCGTGTCGTAGATCGCCTTCAGGTGCCGCGGTGCAACGAACCCGCCAACTCCGATGACAGCAAAGTTTCTTATGGTCATTATGCCGTTTCACCTTTCCATCACTGTGGAGCTCTCCCGTAAGGGTCTCTGGCGCCAGGCCTTGGGCCGCCTGGAACTCTAGGCACGTTACGCGCGTAGGACATCGCCTGGAACCGCGTTCGGCGAAACCAGATTCCTAGTATCTACCAGGAGCCTAACGTTTCTATAGAGTGCCGGATCCCGGAAGACCTTATGGGCTGTGGAGATGATAACCGCATCATGCTTGCCGAACTCTTCGGCGGTGCAGGCGACCGATTTCAGGCCGAGATCGAATCGCCGTACCTTCTTCGCAATTGGAATGAATGGATCACAGTAGGCGACCGTGGCGCCGAGGGATGCAAGCCGTTCGATTATCACGTAACTTGGACTTTCGCGGTCATCGTCAATATCAGCCTTATAAGAGAGACCGAGAATCAGAATCTTTGCCCCTTTGATGCCCTTACCTCGCTCTCCCAACCCCTTCACGGTCTTGTCGACAACGTAATCTGGCATTCGTGTATTGATTTCTCCAGCCAACTCGATGAACCGCGCCCACACTCCGTGCTCCGCGGCCTTCCAGGAGAGATAGAACGGATCCAGTGGGATGCAGTGTCCGCCCAAACCGGGTCCCGGATAGAATGGCATGAATCCAAATGGCTTCGACTTCGCGGCGTCAATGACTTCCCAGACGTCGATCCCCATCCTGTCAAAGATCATCTTCAATTCATTGACGAGGGCGATGTTCACTGAACGGAAGATGTTCTCGAGGAGTTTCGCGCTCTCCGCCACTTCGGCGGTAGAGACGCGGACGACCTTTTCGAGAGCCGCAGTGTATAGGGCTTCGGCGGCGTCACCCGACACCGCGTCGATCCCGCCGACGACCTTCGGGATGTTTTTCGTGTGTGACTTCGGATTCCCAGGATCCTCGCGCTCGGGAGAGAAGGCGATGAAGATACTCTCCCCACAATGGAGCCCGCTTCTCTCCAGGCGCGGGACGAGTTCCTCCCGAGTGGTTCCTGGATAAGTGGTGGACTCGAGCACGACAAGCTGGCCCGGCCGGGCATGGTGTGCAATGGATTCCACCGTCTTTTGAATGTAACTGATATCGGGTTCGCGGTGCTTCCCCAGGGGCGTCGGAACGCATATCAGGATCGCGTCACAGCTGGAGAGGCGTGAAAAGTCTGTGGTGGCCGAGATCCGGCCGCGGCGGAATGCACCCGCGACACGCTCGGATCCGATGTGGCGGATGTAGCTCTCACCCCGGTGAAGGGCTTCTGGCTTCCCCGGGTCGACGTCCAGTCCGATGACCCGGAACCCGGCCTCCTCGAACACCAGGGCAAGTGGAAGCCCGACATAACCGAGCCCGATCACCCCGACCACGGCTTCTCGAGTCCGTATCTTCGAAACTAGCTCGTCGACGATGCTCATGGAGCCGGGGAGTCTAGCCGCCTTCCCTTCCAATGGGTGACCACTTCAGGCCGAAAACACTGCCACGAGGTTCCTTTCATAAAGGCTCGTGGGTCGGGCGACCTAAATCGCCGGCCTCGTCCCGCAATTCCGCCGTCACTGAGGCGACTTCTCCACCTACAGAACCGCAAGCACGTAAAGCCTATACGCCTGACGCGCTGTCTCGCCAGCGTCGTCGTAGGCCTCGATGATCACTGCGAACTCCCCCTCCTTCTCCGCTGTGCCTGTCACCACCCCGCTGTCGGGATCCACGGACAGCCACGAAGGCCCTCTTAGAAGCCGATAGCAAACCCCGCCGCTCTCGTTGAAGTCCGCATGGGCCTCATACCGGTACTCAGCCGACACGAACTCCTCGATCACGGGCTGCGTCAGGAACACCATCCCCGGTATCTCCAGACTCCAGACATCGCTCTTAAGGGGCCAGGCGTTGCCCGCCACAACCCACAGCTTTCCCCGAAACACGTATGCCGAGAGCTCATGGCGAGGAGACCATACGTTCTCGGTCTCGAGCCGGCTCCAGCGCTTCCCGTCGGCGGACCACCAGACATCATTGAAATTTTCCCACCTGGGCTCCGAACGGAATCCGCCGAGAATCCAAAGCCGGCCCTTATAAACAATTGCACTGCTCCAGATCCGCGGAAGCCATGGCGCATGCTCGCTGATGCG
>OCZT010000992.1_pt1 | contig 29178 bp, 27 predicted proteins | sample 1539031 | NCBI WGS metagenome assembly OCZT01 (sample SAMEA3539308, study PRJEB22396) | soil metagenome | biome: tundra; feature: field; material: soil | place: USA | collected 2010-05 | depth 0.15 m | reverse complement strand
TGATCCCGATGGAGGACATCAACCTCCACTTCACCGGCGACTTCCACGCGATCTCCAGCGCGCACTCGCTGCTCTCGGCGATGGTGGACAACTCGCTTCAGCAAGGCAATCCGACGGGGCTCGACGCGCGCCGCATCACCTGGCCGCGCACGATCGACATGAACGACCGCGCGCTGCGCAATGCCGTGATCGGGCTCGGCGGTGCGGCGGACGGCGTCGTGCGCGAGGAACACTGGGTCATCATCCCGGCGAGCGAGATCATGGCGATCGTCGCGCTCTCGACGAGCCGCGCCAACCTGGAGGAACGGCTTGGCCGCATCATCGTCGGCTCCACCGCGGGCAAGAACAAGGCGCCGGTGCGCGCGCGCGACATCAAGGCCTCCGGCGCGATGTCGCTGCTGCTCAAGGACGCCATCCGGCCGAACCTCGTGCAGACCCTCGAGGGGGGCCCTGCGCTCGTGCATGCGGGACCCTTCGGCAACATCGCGCACGGATGCAACAGCATCCTGGCGACGCGCTCGGCGCTCGCACTTGCTGACGTCGTCGTGACCGAGGCGGGGTTCGGTTCCGATCTCGGCGCCGAGAAGTTCTTCGACATCAAATGCCGCATGGGCGGGCTGAATCCCGAGGCGGCGGTGCTGGTCGCGACGGTGCGTTCGCTCAAGATGCAGGGTGGCGCGGACAAGAAGGCGCTCACGAAGGAGGACCTCGGCGCGCTCGAGAAGGGCCTGCCCCACCTCGAGCATCACCTGAAGAACGTCCGGCAGTTCGGCGTGCCGGTGGTGATCGCCATCAACCGGTTTGGTGCCGACACGGACGCGGAGCTCAAGATGGTGCACGACTACGCCGCGAAACTGGGCGCGAACGTGGTGCTCTGCGAGGTCTTCGCGAAGGGCGGCGCCGGTGGCGAGTCGCTTGCGAAGGAAGTGCTCGCGATGCTCGCAGCAAAGAAGGGCGCGTACAAACCGCTGTATGACGCGGCGCTGCCGATCAAGCAGAAGATCGACACCATCGTGAAGAACGTGTACGGCGGCGATGGCGCCGATTACACGCCGGCGGCCGATCGCGCGATCGAATACCTGACGTCAATCGGACTCGGCGACACGCCGGTGTGCATCGCCAAAACGCAGTACTCGCTCACGGACGACGCGGCGCGCCTGTGCCGGCCGACGGGCTTCCGCATCGCGATCAACGAAGTGTACGGATCGGCGGGCGCGGGATTCGTGGTGGCGAAGGCGGGCGACATCATGACGATGCCGGGGCTGCCGAAGGTGCCCGCGGCTGAGGGGATGTCGATGGGAGCGGACGGGAAGATTGTCGGATTGTCGTAACGACGAGATGCGGGATGGGGGTTGGAAGCCGGAACGAAGAAGCGCATACAATGACGATTCCGCGCGGTATCGCGCACGCGTCAGGAGCTCGAGTTCTTCGCCCACCAAAGACAGAATGAAGCCAGTCTGGTCGATCATCGAATACAAGGGCCATGATGGTCTGCTGCGACTTTCGTCGGAGTGGACGCGTCTCGTCTCGGCGATGCCCGACGCCGGGTTTCAGCATTTGATTGAGACGCACTTCGGCCACATCGACAATTTTCCCTCCGCATGCGGAGAAGTCACCTATCTGGCGCTGAGCGATGGCGTGCGCGTGCGTGCAATCTGTCCCGCCGAACTACAGCCGGGAGTGATCCTCGGGCGCAAGCATCTCGTTTGGGGACTGCCTCTTGGACTTGGCAACGTGCCACGGGACGTCATCTGTCCACCCGACGACGACGCAGAACTCGCCCTGTTTCCAAGTGTGTTAGCGTACTTTCGTCGCGCTCGGCCGCGCCGCATGTGGTTCGTGCCTGGTCACGTCCTCCATGGCTCCGCCGCTTGGCGATGCCTCCGGGGGCTCGACGCACGATTGTATTGCATCGATTGGGACGGGGCTTCCCAGATCATCGACTGCGACCGGCCGTTCGGCGAGCTCACGTCGTCGCTTTCGAAGCACTTCCGACAAAACCTGCGCACGGCGCGCAACAGGCTCGAGGCGATCGGCGACTTTCGCTTTGAACGAGCGGCAGACCCTTCGAGCATCGCGAAGGCCTTCGAGGACTTTCTGAAGGTCGAGTCATCCGGGTGGAAGGGGCATGCCGGCACGCGATCCGCTATCGCGCTGAAGCCGGACCTGCTCGCCTTCTACCGCCAGCTCGTTGCATCGCTTCGCGACACGGGCCGATGCGAGTTCGTCTCGCTCCATACGGCCGGACGGTGCATCGCGTCGTCGCTCTGCATTCGCGTAGGCCATGAGTTCACGGTGCTCAAGATCGGCTACGACGAGACCTACGCCCGAGTATCTCCGGGGCAGTTGCTGCTCGAATACGTGGTGAAAGAGTGCTGTGCCGACCCAGCGATCAAGCGGGTCAACTTGGTGGGCGACCCCGCGTGGAGTCGGGTATGGGGCCCGGAACCCGTTGGGTCCTACAACGTGTATATCGCCACAGGTGGTTGGGCGTCACGTGCGCTCGTGAGCATCACGAGGGCCCGGTTTCGCTACGCGCCACTCTTGAAGCGCTGGCTGTCGCGGTCGCGGTACGGGAAACGCGTGCTCCAGCGACTACGGAAGGGCTGAGCGCCCTGAGGCCAGGATTGCCCTCTCCGTTCGCAGGGGAACTTTGACAGGTGGCGGCAAATGCGATCGCCGTTCAGCCACTCCGCGCGACCTCGGGAAAGAGACGCCTGAACTCGACAGCGAACCCACGATCGTATATCCGGTCCGGCGCGCCGAACTCCCAATTGGTCTCCATCAGGAGGGGTCCGTCTTCCGCAATCGCCACATCCCAACCAAGCGCCGGCAGTCTCTCGAATGCCCGGGCTCCACGCGTCACAAGATCTCGAACTTCCGCCCACCACGGGAGTTGGAAGCCATCGAATGCAACGTTCGTCTCGGGGTGTCGCATCACCACATCGACCACTGGCTGTCCGGCTGTCGATCCTACCGCGTTGCCGAGTCGTCCAGTCGTCATGTCAACCGGGACCGCCAGGGAACCCTGCACGGAGCCCTCATGAACGTTGTCGGTGTCCGAACCTGCTGCTGGGATCTTGAGGTGAGCCAGCGGCATCGCCACGTCACCATCCCGGTCGACGAACGTGTAGACGCGCACCGTGCCGAGGCCGGGCCCCGGCATCAGCGGCATCAGCAGCGGATGCGGACGGACGCGCGGCTGCAGCAGGTAGCCGTCGCCAGCGTAGGGACTGTTGGCGCAGTGTTGAACGAATGCGTCACAGGACTCTGCGCCATGCGACGACGTCACCACAGGGCCCTCCACTCTGAACGCGAAGGCCCCGTATCCCTGGCCTGCGCCAAGCGGCTTTGCAAAGCCGTCAAAAGCCCCGTGCGGTGCGAACAGCCGCTGGAGTTCCTCGCCGCTCCGCAACACGCCAGCACCCGACAGCTCCGACCGGTTCGACGCGGCGGAAGCGATGACCCCAATGATCGGCACCGTGCGAAGGTCAAAACGACTGCAGTGTTCGGCAAACGCCACCTTGTTCTCTTCCAGGTATCGAAAGGCCGCAGGCGAAAGCGCCGTTTGCCGGGCCAGCAGCTCCGCGGGGTCAATGTAGTCGCGCCACTCACGCAACGGCCGGCGGGCAAAACGGTAAGTATCGTACTCGCGCGGGCCTCGGTGATACCGGATTCGACTCAGCACCATTCGCGCGAGAGTACCGACGAATGAGCGATCCCAGTGGGTGCTGACGACGTGCGCCTGTCGCAGGTATGCACGTGCGGTGGCGAATCCCGGCATTCGTGGAGGCCTCACGGAAGGTAGAACCGAAGCGGGGACGGCTATGATTGTCCTCGTCGAGCTCGCCGAGCAGCCTTATCGTACAATAGCCGATGAGGAGTCTATCGAGTCCTCACCGGATACGTGCACTCCGTGCGACTCCACAAGGAGCGCAAGCACGAGCGCACTCCAGAGTGCTTCCACGTCGCGGGCCCGCAAGGCCTCGCACAGGAAGCCCGGCGGCAGCAGCCGCGCGCCGGCCCTGCGCGTCAAGCCGGACAGGTCGAGGCGGGCGAGCCAGGCATGCCACGGCACCTCAAATCCCATCTTGGGCCACCGCGCCACGTGCGGTGGGAAATACCGGTCGCAGAGCGCGCGCAGCACCGGCTTGGAGAATTCGGTGTAGCGAAGTTCGCGAGGCACGCGGCAAGCGACATCGATCATTGCGCCGGACAGGAACGGCGAAAACGCAACCAGCCCGTGCGATTGCGCCAGCCGATCATGGCGGACGAGTGAGGCGATCAGGGTTGTGTCCGCCTGATACGCTTGCAGTGCGTCGTCGAAGCTCTTGAACTCATCAAAGTGATGGAACGGCAGGAACGGTTCATCCCGCGACGAAGTCGCGGCGGGCAAGGTTCGTGCAACGGGCACTGTATAGCCGATGCGGTCGAGCGTCGCGGCGAAGGTCACGGGATCCGCGGCGAGCACTCGCGCCAGACGCGCAGCGCGGCCCCACGGCAACGGGTCCAACTGCCTGGCGGCAGCGCGCCGCAGCAACCACGGCACCCGCCGGAGATACCGTTGCTTTCGCCTGAACGACTCCACCACGCGCGCATCAGCCAGGCCGAACATCATTTCCGCCCCATCCCCATGCAGCACGATGTCGGCGTCGCCGCCGATGCGCGCATACAGCTGCTCCAGTACCAGATTGTTCGGATGGCGCGGCAGCTCCCCGAGCCGCTCCACCATGCGACGCACGGCCTCTTCCCCGTCGGGCGCCACGACATCGACGATGCGGCACTCCATACCCAAATGGGCGGCGACCTGCGTCGCACGCTCCATTTCATTGTTCAGGCCGTCCGGCAGGCGGCCGACATAGGCCTTGCATCCCGGCACTACTTCCTGTGCCACGGCCGCGATGATGGATGAATCCACGCCCCCGCTCAGGAGAATCGCGACACGTTCGCCGTGGGATGCGAGTTCCAGAACGGCGCGACGCATGGCATCATGCGTGTGGTCTACAAAGCGGTCGAGCGCGCCGGGCGAGTTCTGCTCAGGTACAAACGGAATACTCCAGTAGCGCCTGGTCTCGACGATCCCGTCTGGCGCGACCCGGGTGAGATGTGCCGCCGGAACCTGGTGAAAGGGCGACAGCAGGTGCGAGGCACCCAGAACCCATCGATATCGCAACGCTTCCGGCAGAACGGTCGGATCGACGCTGGCCGTGATACCAGCCGCGATCAGCATGGACACTTCCGACGCCGCGAAGAAGCAATCCCCTTGGTCGTGCCATACGAGTGGACGAGAGCCGAAGCGATCCCGAATGAGCGTCGCGTCGCCCCTGTCGCCCCGCACGCAGCACAGGGCAAAACTGCCGTCCACCATCGACAGATCGGGCATCGCGCCCCTCGCCACCTCGCGGACGATCGCCGGCATCGCGGAAGCCCCACTGCCAGCGATCACAGGCCGTCCGTCCGCAAGCACGAGAACACCGTCGGATACGCGAGAGAATGCGTCCCGGCCGCACCGCAGGTGCAGGACGCCGTCGGCTTCTTCCGTCTGCACCGGCGATGGCGATCGATCCTGTAGGCACCGCGCGATCGCCGTGCGTGCGCCGGGCGCGATGCTTGGCGGTGCGCCGGATCTCGTCATCGCCAGAAAGAAGGCGCCCATTCGGTCTCCACCGGGCAGGGGTCACGTGTTTCGCCACCGTCATCCAGGAGTCGGGACGGCCCTTGACGCGCCAAAGATACACGGATTCACGCGATGAGCCGACCGGCTTCGCATCGCGGGGCAATTGCAGGGTACGCCGCATCCCGGAGGACATTGCGGCGACTCGGTCCGGGGTGACAACATTCCGAGGGCCGCCACCCAGCAACACCGCACCCATCCCGCCAGCGAGTGCGCCATGGTCGATCTCCCGTACGACACGTGACGATGAACGACCCGCCGGCCGCGTCCGTCGTGCTCAGCCATGGGATCAACGCATTGGGTGTGCTCCGCGCACTCTCGCGCCGCGGCATCCATGTCACCGCGATCTATTTCGATGCACGAAGCCCGGTGAGGTATTCCATCGCCGCCAACCGGAAGATCCGGCTCGACCGACCGGAAGATCCGACAAGAGAAGGGCGACGAGGACGCACGGTGGCACGTCCTCTCGCTCCTTGCACGCGACCGGGCGGTGATCTTCGCCACCTCCGACGCCTACGCCGACTTCCTGTCGCACCATCGCGACCGCCTGTTGCAGATGGGATTGCGACCGGCCGTTGCGTCCGGAACCCCGGCGGAGCTCCTGAACGACAAGACGCGGGAACTGGAGCTGATGTCGTCCCTGCCCGTGACGGTCCCGCGATCGGTGGGTCATCTGCCGGCCAGCCTCGACGAGTTGTTCGCACACCTCTCCCTCCCCACCATCGTCAAGCCGCGATCGCATCCGCACATGCATCGCCTCGAGGACGAGAATACCATCCTGGCGAGCCGGGACGACGTTCGGCAATTCTTGGCGCGACACCATGACGAATCGGAGTGCTTCGTCGCGCAGGAAGTGATCGCAGGACCTGTGGAGGCCCAGCTGGTGACGTTCCTTTCGGGACCGACGTCAACTTGACGGGGAAGCTTACCATCGTTTCTCTGATAGGAGTGCAACGCATTTCTCAGAACGTCATGAAAGTGCCGCGAGGGGAGGCCTATGCTGAGGTTCATCGAGTCTTGAGGGGGCGAGAACAGAGCCGTATGACGAGAGTAGAGAAACTGCAGCGACCGACGTGATTCTCCCGCGCCCGAGGCTACGTGCCTGGCTTGCCGCGCCGGTGCGAGCACGCGGAGCGGCCACTCGAACGCACGATGCCGGTGACTCTGAGTGGCAACGAACGCCCCCTCATGCGCTCGACATAGCGCGCTTCAATGCCACCCAACAGGCGGTTCGGGAGCGATCATGACGTCCGAACAGGTGTCGTTCTCCATCGTCATTTGCTCCTATAATCGCGCCACCAGTCTTGCGGAAACTCTGGCGAGTATTGATGCATGTCTGTTGCCGGTTGGCCGTCTGGTGGAACTCGTGCTGATCGACAACAACTCGACGGATGCGACGGCGCGGATATGTTCGGATTTTGCAGGCGTCTCCCGGATTCCGTTCCGGCGCGTGCCCGAAACCCGACAGGGCGTGTCCTTCGCGAGGAACCGCGGAATTCAGGAGGCAAGGGGGAAGGTCATCCTCTTTACCGACGACGACTGCCGTGTCAACGACCACTGGCTTGTGACGTACGCGCGGGAGTTCGATGAGAACCGCGTCGACTGTGCATTTGGCCGGGTGTACCCCGATTGGCGCGGCACGCCGCCCGCATGGTTCAGTGACGAACTCAACGCGGCGTATGCGCTTCTCGACTATGGCGATCAGCGCTTTCTCGTGACCGATGCGGCCCACGAGTTCTTTGGGGCGAATTTCGCCATGCGCAAGGACCTTCTGAGTGAGCTCGGGGGATTTGACGTACACTTGGGGCGCACGGAAGCGAAGTTGCTCATCGGCGAGGAAACACGCGTGTATCACGATCTAGTGCGCCGAGGCAGCAAGATCGCATACAATCCCTCAATAGAAGTCCGTCACGTCATCGAAGAGGGGCGAAAGGAGAAGGCGTATTTGTTGAAATACTACCGGGACTCCGCCGAATCGCTCGTGTACATCTCGCTCCTGGGGCCGCCCCAACGTCGTGTGCTCGGCATTCCTTTCTTCCTCGCAAAGAAGTTCGCTGTGTTCTACGCGAAGTTTGTTCCTCGTCTCCTGTCGCTTGCAGTCAGGCTCGACGGGGCGGGTCTGTTCGCCTTGCGGCTGAACGAGCGGCGGAACTGGCGAATGATCCTGCTCTTTCTGCGAACTCGGTTCAAACGTCTCGACCAATAGGCGTTGCAGGTGGAGTGACATTGCCCGAGTTCGGCGGACACCGAGTCAAGCCTCAGCTCGGTTAAAGGCCTCCGCGGCGGCCGCGATGAGCTGGTTCTTCCACGCGGTGATCTGGCCCGGGGGCACGTCGAAACAATGCTCGCCACTCGTTCAGTATGTGATGCAGGCGAAACGATTCGTTGGCGTGGACCACTGGCCTTCGTGTTGTAGACCATTGAGTCAGTACGCGAAGATATGCATCGTAAGCACCGCACGCACCGCCGGCGCTGATAAGCCAACGTCGCCACGGGCCGCGTGGTAACACATGCGTCAGCTTTTCTGCGGCCGCCAATGCTGAAGGCACGGGTTGCCATTGGTTCGCATTTCCCTGCAATACTTCAGGCGCCGCGCCAACCGTGTGAGTCAAGACTGGTGTTCCCACTGCGTTGCTTTCGGCAAGCACAAGCCCAAACGTTTCCGGATAGACGAAATTGGGATAGAACACACACAGCGAAGAACGCACGTGCTTCATCACGTCCACATGTCGCAGGGAGCCAAGCCAGTGCACGCCGAGTTGGCGCGGCATTCGGTTGACACCATACCCGGGACTTGCGATGTATAAGCGAAAGCGGCTGTCAGCTGCGTGGATGTGCCGGAACGCATCGAGTGTTATAGCGAGTCCTTTGACCGGTGCCGATAGGAAGACGAGTTTATACCGATCGACAGGCGTGGCATCGGGTAGTAGCTGATCGTCGATCGGGTTGTAAATGCGGTGGATGCTGAGCGTCTCGGGCGCGATACCGCCGGCAGCGACAGCTGCTTCAGCCTGCGCTTTGTGATAGTCAGAAACACAAATCAGCGTGGCCCCGATTCGGGCAAGCTCCGGTGCGGCGCAAGCCAAACCGCCCGATCCCATACCGAGCAGGTCGTGCAGCCACAGATAGGGCTTGGCTCTTGGTAGTATCGCATGCCACTCGATCAGCGTCTTCGCATCCCGCACGACGATCAACTTACCGTTGGGATCATCGCTCGCCCGCGCCGCGGCGTAGGGAACATAACGACCTTCCACCGTCTGTCGGTTGTGTTGCGCTACCGTCGCGCCGAGGCCTTCGGCGATGCGCACTATGGTTGCTTCGGTGCCGCCCAGCGCCTCAGTTTGCAACGACCGTTGCGAATATGGGCGTGGGCACGACGGATCGACGATTAGAAGCATTTGGACGGGAAGACGAAATGCACGTGTTCCTGGGAGCCGGTGAGTTGCCCGCCGGCGTCCGCGAACACGCGCTCCAACTTGACGAGAGCTAACCGGGGCTCCGACGGACAATGAAAGACGTTGTGAAGTTCGTTCATGGACTTCCGCATCAACCGCGAGTATTCGCTTGCCCTAATGTACTGTCCTGTTGGTTCCTTGCATTATTCTTGCGGCGTCCCTGGGCATACAGTGTCGGCGTTTTCGTACGCTCGACCCTGCGGGGCTCTACGACGCTCCGCACACGGGACGACCGCGGACCCACGACGACCATGAGGTCGCACGGTTGTCGGGGATCGTGCTGCGCACGGATCGTGGCTCAATCAAGCCGAGATCTGGTTCGGGTTGATCACCCGTCAGGCCATTCGCCGCGGCTCTCTCTGCACCGTCCACGCCCTGATCCAGCGCATCGCCGACTACGCGCGCGGTTCAACCGGACGTCGCACCTCTTCACGTGGACCGCGACGACGGATGCCATCCTCGCCAAGTGCACCCGACTTGCGAAGGAAACTTCCGGGACGCGACCTTAGATACATGTCATTCGCGACGGCCCCCGACGACTCATATGAGGACAGTGCCTTGAGCGGTTTCGTGCCAAAGGTTTCCGTGGTCACGCCCTTCTATAACACGGATGCCTTTCTGGCAGCGTGCATCGAAAGTGTTCTCGGTCAGACGCTACGCGAGATCGACTATGTGCTGGTCGACAACGCCAGCTCCGACGACTCGAGGCGCATTGCGGAAGAGTACGCGAGTCGCGACAGCAGAATCCGGTTCTTCCACTTCGACGAACATCTGCCGCAGATGGCGAACTACAACAGGGCCCTTTCGCTCGCGGATCCCCGCGCGCCTTACTGCAAGGTGGCGCAGGCCGATGACCTGCTTCATCGCCGATGCCTGGAAGAGATGACGGCACTCGCCGACAGCAATCCGGATGTGACGCTGGTGGGCGCATACGCGGTAGACCAGGACAGCGTCACCGTTGACGGCTTGGACTACTTCGAAGTCGTAGTCGACGGACGCGAGGTGTGCCGGAGATACTTCTTTGGCGGGAGGTATCTGTTCGGAAGTCCCACGACCCATATGTATCGAATGGTCGACGTGCGACGTGGCGGTCAGTTCTACAGAGAAGGCAGCCCAATTGCCGACGCCGATGCGGCGATGGAGCTGGTGCTTCGCGGAAAGCTCGGTTTCGTTCATCAGGTTCTGTCCTTTCTGCGGACGCGACCCGATTCGATCACTACAAGGAGAGAGGGATACAACATCGACGCGTTAGCTCGCCGAGTGCTGCTGGAACGATACGGCAGGAAAGTGCTCGACCAGCAAACGTTCGAACAGCGGCAGAAAGTGCTTGTGCGCCGCCACAATCGTGTACTTGGCGAAGCCCTCCTCCTTCGTCGGCCGAAGCAATTCTGGGAATTACACTTCAGTACGCTGGCCGATGCCGGTTTGCGATGCAGCCGCTTGCAGATCGCGTTGGGAGCGGTAGTGGTCTTATTCCGTTGGACGTTGGATCTTGGAACTTCGATTGTGAGCGTCAACCGCTGGTTGAAGATGCGGTGGGCATCGCGATCAAATTCCCTCGATAACGGCTGACGGGCTCCTCAAGGGGAAGGAAGCCGGGGCGAACGATCGTAGCATCCAGTGAACGAGGGCGGTTCAGTTCAGGTCCCGGCGGAAAACCGACTGGTTTGCTGAAAGCGCAACTCGTCGCACAGGCGTCCTTCTGGAAGTTGTACGTCGTCGTAGGTAATCAGCTGATCCTTGCGTATCGGCCGAACGAGGCGACAGCCCTCCGCGATACCCATCGGCAACAAGTGCTGCGCCTCAAACGTCGCCGAATTTTCTATCAGCCCATACGCGGTGAAGCCACCGACGCCATCAAGCGTTTCGCCCGCGGTCAGGTCCTTCTTTGAGATCGTGGCGACTTCGCAAACGGCTGCGCCGATGGGAGTCACCGTGGCATCGTGACACAGCGCGGCGCGTCCAATCGAGGATGCAATCTGGATGTGGGGAAGATGAAAAGGAGTGTAAAACGCATAGAACGGCCCATCACCCATCTTGTAGTAGCCTAGTTCTTTCCGTTTTCGGGCATCGTCCTCGTAAACGAGCACAAAGGCGCCCGTATGAGGCGCTGCGCCGAGCGCATAGTCGATGATTCCGCCTGCCAGGAGTTTGTCCGACGGCAGCAGGTCGACCATTTCCCCGATATGCGTGCATCGCGGGCCGAGCATTCCTCTTTGAGCGATCTTGAATCCCGTGGCATTGGCGAGGATCGTCGATTCCATCGCCAGCTTGGTGCCGTCGGCAAACGACGTCACCTTTGCCGCCGCCTGGTTGTGCTTCGCCGCGAACTCACGCTGTGTATCGGGCGTCCGATAGTGGTCGATCATGCCCTTCAGGTTTCCTGCTGCGACGGGCCGCAGGCCGAGACTCCGAAGGTAGCGCAGGAGAGACATGGCCACCCCCGGTTCATCTCCATCCGTATTGGTGATGACAACCCCGGCACGATCGGCCTGGAACTTGAGAATTACGCCCAGCGTGGAGTCGAGTTCCGCATTCACCAGTACGACATGCTTGCGGTGGCGGATTGCGTTCGTGACGACGTGGGCACCGAACTCGACTGTACCGGTTGCTTCAATGATGACGTCTACGTTGGCGGCCTCGCAGACGAGGCGGGGATCGTCGACTACGCACGGAAGTCCGCGCTCGATGCAGTCCTCCACGGCCGCCAGGGAGGTAGCGGCGATGGGCACCTTGCATCCGACATCCGTGAACGCGTCAACCGCTTTTCTCGCAGTACGATTGGCGATCGCGACAAGTCGAATTCCCGGCACGGGTGTGAGAAGCTGAAGCGCGATCATCCTACCGGTGGCTCCCGCGCCGATCAAGGCGACGCGGACGGGCGTTCCCCTGGCTTCGCATGCGGCGAGAAGCGTATCAACCATGGCCATTGGCAAAGTAGAACTGCGAGGGTTATCGGATCATGGGCTATCAGAGCACCGAAAAATCAAACCGCGTAGTCCGGCCAGTGCTGATCGACATCCGAAATTGTCGATACCGGCAACGGCCAGTCGATGCCAAATGCCGGATCATCGAATCGCACGCCGCGCGCGGATTGGGGAGAATAGAACTCGGAAGTTAGGTAGTAGATCTCCGCATTGTCGCTGAGCGTCACGTAGCCGTGTGCGCAGCCAGGCGGCGCATAGATCATCCGGTCGTTTTCCGCAGTGAGCTCGACTCCAAACCACTGTTTGTGCGTCGCAGAGTCGGGTCGAAGATCGATGATCACGTCGAAGATCGCGCCGGACGTGCAGCGCACGAGCTTCGCCTCTGCATGAGGCGGGTCCTGGAAATGCATGCCTCGCAGGGTCCCCCGTTTGAGGGTCCGGGCGACGTTGAGCTGCACGAGTCGGCCGACCAGGCCCACGGCCTCGAATTCCCGCTGGCACCATCCCCTGGCAAAGTGGCCGCGATGATCTTCGATGCGTTCCAGGTGCACGCAGTACACGCCGTGGAGCGGGGCCTCTGTAAACGTCACGAATCTCGGGGTTGTTCGCGCGTGAACGCGGTGTGCTTAGTCAGCGCCAGGCCAGCGCCAGGCCAGCGCCAGGCCAGCGCCAGGCCAGCGCCAGGCCAGCGCCTGCCAATATGTCCTTGAAAGGTATGTTACGGGCGAAAGTTCGCCACAACGCACTTTCCACCCGGAGTGACGACTACGGCTCGAAGACGATCTTGTGGGCATGAAATGCCTCCGCATGACTCGCGGAGCTTCCCGATTCCACTCCGCGCAATCGCATGAGCCCCATGAATGTCTCTGGCGTGAACCAATGCCTGGACCGTTGGGAAGGGAAACTCGTCATCAGCCCGCGCACTTTCGCCTCGGCTACACCCTTCGCGATTGGAACGAAGAAATTCGGATGGCCGAGATCGCCGTCGTACTTGGGAATTTCGAATTCCAGAATGCAACAGTTGCGGAACGTATTCCAGGTCAATTCGGAGATCACGCGATGGTCCTGGTGCCGATCGTCTCGTTGATGAGTGAAAATCAGGTCGGGCGATCGCTCCGCTTTGAGTTGCTCGAAGAACGCCTTGATATCGGCGGCCACATCGGGGAAGAAACTGTCACGAAACGTCAGAACGCTGATTTCCTTCTTGGCCGCCCGCCTGAGAAAGCGCCGTCCGCTCACGAGCGCCTCAATCCGCCGAGCGCCACTGCCCGAGAACACGATCCAGCGACATTCCACATCCGGCCGCACCGCAAGCAGCGAGAGAACGGTCGCACCGCAACCGATTTCTATGTCATCCGGGTGCGCGCCGAGCAGGAGTATTCGTGGAGCGCGGTCCGAGGGCGTATGCAGCAGGAATCGCGACGGTCCGGCTTCCTGGCCGGCGGTCTTCCTCACCGGGTCGGCCCGTCAATTGCCGTGCGCCAGACTTGCCACGGTGCCCGGCCGCTGACATACAGCTCCTCGAGCTGCTGCTTGTCCTTGAATGTATCCATGGCGCCGAAGAACCCATCAAAGGAGTGGCCGCGCAGCATGCGGTCCGCGATCAGGCGCGCGAATGGCTGCTCTACCAGCTCTTCGCCGGCCTGAATGTAGTCGAAGATTTGACGACGAAACACGAAAAAGCCGCTGTTGATGCGAATGCCTGTCTCGGCAATGGGGGCGATGCAGTCCACGCTCCCATCGGGTTCGATCGTCACCGCGTGCAGACTGAGATTTGGCTTCGCGCACAGGAATGTTGCGACCTTACCGGACTCCACACTCTGGGCGATGTAGGACGGCAGGTGCAGGTCGGACAGCCCGTCGGCGTAGTTGGCGAGGAAGACGTCTTCTCCGTCCAGATGCGGCCGCACCGCCATCAGGCGCTGGCCGATGTTGGCCGAGAGTCCCGTGTCGACGAAAGTGATGCGCCAATCGGCAATGTCGCGGTTCATCATCTCGACCGTGGCGCCGCCGGACGACATCACGAAATCGTTGGAGATCCATTCGTCATAGTTCACGAAGTAGTGCTTGATCAGGTCCGCTTTGTGCCCCAGGCACAGCACGAAGTCCGTCACGCCGTAGTACGCGTAGTACTTCATCAGGTGCCAGAGGATCGGCCGGTTGCCGATCATCGTCATGGGCTTGGGCAGGCTCTCCTCCGAATCCCGGATGCGAAGCCCCAAGCCGCCGCAAAATAGTACGACTTTCATGAGCAGTCTTTCACCGCGTTCGTGTGGTCGAAGCCGTCATGCAGCGAACGGGATCACTCCCGTGCAGCGTCGAGTCCATGAGGGAGACGATGCCTTCCTTGGCGCGGCAACGACCTCCCTCAACGACCGATACCCTCATACATGTCGAACTGCTCGGGGCTGAGCAACCGTCTTCCGTCGATCACGACCGGCGAGGCTCCCCCTGCCTTCAATCGCCGCGCCAGATCAGCGAACTCGGCCCATCGCGTGATCAGCACCACGGCCTGGGCCCCCTCGAGCGCCTGCTCGAGGTGCTGGTGAAGACGAATCGCCCTCAGGTCCGGATGATCGCTGGTCTTTATCAGCGGATCGTAGGCCTCGACCTGCGCGCCCGCACTCTTGAGAAGCCGGATCACGGGAAACGCCGGTGACTCCCTCAGATCGTCGGTGTCGGGCTTGAACGTCAGCCCAAGTACGAGCACGCGCACTCCGTCAAGGTCCGGCAGGCGCTTGCGCAACAGCCGCATGACCTCGTCCGGTTGCCCGCGATTGATGGCCAGGACGGCCCGCTGAAGCGGCATGTCGATCCCGTGATCGTCGCCGTGCGCGATCAGCGCGGTGACATCCTTGGGCAGGCAGCTTCCGCCAAAGCCGCACCCGGGCTCAAGGAACGAGGCGATGGGAGCGAGCACCGGCGGCTGACCATCCCGGCGGGTGGTGAGGTACGCCGAGAGGTGTACGCCACGCATGACATCGATGGCGTCCACGTCGCCCAGCCGGGAAGAAAGGCGCGCCAGTTCGTTGGTGAAGGAGATCATGGTCGCCAGCAGCGCATTCGAGGCGTACTTGATCATCTCCGCCGTGGAATTGTTGGTCTCGACGATCGGGACATTCGCGAATCCCGCATAGAGTTCGCGCAGCAACCGCCTCGTTTCGTCGTCTGCGGCGCCCAGCACGATGCGATCCGGACGCATGAAGTCCGCCACTGCCTGCCCCTCGGTCAGGAACTCCGGGTTCATCCCGAGACCAAACCCCTCGCCGACTCGTTTGCCGGACGCCTCCTCGATGGCCCGGCGCACGATGCCGTCGGTGGTGCCTGGCACCACGGTGCTCTTGACCACCACGCAATGAAAGCTCTTCTTGCCCCGGATCGCGGATCCGATCTCCCGAGCCGCCTGCTCGACGTAGGTCGTGTCGATCCGGCCTTCCCGGGCCGGCGTTCCCACCGCGATGAGGGTGACATCGGTCGCTGCCACGGCCGCCGCCAGGTCGGCCGTTGCGCGCAAACGCGCTCCGGCGTGCCGGGCGAGCAGGTCATCCAGCCCGGCCTCATGAATCGGCGCCTTGCGCGCAAGAATCGACGACACCTTGCGCTCGTCGTTGTCGACGCATGTAACCTCGTGGCCCTTCTCCGCCAGACAGGCGCCGGAGACGAGACCTACATAGCCGGCACCGACGATCGAGATCTTCATGACTCCTGGTCGGCCGACGAATAGTGTTGATACCAGCACAGCGTGCGGTAGATGCCTTCGTCGATGTCGATCTTGGGGGCGAAACCGAGCTGCTCCCGCGCCTTGGCGATGGAAGGGCAACGCCGGTTTGGATTGTCCACGAGATATGCCGATTCTTGACTGGTGCCCAGCACTACCTTGCCTCTGTAACCGAACAGCTCACGCGCCGTCGATACCACGCATTCCGCGAGATGGCGCATGGTGATTTCCGGACGTTCGATTCCCACGTTATACGATTCACCGCTCTGACCACGTACGAGCACCTTGTAATAGCCGATGATCGCATCACTCGCGTAGCAGAACGTGCGAGTGGGCGACCCGTCGGACAGCATGACGATGTCCCGGCCGGCCAGCACATCACCGCAGAAGTCGGGAATGACCCGGCCGTCCGTGATCTTGAGACCGGGACCGTAGTTGTTGAAAGGCCGCGCGATCTTCACGGGCAGATTCTCCGCCCGGGCGAACGTCACGCAGAGCGTCTCGCCAAATCGCTTGGACTCGTCATAGCACGCCCGTGGGCCGGTGCAGGATACCCTGCCCCAGTACGACTCCGGCGTGGGAATCGCCTCCGGCACGGGATCGCCGTAGATCTCGCTGGACGAGTAGAACAGGAAGCCCGAAATCGGTCGTCCTTTCTCCCGCTCGCCAACCGAATAGTCGAGCAGGTTGCGGAGGCCGACGATGTTCGCGTCGATGCAAGCCAGCGGATGCTTGCGATAGACCTTGGGTGACGCGAGGCCGGCTGCGTGCACGATGTAGTCGAAGTGGCCCATGTCCGGCGGAAGCGGCCGAGTCATGTCGTGTCGCACCAGCGTAAGCCCCGGTTCCTTCTCCATGGACTTGAGCCAGCGCGGCACGCCGCGGGCATAGTTGTCGTACACCGTGACCGAGATGCGCTGCCCTGGCGTCCGGCTTCGATTCCAGTGCAGTGCCGCGTGCACGAGGTAGTACCCAAGGAAACCCGCCCCGCCTGTAATCAGGAGCTGCTTGCCGGCCATTGCAGTGAATTCCGCGCCCAGCGCGGCGCAGACGTACTCCAGATCATCCTGGAGCAAGGACTCAAGCGAAAGGACCGTGCGCCCTGCATTCATCATCTCTCTCCGTGGCGGATGGAGCGCCGACTCGTGTTGCAAGATGACGAACGGGGCGGCTTGGGCGCAAACCGACGATTGACCGGTTTTCACTGCAGGATGGCGTGCTATTTCGTCGTATCACATGGCCCGGCAGGAATGGTAAGGCGAAGCTGGGTGGCTCCAATAGCGCTATCTGCAGCGTGGCGGACGCACTACTTTCTCCTCCATGGCAACGTCGCGCCCCCCAATCCTGGTCCTTGGGTCAGGACTCACGGTCCTTGGATCCATTCGATTGCTGGCAGCCGCGGGCTATCACCCGTTCGTCGTCGGCGATAATCCAGGCATCGAGAGGAGGTCGCGCTGGTACCGGGCCGCGCCGAAATCAACGAGCTCGGTGCGACCTGAGGACGATCTGCCCGCGTGGCTTCACGGGCTCCCGCTCGAACGAGCCGTGCTCCTCCCCTGCTCCGATGACTGGATGCTGGAGGTGGCCCGCCGTGCCGACGAGGTTCGTGACCGCTTCCCGACGAGCGTTTCCAGCCACGACGTACTTGAAACTCTCATCGACAAGTGGCAACTCGCGCGGGTTCTCGCCGACTTGCGCCTGCCGCATCCCCGCACGATTCCGCTCGATTCGTCCACGGCTGTGGCCGATATCCCGGATTCGGCCTTGGAGCACGGATTCATAAAACCGCGCGACTCGGCGAAGTTCTTCCAGCACTTCGGTGTGAAGGCATTTCACGTATCGTCACGTCAGGACCTCGCCGAGAAGTTGGCGGAAACGACTCGGCGCAACCTGTCGGTGGAACTGCAGGAATACGTGCCGGGGCCGGCCCAGAACCACTTCTACGTCGAGGGATTCATCGACCGCGACCGCCGCGTACGCGCCATCTTCACGCGGCAACGCCTCCGGATGTCGCCGCCGGACTTTGGAAACAGCACGCTGTTCGAAAGCGTGCTCCCATCCGTCATTCCCGATGCCGTGGAGACGGTGACCACGCTGCTCACTCATCTGCGGTTCCGCGGCATCTTCAGCGTAGAGCTCAAGCGCGATGAGCGCGACGGGATCTGTCGACTGATCGAAGTGAACGCGCGGCCGTGGTGGTACGTGGAATTCGCCGGACAATGCGGCGTGGACGTCGCATCGATGTACGTGGCCGATGCGCTGGACGAACCCGTGCCTTCGGTGGACAGCTTTCGGGTCGGCAAGGCGTGCGTGTATCCGTACTACGACTATTTCGCGTGCCGGGCGATGCGCGAGTCGGGTGAACTGTCCATGCTCGGTTGGGCGAAGTCCTGGCTCACGGCCACCCAGCCCGTGTTCCGATGGAACGATCCCCTTCCCGCGCTGGCGATCGCTCGCGTGCTTTCAGGTCGCCTCGGACGGATGTTCGGCTTCGCCGGGAGGCGCTGAGAATGGCCTGGGAGGTCGAGACGCATACGCTCGAGCCGCCGGAGTCTCCGGCTTGGGAGAAGTTCGTCGCGGGCGCCCCTGGAGGCAGCGTCTACAGTTTGCCGGGCTACCTGGACGCACTCTGCACGGCGATCGGAGGCCGATACCGGGTCCTGGCCGTGAAGCGCAACGATGAAATCGTCGGGGGCGTCGCGCTATACGAACGCGACGCCAGCGGTGGGACCTTCGTGTCGCCGCGCCTCCTGCTCTACTACAACGGCGTTGTCGTGCGGCGGTACGACACACAGTATCCCTCGGAGAACACGTCACGGCACGTCAAGATCCTCACGTCGCTGGAAGCGAAGCTCGCCACGCTGGGCTTCGGCAGCGTGAGCCTCCGCTCGCGGGACCTGCTGGACGTGCGCCCCTTTCTGGCCGCCGGTTGGACGGCAGACCCGAGCTACAGCTACGTCGTACCGCTCGAGCTCGAGGCCGCCTGGGGACGCATCGAGCAGAACCTGCGCCGGCTCATCGATCGCGCTCGAAACGACGGGCTAGCGTTCAGCGACGACGACGACTTCGATGCGTTCTTCCACCTGCACGCCATGACGCTGGACCGTCATGGGACCGGCGTATACCTGCCGCGAGAAGTGTTCAAGACGTTCGTCCACACGCTGCACCGACAGTCGCTGGCGCGTCTCTTTCACATTCGAACGCCGGAAGGGCGCGCGGTCGCATCGCAGTTGGTGCTCCTGGGCGGGCACCGGGTATGCCATACGGCCAGCGCGGGCGCAGAACCCGAGTTCAACAAGCGCGGCGCAACGGCCCTGCTCAGGTGGAACGCATTCGAACGGCTGGCTTCGCTCGGGTATCAGGGGAACGACCTCACCGACGCCGCGCTGAACCCGGTCACGCACTTCAAGAGCCAGTTGGGTGGCACGCTCGAAATGTCCTTCACGCTGCAGAGCCCTCTCTCGCGAAGATTCCGATGGGCAACAGGCGCATCGGACGCGCTCTCACGCTCACGACGGATTGCCCGTGCCATGGCGCACCGCGTACTTCGTCGCGGCGGGAGCAAGGCGTGACGCCACCGCAAACAGGCGCCGAGGCGTTCTGCGCTGCGCTGGAACGGGAGGGTGTCGGCTGTGTGTTCGGACTGCCGGGCACGCAGACCGTCGCGCTGTACGAGGCGCTGCGCCACAGCGCCATCCGGGCCATCGTGCCCACCCATGAACTGGGCGCGGCGTTCATGGCCTACGGATATGCGCGTGCATCGGGCAAGCCGGGAGTACTGCTCACGATCCCCGGCCCGGGCTTTGCATTCGCTCCGGCGGGGCTGGCCGAGGCCAAGCTCGATGGCGTACCGGTCGTGCATTTCACCGTAGCGCCATCGCGCGGCCCCACCGGCGAGCCGGCGTTCCAGGCACTGGATCAGGCGGCTATCGCCCGCCCGCTCGTGAAGGCGGTGTTTCGCGCGGAGACCCGTATGGAATTGCCGAGCGTGGTGCGAGAGGCGCTCCGGGTGGCGATGCAGCCGGAACCCGGGCCGGTGTTCGTCGAAATGACCGAAGCGGCGCTGCGCGAATCGCTGGAAGATGGACTCCAATCCGCGCAGGACCACGCCCAGCCGGCTGCGCGAACAGTGGCGACAGCCGACGCGGTGCAGGAACTCGTGGAGCTCGTGGCGCGCGCAAAGCGCCCGGCGTTCTTCGTGGCAGGTGACTGTTCCGCCGTCGCGGCCAGTCTGTCTCGACTGGCGGTCGCCGGGCGCACGCCGGTATTCGTTCCGCCTCCGAGCCGCGGTGTGATGCCAGAGGATCATCCCTGGATGCTCTGTTGCGACGATCAGCGCACGCGGTTCGAGAGCATTCAGGCGGCGCTGGCTCTCGCCGACCCGGTGGTGATACTCGGTACGCGACTCACGCACGTCGCGACGGCGGGCTTCCGGCTCAAGTTCGCGGCGGAACACACCGTCTGCCTTTCGGAGAGCGGCGCCACGCTCCCGCACGGGTACAAGGCGGCTCTCACTCTCCACGCGTCGATGGGGGCGGTCCTCGAGCGGCTGGAAAGCGAGGCGCCGCGTTTTGCCTCCTGCTGGCTCGAGGCTGACGTCCGCGAATGGCGAGCGCGCTTCACTTCCAATATGCAGACCGAGCCGCCCGAACCGGTTGTCAATGGTGGCTCGGCAGCCGCGTTCTTCACGGAAATGCGGTCCGTGCTGCCGCGCGATGCCATCGTAGTCACCGATTCGGGGCTGCACCAGGCGCTGGTGCGACGGCATTTCCCGGTGCTCGGTACATCCGGCCTCGTGTTCCCATGCGAGCTGCAGTCCATGGGATTCGGACTTCCGGCGGCCATCGGGGCAAAGCTCGCCCAGCCGAAGCGCGTGGTGGTCGTAGTGATGGGCGACGGCGGGTTCGCGATGACAGGCCTCGAACTGCTCACGGCCGTTCGCGATGACGTACAGGTGATCACCGTCGTCTTCAACGATGGCAAGCTCAACCTCATACGGCTGCAGCAACTTCGGGAATATGGCGTGGCGCACGGCACCGACCTTCGCGGGCCCGATCTCGAGCGTTTTGCCGAAGCGGTTGGTGTCAGGTATCTGGACGCATCGCCGAGCGCCTCGGCGGCGTTTCAGGACGCCGTGGCCAGCGGGCAAACGACGATCATCGAGGTTGTCGTCGGTGACTCGAACCGGATCCGGCGGGTCAGGGCGACGAGCCATGCGAAAGAGGCGCTGCGACGGGCCATCGGGCCGCGAATCGTCAACTGGCTCAAGCGCCGCTTACGTTAGGGGGACGGAAGGCCCCGCTCTCGCGGGAAGTGTGCGGGCGGCACGGTGTCGATGGAGGCGCCAGTGAAGATCCCAGTTGGCCATCGGTACCTCTATTCATCGGCAGGAGTCGCAATCCCATGAGCAGTCCGCACGATCGATCGGAATCGCGCGATGCATTGCGCGTGCCGGCGCCCAGGTTGACGATGAACGCGGATGGTAGCAGCACCGTCAGTGCGACGATCGAGTTCCACGGAAGACCCGCAGAGCTCTGGTACAGGTTTCGCGGAGCCGTCCCCGAAGCGTCGGCCAGCGCGTTCGTCCCGGCCGTGCTCCTGCCAGCCATGCTGCAGCGACGCCCTCTGGTCTTCGAATCGCCGGTGTCGCCGCGGCTGCTGGAGGCTTTGCCGACGATCCAGGACATCTATGCCACGTGGGTACCCGCCCTCCAGCGCGTACCGGTCCGGGCAGCGAGCGGCGACGCTCACGCCTCGACGAGTGGGGAACCCGGGCCGGACAGTGCGTCCTTCTTCACGGGTGGCCTCGACTCCCTCTACACCTATCTCACGCATCGCGATCGGATCGGGTCGCTGGTCTTCGTGCCGGACTTCTCGGCCGCCATGTCCGCCGATCGTCGCGAGAACGCCACGAAATGGCTGCGCGAAGCCGCGGCGGAGTTCGGGGTGCGCCTGATCGAAGTGGAGACCAATCACGAGCGGCTGCTCGAGGACTGGCTCGAGATCGGACTGCGCGGCCAGCCGAGTCCGACGCTGATGAAGTTCGAACTCGCCCATGGCGCGGCCTTGGCTGCGGTGGCGCACCTCCTGCCTCGATCGATCGGTCGGGTCTTTGTTGCGGCGAGTTTCACGTACAACCACCTCGCGCCTTTGGGTTCACACCCACTCCTGGATCCCCTCTGGTCAACGGAGGCGCGCAGCATTGTGCACGACGGATGCGCGGCGACTCGCGTCGACAAAGCTCGGGTGGTGGCAACGTCCGAGATTGCGCTCAGGACGCTTCAGGTGTGCGCCAGCGGCGGGACCGGTGAGTTCCGTAACTGCGGACGCTGCGACAAATGCCTCCGTACGATGGTGAACCTCCGGGTCGTCGGCGCACTGGAGCGCTGCCCGGTGTTCGCGGAACCCCTGGATCTTCGGCGTGTCTCGCTCACAAACATGGCAAACGAGAGGATTGATCTCGCCGACAACCTGCTCGCCGCCAAAGCCATCGGCACGGACCGGGCCCTCATCGCGGCGCTCGAGCGAGGAGCCAACCCGTGGGCGCCGGGCCGGCTGCTGCTACAGCTCATGCTCGCCGGATGGCGGTTGACGAAACGCGTCGTCCCGGTGCGACGAGTGAACGGGCGCATTCGATGGGGAACACGCCCCGCGTAGGTCTCCCTCAGGGCGGTACGACGAGAGACGCGGCGTCTTGACGCGCGACACTCTCAGCGCGATTCTCGGCGAGCGCCCACTCGAGAAGAAGGCCGAATTGGGCAGATACTCCAACCACGTTCATTGGAACCACGAGAGCATGGATCGGTTCTATGGTGGCGAGTTGATGCTTGACCGCTGGGTCGTGCGTCTCGCGCTTGCGATTCTATTGACCGCGGTGGCGTGTTCCGACGCGTCCACGCAGGTCGATCGCGGGCTGGTCGGCACATGGGAGTTGATGGTCTCCAATCCTGAGGACGTCGCAAGGTGGGTCTGGGATGTGCATGCCGACCAGCTGACCCAGGCGAACACGATGCGAGCGACGGGCATTCTGGGCACGGCCTCGTGGAGCCGGGTGAAGCCTGGAGACACCCGATCCCGAGACATTCTGGCGTACCTGACCACACGGCCTCTCCTCGCGGGCATGCTGGAGGCGCCGTTCGGTGATCCGCGAACCGAAAGCGCCGCAGTTGACGCCCAGGCGCGGAACGACGGCGTGATCGGCATCGTGCAAACCGATGTGCAGAGTCCGAACGGCGCCGGCTCAATATCGGTCAGGATCTATCGCGATTGGACCTCGGCACACACGGCCTACGCCATGGATGCCCTGTACGACTCACAAACGTTTCGCGTCAAGCGGGACGAGGTCGTCTACTCGCAGACCTACAGTCGCGTTCGGAGTCAGGGGAAATGTCTGTCGAGGACCTGGTCGAACGTCGCCACCGCGACGGTCAGCTGCTACCTGTTGGTGGAGGACCCGGCACGGGAAGCGGTGATCATCGTCAGTGAATTCAGTGAGAAGCGAGCCGGCGCCAGCACGGAGGCGTCGGACGAAGCCTATGAGCATGCGGCCAGCTTGCTCACAGCCGGCATCAGATATTGGGAGCTGAACCTGGTCGCCATGAAGGCCAAGGGGATCTCCCCCTGATGCGTCCGCTTGACGGCAGCGCCTACTCGGCGCATTGCGGGCTCTTGAACCGGATGACGGTGCCGGACCACACCACGGTCTTGTAGGTGGTCACGAATCCATCGGAGCTAACCTCGCCACCGCTCGTGCGCGTTTCGCTGGCGAGGTCGATGACGGCATCCCCTCCTGATTCCCGAGCGCTCACGCGCAGGACCTCGTCGAGCGCGTCCGTCGTCTTGATATCCACCGTTTGATCCGTGCTGAGCAGGGCGATCTTGTCGAACGCGCAACGGGGCTGTTGTCCGCGATAGACCTGGATCGCGTAGTCCGCCGGGCGCGGCGGGAACGCGTCGGGCCACAGCTTCGTGACACGCACGTTCGGGCCGGAAATTCCGGCGCATGCCGTGAGGAGAGCGAGGAGCGGGAGCTTGGCCAAGTGCATCAGGTGGCTGCCTCGGAATCGGTTGCCGCTAGCGATGTGCTAGGTGAACCTGCGCGGTGTGCCCCGGGACCGCAACTGCCGTCCCTTAAGGAACGGCCCCGGCCGTCATTCAGTTCGATTCATCTCGCGGCGGGGCGATCGAACGCTTAACCTGAGTGACGATCTGCAAGAGCTCACGGCGCGCTGGAGGAGTGATCATGAAACGCATCTTTCTTGTCGCAGGACTTGCGCTGGTGACCCTTGGCTTCGTGTCACGCGCGCCTCAACCGTATCGAGTCGCGTTCGATCTCACGAGCCGGGATAGCCTGGATCAGCGGGCCGTGGTGCGATGGCTCAGGGAGGTGAGCACCGCAAACCCCAAGGCCCAAATGGAAGTCGTGATGTACGGCAAGGGCTTCGAACTGGTCATGCCCGAGCGTTCGGCGGTGATCGCCGAAGTGCGTGACCTGATGGCGAATCCGAACTTTTCGTTCACGGTGTGCGAGATCGCCATGAAGAACAACAACATCGGCAGGAGCCAGCTGCTGCAGGGCGCGCAGACGGTGCCCGATGGCATCTACGAACTTGTCTCCAAGCAGCAAGACCACTGGGGCTACATCAAGGTGATGAATTAAATGGTGGTCTCATCGAATGGCGCGCTCCGCTGGTTCTCGCGTACCGCACTGACCGCGCTGACGCTCGCGATCGGCGGCGCGCCGCCCACGCGCGTTCCCGCCTACGAGGTGTACGCGATCCGCTACGCCTCGATCCCGTTCCGGGTGTCGGGGCTCATCGCCGGCGCCGACACGTCGCGCCGCCTCGACATCGCGATGACGGTGTGGCTCATGAAGGGCCCGGACGGGCGACTCGTCCTTCTCGACGCGGGATTCAAGCGGCCCGACCTGATCCAGCGCTGGAAGCCCGCAGCGTACGTCACGCCCGCAGAGGCGCTCGCGCGATTTGGCGTGCGGCCCGAGGCGGTCACTGACGTGATCATCTCGCACGTGCACTGGGACCACCTCGACGGTGCGGACCTGTTCCCGAACGCGATGATCTGGATCCAGCGCGACGAGTACGAGCACCACATCGATTCCACGGGCAAGCGCCTCGCGAACGCGATCGACTCCGCGGACGCCACGATGCTGTACGCCATGAAGCTCGCTGGACGCGTGAGCCTCGTCGACGGCGACGCGCGCGAGATCATCCCCGGCATCACCGTGTACACGGGAGGCAAGCACACCTTCCAGTCGCAGTATGTGGGCGTGAATACGGCGGCCGGCACGGTGGTGCTCGCCTCCGACAACGTGTACCTGTACGAGAATCTCGAGAAGCACGTCCCCATCGCGCAGACGCTCGACGCGGCGTCGAACCTCGCCGCCCAGGAGCGGATGGCGCGGATTGCTTCGAGCCCGCGACTCATCGTGCCTGGGCACGATCCGGCGGTATTCGAGCGGTTCCCTTCCCCCGGCAACGGCGTCGCGCGGATCCGGTAGTGAACATGAAGAGATTTCTCGTCGATTTCGCCGTGGTGTACGCTGTATCCCTGGTTGTTTGTGCGGTAGTGTCGTTGCTCTGGAACCTCATCGCTCATGGAACAGGTACCGTTGACTGGGAGACTTCATTTCGTTTCGCCGTACCCTTCGGCATCATCTTTTCGTGGATGGAAACACGAAGAGGAAAGGGGAAGATTCAATGAAGCCGGAGAAGGGATCCTGGAAGAAGGGTCCGGGCAAGCTCGGCGTTCTCTCTCCGCTCCTCGGATCCTGGCAGGCAACCGCCCCAGTCTCCGATGGGCGAGGTCCGCTGCACGAGGACCTTCGCGTCAATCCTGCACGGCAAGTACGTGCAGCTCGTGGCGCGATGGGAGTTCGGGACGGAGATCTACGAGGAAGTCGCCATCTATGGACTGCGCAACGGATCATTGTCGTTTTGGTCGTTCACCTCGGACGGCAAGCGATCGGAGGGTGCTATCGCGGATGGCCGTGACGTGCATCCTCTCGCCGTCGCGTTCGAAGCAGACATGCCTGCCGGCCGTGCACGCATGATCTACTGGCCCAGCGAAGGAGGCTTTTTCTGGGCGGTGGAGGCCAGAACGAAGAAGGGGTGGAAGCGGTTCACCGAACACAGGTACGTCGCCCTCTGACGATCACACGGACTTCGTCACCGCGTGAGCGCACAAGCACGAAACGACCACGACGGCCACCACGGCGACGCTCAGGAGGAGATCTCGCCGATAGGTCTCGCTATTCGGGTAGTCGACAGGCCGCAGCGCTCGTTCCACCACCGGCGCGTATCCCACGCCGATCGCGAAGAAGAGAATCACGAGCCACGACCTGACGAACTCCGCCCACGTCGCCCTGTCCCAGTGCGCCGCCGGTCCGGATTCGCGGATGCTGGAATCCGGACCGACCAGCCGCGCGACCGCTCCCGGCAGGTCTACATGCGGCTGCGCGGACGACGTGCCGGGCGCGACGGCCTTCGGCTTGTTCGTCACGCCCATCGAATCGCGGGGGCCCGGGTGTGACTTCCTGAAATCGAGTTCAGCCTGTCGCCAGAAGGTGGCTGGGACGGCAGGCGACATCTCGATCTCTGCGGCCATCGCCCGCACGCGCCCAGCCAACGCACCGAAGGCCCCGAACCTGTCGTAGGTCGATCGTGTGGTCGGCAGCAGGTTGATCATCAGAGTCAGTACGAGGATCAGCAGCACCGCCGCGACCGGATCCTCGGGACTCATCACGTGGCGTCCAGGTTTCGCCACCATACGGGTGCCGACTCCGATCAACCCCCACCACGAGAAGAGGGCGATCCACGGGGCCGTGCCGAACGCCAGCCGCCAGAGCACGCCGGTCACGATGGCAATCGCAGCACCGATGAGGATGCCGTTGGCCACCATCATGACGAGGTTCTCGTCCTTTTCTGCGCCGCGGCTCATTGTCCACCCGATCAGGAGACCTGCCGGGAGCAACGTCATGAGGGAGGCGAGAAGTGAGACGAGAAACTCCTGCGCCATCTGCGCGATGAGATGTTCCGCGACGAGGCCGAGGAAGCCCATCCCGGCGGCCCAGCTCAGCGTCCTTCCTGGTCGACTTAGCCCGGGTGCGCGCGTCGGGGTCGCCTCCCGGCTTTCGCGACGCGCCACGTTGACATAGTGCCGCGTCCACTCCACCGCGAGGCCGAGGACCGCGCCGACCACGATGGTGATGATCATCTGCGTGTCGCCGAGCCGGAGGGCCAGCCAGATATGGTGCCGATCTGCGCCTCGCGCCAAGACGCGGAGGCGGTCGGGGCCTCCTTGCGGCGTTACGCAGGAATCCGTATCCTCGCGCGACGCTTTCCTCCGAGGCACTCCGATGGAACGAGCTCCGACGTGGTACCTGCCCCTCGCGATCGTCGCGTTGCTGTGGAACCTGCTCGGCTGCGCGGCGTACCTCGCCGACGTGATGCTGACTCCCGAGGCCCTCGCGAAGCTGAGCGCCCCGCAGCAGTCCTTGTACGCCGCGCGGCCGGCGTGGTCCATCGCCGCGACGGCGATCGCGGTGTGGGGCGGCGCGGCGGGCTGCCTGGGCCTAATCATGCGCAAGCGCTGGGCGTCGCCGTTGCTGATCGCCTCGCTCCTGGGAGTGATCGGCCAGGACGTGTGGCTCTTCGTGCTGAGCAAAAGCGCGTCGCAGGCCGGTGCCATCGCGTTCGTGCTGCAAGGACTCGTGCTGCTGGTTGCCGTCCTTCTCGTCATGCTGGGCCGCAAGGCCGTGGCACGAGGCTGGAGCGCCTAGCCGGCGCGCGGACTTCACTGCCCAGCCTGCGTGACAATGCCGGCGATTGGCCCGATCACGGAGCACGAGCTAGATGCCCTCGTGGCTCTGATGCGAGACACGATTCAACCCCTGGCCTACTACAACGGGCCCGCCCGACGCGCGGAGCTGGCGAAGTACACGGTGGACGGAATTCGTTCGTTGGTCGCAGGGGATCCGCAGACCGTGCTCGTGGCGCGCGACAGCGGAGGGTTGATCGGCTTCTGCGTAAGCCGATTCGACGACGGAACGATCTGCTCCGGGACCAGCTTTCCTCTGCCGACGAACTGATCGTGGTTGGAGATGGGCATCACGAGGGCGTCGTCGAAACGATCGTGCATGCCCGCTTCCAGCCCGTTCGCTACTTCGAGACGCCCCAGCCTTGCAACGATTGGGCCGCCGGACCGCGTACCTTGGGCCAGCGCAAGGCCAGGGGCCGCACCTTGCTCGACTTCGACGACGATGGTCTCCTGCTCCCCGGCGGCCTTGGAGATTGTCCGCAAGGCGACTAGGCACTACTGCTGCCAATGCTGTTCCCCATGCACCGGGGCTCCAAGTTCAACGACGCGCTCTGGATGGGGCAGGTGGTGCGGGGCGGCAATGTCTCCACTTAGATGTTCGTGGTCCCCAAACAGACCGATCGCCTGGGCATTTGGGGCACTCGTTACGAGGGCGACTTCGATTTCATCACCTCCACGCTTCGGCGCTGGCCGCCTTTCTCGTTGGCGTGGCGGGAAGAGGTTATCGTCGAATGGAACGGCGCTCGTGCGGCTCAGCCAGGGAGTTGAGCCGCAACTGGTGCCCTCGTTCACGAAGCTCTCGCACTTTTTCCTGTACGTAAGGCTGGAAGCGGTTCAGATAGACACTGGCCTCGTGGTTGGCCTGGGCTTGGTTATAGCCGCAGGACTGCGGGTGTTCCACGCTCACGCGGTAGTCCCGCACGACTTGCCAACCGTTGATGGCGGCTAAAGCTGGGGCCACGAGGTCGATGCCCCAGCCCAGGGTATTGAGCGACAGATCGACCGGCCCGATCTCGGACACCAGGTCGCTCCGCAGGAACCAGCACATGCCGTCCGTGATGGGCACCTCGAAGAGGCCGTCGCCGACCGAGTGGAGTTGCGTAGGGCTGGCGATCCAGTAGGAGTAAGAGACGTTGGGGGCGTAGATCGCCAGGTTTGGCATGGCGGCGAAGGCCTGCTTGGCCCGAGCCAGGAGGCGGTCCCAGCTCCGGCAGGTGACGTCGGCACAGATGATTCCCAGGACGTTGCCGTCGAGCAGCTCCAAGGCCTTGTTCCAGCGGGCCGCGTAGAAGGCGTCCGGCGGCTGCTGCACCCAGCCCAGACCGTCCGCAACGGGATCAGTGTTGAGCACCGTGCAGCGGGCCAGTAGGGCGGACTCAATGACCCTGGCGTTCTCCGAGACGCCTGGCCAGTTGATCACGAAGACGTGCGGGCGGACGTTCACGGGGCGAGCCTCCACAGGCCATGTTCGAGGGTGAGTTGCAGGCCTTGTTCTTCGGTGAACTCTCGTACGGCGGGGTCGTGGGAGAATGGCGCGACGCTTCACGCCGCGCCACCAGCCCGTGTGCG
>OCZT010000991.1_pt1 | contig 29185 bp, 28 predicted proteins | sample 1539031 | NCBI WGS metagenome assembly OCZT01 (sample SAMEA3539308, study PRJEB22396) | soil metagenome | biome: tundra; feature: field; material: soil | place: USA | collected 2010-05 | depth 0.15 m | reverse complement strand
GAGGCTGCCCCAGGTGACCGAGAGTCGCGCCTCGGCGATGAAGTAGTACATATTCTCAATCAGCGGATTGTGCGACGCCCGTACGAAGGCCTGGTGCAGGGCCAAGTCCCATCTTTCGAACTCATCGAAGTCAGCGGCGTTGTCGCCTTCCGCGAGGCAGCGTTCGATCTCATCGAAGTCGCTGGCGGTGGCGTTCTCGACGGTGGCGGCCAGGGCGGCGGGCTCGATCAGCAAGCGCGCGGACATGACGTCGGCGGGACTGACGTTGCCCACGACCGAGGCCGTGAGAGAAGGTTCGACTTCGACGCCGAGTACCGAGTCGGGATCGCGTCGCAAGAAAGTCCCTCGGCCTACTTCGCGCGATACGACGCCTTCGCTCTCGAGCAGGGCCATTGCGTTACGAATCGTGGTGCGAGAAAGTCGCAGGGCCTGAGCCAGCTCGCGCTCGGTGGGCAGCCGGTTGCCGTTTCGAAGTCCGGTATGGGTGGCCGACATCAAGATATTGTCGGCCACGTCCCTCATCTGATCGTTGGACACCGTCGTCATCTTCAACCTCCCGTCAGGCGGTTTACGACCACCAACGCGTCGCGCCATTGGTGCGCGACGCCAACACTATAGCGACCAATCCCACCAATGTGACGAACATGTTACGAAATATTTCCAGAATATTTCCTCAAGTGATTGACAATCCCTGATGCACGCCTTATAGTTCGCAGACGTAGAAAGAACCAATTCGACCAATTTGGTTGGATCACACAAGGGGGAACCAATGAGGTTTGCGACGATCAGGACCTCACGGGGCCTTCGCCTGCACGTAAAGGGGAGCGAGGGGTACGTCGACCTCGCTGACGCGACGGGCAATGAGTCGCTCGCGACACTGAACGGACTGGCCGAGGGTGGCGACGCCGCTATGGACGCGGCTCGGGGCGCGTCCTCGAAGTCCGGACAGAACTACGCGGGCACCGACTTCGGTCCCCTGACGCCGAACCCGCCGCGCATCTTGTGCCTGGGCGTGAACTACGCCGAGCACGCCATTGAAGGGGGACGAGCCGTGCCGACCTGGCCCGAGTCATTCGTCCGCGGTGCGGGTAGCGTCATTGGCGCCTACGACAACTTCGTCAATCCCGCGTTGAGCGTGCGCATGGACTACGAGGCCGAACTCGCCATCATCATTGGCAAGGGCGGCCGCTACATCAGGGCCGAGGACGCCTACGACGCGATCCTGGGCTACTCGGTGATGAACGACGGGTCGGCGCGTGAGTGGCAGCGTGCCGCGACGCAGTGGACGCCGGGCAAAAACTTCGAGGGTACGATGCCCATCGGCCCCGAGTTGGTCACCAATGACGAAGTCAACGTCACCGACCTCGCCATTCGTTCGATTCTCAATGGTAACGTCATGCAGGACGCGCGAACGTCGGACATGATCGTCAGCGTCTCTCGGGCCGTCGAGTACTTCTCTTCATTCACCACGCTACGTCCCGGCGACGTGATTGCGAGCGGGACGCCGGGGGGTGTCGGTTTCGCACGCACGCCGCCGGTGTGGCTGACCCCCGGTGACACCATCGAGGTGGTCATCGAGGGAGTCGGTTCAATCTCCAACAAGGTCGTGGCCGAAGAGGGAGCGCCCGAGGACTGGCCGTGGATGCCGCTTAAGTCGGACACCACGAAGTTCTGATTTCTGCTGTATGCAGTGAGTTGTACCAAACCAACTAGGGGGGGAATACATGAATGGAATGTCATTGACGTGGTCGGGCACCCCGGCCGCGCGAATGCGAAAGAGGTTGGCGTTGCTAGTGGCCGTCATGGCGCTGGTGGCAGCAACTGTGGGATTGCCGGGAACGGCCCAAGCCAAGACCGTGTCGCACACGAAGTTGGCGGCTTTGACGATTCCGGTCGTCGCTCCGTTTACTGGCGTCGACGCCGTGCTCGGGCCCAAGTACGCGACCGCGTGTTTAGCAGCCACTCAAGAGATCAATCTCGTGGGTGGCATCAGCGGACACCAGATCAATTGCAAGACCGTTGACACCCGTGGTGACCCCGCGGACGCCGTGCCCGCGGTTGGTCAGATGTACGCCACCACCAAGAACATCGCGTTCGTGATTGGCTGCACTTCCGACGAGGCGTCGACGGTGGTGCCGGTCTTTGGTTCCCACGGGACCGTGTCGTTCTGCATGACCGGTGAATCGGAGTTTGACGCCGTCAAGTTCCCGTACTTCTTCCGTCTCGTTCCCCCGGACGCCGCTGACGCGGTGGCCATGGTCGCGATCGCGAAGAACAAGGGCTTCAACAAGATTGCGCTCGCCTTCGGTAACGACGCCGGTTCACAGACCTTCGTCGCTCCCGCCGAGGGCGCCATTGCCAAGGTGAAGGGCATGTCTATCGTGTCGAACCAGACCCTTGACATCAGTGCGACCACCTTCCAGACCGAAGCCCAGTCAATCGTCTCGGCTCACCCCGACGCGATCCTCATGGAGGCTCTCGGCGCCGCGGGCGTTGCACTCTTGAGCGAGATTTACCAGCTCAACGGCAACAAGATGATCCCGGTCATCGGTACCTCAGCCATGATTGACCCGACGTTCTTCTCGGGTATCACCAAGGCCGTGGGCACGCAGAACTTCATTAGCAACTTCGACGCCGACAACCAGGTCTCGACGGGCGCCACTGCGGCCTACCCGCTGTTCAAGAAGCTGGTGCTGGCGCAGAAGGGTCGTGTGAAGGGTGTTGGTAACTTCTCGTCACTGCTCTCGGCCAATGGCACGGTGCACCTGTACGACGGCATCAACCTCGCGGCTCTCGCGATGGTGATGTCGGGCTCGACGACGGGCGCCAAGTACAAGGCCGACATCTTGAAGATCGCCAATGGCGTTCCCGGTGCCAAGGTGGTGACCTCCTACAAGGCCGGCGTTGCCGCCCTCAAGGCGCACAAGAAGATCCGTTACCAGGGAGTCGGCGGCTTCTACAGCTTCGACGCCTTCCAGACGTCCTTCGGTGCCTTTGAGGACACCAAGTTCACCGCCACCGGCAGTACCGTGAACGTGGCAACTCTCAGCGCCAAGGAGCTCAACAGCCTGTAGTAGTTCCCAGAGTGGTGCCCCCGGCAACATCGGCGTTGCCGTGGGCACCTTCACTCTGTGGTCCCACACCGCATCAGTTGTTCGCGGGGGCGTTCGATCTCACGATTCACCGCAGTGCCAACTCATCCGCAGTTCGAGCCTTCGTCTTGTAAAGGAACATTGATTTCCCTTGAGTGTCTTCATGTCATCATTCGGGTTCGGTCTGATCACCGCGGCGGTTCTCGCCATCGCGACGGTCGGCTTCACCATGCAATTCGCGGTCACGAATGTGTTGAATCTGGCCTACGGGTCGATCATGATCAACAGCGCCTTCGTGGCCTATTACGTCAACCAGCACGGCGTGAGCGCCTGGGTGGCGCTCCTGGGCGGTGTCGCGACCGGGGCGATTGCCTCGTGGCTACTCAACCGTTTCATCTACACGCCCTTTCAGCGACGCAATCTCGCGCCGATCACCGTCGTGATCGTGTCCCTCGGCGTGGACCTCGTTGGCACGTTCGGCCTCCAGGCCATTGTGGGCGGCGGGTACGTCTCGTTCAACCAGAGCCAGGGCCACGAGTACCACATCCTCGGGATGCTCCTCAGTGGCCTGCAACTCGTCATCTTCGGCATTTGCGCCGTGGTACTCGTGGGCATTCACTGGCTGCTCAAGTACACGCGGCTGGGCAAGGCCATGCGCGCCACGTCGGCGAATCGCAACCTGGCCCGCAACTCGGGCGTCAAGACCCAGTTCATCATCTCCACCACGTGGATCATCTCGGGGGCGTTGTGCGGTTTGGCGGGCACCGTGTTCGCGATGAACGCGGGCGTCTTCGAGGCCACCAGCGCGCAGCTCTACATCGTGCTGCTCCTCGCGGCGATGTTCCTCGGTGGTCCCGGTGAGCCCTACGGCGCGATGTTCGGCGCCGTCACCATTGGTCTCGCGACCGAAGTGAGTGCCGCCTACATCAATCCGGAATATAAAGACGTCGTGGCGTTCCTCGTGTTGATCGCGATGCTGACCTTCCGGCCATTCGGCATCTTTGGAAGTGAGAAGACTAACTAATGGGTCCTTATGGTTTCTACATCGCCATCATCCTGGTGTACGCCGCGGTCGACTCCATGGCCTGCCTGGGGCTCAACCTCCAGTTCGGCGTGGCCGGCATCTCGAACTTCGGCTACATCATCTTTCAATCGGTCGGGGCCTACACCGCCGCCGTCTTGTCCATGCCCAACGCGAAGACCACCAATGGAGGCTTCCAACAGTACGTTCTCGGTTTTCACCTGCCCTGGCCGTTCCCGTGGATCGGCGCGGCGATAGCGGGCGGGCTGCTGGCGATACCCTTCGTCTTCATCGTCGGAAAGAGACTGCGCGGAGACTTCGCCGCCGTCGGTCTGCTGGTTTCGGCGGTGCTACTCAACCTGCTCGTCAAGAACTACGTTCCTTTCCTGAACGGCGACGCCGGCATCTCACTGGTGCCCTCGCCGTTCCAGCATTACTGGAATCCGCAAAGTCTGGGATACCAGTTCGCCTACGGCGGGGTCGCCCTCGTGTTGACCATTGGTGTCTACTTCTTGGTGAAGCGGGTCACCGAGTCGCCCTACGGGCGCTCGCTGCGCGCCATGCGCGACAACGACATCGTCGCGGACTCCCTCGGCAAGGACCTGCGCATGCAGCGCACCAGCGTTCTCATTCTGGGCGGCGCCATCGCGGGGCTGTCGGGTGCCATCTTGGTGGGCTTCATCACCTTGTGGGCCCCGGGCGCCTGGGGCTACGCCGAGACCATCGTCCTCTTCGCCGCCATCATCATTGGGGGCGCGGGCAACCACAAGGGCGCGATTCTCGGGGCCGTCCTCGTGCCGGTCGGATTCGAGGAGATCACTCGCTACCTGCCGCCGTTGGGCAACCCGGAATTGGTACCGGCCCTCGAGTGGGTCTCCATTGGACTACTGATCGTCCTGTTCCTCTGGTTCCGACCCAACGGCATTCTGCCCGAGAAGCGTCGGATTCTGAGCGGGAACAAGAACGCGGCGCCGCCCGAGTCAACGAAGGGCGACGACGAGTCCGACGCGTTGATCAAGATCGGCAATGTACAGGAACTCAACTTCCACGAGCTACTGCACCTGAGCGAGCCGGTGAACGACAATCGCGTCATTCTCTCCACCAACGGGTTGACCAAGTCCTTCAATGGCGTCACGGTGGTGTCGGAGGTATCCATTGCGATCCATCAGGGACGCCTCACCGGCATGATTGGACCCAACGGCGCGGGCAAGTCCACGATCTTGGCGATGCTCGCGGGCACGCTGCCCTCGTCGGGCGGACAGATCTTCTACGAGGGCCAGGACATCACGTCCATGCCGTCGCACAAGCGGGCCCAGGCGGGAATTGTTCGTACCTTCCAGTTGGCGAGCGAGTTCAAGAAGCTCACGGTGCTCGAGAACCTCGTGAGTGCGATTCCCCACCAGTCGGGCGACACGTTTCTCGGCTCGCTGCGGGGCAAGCGATACTGGGGCCGAGAAGACCACGACAACATCGAACGGGCCAAGGAAGTGCTCGAGGGCTTCGGACTCTCAGAGTACGCGGACGTCTACGCCGGTGGTCTGTCGGGTGGACAGCGACGACTCGTCGAAATAATGCGGGCACTACTCGCCGAACCCAAGATCCTGCTGCTCGACGAGCCCATGGCTGGCGTGCACCCCCACCTGGCCCACAAGATCGGCGACCAACTGACTAATCTCTGCGAAGGCGGCATGACCATAGTGATGGTGGAGCACGAACTCGCCATCATGGACGCGTTCTGCGATCCGGTCATCGTCCTCGCGGAAGGCCAGGTACTCGCCCAGGGCACCATGGCGGAACTGCGTCAGAAGGAAGAAGTAGTGGAGGCGTACCTTGTCGGTTGAACTATCAAAGAAGGGTCTGGTCTTGACGGCCACGGGACTCGCGGCCGGCTACGACGGCCGCGCCATTGTGAGCGCGATCACCGTCGAGGCGACGCCCGGCAAAGTGGTTTCCATCGTGGGACCCAACGGGTCGGGTAAGTCGACACTGCTCAAGTCGCTGGTTGGTGTGGTGAAGGTGCTCGACGGCTCAGTCAAGGTCGGTGACACCGACATCACCAACATGGCGCCCGAAGACGTGGCCAAGATCGGTGTGGGCTACGTGCCACAGATCGACGATGTCTTCCCACCCTTGTCGGTGAAGGAGAACCTCGAGATCGGTGGCTACCTGCTGAAGCGCCACGAGGTGAATGAGCGGATCGAAGCGGTTCTGGAATTCTTTCCGAAGCTCAAGGCAATGATGACTCGCAAGGCCGGCAAGCTGTCGGGTGGTGAGCGCAAGATGCTGGCGATGGGCCGCGTGCTGATGCTCTCGCCGTCGGTCCTGGTGCTCGACGAGCCCACGGCCAACCTGGCGCCCATTGTCGCTACCCAGTTGCTCGAGGAGTACATCCGAGGATTTGCGAACTTCGGTTCGACGGTGTTGTTGGTGGAGCAGCGGGCCAAAGCGGCGCTGCGAATCTCGGACTGGACGTACGTCTTGGGAGGCGGTCGCGTCGTCCTTGATGGTCCGCCGCAGGACCTCGCGCAGAATCCCATCTTCGTCGAGTCATTCTTGGGTGGTGGCGCCAAGGCACACCCGCCGAAGGACTAACGGTTCAAGGGACGACGGAATTACTTCACGTAGACTTCATGACGTGACCACTACCTCCGCCACCATTGTCGTCTGCGACGGCGACGAAACCGGTCAAGAGCTCCTCGACGAGTCCTTGCGCGCCATGACGCCCGAGCTACTCGGCGTCGATCTGAATTTCGTCAATTACGACCTGTCCCTGGCGAACCGCCGCAAGACGAATAACGACGTCGTTCGTGAAGCCGCCGCCGTCATGGTCGAGGCCGGTCTGGGCCTCAAGGCCGCCACCGTGACGCCTCCCGAAATCGGTGGCGTCGGTTCGCCCAACCGCCTGTTGCGTGAAGGTATCGGCGGCTCCGTCATCGTGCGTACCGGTCGCCGCATCCCTGGCGTCACCCCGCCGGTGGTGGGAACGAACACCCCGATCATCGTCGTGCGCATGGCCGTCGGTGACGCGTACGGCGCGGCCGAAGGTCGCGAGGGCGACGCCGGTCAGTCCAGCGAGACGGCGTGGCGCACCGAGAAGATCGAGCGCTCGGTCTGCACATCCGTTGCCGAGTACGCGTTCGTCGCTGCCGAGGCCTCGAACGGACTCGTCTACGGCGGACCCAAGTGGACCGTGTCGCCCACCTACGAAGGCATGCTCAAAGAAGAGATGGACGCCGCCGCCGCGCGCCACCCGAGCGTGACCTATCGTCCCGCGTTGATTGACACCACGTACGCGGGACTGATGACCGAGATCCACGAGCGCACGCTCGTCATCCCGGCTCTGAATCGCGACGGCGACTGTCTGAGCGACTTGGTGCTCGCAATGTTCGGTTCGATTGCCGGCGCCGAGTCAGTGCTGATGTCACTCGACGAGAACTTGCGTCCCAAGGTCGCCATGGCCGAAGCGCCGCACGGCACCGCGCCGTCGCTGCAGGGCAAGAACGTCGCCAATCCCATGGCCATGCTGCTCGCCGGCGCGGCGCTGCTCGACCAGGCCGCCGCGAAGTTCTCCGACGCGAAGTTCCGCGACGCGGGAACCCGACTGCGCAGCGCCACCCTCGAGGGGGCGTTCGAAGGCTTTCGTACTTTCGATCTGGGTGGCGACTCCACTACGAGCGGCGTGGTCGACGACGTCATCGCTCGACTTCGCGCCTCGAAGTAACGTCCAGCGCTTAAGCGCTGAGTGCGAGCTTGACGGTGGTGATGGCGCCGATGGTGATGACCATGGCCCGCACCACTTTGGGCGACAGACGCTTGATCAGTAGCGTGCCGAGCCACCCACCCACGAGGGCACCCACGAGCAAGATCAGGACCGCTTGTACCGAGAGGTGTCCTCGGATAACGAAGACGACGCCCGCGACGGCGCTGATCAACAACGACAGTGCAACGCGCAGTCCCTGCAAGACATTGATGTCGTAGGGAAGGGTGAGGGCCATCACCGCCAACAAGACGATGCCCAACCCCGCGCCGAAGTAGCCGCCGTACGCCGAGGCGATGAAGATGCCCACGAAGAGCGAGCGGCGACGCACCGCACCGGGGTCCTTGGCGTGGTCCATCTTGGCGAGCAATTTGGTGACTCGCGGAGAAATCGCGAAGAGAATCGTCGCGATGCCAATCAGCCACGGCACCACGCGAGAGAACGTGTGGTTGCTCCCGACCAGCAGCAACGCCGTACCCGCACCCGAACCCAGGACGCACGTCGGCACGAGCTCCTTGAGGAGATTGCGGTGCACCTGAAGCTCGTGGCGAAAGCCCCGAATGCCGCCGAAGGTGCTGGGCAGGATGCCCACGGAGGACGACATGTTAGCCGTGAGAGAGGGAATGCCCAATGCTAAAAGAGTCGGAAAACTGAGAAAAGTACCACCACCGGCGATGCCGTTAGAGATGCCCGCCGCACAGCCGGCGAGGAAGATGATGATGACCTTCACAGCGAGTGGGACGTGGGTGGCTAGCACTCTTGAATTCTACTGAGACAAGGGGCGTGAATAGGGAAAATTACTGGGAAATCTCCGCATGCGCCCCTCGCAGCAATGGTCGAATTGGTCGGGCCTCGTGGGGGTGGCGAGCGAGTCATTCTCGTGGCAAATCCCACGGCGAGTGCGACCATCCCCACTGCATTCGTGTTGTATAAAGTTCTACGGAGATGAGTAATTATTGATGAAAGAATCTGACGGTGTCAATCGCGAGGGGGCCTCGTGGGATGGCGCGGGGTGATTGTCAACCAATCTTCTATCCAGTCTTAGTGCGTTCTTAAAGCACGGAACTAGAAATGGCCGGTGAACTTTGCGTCGCTCCCCTTTCGTTTTCCCTGCTCGCAGTCTTACCGGGGCGACATGTGCTCCGCGCCCGAAGAAAGTAGCCGATGAGGTTCCGCTGGATTGCCGTGGCGACGGTGGCGACGGTGGCGACCGCGAGTGTCGCGGCGGCGATGGTCGCGAGCTCGAACGCCGCGACGAGGTTGAGTCGTTCGTCAAGTTCGACGACTTTGACGGCAGCGTCCGCCACGACGACCGCACCGACGGTGAAATTGACCACCATTGCGAGACCCACGAATCTCGCCCCATTTGTCTCACCGGGCGTGGCGGGCGAAGGAGTCTATCGTCCGGCGGGACGTACCGTGCAAGGTCACAGCGCCATCTTCACGACCACGATTCGGCCTCTCTATAATCCCACGACGGTAGCCGGGGTCGCGTGGATCGATCCGAGACTATTGAACGCGCGCCTCTATTCGGGCAGTCTCAGCCCCGGTGGCCTGTACTGGAAATTCACCGCGCCAATCTCTCGCGGCGCCTCACAAAGCCTGGTGGCGGCGTTCAGCGGCGGCTTTCTCTTGAAAGACTCCCGCGGCGGCTACCTGAGTGAAGGCCACCTCGTCTCGCCGCTCGTCAACGGTGCGGCGTCGTTGGTCATCTACAAGAATGGCTCGATCACCGTCGGCCAATGGGGGCGCGACGTCGTGATGAACTCCAATGTCATTGCCGTCCGCCAGAACCTAACGTTGCTGGTGGACCACGGCGCTCCCGTCGCGGGACTTCAGACCACTGACATTTTTCGATGGGGCTTTTCACTCCACGGCGTCATCGACACGCCGCGTTCGGCGCTCGGCATCACCGCGAGCGGCGCTCTGGTGTACGTCGAAGGTCGGATGAATATCGTCGACCTGGCGCGCATCCTGGTGCGCGCCGGCGCGGTGAGAGCCATGGTGCTGGACATGAACCCGCTATGGCCCGTCTTCGCGTCGTACCTGCCGGCGACGTCCACGGGTTACGCCACTGCGGGCAATGGCAAGGACCTGACGCCCACGATGGTGCAGACGCCCGCGCGGTTCTTTGATCCGAGGTACGCGCGCGACTTCATCACCCTCTCCGCGCGATAGACCACGGGCGCCATGTCGCGCTGAGGCGTCGTAACATCGAGTCGTGAAACTGAGCGTCGTCATCCTGCCCTGCGCTCGTTGGGACGACGTGCGCGCGCACTGGCGGCGCGCCGAGGAGTGGGGATTGCACGCCGCGTACACCTACGATCATTTGTCGTGGCGAGCTCCATTTCGAGATGGACCGTGGTTTTCGATGATCCCCACCCTGGTGGCGGCGTCGACGGTCACTTCGCGCCTCCGCCTCGGACCGCTGGTCACGTCGCCGAACTTTCGTCACCCGCTCTTGCTGGCCAAGGATCTCATCGCCCTCGACGACATATCGAACGGTCGCATCGTCGTGGGCGTGGGATCCGGGGGAACGGGATACGACGCGACAACCCTCGGGCGCGAACCGTGGTCGACGAGGGAGCGCCACCAGCGATTCGTCGAGTTCACTCGCGTTCTCGATCGCTTGCTGCGTGAACCGATGTCGAACTTGGACGGACCTTATTATCCGGTAGTGGACTCACGCCAATTGCCGGGTCCGCGCCAATTGCCGCGTCCGCCGATCTACGTGAGCGCGCAGGGTCCCAAGACTCTCGCCCTCGCGGCGGAACTGGCCGAGGGATGGGTGAGTTTCGGCGATCCGGGCAGCGACACTCGACGCGCCACCGTGGACGCAGTAAAAGAGCAGGTCTCGACGTTGAATATCCAACTGGACTTGAGGGGACGCACTCGCTCATCGATGCGTCGGCTGCTGTTGAACTTCGGCACCGACGAATCGCCGATGGTGTCGTTGGAATCTTTTCTCGATTGGGCGGGGCGATACCGCGCCATTGGTTTTGACGAGGTCGTGGTGCACTGGCCGGTTCCCGAGACGATCTTCGACTACGACGTCGACGTCTTCGAACTCATCTGCCGCGAGGGCGGCGACATTCTTTCATCCTGGCAGTAGTGCTCAGTCCGAGCCGAGCAGGTGCATATGTTGGGCGGCTAGGGCGAGTTGCTCGCGGGCCCGCGGGTGCGCGGCGTGGTCGATCAGTGAGCGCGCCTGTGACTGTTGGGAGAAACCAAAGATCGGCGCGATGCCCTGTTCGGTCGCGATAACCGAGTGCTGGAATGACGACACCGGGTACGAGAGGAGGGGGACGATGTTCGAGGAGTCGGACTTCTCGTGCCAACTGCGCAGCGCCAAGACGGCCTGACCGCCGCGCGAATGTAGCGCACCCGACACGAAGTCGGGCTGGCCACCGAAACCGGAATAGATGCGACCGCGAACGAAACTCGCGTTCGACTGGGCGTAGAGGTCGACCTGCAGAGCGGTGTTAATCGACAACATCGCGGGCTGCTCGGCAATCCGCGAAGGGTTGTTCGCGACTTCGGTGCGTCGCATCACCAGGCGCGGATTCTCGTCAGCCCACTCATAGAGCTCGGGAGTACCGAAGAGGAAGGTGCAGGTCATGACGCGGTTGACGTCGATGGCGCCCGCGCGGTCGAGACGCATGATGCCGTCGCTCACCATTTCGGACCACACTCCCAAGTGACGGCGGTGGCGCATGTGATCGAGAGCGGCGTCGGGCAACTGGCCGATGCCCAACTGGAGGGTCGTGCCGTCGCTGGAGAGTGACGCCACATTCTCGCCGATGATCTGCGGCGCCTCATCCGGGGGACGTTCATCGGGCGACGGGAGAATCGACTCGAACTCGATGGCCAGGTCCACGTCATCGACGACGATCTCGGAGTCGCCGAAGATATAGGGCATGTGTCTGTTGAGCTGGGCAATCACGAGTCCGCCGCGCCGGCGCACTTCTTCAATTGCGGCGGGCAGAAGGTTCGTTTCAATTCCTAGGGACACCTTGCCGTTCCTCGGCGTGGACGTATGAATCATCACGACATCCGGCGGTCGACTGGTCGCGAAGAGGCGCGGGACGAGCGAGAGGCGCATCGGCAGGTATTTAAGGTCATCGTCCATCCGCACCCCGGGGCCGACGAAGGGCGTCTCGGTAACAATGCCCTCGCGCTGCGGCCAACCGACCTGGGCGTTGAGGACGAAGAAGCGAAAAACGGGAATCTTCTCGGCCGCCATATTCACCAACTCCCAGGGAGTGGCGAAGTTCCCCGAGACGACAATTCGGGGCTCGTTGTGGGCGAGAGCTTCGAGTCGTTCGCCAATCACCGCCTGCGATACCACTTGCATGACCACACCTTTCTCGTACTTCCAGTGTCGCAGGCGAAACGGCCCGAGCGACCAAGAAATGACCGATATGGGTATTTGGTCCCGCGGATGATGGGGGTTATCAACGAGAGGTATCGACCCTAACTGTGAGCCGTCTTCTCCTGGGCGACTTGGCGATGGATCTCTTGCATGTCGAGAGCCGTCGCCTTCTCGACGAGATCCACCAACGCCGACTCGCTTAGCGCGCCCGCCTGACTGAAGAGAACTACTTGTTCGCGAATGATCATCAACGTCGGGATCGACATGATGTTGAACGAGGCGGCCAGTGCTTGCTCGGCTTCGGTATCGACCTTCGCGAAGACGGCGTGGGGGTGGGCCTCCGAGACCTTCTCGTAGGTCGGAGCGAAGCTGCGACACGGACCGCACCACGACGCCCAGAAGTCGACGAAGACGAGGTCGTGCGAGGACACCATCTCCTCGAAGTTTTCGCCGGTGATCTCAACGGTCGCCATGACGACCTCCTCGCTGTGTACGTCTCAGAGTACCGGGAGACGCGAAGAATACTATACCCGCAGGGGTATACAACGTGACGCTCGAGGAAGTGTTACGAAGCGCTGGTGGCGGCGACGTCCGCGACCGCCACGGGCGTGACCGTAATCGCGGGATTGAGCCAGTCGATGACGTCCTGGGCGCTGTAGTCATCGCGCCCCCGGAGCATGATTGCGATGTCGTTGATACTGTCGCCACTGGTCACGATGGGTGGCTCCACGTAGCCATTTGCGCGTACCTGGGCCAGTCCGCACGTGGCCATCAGGCCGTTGCACAGACAGGTTGTCGCCAGGCCGTCCTCCGGGTGGCCGCCCTTTCGCTCGTAGATGTTGAGGGGTTCGGCGGCACACCGATACGCCGTTGAGCCGTCATCGTCGAGGTAGGCCTCGCGAAGGTACCCCAGGTCGCATCGTCGAGGGCGCGATGCGTAGATCGCCGGGTCCGAGACGGTCCCGGGGAGGTCCACCACCTTGAAGGGATAACCCGTGGATGAAGCGGTCGTCGAGGTCGTCACCTCGACGCAGTCGCGAGCAACGTCGTCGAGGACCCGGCGACGAAGATTCGGTTCCATGCCCGACTCGCGACAGTACGCGAACATCGTTCCCACTTGTACGCCCGCCGCCCCGAGCCCCTGGGCGTCGCGGACGTCGGACGAGTTCGTCACGCCGCCACCAATCCAGAACGGGACACCGAGTTCGCGCAGGACCCCGAAGTCGACCTCGTCGCGAGGACCGTAGATGGGTCCGCCGTGCTCGTCGAGACTGAAGGAACCGCGCGGCGGCGCATTGTGACCTCCGGCGTTGGGCCGTTCGACGACGAAACCGTCGACGGGTCCGTTGCTGCGCTTGAAGAGCGCGGTCGCCAAGACGTGCGAGGACACGATACCCACGAAGTTTGGTCGCTTCAACGCAGCGGCGGGTAGGTAGGGCTCGGGATCAAAGGCGAGCGACGACGCCGGGTTGTCGCTGGTCGCGCCGGTGACGGAGAAGGGCAGCGTCGTGCGGCGACCGTGGCAGAGATCGTCGAGTACTCCTGGAATATGGGTCGGAACTCCCGCACCCATCATGACGTAGTCGACGCCGGCGAGAATCGCTCCGCACAGTGATGCCGCCGTCGGAATCTGGACCTTGGTGAGAAGATTGATGCCGACGAGGCCGCCGTGACCCGCCTTGGCGAGCGCGACCTCCACGAAACTCGAGAGGACGACTAAATCGAGTGCGCGTCGCGGACTGCGGTCGGTCAGCATCGCGAGGTTGCGATAGGGAGTGCCGGCGACTCGGCGTACCGCGGCGAAACGGCGCAGAGCATCGTCGACAATTGACTGCACCGGAAATCTGTCGAGCACCGATCGCAGGGCGTCATCGACTCCGTGGTCCTGCAGCCGGCGCACGAAGACGCTGTCAATCGCGGTGCCCGACACCACGCCCAACTGACCTGCACTCGACACTGTTCGCGCGAGGCGCCAGTTGGAGATCGCGATACCCATGCCCCCTTGAATCAGCCAGGGCGTGTTGCCCGCGTGAGACGCAGTCGTGTTCATGCACTGACCCTTCGTGCCTGCGAGACAATCGTCTCGTGCGGCGTCGTTTCAGTCTACGTCGCGCCGAAAAGTTATTTGGATATGAACGAATTGACGAATGTCATCGAAACCACCGGAGGCCCGTATGAACAGGGAAAGTGACCCATGGCGGTAGCATCACCCCAGATCAAGTGAGGGACCTTCATGACTGCCACCGTCAACGTATTAACCAATGGCTACGCGGATGACCGCGTAGCCTCAAGTGTCGTACTCGTGCGCGAGAATGACGCCGTCATCATCGTCGATCCCGGCATGGTGGCCAATCGTGACTTGATCTTGGACCCGCTGCACGAACTGGGGGTCCACGCGCTCGAGGTCACCGACGTCATCTACTCCCACCATCACCCCGACCACACGCTCAACGCCGCGCTCTTTCTCAACGCCCGCTGCCACGACGTTTGGGCCATCTACGTGGATGATGACTGGGGCGACCGCACGGACGTCATCGAGGGAGCTCCCTCGGTCTCACTTCTCGACACTCCTGGGCACACGCACGAGGACATCTCCACGCTGATCGAGACCGTCGACGGTCTGGTGGTGTGCACGCACCTGTGGTGGACCGTCGAAGGTCCCGAAGTCGACCCGCGAGCGGTTGACCAGGAGCTCCTCGAGGCGTCGCGCGCGACGGTGCTCGCCCTCAATCCGATACAAATCATTCCGGGACACGGTCCCGCATTTTCGCCCAGCGATTTGGCTCGGTGACGCGGTGGACCAACGAGGGGGTCAATGATGGCGTCGAATATCGCGAGGGCGATAATGCGGAGCCGCCTCTTGATGTGGCTCATCTTCTTCGCGTACTTCGCCATCTTCTTGGCCGTCGACACGGTGTCACATCTGGCGGGTGACGTGATTCTCGTCGTGGGTGTGGTAATACTCGGCGCCATTTTCATCAGAGTGCGGCCCACGTCTCGTCGTGGATCCATCTCCACCCACTGCGAGAAGTGCGAGGCGTCACTGCCGAGCGTTGCCGGATTTCCTCAAGCCAACTGCACTGCGTGCGGGCATCGCCAATCGTGGGCCCGGTCTCGTCCCTGATTTTAGATTGACAAACATCAATGTGTCACCTATCATCACATTGACATATATCAATCTAAGGAGCCACCATGTCCCGTCTGCAACTCGCCCTCAATGTGTCGAACCTGGAGGAGGCGATTGCCTTCTACGCAGCGTTCTTCAAGACGGAGCCGGCCAAGATCCGTCCCGGTTACGCCAACTTCGCCGTGGTCGACCCCCCGCTCAAGCTCGTTCTCTTCGAGAACCCGGCGCAGCCCGGTACGATCAATCACCTCGGGGTCGAAGTCTTCTCCACGCAAGAAGTGGCGGACGCGACGAGCTATCTGAAGACGCAGGGGCTGGTCACTGACGTCGAAGAGCAGACGACCTGCTGCTACGCGGTGCAGGACAAGGTGTGGGTGGATGGTCCCGACGAATCGCGCTGGGAGGTCTACACGGTGCTCGCCGACGCGCCAATCGACGCCGGTGGTGCGGGCGATGATGCGTGTTGTGTGGAGGACTCCAAGGTCGACGTGTCGGTGACGGCCTGCTGCTGAGGCCGACCTCGAGGACTCGAGAGAATTATCCCGGCAGTTTCGTCGAGGAGATCAAGAGGGGTGAGGCGGGCTGGGCAATGTGGAAGTTCTTGCCCCAGTTGGTGAAGGTGATGACGAACGTCTGGCGCTGCCCTTGAGTGACGTCCGAAGCCACTAGTTCCACTGGTACGTGGGGACCAATGGTCGCCACGTAGACGGTCTCGGTGCCCGAAGCGAGACCGAGGTGAATATTGGGTTTTCCCGTCACGCCGACCACGCGAATGTGGCGCACGACCAATGTCGTGGTCGTTTTCAAATTGCCCGCCGGACTCACCTCGCTGAGCATCGAGGAGAGCAAGATGCCGGAATTGAAGCGGGCGAAGTTGGAATTGGTGGAGGGAATCTCGATCCACCGATTCGCGTCCTTGGGTGCGCTCACGCCGAACTGTGCCTGGATCGCCGCCGCGTCATCTTTGATGTAGACGGTGCCGCCCACGACGCGCACAATGCTCTTGGCCGGGCCGAGCTGCAGTGTCTGCTCACCCGTTTTGGCGCTCGAATCAGTGACGGAGGAATAGGGCTGGCCCGAAATCGTGGTGGCCGATGATGACGTGACGCTGCCTTGCGTCTTGGACGCGTTCATGGCGGCGGTCATAATCTGACGACCCGACTCGGTGGCGAATTTGGGCACGGTCACGGCATCGGCGTGCGCGATCGGGCCCAGTGTCATCAAGAGACTGGTCGCACTCACAACGGCGCCGACGCGCCGCGCCAGGCACGCGCGCCGCGTCGAGTTGGTGATGGTCGGTGGGGTCGGGCGCACTGCGAGCTACCTAGGGCAGATTGGTCGTGGAGATGGGGATGGCACCCTGGGGGGCGGAATACGAGAAGCGATGCCCCCAATTCGAGAAGGTCACCGTCAGCGTGGTGGGGACACCCTGGGACCGGCCCGCCGCGGCGAATTCGAGAGGTAAGTAGGGGGCAGTCGCCCTGACGAAAAGTGTTTCAGCTCCCGCGGTGAGGCCCAACTCGGCGTTGGCGGTGCCGTTGATGGCGATGACCTTGACACCGTGGAGGGTTCCCACTTTGGACATGCGCAGTGTGCCCGCGGGACGCACCTGGGAGATCATCGACGAGAAAGTCAGACCCGTTGCGAAGGCGTGGTAGTCCTTGCTTGTTTTGCCAATGGATAACCACTTGTTCGCGTACTTGGGGTCGGCCTTGCCAAATTGCAAGGTGATGAGAGGGGCGCTTTCCTTGACGAAGAGGGCGCCCTTGATGAGCAGGACTTCGCCCGTGGACTTGTTGAAGGTCACTTGTTGCTTCGCTTCGTTGGTGCCCGAATTGGTCGAGGAGCCAAAGCGGTAGCCCGCGGCGGCACCATGGGAGACGTTGGTACAGGTCCCCTGGGAAATGGCGCTCTTGAGCGAGAGATTCGTGATCTGTGCGGCGGACAATCCCGAGAGGCCCGGAGGTAGCGTGAGCGTCGACGCCCCCGCCGACCACGACGGCAGAAGGCTCGTGACACCGAGAAGGGCGACGGCGAGAATGGCCTTCTTCATGGCAAAACTTACTTTCTTGGGGCGAGGAGGTGTCTCACGAGATTAGCCCCGGACTCGCCAGAGACCTCACGGTCGTCACGAATTCTTAGTGAAGTGATCCTTCGACCGTGCCGTCCTCAGTGCCAGTCGCACGGGAGTCGCGGGCCCTAGAGTTTGGTCTTGGCAACCGGTGTGAAGACCTTGGGGGGCGAAACCGAGACCGCAACACCCCAGTTTTTCGGGGTGATCACGATATCCACGCTGACGCCCCGTTCCGACGCGCGCACCTCGTCGGCGAGGGGCAGGAAGGGCGCGGTCGCTGACACGTAGAGGGTCTGGGTGCCCTTGGGCAGACCGAAGGTGGCACTCACCTTGCCCACGATGCCGATGGCCGAGACCCCGTTGATGGTCGTAGGTGCCAACGCGCTCAGCGTTCCGGCGGGTGTCAACTGTTGCAGCACCGACGGGTAGGTGATGCCTTGGGCGAGGCTGCGGTAGAACTTGCTGGCCTTGGTCACCGAGATCCACTTGTTGTCGACGGCAGTGTCCGTGACGCCGTAGTTGAATTTGATTAGAAACGCGTCGAACTTGGTGTAGACGACGCCACCGGTGTAGATGATCGAACCCTTGTGTCCGTTGATGGACTCGTTGCCGTATCCCGAACGAGGTCCCGACGTCGTGACTTCGCGCACGCTGATTCCCAGGACACTCGTCGTTCCGACGGTGGTGGCGGATTTTTTCGCGACGGCGGCCTTGAGTGAAATGTTGAGGATTTGCTTCGCCGTGAGTCCGGTGAGCGACACCGGTGTCGTCGCGCTGGCGCTCGACACGGCGGGGACGAGGCCGAGCACACTGAGAGCGGCGACTGCGGTCAGGGACTTCTTCATCGGACTTCCACCTTTGTTGTCACGTCAATCCAGCGACCTTATCGGACGCCCTCAACGAAGTGACCCACGTCAGTTCTTGGCGATGTGCGGACCGCTCAAGGCGGGAATTATTGTCTCGCCGTAGGCCTCCAGGGTGGGTACCTTGGAGTCGTGTTGCAAGTAGACGGCGAACTGGTTCACGCCGATCTCGCGTAATTCCTCCAAACGCTCGATGTGCGCGGCGGGCGGACCGAAGAGGCAAAAGCGGTCGATCACCGCGTCGGGCACGAAGTCCGCGTGAGTGTTGCCCGCGCGGCCGTGTTCGTTGTAGTCGTACCCTTTTCGTTCCTTGATGTAGTCGGTCAGGGCCGCGGGAATGTTGGCCGTCGGGTCGCCGCCGTATCGCTCGACGATGTCGGCCACGTGATTACCAACCATCCCACCGAACCAGCGACACTGGTCACGCTGGTGGCCAATGTCATCGCCCACGTAGGCCGGCGCCGCGACGCAGAAGGTCAGCGCCGCCGGGTCGCGGCCCGCCGCTTTGGCGGCGTCGCGTACGGCGCCGATCATCCAGCGCGCGATGTCGGGGTCGGCCAACTGCAAGATGAAGCCGTCACCGACTTCTCCGGCCAGTTGCAGGGCCTTGGGGCCATAGGCGGCGACCCAGAGTTCGAGCGAACTCTTCTCACCCCAGGGAAAGCGCAGTGCGGAGCCGTGATAGTCCGCGGTGCGACCATTGCCGAGTTCTCGGATGACGCCAATGGCTTCGCGCAGCGTCGCCAGCGTGGTGGGCTTGCCGTTGGTGACGCGCACCGCGGAGTCGCCGCGTCCAATGCCGCACACCGTGCGGTTGCCGTACATCTCGTTGAGCGTGGCGAAGACACTCGCGGTCACCGTCCAGTCGCGGGTCGCGGGATTGGTCACCATCGGACCCACAATCACCTTGCGGGTGGCGGCGAGAATCGCCGAGTAGATGACGTAGGGCTCTTCCCACAAGATGTGCGAATCGAAAGTCCACACGTAGTCAAATCCCAAGTTCTCCGCGTGCTGCGCCAATTCGACGACGCGTGACGCCGGGGGATTTGTCTGTAAGACAACTCCGAAGTCCATGATTTTTCCTCCTGATGAACGAGAACGCGACACCACGGTGCGGCGACGACTAGAGCAAGTACTGACTCAGGCCGCGCTTCAGAAATGTCCCGTGGCCGACGGAGCCGGTGAAGGTGCCGTTCTCGACGACGACCCGGCCGCGCGACAAGACCGTGTCGACGCGACCATCGACGTGGATGCCCTCATACGCGGAGTGGTCCATGTTCATGTGGTGCGTCTTCACCGAAATGTCGGTGGTGCCCTGGGGGTCGTAGATCACGACGTCGGCGTCCGATCCGGGCGCGATCACGCCCTTCCTCGGGTACAGGCCGAACATGCGTGCTGGCGTGGTGCAGGCGACTTCGACCCACCGCGCCAGACTGATCTCGCCGGTGACCACGCCCTGGTACAGCAGGTCCATGCGATGCTCGACTGAGCCGATGCCGTTGGGAATCTTGGAGAAGTTACCGATGCCCAGTTCCTTCTGGTCCTTCATGCAGAATGGGCAGTGGTCCGTCGAGACAATGGAGAGGTCGTTGGTGCGCAGCGCGTTCCACAGGGCGTCGTGGTGCCCCTCCTCGCGGCTGCGCAGGGGAGTGGAGCACACGTACGCCGCACCCTCGAAACCGGCCTTCGACAAATGCTCCTCGAGGCTCAGGTACAAGTACTGCGGGCACGTCTCGCCAAAGACATTGGCTCCCATATCGCGCGCCCCCACCACCGCCGCCACCGCTTCCTTCGCGCTCATGTGCACGATGTAGAGCGGGGCCCGAGCCACCTTGGCCAGCATGATCGCGCGGTGCGTGGCCTCTTCTTCCAACTCGACGGGGCGCGTCAATGAGTGGTACTTGGGGTCGGTCTCTCCGCGCGCCAGTGCCTGGGTCACCAACACGTCGATGGCCGGTCCGTTCTCGGCGTGCATCATGATCGTGGCGCCGAGACCCGACGCCGTCTGCATGGCGCGCAGTATCTGTCCGTCGTCGGAGTAGAACACGCCGGGATAGGCCATGAAGAGCTTGAAACTCGTCACGCCCTCGTACTCGCTCAGGTAGGCCATGGCTTCTAAAGCCGCGTCGTCAACGCCGCCGATGATCTGGTGGAAGCCGTAGTCAATGGCGCAATTGCCGTCCGCCTTGGTGTGCCAGGCGGCGAGTCCGTCGCGGACGTCCTCGCCGGTGCGCTGCACCGCGAAGTCGATAATCGACGTCGTCCCGCCGAAGGCTGCCGCGATAGTGCCGGTCTCGAAGGTGTCCGATGCCGCGGTGCCACCGAAGGGCAGTTCCATGTGAGTATGCACGTCAATGCCGCCGGGCATCACGTACTTGCCCGTGGCGTCGATGACCCGATCACAATGGGGCGCGACCTCAGCGAAGTAGCCGGGCTCGCCCAGGGCGGCGACGGTGTCGCCGTCGAGCAGGACGTCGGCGAGGCTCGCGCCGCTCGACGAGAGCACGGTGCCGCCGGTAATGAGGATTCTGGCCATGATTACCTTCTAGGACTCGGTGAGGGGGCCGTACATGTCGGGACGACGGTCGCGGTAGAAAGCCCACTGTTCGCGGACTTCCTTCAACAGATCCATGTCGAGGTCGCGCACCACGAGCTCCTCGTCGGTCGTGGAGGCCACCTCGCCGACGAACTGTCCGCGGGGGCTCACGAAGTAAGTTTGGCCGTAGAAGTCATTAGTGCCGAGGTCCTCGAGGCCCACGCGATTGATGGCCCCGACGTAGTACTCATTGGCCACCGCGGAGGCGGGCTGCTCGAGTTGCCAGAGGTAGGCCGAGAGACCGCGGCTCGTTGCCGAGGGATTGAAGACGATCTTGGCACCGGCGAGTCCGAGTGCGCGCCAGCCCTCGGGGAAGTGGCGGTCGTAACAGATGTACACGCCGATGCGTCCGACGGCCGTGTCAAAGATCGGATATCCCATGTTGCCGGGGCGGAAGTAGAACTTCTCCCAGAAGCCGCTCACCTGGGGGATGTGCGTCTTGCGGTACTTGCCCAGGTACGAGCCATCGGCGTCGATGACTGCGGCGGTGTTGTAGAGGACGCCCTCTTGGACCTTCTCGTACACCGGCAGCACGACCACTATATTCAGTTCCTTCGCGAGGGCCATGAAGCGCTGCACCGTTGGTCCCTCCGGAACGGCCTCGGCGTAGTCGTAGAAGGAAGTGTCCTGGACTTGACAGAAATACGGCCCGTAGAAGAGCTCCTGGAAGCAGATCACCCGAGCGCCCTGCGCGGCGGCGGCGCGCGCGTGGACCTCGTGCGCGTCGATCATGGATGCCTTGTCGCCGGTCCACTTCGCTTGAACCAGTGCGGCACGAACAACGTCACTCATCACTCACTCCTTCTCACGGACGCGACTTCTCGTCCTTGAACGGGCCAAAGACCCACCATAGACCTCGGAGTCAAGAAATCTCCACGTCACAGTGGATTTCTTACGCTTGAAATAAACGGCGCCTCTCAACCGACGACACCCGTCACGGTCGAGCAATGGCGTGGCGTCCAGGAGTTCCCCACCGCTGCATAGGGGTGTCCTGGTCTCGAGTGGGCCCAAAACCTTTGCAGCGGATGTCGATCTCTTTCGTGTTCTTTCGTGGCCGTTCGTCCTGCGGTTACCCACGACACGGGGGACGAACGAGAAGGCACGTGTTGTTGATTCAGGCGGGGGGCCACGCCAATTTGAGCGCCGTCGACGTGAAGAAGGTCACGCCCATCGTGGCCACGGCACGGTGACGTCTCACCGGCGCCCCCTCAAGAAGAAATTTCTGAAAGTGGGCTAGCCCGCGGCGAAGAAGAGATTCGGTTGTGAGGTGGGTCCCACGTCCCCGCATTCACGAGACTCCAGCCCTGGGCGAGGGACGATTTGAGGTAAGGCACGACCCGTAGGGTGAAAGCGAGACGCGTGGCACGAGCATCGCGAGGTGAAGGAGAGTGTCATGAGCAATGAACTGGCAGTTCCACGCGGTTGGGACGAGGCCAGGATTCCCTTACTCACCGATCGGCGCTTTCTCGTCACCGGCGGCACGAGCGGACTCGGACGGGCGGCGGCCACCACGTTGAGTTCCCTCGGTGCCCACGTCACCATCACCTCGCGCAACGCCACCAAAGCCCAGGGAGTGGTGAAGTCCGGGGCGGCGCGCGACGTGTTGGAAATGGACCTGACGGACCTGGCGAGCGTGCGCCACGCGGCCTCGCACGTGAGCGAGCCCTACGACGTCGTCATCTTGAACGCGGGGGTGATGTGGACGCCCTACACGCTCACCACCGACGGATTCGAACTACAGCTGGGGACGAATCACCTGGGACACTTCGCCTTCGCCGGACTGATCAAGAACCAAATCAAGGAGCGCCTCGTGACGGTGTCGAGCCTGTACCACCGCTACGGCACCTTCGGCGACGGGTCGATCGAGGAGATTCGTCAGCGCTGCGAGGGGCAGGTGCCCTACTCCGCGCGCGAGGCCTACGGCGACTCGAAGTTGGCCAACCTCCTCTTTGCCGAGGAGATCGAACGACGTCGCGACACCTACGGCTGGGAGTTCATCGCGGTAGCCGCCCATCCGGGTTGGTCCAATACGAACCTCTTCGACGCCGCTACCTCGACGAGGAAAGTGGCGGGGGCGGTGACATCGCTCGCGAGTCGTCTCTTGGCGCAGCGCGCTTCGCGCGGTACCTTGCCGGAACTTTGTGCCGCGACATACCCGGGCCTCGGAGGGGGAGAATACTTCGGACCGCGCGGACCGGGCGAACTGCGCGGGAGTCCAAAACTCGTTCAGTCGGTTCCCAAGGCGCACGACGTCTCGCTCGCGAAAAATCTGTGGCAAGTATCCGAAGAACTCACCGGAGTGATCTGGGAGTAACTCTCGGCCTACGCCAGATCACTAGTTGGCTTCGCTAGTACTCACTCAGGACGAGCAGTTAGTCCCCGGGCTTGATGACATTGTCGACGCTCGACACTTTGGACTTCGACGCGTTCGATGAAATGATGAGAGTCAATGTGCGCGGCACCTTCGTGGTTGATGAGCAGGCGCTGCGGCGTGTGCGCGACGGGGGAGCGATCATCAATTTCTCTAGCTCCGTCGTCCAGCGATCGGTGCCCACGTACGCCGGCTACTCGGCGAGCAAGGCCGCCATCGACGCCATTGCCCTGATCCTGGCGCGCGAACTGGTGGGTCGAGTCGTCACCGTCAACAGTCTGGCCCCGGGACCGACCGCGACGCCGATGTTTCTACAGGGAAAGGAACAGGCAGTCATCGACGCGATTGGCGCCGCATCGGCTCTCGGTCGCCTCGGCACACCCGACGACATTGCCGAGGTCGTCTCGTTCCTGGCCGGACCAGCGGGCCGGTGGACCAACAGTCAGGTCCTCTACGCCGACGGGGAGCTCCGCTAGGACGAGGCAGCGTCGTCGATGGCGGCGTCCTCTAGTTTGTCGCGGTGCTCGATCAACGAGGTGCGCTCGTGCGCGCTCATGGGTAGTTCGAGGGCGTGATTCCACGCGCGCCGCGCGCCGGACGCGTCACCCGAGAGTTCCAGGAGGTGGCCGCGGGCCACGTGGTAGCGGTGATGTCGCGCCAGCGCGTTCGCCAGTGAGGGATCGTCGAGAAGTTCGAGACCCTCGTGGGGTCCGCGCGAGAGACCTATCGCCACCGCGCGGTTCAACGCGACAATGGGCGAGGGCACGATGGCAATGAGCCCGTCGTAGAGAGTGGCGATCATCGCCCAATCGGTGTGTTCGGCGTCACTCGCTCGGGCGTGCACCCCGGCTATCGCCGCTTGGATCTGATAGGGACCCGGGTCGTCGAAGCTACGAGCCATCGCCAGCAGCGTGAGACCCAGGGTGATCTGGTCGGTGTTCCACAGAGAGCGGTCCTGGTGCGCCAGGTCAATCGGCAGTCCCGTGACGTCGAGGCGAGAGACGCGACGCGCGTCGGTGAGGTGCATCAGTGCCGCGAGTCCCAGCACCTCGGCGTTCTCCCCCAACAACTCACAGAGGAGGTCGACCAGGCGCAGGGCCTCATCGAGCAGATCGACGCGAACGGGACTGATTCCCGTGGGCGCCAGATACCCGGTGGTGAAGATCAGGTAGATCGTCGCGAGGACTGATTCGATGCGTTTGGCGAGTTCCCCTTGAGCCGGCACACGGTACGCAATGCGGGTCTCGCGGATCTTGCGCTTTCCCCGGGTGATGCGCTGGCCCATGGTGGTGTCCGCGACCATGAAGGCCGAGGCAATCTCGGCGATGGTGAGTCCTCCCACGACCTGCAGAGTCAGGGCGACCTGGATCTCGGGGGCGAGTGCCGGGTGACAGCACGTGAAGATCAACCGCAACCGGTCATCGGGTACCGGCGCGTCGTCGGGCTCGGAGTCCCAGGACACGGCGCGTTCGAAGAGCGACGCTTCGCGGCGTGACGCCGCCGAGAGCGAACGGAAGCGGTCGATGGCGCGTCGACGGGCGACCGTGACGAGCCAGCCCTGGGGGTTGAGGGGCACGCCCGCGTCGGCCCAGTCGCGCGTCGCGTCGGCACAAGCCTCCTGCAAGGCATCTTCGGCAAATTGCAGATCGCCCACGATGCGCACCACGCGCGCGAGAATTCTGGCGCGATCACTACGCAGCACGCTCTCCAATACTTGAGGGGCGTGCTGCGCAGGATCGCGATTCATGCAACTCCTACATAGCCACGACGGGGCGCACTTCGACCGAACCCCACTTGACCGAGGGGATCATGCTCGCCGCCTGCAGCGCCTGGTCGAGGCTCTCGACGTCGAGGATGTAGTACCCCGAGAACCACTCCTTGGTCTCGGCGAACGGGCCGTCGGTGGTCATGACCTCGCCATTCTTCACCCGGACCGTGGTGGCCATGTCGGGCGGTGCCAAGGGATCGCCGCTGAAGGGTGTGCCGTAGCCGGCGAGCTGTTCGGAGAATGCTCCGTAGTCCGCCATCAACTGGTCCCAGCGATCGTCGCCCGGCCGTGGGTGGTCCTCACCATTTCTAATTATCAACATGTAACGCATGACGCTCCTTTGGTTCTCTGGTTTGTACCTTCATTGATGTGTCGGAGCACCAAGGGGGAATTCGACAGCGTGGGACGAATTCTTCGGAGAAATCACAGAACGTCGTCCGTCCACCAGTTCTAACATCACTCGATGCGCCGTCGAGACCGACGCGCGAGATATCTACGGGTACGGGTGCCGGGCTTAGCCGTGGCGGTGAGCGTGGCGATGCGCGGAGCGAAGAGCTTCGCTCAGCACCGTGTCGACGGGGACGACTCGTAACTCGCTGGGGGCCGATCGCGACACGACCAGTCCGTCCAGGAGAATGGTCAAGTATCGGCGCCACAGGTCAGGCGACACGGAGGCGGTCATGTTGCCAAGGAAGCTGATCATCATCTCCATGATCGGGAAGTCGGCCGTGACCACGTCGGGGCGCAAGTACCCGTCGGCCTGGGCGTTCTCGACGAGCACGCCGATGGCCGGAGCGATGCGGCACTTGGCGGTCTCGAGTTGGTGTTCGGCGAGCGAGGAACCGACCAAGACGTCGCGCAGACCGCGGTTCGTGCACTGGCGTTGCAGGGCCTCTTCGAGGAACCACACCAGTGCGTCCCACGAGTTCTTACGGCTTCGCGCAGCGTCCGCGAGGTTGGCGATCTCGTCCACCGCGTCTTCGAAGAGCGCCGCGACCAGAGCATCCTTGTCGGGGAAGCGGCGATAGATCGTGCCGACGCCGACGCCCGCGGCGGCGGCCACTTCATCGAGCGTGGCCTCGAGTCCTTGGTTCGCGAAGACTTGCGCGGCGGCGTCGAGAATCTTTCGTCGATTTCGTTCGGCGTCGGCCCGCAGCGGGCGGATATTGGTGTCGGTCTGAGTAGTCATGTGAAGCTCCTGTCCTTACTCTACAGCGAAAATGAGGAAAGTGGAACCATGCTCTCCACATATCGCTATAGTGGAAATAAGCGGAGTACGCCATTCCAGTTAACGTGGTTAAGGAGAATAATCATGGAGATCGCCGAGTACGAACAGACGGGGGTTCCCCTCGTGACGACCGAGTCCGAGCACGACCGGGCGCACCGCCAGCGTTGGTGGATTCTCGCGGTTTTGGCTATCTCGCAGTTGATGGTGATCCTGGACGGCACCATCGTCAACATCGCGTTGCCCACCGCCCAGCACGCCTTGAACTTCTCGAATGCGGATCGTCAGTGGATCGTTACCGCCTATTCGCTGGCCTTTGGCAGTTTGCTGCTCCTCGGCGGACGCTTCTCGGACTACATCGGTCGCAAGAACGCGTTGATCATTGGACTCGCGGGCTTCGCTGCGGCGTCGGCCTTCGGCGCCGCGGCGCAGAACTTCACCATGCTGGTGACCGCCCGCACCATTCAGGGAGTATTCGGCGCTTTATTGGCACCTGCCGTATTGGCGCTACTGACGACGACGTTCACCGATCCGGGCGAGCGCGGCAGGGCGTTCGGCATCTACGGCGCCGTGGCGGGCGCCGGTGGCGCGATTGGCCTGATTCTCGGTGGCGTACTGACGACCTACGCCTCGTGGCGCTGGACGTTGCTCGTCAACCTCATCTTCGCCGGTGTCGCCATTGCCGGATCAATGTCACTGCTCAAGCGTGACCGCGGTACCGACCGCGACCCCCTCGATGTCCAGGGCGTGCTGAGCGTCACCATTGGTCTGTTCGCCTTGGTGTACGGCTTCAGCCACGTCGAGACGACGTCGTGGCACGACCACTTCACGATTGGCAGCTTCGTCGTTGCGGCGGTGATGCTGGGCTACTTCTTCTTCGTGCAGCGCCGCACCCAGTTCCCGCTACTGCCGCTGCGCGTGCTGGCCGATCGCAACCGCGGTGGGTCACTGTTCGCCATGCTCGTCGCCGGACTCGGCATGTTCGGCATGTTCCTCTTCTTGACCTACTACTTACAAGGGACGCTCGGCTTCTCCGCGGTGAAGACCGGTCTGGCCTTCTTGCCCATGATTATCTCGCTCACCATCAGCGCGCAGCTCTCGAACATCGTGTTTCTGCCGAAGTTCGGGCCACGCCCGTTGATCCCCGTGGGTATGGTCATGGCCGCCGTCGGGCTCTTCTGGCTGACCGCCTTGACCATTCACTCGACGTACCTCGGTGGAGTTCTGTTGCCGTTGATCGTCATTGGACTGGGCGTCGGCTTCATCTTCGCCCCGGCGTACAACACCGCGACATTGGGTGTCGAACCTCACGACGCGGGTGTCGCCTCGGCACTGGTGAACACCTCCCAGCAGATTGGCGGATCCATCGGCACGGCGCTACTCAACACCCTGGCCGCCAGTGCGGCGACGTCGTTCCTGGTGGGCAAGTCGGCGACGGCGTTGAACAACAAGATTGCGGCCGTGCACAGTTACACGACGGCGTTCAATGTCTCGGCGTACATCTTCATCGGCGGCGCTATCGCCGCGGCACTCATTCTGCGATCGGGTGCGCCCACGATGGGCGATGCGTCCGACGTGCCGGTGTCGGCTCACTGACCTCGTCAGAGGTGAAATGGCTGCACCATTGACGAAGCGCTGCGAGCACCACCCAAGTACGGGAGGTGCAGCAGCGCCTCCGTCGTTTTCAGGAGGGAATAGTGCGTGAAGTGCGCAGCGACGCGCAGTCCCCGGGGCACTGAGGGGGTGATGACGATGGTGGGAATCTGATTCGTCGCCGACTGGTTGTTCTCGTCAAAGGTGATGAAGAGCGCCAGTGACCCGGTGCGGTACTGAGGGCTCGCGAGGATCTGGGGCACGTACCGGTGGAGCCACGCGTCGCCGGTCGACACGGGACAGCTGTGCATGTCGCTGCACACATTGGGGGTAATCATCGTGAAGGCGGCCGAGAGGTTGAGCGGCATGGTGAGCGCTACGTCGTTGCGCCGACACGACGGTAGGTTCGTGTAGTACACCGCCGGGTTGTGGCGCGCGGCGTAGGTGCCGCTCGTGACGCGGTCGCAGGCCGAGGGCATCGACTCGGCGTACGTGCGCCAATTCGACTTGAGCTGAGAAAAGATGTTCGGGACGTTGAGCGGATGTGAGCTCGGCTCGGCGTCATCGGAAATTCCTTGCGCTGATCCCGAGGTGAGGGCGATGTAGTTGGGCAAGCTGGGGTGTGAGATGGCGACATCATTGGTGGTCAGGCCGCAGACCTTTGCCAGGGAGTTCAGATAGGGCGCACTGGGCGAACCCACGACTGAATAGCCCTCGTTTTCGAGCATGATCCATACGACGTGGGTTGGTGAAGTGGCGATCGTCGCGCCACAGGGTGAGCTGGGGGAAATCTTGGCGGCGGCACTGGAGGTGGCGACGGGAAGGAGCAGGGCCACCATCGCCGTGACGAACAGTGACGTGAGACTTCGACGCAGGAGATTCACCCGACCATCATGGCAAGGATGTCACCTTCGCGGCCACTCAGCTGCCTAAGAGTTGTCTAATAGCCGAATCCGTAGGCCACGGTGCCGGTTTGCAAGGTTCGAAAGTCACTGCCGGTGGGGCTTCTCACGCGGAGCATTCGGGCGAAGGGGTGAGAGGAGCCGCTGGCTAACTCATGCTACGACACGACGTCACCGGCGCCGTCGATGTAAGTCGTCTGCTCTTCGACGCCGGTCGCGGAGAATTGATGAAGGCACTGCAGAGGGCCAAATTGCGGCGACGACTCTCGAGTGACCGTTGACGTGGTCGCGCCGACATCGACCAGTTGCTGTTGCACAAAAAGTGGAACGAGTCCCTCTTGTTGCTCGGCGTAGCGTTGGAGGCGGGAACGGGAGACTGGATTGCGCACACGGTCTTCTTCCTCAGCTTCGGCTCAACGTTCAG
>OCZT010000990.1_pt1 | contig 29190 bp, 29 predicted proteins | sample 1539031 | NCBI WGS metagenome assembly OCZT01 (sample SAMEA3539308, study PRJEB22396) | soil metagenome | biome: tundra; feature: field; material: soil | place: USA | collected 2010-05 | depth 0.15 m | reverse complement strand
CAGGTTTCCTGGACAGACCGGTAATATGAAGGTTACTGAAAAAAAATTTGCCTGCTTCGGTAACCATATTGAAGATGGCTGGACTGAATCTGTTCTTTTCAGAGGAGATCTTTACCCTTTTAATATTTGTCTCATCAATATTGTCATTGATGATATTGGCGCTGTTTAAAATTAATTTTCTCCACATCCCTTTATGTTTTAAATAACAGTTAAAAGTAATATAAAAGAATACTTTTGTCAAACCGCTAAAGCCCGAATAATGGGAAAATGAGAAAGTTTTACGAGCTCCCTGTCAATAAAATCCGGAGGATTATTAACAGATAAAAACAATTGATAAACAGAACGAGTATATTGGTCAAAAAAGGATAAATATTTACCAGGAATAAAGGAGAAATAAGAATTTGTAACACATATATTATCCTATAGTGCTAATTATCTGAATAATAGACAAGTATTATATTTAATATCTAAAGAGTCGCTATTTTGACAAATAGAAGGTTTATAAGGATAAAATTTAATTCCACGGGCAAGATTTTTAACTTTTTGCAGTAAAATCCTTATAATTTAAAAAAAGAGACTGCTCTTTTGAGACAGCCTTGGTAAATGTGAGCGTAGAGATTTGAGATATGAGGTGAGTGGTGAGTGGAGAGACGTGAGCGTTGAGCGTAGAGACGTGAGCGTTGAGCGTTGAGGTTGAGGTTGAGGTTGAGGTTGAGGTTGAGATTGAGGTTGAGGTTGAGGTTGAGATTTGAGCGTAGAGACGTGAGCGTTGAGGTTGAGGTTGAGGTTGAGGTTGAGATTGAGGTTGAGGTTGAGGTTGAGATTTGAGCGTAGAGACGTGAGCGTTGAGGTTGAGGTTGAGGTTGAGGTTGAGATTGAGGTTGAGGTTGAGGTTGAGATTTGAGCGTAGAGATATGAGATATGAGATATTTAAAGACACCATTTGTCAGAATCGTTTATCATGATGTTTATACATTAAAAATAGTATGTATTTCTGGAATGTTAAACCCGGAACTTAGTTACCATGTCGCACTGCAGGTTAGGCCCAAAGTCCAGCACATGTGGTTAGTTTCCGTTCCGCAGAGATGTGAGGACGCTAAACACTAAACACACAACGCGAAACTAAAAACGCTAAACGAATAATTTGTTCAGCGTTCAGGGTTAGTCGTACTTTATTCCTTTATGCTGAGAGTTTTTCAGATGAACAATAAGGTTTGCTGTTTTTCTGGAAATGATATCCGTGCGGGCAAGTAAATTGTCGAGGACCTCTTGTGAGATATAATTACTATCAAAAGCCCTGTAAGATTGATTTCGTACTTCACCACAAGATCCCTTTGCCACAGACAGGAATTGAATAAACTCTTTATTCCCTCCTCTCTCGAAGCCTTCTGAAATATTATCCGATACTGAACCCGAAGAGGCTCTCATCTGATCCCTAAATCTGAAGTCTTTAACAAATGGTTCTACAGAAGTTATTTCAAAGACCAGCTTATACAATTCTCTTCCTAACTGCCATATCTCCCCCTGTGAAATATCAATCCAAAATAGCTAATACTAAGGTATATAAGTAGTTATTTTTAGAAAGTAAGCACACTGGTTTTGGTTTTATTTCACAGGGCAAATCTAGTAACCTTCATATTCTACTTTTTATAAAAACCCTAAACACTTAACCCTAAATACTTAACATCCTCTCTCCCATAAATATTGATTAATCCTTAACAAAATCTGCAATCTTTTTGAAGAAATATTCAGAAAAGAAAGATCATTAGAAAAAAAACTTATATTTGAAAATCCATTGCCGAAGAATGGGGAGTATTTAATATGAATAAGGAATCACAGCAACTTTTTATTCTGAGTCTTATATAATTTGTAATTGTTTTGTGATAAATAATTCCGGGAAAATTATCTCTTAGTGTAACAAAATGACATATTTATCGTATAAATTAATGTGATTAGTCAAATAATACGCTATATTCGTCAAAAAAATGTGCCTTTGAAAAATGCCTTGATAATAGCATTCCTCATTTTTAGTACTATAGCCTCAGCTACTGACTATTATATAAGTTCATCCGGAAATGATTCAAATAATGGCCTTTCTTCTTCAACACCATGGAAAACAATATCCAAGATTAATGCTTCATCTTTCTCGCCAGGAGACGCTATTTTTTTTAATAAGGGTGATACATGGAGGGAGCAGCTAATTATACCTTCATCGGGTACTTCAAGTAATTATATTTTGTTTTCTTCTTATGGAAGTGGTCTTGCTCCTAAAATACTAGGTTCAACAGACGTAACAGCGTGGACTAAGGATGCGGGTAATATTTGGTATTCAAATATTGCTGTTTCTGATCCCTATTCTTTGGCATATAAAGGGAATATTTATTTTAAGGAAACAGGTGGAGATATATCTTGGGGAAGGGTAAAAAAATCAACAAAAGGAGATTTAGCAACTGAATACGATTGGATATGGATTTCAAATCATATCTATATTTATTCACCTACCGATCCCAATAAAAGGTATTCAGGAGTAGAAGTGTCACAAAGATTAACTTGTATAAATCTTAATGACAAAAGTTATTTAACATTTGATGGAATAGAAATTGCTTATTCGGGATCAACCGGAATAAGTGAAGCATGGTCTGAAATAAATACTTCCGGGTTAATTATAAAAAATTGTCATATACATCATATTGGAATTAAGTCGAGTTCAGGAGCTTATGGACTTTCTGTTTACCATTCAAATATGCTTATTCAAAATAATATTATCCACGATTCTGGCAGAAGAAATATATCATTAAATATTTATGATAGAGCAATTGCCGTAAATAATATTACAATTGAGGGGAATACTCTTTTTCATGGATTTCACACAACTGGTGTTGACATAAGTAGTGGAGGAGTGGGTAATATGAATAATATTTTAATCAGAAACAACCTGATATATGACGATGTTACAGAAACATTAGATGGAGTGGAAAGTTATTCATCAGAAGGCATATATCAAGAAAATACAAGTACAGGATTAATTAGTAATCTTAATATTTATAATAATCTTATACTGAACACTACTCAAGATGCAATTAAACTTGATGGAGCATCATCATCTCATATATATAATAATACTATTTATGGCATCAATCCACACTTAGTCGAAGGTGCAGGTATATTTTTAGGAATAGGAACAAACTGCGTTATAAAAAATAATATTATATACAGTAATGCAGTTGCCGCAATAAACACAGGTTATCGTAGTATGCATATTGCTGAAACTGTGGGAACAGTGATAAGTGATTATAATCTATTTTATTGTGAAGATGCAGCAGCAAGACCAATAGCATGGCGTGGTATAAGTTATACCACTGCAACGTGGTCTAAATATAAATCAGTAAGTGGACAAGATACACATAGTCCTTTTCCTGCCAATCCTAGATTCGTTTCTTCATCTGACTACCATTTACAATCAGGTTCTCCGGCTATTGACGCAGGTATAGATGTTGGGCTTCCTTTCAGCGGTAAAGCTCCGGATCTTGGTGCATACGAAACACAGTATGGTTCAACTACTCCTATTCCTCCAGTGTTTAGCTCTGCCGTTGTTGAAAACGTAACACCCTCTCTTTTGGAAATGACCTATGATTTAACCCTCAATAATTTGATAGTCCCAGCTGGTTCTGCATTTAATATTCTGGTAAATTCTATATCCAGAAGTACTAATTCAGTTGCAATTTCCGGGAACAAGGTCCAGCTGACTCTTGCAAGTCCGGTAGTTTATGGAGACATGATAACAATTGACTATACCAAACCTTCAACTAATCCATTGCAGTCAACCTCAGGTGGAATAGCTGCAAGTATTAGTAACCAGACAGTTGATAATAATTGTTCCAATATTGCTCCTACTATAAATCAGCCTCCGGTTGTCGAAATCTCTAATCCCCTCAAAGGTAACGAGTATGAAACTAATTCTACAATTACTTTAGAAGCTATAGCTTCTGATCCGGACGGTTCAATAAGTAAAGTTGAATTCTACAATGGTGCGGTAAAACTTGTCGAGCTGACTGCAGCTCCTTATATATATACATGGAAAGATGTCGCTGCAGGTAGCTATTCCATAACAGCAGTTGCAACGGATAATTTAAATGCATCTACTACTTCATTACCTCTCGAATTTGAAGTGGGGACTGTTATAAAATACGATGCTAATTCTGACATCATTACCCTTTATCCAAATCCAAATGACGGTCATTTTTCGATTGAATTTATCAATCCACTTCAAAATGATAAAAGTAACATAGTAATTACTGATTTAGCAGGAAAAGAGGTTTATAATGGTTTTGTATCAAAAGAAGAGACTTTAAAACAATTTGATTTATCTTACATTAAGTCTGGTATTTATATGATGATGATTATCTGTAAAGATTTATTCGTCATTAAAAAATTTATTATAAACTAACCGATAGGGAGTTTGTCTGATATCAGGTAATGTATTATATGTTAACAATGGAACTTTATTGTTATTCTAAGGTATTTTTAGGATTTTTAAATAAAATTATCTGATGTAAAATAAAATTCCAATAAATCTCAAAGCTGCGACGAGTGTATTAAATATTGTTGCTATTTCCGGAATTAATTGCTGTTAACTCCTTCAAGTCTGGTAGTTAGTCAATCCTTATTAATACGTGTTTTTTCTTTACTTCATTAGCGTTGGATATTTACCGGAGACAAAATAAAGGCCTGGTAAATCCAGCGAAAAATTAAATTAAATATTTCTTGTCTCTTTAACCTCATCCACTTCCTCATATTATATGCTGCAGCTGCCAGTAATGTGTTGATCTTGTCGCCTGCAGTGCCACTGAGGTAATTCCTTATCATCCTGTGATCATATTTCAGGTGTGATATAAGTCCCTCTATTCCAGCCCTTGAGCGGCATCGCTCTTCTCGTTTCTTTTTCAAATAGTAACTTTCTCCCTTGAGCATCTTCGGCATTACTATACCCACACCCGGTATTCCTCCTTTGACGTTATAACCCTTGTCAACAATCGCTTTCTTGATTTTGCCTCCTGTAAGTTCCTTTACCTGTTCTAGTTGCGGTTTTAAAGTATGTCCATCGTATGCATTTCCATCAATTGATGCTGTATATCTTATTTTTGTCATCTCTCTGCTGTGTCAGTACCCTGAATAAAACATCAAATTCTTCATGTACGACTTTGGTATCGGGTTAAGTTGATTAACAAGATCTTGATAGATTTTGAATGCGATCCGGAGAAGCTTTTTCTGGGCCTTAATGTGTTTCTTCATGTTCTTTGGTTTCCTTGCAAAGCGAAACTGTTGCTTTAATTTGCGGATTTCAAAAGTATAGGTCCGTTCAAGCTTTATATCTTCTTTCTTCGCGATCCGTTTACAGTGTTCAATGATCTTCTCCGTCAGTTTCCTATCAGTTGGGAAGGTGATGTTCTACTCCTGGACTGTCGTATCTACCCTGACCTCTTTTACCTGCCTGCGTATAAAATCCTTGTCAAACAAATCTATGTTCTGCTTAAAGATCTTCTTCATTCCTTCCGGCCCGATCCGGTAGCGAAAGTGTACAAAATCACTCGGATCAAACGATAGTTTGTATTGAAAATATACCTCTCCACAAAAGTGCTGCAAGTAAGGATTTTCCAGATATCGATCTACAACTATCTCATCTCCAAGACTGTACATTTGTTTCAGTAACAAAAGTCCGACTATTGTCCTTATCGGAACCGATGGCCGACCAACTTTTCCATACAGCGGGGCAAACTCCTTTTCCAGATAATCCCAGACAATCTCTTTCGCCAACAAACAAAGTTCATGTTGAGGGTTTATGAAACTGGCAAGCACAGTCTTGAACATCTCTAATTGGGTCTGGGATGGTAATTTCTTTAATATGATTTACAGGGTTTTGATCAAATTTAATCAAAACCTAAGCAAAAAACAAGACTTCAAAGAACATAAGTTATTAACATTCAGATTGTTAATAATTATTAAGGATCAACTAAATAATATGCACAGATACCGTAAAAATGTAGAGATTATCATGAGTAACAACAATTTTGTAGAATGAGTAAAATTTCTAGTGTTGAGTTTTACTCATTTTTCATTTTAGAAGCAATCAATTTAATTTTTAAACAGGGTTTTTCACAAAGGAGTAATTATCAGACAAAATAATCCCAATAGGGTTTTTAATAATCCATAATTTACAATGTTTAAGATACCATTTGTTCGACCCATGAGACAGCAAAACGTTTTGCTATTCGAACAGCCTTAGCCGTATGGACTGCGAAAAAAGATCAAGAGTATTTCATTCAACTCTGTTCTGGCTTAATCTTCTGAAGACCATAATGTTCCTTATCTATCCCTAAGCTATCTTCTATTCATATTGTCCTATCTTTTCTTAACTCTCTACTGATGATCAGCTTATCTTCTTTATTATAATATGGGCATTTGTATTTTTTTTAAGTCGATAATTAATTTATTAGTAAAAAGTTCCGCTCCCGTTTTATTAAGATGCCCGGAGTTATAAAAATATTTCTTTTGAAAAGATATTGAATCCTTAGAGTAGTCAAAAAATGGAATAGCATACCTTTTGCTGAACTGATAAAAGAGCGACATAATTTCTGATCTGTTCTTTACAAATTGTTGACCATCTATAAATTCCGGTGGATTAACAATAATAAGTTTAATATCATCCTGCTTACACTCATTAATATAATCTTCAAATAAGCTGATTAATGATGAATCCAATTGGATTTCCAACGATTTCATTTTTTTTTGTACGTTCTCAAAATCATTATTCCATTGAATATCCTTCGTCCGATACCCTTTTGTTCGCAATAGATGATTACTTGATGGTTTCATTAATAAAAAAAATGCGTTTAAAATCGCTTCTTTCTTCCCATAATATCTAATTAAAGGCAATTTAAAATCAATATTATTATAACCATTAAATTTCATTGTAACATCTTCTAATTCCTTATTATTCAACATATAAGGTAAAAATTGGTCTAGGTTGTATAAATCATATTGTTTTTCAAAAATTGTTGAGCTTATTGTTTGTATAATTAATTTTGGCTTTAGGTTATATTTCAGGAGCAGTTGATGTCTGAAATATTGAAGTCTGAAATTATGACCATTAATGCCAAGGTTGTAAGCAGAAGAATTCATTTGTTTGCTTATCAGAGTAGGATCTATTTCTATCAAGGCATTTGAAGATCCACTAATAATAATTTCAGAATTTATTTTTCCATCATATAAGTCGTTCCACGTTGGATACTCGCCATCTGCAAAACTATTCGATTTCTTTAAGCGCTTTGAAATAAAAATATCTGCTTCATAAGAAATTAATACTATGGGCAATAAAAATATGAGAAACTTGAGAATGAATGTTTTCATTTATAAACGCACATATCTTTTAATTTTTAAAATTGAAAATAAATAAACTGTTGGTTAATGCCAGAAAAAACAAAAATGACCATTGCAAGAATATAATAAATCAGCCAACGTTTAAATTTAGGATACTTTTCATCCAAATTTGCCATAGGATATGGGTTCTCCCTTCCAAACCATTCAATAAAGATAAATATAAGTACAAGCATTAGAGTAACTAATGCCATCCCCCGAAAAGGGAAAAAAGGAATTGAAAATATATTGTTAGCAAATATCCCCTTGAGATAACTCATAGCATCACTTATACTTTCTGCTCTAAAAAAAACTAAAGTAAATGATACAACTATAAATAAGCCTAACATCTGAAATGCTTCTAAAAGAGATGGGAAAAGGTTACCTTTTGCTACAACCGATGTTCTCTTTGATGTATTAAATAATAAGAGAGGAACAAAGTATAATCCATGTAATAAACCATATAAAAGATATTTAATATCCGCACCATGCCATAATCCTACCAATAAAAACGTACAGATAATAGAAATCAGCATTCCTGCCTTTTTGAAACCTCTTAATTGAAATGATAAAGGTGTGTTTACATAGTCCATCATCCAAGTTGTTAAAGAAATATGCCACTTTTTCCAAAAATCACTGATATTTGTCGAGAAAAACGGAGTAGAAAAGTTTGTCATTAGATTAATCCCGAATAACTTTGATACCCCTATGGCAATATTTGAGTAACCTGAAAAATCTCCATAAATCTCAAAGGCATAGAAAAATATACCAATCAATAAAGTACTTCCATTTGCATTTTGATGATCACCAAAAATAAAGTTTGCATAAATTGCACAATTATTTGCAATTACTAATTTTGCAAAGAGACCCCAGAGTATTTGTCTCATTCCAGCAGCTGCAAGGGAATAATTGAAATCTCGCCTAACTTCAATCTGTGGAAGAAATTTTTGTGCCCTTTCAATAGGACCAGCAAGTAATTTCGGGAAATATACAACATAGGTTGAAAAATTCAATAAATTATCGCATGGTTCAATTTCCTCCCAGTAAATGTCAATAATATAACCCAACATCTGAAAAGTAAAAAAGCTGATTCCCAGAGGAAGAAGTATGTGAAGTGGGCTATAATGCAAATTTGCTCCAAACAGATTGAAAAAGGCTGCAAAACTTTCAAAAAAGAAATTAAAGTATTTGTAATATCCAAGTACTCCAATATTAATTACTAAGGCCAACCACAAAAATCGCTTTTTATTTACATCTTTTTGGGTTCTGTATATCTTCATTCCAATAAAAAAGTTGAGCAATGAGCTGATACATAATAAAAACAGAAAGCGCCAGTCAGCATATCCATAGAAAAAAAGGCTAGCTATCAATAATAAAATATTTTGCTGTTTCACTGATTTATTAAACACCAACCAATAGAGCAAAAAAACTATAGGTAGAAACACCAAGAATTTTAGAGAATTGAAAAGCATTCTGATAGTATTTTTAGCGAAGTTTTTCGTTTACCAGTTCAACTAAAGAGCCAATATTTTGTAGTCTATTTAGCTCTTTAAGTTTAAACTTTAAATTAAAGGCCTTTTCGATTTCGGTTATAATTATCATATGAGTTAAAGAATCCCAACCTTCAACATTTTTCGCTGATAATTCATTACTGATTTCAAAATTAGAATGCTTTAATATGGAAATCAGAATTTCTCTGATCTTTTTCATTATGTCACTTTTTTCCATGCTCTTTTTTACAAAAATGTTTGAATATTCTTTCACGATTGTCTTGCAAAGTAAGCTACTATTAAAAAATCATAAATATAAAATAATAATTAATACTGAAATTCCATCAGAAAAATAAACCACAATCAAGTGTCACCTAAATTATAACAATTAATAAAAATTTATTGCCAATAATAATTAGTTCTTAAAGAGGTTGGAGAGAATTTTTCTGTCTATTTTACCATTTAGACTTAGTGGAAAAACATCTATGAACTTCAATTGGGTAGGAATCATATAAACAGGTATTTTAGTTTTCAGATAATCAAAGAGATTATCTGCTATGAACTCGTTTGACTCAATTACTAAACCAATTTCAGTATTTCCAATCTTATTTGTTACAGCTACAGCAACAGCATTAGTTTTACCAAGAAATGCTTTTACATGAAATTCTATTTCAGAAAGTTCAACCCTAAATCCTTGAATTTTTGTCTGAAAATCAATCCGTCCCAGGTACAAAATATCCCCGTCACTATCCTCTAAACACAAATCTCCTGTTTTATAGAACTTGGTTGACTTCCCTTTATAATCTGCAACAAAAAAAGCTTCTTTGTTTTTGTTTTCATTTTTCAAGTATCCCGGAGTCAATAATTCCCCTGCCAGGCATAACTCCCCCTTTTCTCCAGTATGTAATATATTATTATTCTCATCAGCAATTATTGTTATAACACCTGTCATTGCTTTTCCAATGGATAAAATTCCATTATGTTCTTTGTTTATTAAGCTTCTTTTAAATTTATATGTTGTGCAAAAAATAGTACTCTCAGTAGGACCATAAATATTATAAATATCCGCATTAGGCAAGCAACGGCTCCACTCCTCAGTAATGTCTAAAGGCACAGCCTCTCCTCCTAATAAACTATATTTCATATTTGGAGCGGAGATTTCATCAAAATACTGCCTGAGATAATGTAAGATGGATGGAACCATTAATGCGACTGTCAGATTATGCTCATCCATTAACTCATAAATATAATTATACTTAATCTTGTTTTTGGGAATCGTGTAAATGCAAGCTCCACTTAAGAGAGGGACAAGGTATGACATAACTGAAAAATCAAATGTAAGTTCAAACATTTGCAAAACCCTATCATTCTTATCAATATTAAATCCTATTTCGTGAAACGCGGCAATAAAGCCCGCAACATTAGCACGTGTTATTGGTACCCCTTTCGGTTCACCTGTTGTTCCTGAAGTAAATAAGATATATGCTATTTCGCTATCTGGTGTTTCTATTGGAATTAAGTTAATTCCGGTTTCATTTAATCTTTCTGGAACAATCAAATTATACTCAGAAAATAATAATTTTTCAGAAGAATCAATTATTGTTTTTATATCAGCTTGGAAAAAGATTTTATAGTTTCTATCTCTCGGTGTATCCGGATTAATTGGAACATATGCTTTCCCCTCAAACCAAAGAGCAATAATAGAGGCATAGGTTTCAATATCATCATTTATTATAAGCCCTACATTTTTTTCATTATTAGCTGTCTCTTTTTGAATAGCTTTCCTTATTTTGGAAACTACCAAAGAAAAATATGAATATGTAAAATACCTGCCATTAATATAAAAAGCATTTTGATTTATGTTTTTTAAGATTGAATCTTGAAGATCAAATAACAATTTCATATTTAATACGAATATGGTGATTAAACAAATTTAAACTCTAAATGAATAACATATATTTTTTATACATTTTTTCATTAAAATAGAGTGATTATGGATAATATAAACAAACTTAACTTTGATTAAATCCTGCCCTGGAAATGGGGTACATTATATTCCTTTACTTGTTCCAGTTGTGGTTCTAAAGTATGTCCATCGTATGCATTTCCATCAATTGCCATTGCTCCAACAATAATCCCTGCTCCCCTGGTATATGCGAATGAGCTCTTGTTCCCAAACTCATACTGTTTATGCTCTTTCCCTTTTGATATACAAAGTACTTCCGGCTCATGTATGCTGTATACCTTATTCTTGTCATCTTTCTGCTGTGTCAGTACACTGTATAAAACATCATATTCTTCCATGTACAACTTCGGTATCGGGTTAAGTTGATTAACCAGATCCTGATAGATTTTGAATGCGATCCTGTGAAGCTTCTTCTGGGCCTTGATGTGTTTCTTCATGTTCTTTGGTTTCCTTGCAAATCGAAGCTGTTGCTTTAATTTCCTGATCTCAAAAGTATAGGTCCGTTTAAGCTTTATATCTTCTTTCTTTGCAATCCTTTTACAATGCTCTATCACTTTTTCAGTAAGCTTCCGGTCTGTGGGGAAGGTGATGTTCTTCTCCTGAACTGTAGTATCTACCCTTACCTCTTTTACTTCTTTGCGTACATTCTCTTTTCCAAACAGATCTATACTCTGTTTGAAGATCTTCTTCATCCCTTCCTCGCCGATGCGCTTGCGAAAATGTACAAAATCACTCGGGTCAAACGGATATTTATATTGAAAATAAATCTCCCCGCAAAAGTGCTGACTGTATGGACTGTCAATAAACCTTTCCATAACAGTCTCATCACCAAGATTATATCTGTTTAAGAAGCAGAAGCCCAACTATTGTCCTGATTAGAATAGACGGTCTTCCTACTTCTCCATACAGCGGGGCAAATTCCTTTTCAAGATAATCCCAGTCAATCTCTTTCGCCAACAAACAAAGTTCATATTGAGGGTTTATGAAACTGGCTAGTGTTGTCTTGAACATCTCTAACTGCGGTTGTTCAGGTAATTTCTTTAACATGATTTGCAGGGTTTTGATCAAATTTAATCAAAATTTAAGCAAAAATCAAGCTTTCAAAGAATATATGTTATTAACATTCAGATTGTTAATAATTATTAAGGATCAACTATTTTATTAAATAAATCCTATTAATATTCTTCTTATGGTTACAAAAAACACCCCGATTTTAACTTTGCAGGCTTATTCGGGGTGTTTCCTTTTAAATTAATAAGATTTATTTATTTACAAATATTATGGTTTTCCTCACCTTTGGCCTTCAATATAAATATTAATATAAAAATAGTTTGATATCTGCATATTTTGCACTATAATGTAATAGTAGATCCTAAATAATTATTAAGGATCTACTATTTTAATAAACCGATTTCTATAATCTGTTATCTTTTTTGCGCCATTATTGTAATCGTTACCGGATAGTCTTGATCATAAAAATCTAATTCAGCTTTCTTTAATTCTTCTGCAGCTATACCTTTTATAAATGAAATTGCTGATAATGAGTTACCAAAGGCATTTAACTCAACATTATTCACACCAAAAACATTCTCAAATGCTTTGCCTATTCCCTGCGGGTAAAAACTCCAATAGTGACCCCAACGATCAGCATCATAACGTGAAACTTGAGATATTCCACCCACGGTCGCAAGTACAATACCACCAGGTTTTAACATATGGTAGGCTCCTTCAATAGCTCCATGGAAATCGTAAATAAAGTTAAGTACCTGAGTGCAAATAAAGCAGTCAAACGTGCTATAAGGCAAAGTTTCTTTTTTAGTTAAATCACCTACTATTGTTGCTGTACTATTCTTTTCAACGTGCAATACTTCATAAGAGGTTACCTCAGTGCCATATTTTTTTGAGTAGAAATTATCTGCAACTTCAATTATTTTACCTTTAATATGCGAACTTTTTTCAGTAAGAAATTGATCGATATAATATCGATCAATTGGAGTACCCCGGTCCAAACCAAATAGCCTTGAGACTGGTTCAGTATTCTTAAGGTCATGCCAACCTAATCTGGTGATTGTAAACCTAACCCTTCTGGAGATTTCAGTGATCATAATTTAGAGTTAAAAAATATAAATAAAAATATTAGAAAACTAAAGATAGTTCAATAAAACTGAATTTTAATATAATTCCAACTATCTTGAGCTTACTATCAGCTTATTAGTGCCTTTACTTAACCCGAATTTTGACTTTAACATTTTATTAATTTAGGGAACTGATATTAATTTATTTCCCAACGACTTAGAATATCATCCTTAAGATTTGAAATGGAGTATCTGGATACATTAATCTCCTTTATTTCCAATTTAAAAGCTCTGTGCATTAAGGTTACAAAATGCTCTATATTACGTTCTTTTTCGACAAAACCATTTTCCCCTTCATTAATAATTTCTGTAGCTGCACTAAAATCTGTCACACAGGCGGGAACACCACATGCAACTGCTTCAACTAAGGAAGTAGACCATCCCTCGTTATATGACCCCATAATGAATAAATCTGAGGCATTTAAATAGAGGGAAATCTCAGATGGCACTTTTTTCCCCACCAAAAAAACGCTCTGAGCTATTCCATGCATTTTTATATATTCATTAATCTTCTCCAGGTCTTCACCTTCTCCGACAAAAAACAATACACTTTCAGGTACATTACTTTTAAACAATATAAAAGCATCAATAATAAACTTCCACCCCTTTAACCAGGTTAAACGACCTACAGTAGAAATTATGACTGAATTTACCGGAATAGATAATTTTTCACGTGATTCAATTTTATTCATTGGCCTGAAAATATCAGTATCTATCCTTGTCGGAAACTTGAAAATTGATTGCAACAGTATTTTTCCTTCACTCCTAGCTATAAGGTCTTGAATAGCCTTTTCATCAGCTGATACTAAAACTGAATTGACATTTTTGAAACTTGAGAATAAAAGTCTTTCGAATAGATTCACAAAGTATTCTCCGTACCAATATTTTGAACCTTTCAACGGATTCTCTACTCCCGGAAATCTGTAACAAATATTTTTATACTCAAAATTTTTTATTGCTGGGAGTATTTCTGACCTCTGTACGAATACATTATAAAAACTTTTTTCAAGTATTTTAGATCTGTAGACCCTTAATAATAAAAAACACATAATCCTATCAGGAATTATATACTTGGTCCTTGAAATAGAATATCTGGCTAATGCAAAAAAATCATAATTTATTCCATTTATATTTTTTACAGTCCATTTTCCAACTGGATCATTTTTGTCGGTTGTTATCCCAATTAAAGCCAATTGATTCCCAAAGGCAATAAGTAGATTTTTAACAAAGGATAAATGACCTCCTATTTGATAATCGGTATAATTACAAAAATCGATAATTAAAATTTTCTTCATTCTATAAAAATTATTAAAAATATCCAGGAAGTCTATAAGCTATTTGATAAATGCTATAACAGTTCAAATATTATTAAAGCAATCTCTTAATTATCCTCATAATTATTTATCGTTATCTGCAATAACCTTTTGAAGAATAAAAAGCATCCAAATAAAATTACCATAATCTTTCTTCCCATTTTGACTTAATTGAAATATTTCTGATATGGTTCTGATATTCAATTTAGGAATTATGTGGTTAAGAGTTTCTAGCTTTCCTACGAAAGAATTTTCTTTAAACCATTCTCTTAAAGGTACACCAAATCCTCGTTTTGAAGCCGTAAGTATTGATTTTGGAAGCCTCCTTCCAACTGTTTTACGTAGTGTTGTTTTTCGCTCAAAATGATACATTTTTATGCCTTTATGAACATCAGCGAGAAACTCAATTAACCTATAATCAAGAAAAGGAGCTCTGGCCTCCAGTGTATATGCCATACTCATCCGTTCTACTTTTACTAACATATCATCTAGTAGCAATAGTTTCAGATTAATATTTCTTGATTTAAAATTGGATTTGTTTCACTGATATTGCGTAAGCATTTCATCTAATTTACAGATTGAGGCACTTGCTCTATTCTTTTTCACTGTCAACCCATATATAAGAAATTCCTTGTTTCGAAAACATTTTTAATTCATTTTCTTTAAAAAGTTCCATGATTAATTCCAAAGATTTGTCATGAACTTTATCTGAATATTTTGATGAAAGGATTTTACTCCTTGCTTGGGTAGAATAATTAAAAAACGAAAATTTCCTTGAAGGAACTTTAATTCCAATGAATTTAGCTTTCACCTCATTAAGTTTATGACAAAGATTGACTATGTCAAGACCTGATTCAATATTGGTGTTGGTTTCAGTTATAAATATTGCATGTTTACCCCAGGCAGCTAATGTATAATTAGGATAATTTCCTATAATTGTATCCTGCATTTGTTGAAATAATCCAGTTATTATATCATTACCAGGGAGCGAGTTACACTTTTCATTTTGAGATTGAGAACTAAATTGAGCCAGATTGCTTTTTCCAAATACAGGCATTAAAAGAGTACCTTCTTTTCCAATAATCATCTTTAACAAGTAGATGACATCCTCAGGTTGAAAATCACTATGTTTAATGTTGTGCAAAGATTGATGAACTATCACAACATCATTCCTTCTGATATTCATATGATTTATGATAATATCAGCCAATTGAACCAATTTTATATTTTTAATAATATGTAACCTCTCTAATATCTGCATAGCCAATATGAAAATGAAAATTTAAGATGAACTGTATGTTTAGTTAAACTAAACAGATTTTTCATAGTTTTCATATATAAATTTATTGACTGCTCCTGAATAGGTAATGAACTCCAAACCTTCAATATTCATACATGACTTAAGAAACATAGAAAGATTATTATTGAAGAAAAAATCTTTTGAATGGCCAATAAGAACAACAGGAACATAACCATAATAATTATTCTTCTTACAATCTGACACAACTCTTTTTAAATACTTATTCAAATTATTATAACCTTCCTTACAAAAATCAACATAGAACCATTTGATGTTTATAAGTCGTTTTATCCTATTTGAAAATGTTGTTGAATTGTCTTTAGGCATCATTCCGCGCCCGTAGATATCCATCAACCCTGCTATGACATTTCCAATACTCTTCTCATCCGTCATCATAATAACCTTTCTAATTACCTTTTCAATGAACCCAATATTATCTGATAATATTGGAAACTCCAATATTTCCCCATTATTATCACTCAGGCAAACATTTAGTTTAGATGTTTTCCATGGTCTGTACCTTGAGTATGCAGAGGTATAATCAATTGATATTAAGCTATTTTTAGCTTTCATCCCCTTTGATACAGATGAATCTGACTTATACCCGGCATCAACTAAAGCTTTTTGTATTGTTTCGTAGGGTTGCATCTGCAAAAAACCTGCTCTGAAGCAGATACACTTATAGTCAGGGCTAACTGGCGTTAGCAAATTCTGCAATTCAGTTTTCCCCTTCTTTAAATAGAAAAGAGCTTCATCATATTGGTGACACAACTGTCCGATTGTCTTTTGTGAAAAATCCAACTTCCATTCTCCCTCTTCATACTTAGCATTAATCCACTGTGGATGAAAATGAAACTGAACATCATGTCCACGTTTTATTGCATTTATAAGTTGGGATTCAAACATGTGAATATCTTCTGAGAACAAATCATTATATCTTTTCATTGCCCAATAATGACCCATTTCTGCCATTATTGTCAATTTAGCACCATATTCATCAAAAAGATCAAGCATCCGTGATGTGGGAAGAAAAGCCCAGTTTTTAAACTCTCCGCTTCCGTTTCCATGAATTTCATAATCCAGTGTAAAAATAAGACCAATATTTACTTTATTTTTCTCAGGCATCAGGTTAAATCTTTTGAAACTTAATCAGATAAATCGGGAACTGAAGAAATCAAAAATATCTTCTTTTTAAAGGATCAGAAGGCTATTGATTTTCCATTCTCGTTTTTTACTTTGAATGATTCACTCCTACTGTTGAAAAAGCGTAAACACTCATAAAATTTGAAACTTATATTCTCAATATTAATTCTTTACTTTTGGTGTATCCCAGCTTTTCTTAATGATTATTTTACAAGGATTTCCGATTGCAATTGAATTTTCAGGTATACTGGTAATTACTACACTGTTGGCCCCAATTACAGAATTTTTGCCAATTTTGATACCTTTTAGTATCATACAATTGGTCCCGATAAAAACATTATCTTCAATTATTATTGGCCGTGCTGGAATATTTTTGTCCTCATGCCTTTTGTTTGGATCTGAATGATGAAAATCGTTATCTATAATCATCGTATGAGAACCAATCAGGACATTATTCCCTACAATTATTTTTGTGGCAGCAAGCACCATAATTCCTGATCCGCCGGAATTATTTCCAAAAACAATTTCAGAACCTTTTAATAGAGTAACTAAGGTGCATCTGTCATGCAAACCTACTCTGACAGAATTCCTTGCAGAGTTAAATGTACAGTTGTCACCGATAATGATTTTCGAGTTTTCATACCGGCGTATTACAGGAAATCCATTGAAGTTTACTTTCCTTCCGATTCGTACTCCTTTAATGAAACACATCAGGCGAATTGGATATTTCCAAAGAAGAATGTTGCATTTATTATGGTATCTGAATATCCTTTCAAGAAACCAGGCAATTGGATCAAAATCATTTTTCATCATTCTCGATATTTAGATGATCTGCTAAAATATTTTTCTTTAATTATCAACCAGACAAATTCTGGATTTCCTAAGATGTATCTTCGCCAGATACTACGAGGTTCTTTTATCAAGCGGAAAAACCATTCCATACCTATGGCTATTACCAATTTAGATGCACGTTTAACAGTTCCGGCATAAAAATCAAAGACTGCTCCAATACAACATATATGTTTAACATTTAAGTCTGACAAATTATTTGCTGCCCACTTTTCCTGTTTTGGGGCAGTCATCCCTATAAACAGAACATCGGGTTTGAATTCATTAATTTTATCAACCATTATCTGGTTGTCAGCAGGTGTGAATTCCAATTTAAATGGGGGTGAAAACTTTTGCACAATTACTTTCGGAAATTCAGATTTGGCTCGCTTTATAATAAAATTCAACGTGTCCTAACTACTTCCCAGAAAAAAACAGGACCCTCCATTTTCATTTAAGCGTCTCATTTCATAAAAGAACAGATCTTCTCCTGCAATCTTTTTTAGTTTTGTGCCTGTCAGTAAGTAGGCAGCTAAAACTACACTTATGCCATCAGGCAATAAGACATCTGATTTATAAAGAACTTCAGAATATACTCCATCTTTTTGAGCGATATTATAACAATACGCATTTAGAGTGCTTATCAATAGCTTTTGATCAGGTATTGTTTGGAGCTTTTGACTAAATAGCTTAGATTTTGTGAGCAGAAATTTATTCGACATTGTTCAATAAAATTCAAAAAAGGATTCTAAAATATTACGAAAATAATTAAATATTAATGCTTAACACTGGTTGAATTCAATAATAAATAGATACTTAGTACAATGAAAACTGATGAAGAATAAAATTCACTTGTTTCCTGTAATATCCTGAAAATTAGCGGCACTCTGTCTGAACGTGTGAATACGAATTTAATGGTATAATAAATTATCAAATATAAAACAAAAAGAAACCCTGATGGAATATAGCAGAAAAGAAATCAAATTTTCAAACTTAAGTCTGTGATTTTTGTTCCTTTTCACTTTAAATGTGAATTGTGACTATATAATCTTATATGCTCCTCTTTTTCAGCCTCACTATTAAACCTATCCTTTAGCTTTTTGGCAGGAACACCTGCGTAAATAGAATATGGTTCTACATCCCTTGTAACAACAGATCCGGCTGCGATAATACTTCCCTTACAAATTTTAACGCCCGACAGAATTATTGATCCATAACCAATCCAAACATCACACTCTATTATTACTTTTTCATACAGTCCTTTCCAGTTATAATCACTGTCTCTTATCCTGCTTGCCAAACGTATCGGCACTCCTATCTGGGTATAATTATGATCATAACGACCAATTAAGGCAACTCTATTAGCAAACATTACATCATCCCCAATTTCGGCATTGCACTCTATCTGCGAAAATTTACCAATATAAAAATTATCACCTATAATAATCGAGTGTTTTGCCCACATGTAAACAGATCTTCCTATATATGGATTCTTCCCAAACGAAAATCTCCTCCATTTTATGTAAACCAAATAAACAAACTTTAATTTGCGAATGAGATTCATCATAGCAATAACCATACTTTAAGTAAGTCTTCTTTCAAATTATCTACAGAAAAGTTTCTTACATTTTCATTGTGAACTGGTCTCCTGATTCTAATTGCTTTTATCATTTTCTCTGCAAACAGGTTTATATTATGTTCATTTATTACATAACCATTTATCCCTTCCATTATAATATCTTTTGCAGAACTAAAGTTAGTGACGTATGAAGGAATACCACAAGCTATTGCTTCAGAAAGAGGTTGACCATCCTTCTTTGTCTGAACCCCATTATGAATAAATCAGAAGCATTTAGGAATAGCGAAACTTCATGCATCTTCTTTCCTCCAACTAATTTCACATTATTCTTGAGTCCTTTAGCAATAATGTAATCCTGAACTAGCTGATAATCCTCACCCTCTCCTATTATGAAAAAAAAACTATCTGCGACTTCCTTCCTGAATAAACTATATGCATCAATCATAAATTACCATCCTTTAAGTTTTGACAACCTTCCAGTCGTAACCACAATAATTTTATCGGTTTCAATATTCAATTCTTTACGGGTCTCATTCCTGTCAAGAGGTTTAAAAACATCAGTATTAATTCTGGTAGGAAATTTTATTATATCATCACGAAAAATATTACCATTGCTCCGCTTCACCATGTCTAAAATTGAATCCTCATCACCTGAAGCCAAAATAGTTTTTACATTTCTAATAGAAGAAAAGAATAACCTATTAAAATGATTCTCCAAATACTTACTAAACCAATACTTGGAAATCTTTAATGGGCTCTACAAACCTGGAAAGCAAAAGCAAATGTTTTTCAACCCAAACCCATTAATAGCCGGTAATATTTCATGCCGTTGTACAAAAACATTCTGAATATTGATATCCAGTATTTCTTTTTTATAATACCTTACCGAAACATAACTCATTAGTCTGTCTGGCAAAAAATGCTTCGTTTTCTTGATATTAAATCTTGCTAAGGCGAAAAAATCATACACTACACCATCAATGTTTTTCTTAAACCAAGTCCCAATTTGGTCATTCTTTGAAGTTGTTACTCCTACCAACGCCAATCTATCGCCAAAGGCAGACATAAGGTTTTTTGCCATAGATAGATGTCCACCGATCTGGTAATCTTCAAAATTACAAAAGTCAATTATGAGAATTCTTTTTGAATCGTAATCCATCATGCAAAAATTCCAGATTTTAAGAGGTAATACTTTTTAATGGGGGATTTAGTTAAATCGTCAGCGTTGTATATTTACCGGAGACACAATAAGTTCCAGGGAAATCAATCGTATAACTATATTCAAAATGTTTTGTACCTCAATTCATACCTCTTATGTGCTTTGGATCCAGAGGCTAGGACACAAACTATCTAATGCGGTCAAGAAATATCATTAGTCAGTCTTTCTTCGAGAAATAGATCCACCCAACTAATTATTAGCCAACTATTGGATTATTGTTATTTTTTATGAAATTTATAATGTCTTTTGTTCTTTCCAGATATCCAAAACATTTTGTTGCTGTTTTTTTCCCTTGATTAGCAACTGATACTGCTTTTGGATAGTTATCAAAAATAAAAGCTATTTTTTCTGCAATTGCATTTGAATTGTTTGGTTCGACGATATAAAGATCCTCATTATCTTTAAAATATTCCTCTATATCGCCGACTCTTGAGGCAATAACTGGTTTGCCTGTCATGCAGTATTCACCTAGCTTCCATGGAAAACCATGATTGGCATATGGGCTGTTAGTACGGCATACAAATAAAATATCCGCGGCATAATTGTAACTTAACAGCTCCTCTGAATTTACAAATCCAACCAACAGTATTTTTTCATTCATAGAACAATTATTGACATATTGCACTACCTCATTCATTATTAACTTATTCGGATTTTTCCCAGTCATTACAAAAAGGGTATCAGGAAATTTTTCTAATACTTTTTTAAATGCATCAATAAGATAATAGACTCCGTCTTTTTCGCCAAAGGAACCACTATAAACCAATAATCGTTTGTCTTTGAACTTCTCACCTAACTTACTTTTTATAAGTTCAATATCAGGAGTTTTAACGACTTTAAATGTATCGTTAGAAACCAGAATAGGATTAATTAAAATCCTATTTTCAGGGAGATAGTTCAGATAATGGTTTTTTAAAAAAGTGGAAATTACTATAATTCCTGTACAAAAACGAGTTAAATATCTCTCACTCAGTTTCTGTCCCTGATAATTTAAAAACCCGGATAACCCACGAATATCCTCAGTTAATGTTCCTTTTTCTACACGCCATCCATATAAAGGAATTTTGTAAAGAGAACATATAAAGATAATTGGAAAATGTCTGAGAATATCAGCCCCCCCTAATATTATAGCGTCAATTTTTTTCTTCCTTTTTCGGTTGAGAATTAATAATGCAGTATTCAGAACTCCTATAATAACGTGAAATAACTGGAATATTTTTTTCTTAGAGTCGTGTCTCCTTACAAAATAAAAAGGAACACCATCAAAATGTCCATATTTCCTTTTGTTAGAAGCGATAACTTCACGCTTATCTCCATAAGGTATAATCAGAAAAGCATTTTCCCTGTTTTCGCGAAGACCTTTAATAACTAAGCTAACATGAACACTATGAGCTCCACCAAATGGGAAATCGACGGAATCTACCAACAATAAATTCATTCTTAATTACTTATTAATTTAAATTTTCGAAACCTGCTCTTCAATCCAGGAATAAGTTTTAGTCAATCCGTTTTTTAAAGGTTCAGATGGCGCCCACTCTAATTTTTCTCTTATTAATCTATTATCGGAATTTCTTCCTCTTACACCTAATGGACCATCAATATGTTTCAATTTTATGTTTTTCCCTGCAATTCCCATTACGATTTCAGCAAGATGATTTATTGAGACCATCTCCTCAGATCCAATATTAACAGGGCCAAAAAAAGTAGTGGAATCCATCAATCTTCTGATACCAGCCAGACACTCATCAATATAGAGGAAGGAACGAGTTTGTTTTCCATCACCCCATATTTCAATTTCTCCTCCATCTTTCGCAGAAGCAATTTTACGACACATTGCTGCCGGCGCTTTTTCCTTTCCTCCTGTCCATGTTCCCTCAGGTCCGAAAATATTATGGAATCTTGCGACTCTTACGTTCATATTATAGTTTCTCTGGTATGCAAAATATAATCGCTCACTGAACAACTTTTCCCATCCGTACTCGCTATCGGGTGCAGCCGGGTATGCTGACTCTTCAGAACACTTAGGATTATCCGGGTCCATTTGATTATATTCAGGATAAATACAGGCAGATGAAGAATAAAAGATTTTTTTAATTTTTGCTTTTTCACCAAAATGTAACATATTTAAATTAATAGTGGCTGAATTATGCATTACATCAGCATCATGTTCTCCGGTAAATATATATCCGGCTCCACCCATATCAGCAGCCAGTTGAAAAACCTCATCAAATTGGCGGTCCAGGATATTCTTGCATAGAAGAGGATCTCTCAGATCCCCGATAATAAAATCGTCTGCTCCCGTTTTGGAAAATTCCGGATTTTTCAGGTCGACTGCACGTACCCAAAATCCTTCTTTTTTAAGTTTTTTTACCAGGTGACTTCCGATGAATCCTCCTGCTCCGTTTATCAATGCAGTTTTTTCTTTCATAGTTTTGATATTAAAATGTCATAAATAGTAACTTTACGTAGACTGTATCCTTTTTTTTATTTAGCTGATAAAAAAGGGGAAATATTAACTATCACCCAATTTGTTTAATTACTTTACATGGATTCCCTGCAGCTATTACATTTGATGGAATATCTTTTGTCAGAACACTGTTTGCACCAATTAGTGTATTATCACCAATAGTAACTCCCTTTAATACTACAACATTAATTCCCAGCCATACATTATCTCCAATAACTACATCTTTAGGTTCACCAGCCCGATGATCGTCAAGGTGCCAGTCTGAATCAGTTATCAAGGTATTAGCACCGCATTTTACATTATTTCCTAATTTAATAAATTTGAATGCTCCTATAACTGTTCCACTAAAACCACAATTATTGCCTATTTCAATTTTAGCATCAGGAGTCAGAGTTGAAATTGAACATGGCCGGTTTATGCCAATAAGGTTTGAATTTACTCTGGATCTAAAATCACAATTATCACCTATACTGATTATAGATTCCGGGTACCGTTTAAAATAGCATTTCCCGTCAAACTTAAGATGACTACCTACCTTAACATTCCACCAGAAGGCATTTAATAAATTCCTTTCCCCAAAAAGAATATGTAGTCTTCTTAAAAGTTCATCCGAAGAATGTGAAAGGTTCCTATATCTCATACTTGAAAAAATTAAACTCTAAGCGAAAGTAAATCATCAGATACTTACTTTCCCGAGATCAGGCTCCATGGAAGCAGATATATTTACTGATAATATCTTCCTGAAATTCTCTCTGATTTTTATAGCATCATCATTTTGAACAGCCATGGACATTGCTCTTTCTGCGAGATTCCTCCTTAATAATATATTTGAGTTCAACTCCAAAAGAGCTTGTTTTAAAACCGCTTTGTTGTTTTCAGTAACAGTGTAAGCCCATTTTCCTTCAGTCGCATATTTTGCCAGAGCTGTTTTTTTATCAGCAAAGACCAGTATTGGAGTTCCTGAGATCATATATTCAGGTGATTTGGTTGGCATCGAAAATTGAGCAAAACGAATTCCGTAACTATCAAAATCCAGAGGTAAAAAGAGTAAATCATAAGATGCTAAGAGAGAAGGTATCTTCTCATATTTAACCGTATTTATTATGCTTATCCCTCTCAGTTTTCTCAGGTCAGAAGCTTTTTTTGTATCTGTATCTGGCGTATAAATGTCCAGTATCATCCTGTTCTCGCTTCTATTCATTTCGTCAATTACTTTTGCCATAAAAAGGATAGCCTTTCCATTTGCATTACCGACTCTTCCGGTATACAGTATCCTGAATACTCCATCTGTCTCCCATTGTTTTTTAGAATATGGAAGCCAATTATTAATAACTACCGGATTATGAAAAGGGATAAATTTTTTATTATATCGGATCCTGTATTCTGCACTCATCGATTCGCAGATACTCAATAATACCGAAGATTTATCCAGCAATTTTCTGAATTCTTTATCAATAACTTTTTTCCAATAGAAAAACAGCAATCCGTTTACATTTATTGACTTTGGCCAATCGTCCATAATGTGCACCACAACGGGCTTGTCTAATAATTCATGAACATTTGAAACAAACCTGATTAGCTCTAAAGTTGATAGTTGAGAATAAATGATGTCAGGATTATATGAAGATACCCAATCTTTAAATTCCGGAGTTATTTTTATTTTGTATAAAACATTGTAAATTCCCACAAACTTTAAAAAAGCCGATATAAGATTATATGTTCTCTTATATTTACCCGGAGTTATGCTTCTAGTGTTAGAATTGATTTTATTATTCTCATTTTCTTGAATAATTATGCCACATTGTATTTTTGGCAGAAAGATATTAAGAGGGAAAGGATGCAATTTGCTATTATATCCAAGCTGGTAAAATTGGTCACAAATTGAAGTGTCAAAACCACTCCTCAGATTATCACTTGCTGCAACAGCCAGCTTTTTTTTTGGCCAACCGGTAAACAAATTGCAAAGGGTAATTCCTCCCCCACTTTTTTTATTTAACGACCGACCTATGATTAATACCTTAGGATAAATCTTTTCTTCCATTTTCAAAAATTAACTTTTCATAAATATTCAATATGCTAGTTCCAATTTGACGTGGGTTATGCCGGCTAATTGCCCGATCTCTTGCATTCTTCCCAAGCAATTCAGCATACTTATAATTATTAATTAACTCAACTATTGCTCCTGCAAGTGAATATGGATCTCCCTCCTGAACCATAAGACCTTCTACTTTATCCTGTATAATGGAATTAACTCCGCCAACTTTTGTGGCAACGATTGGCATGCCCAAAGCCATTGCTTCGCAAACACTGTTTGGACTATTTTCTATATAAGAGGGATGAACATAAAAATTTGAATTGCACAATTGAGTCACCAGTTCTGCAGCAGTTAATTTACCCAAAAACTCTATGTTTTCAAAGTTGGTGTCTTTCTTATATTTCTTTTTTAATATTTTAACAAATTCGTCATTTGATGAAACTCCACAAATTTTAAACTTAATTGTGTAAGGAGTATGCTTTTGCAAGACCATGGATAATTCAACTAATAAATCAATGCCCTTGGAAGTGGTACCTTTTAAAATAGAAATACCTACAATTTCATCTCCCAATGGAAAATTCCAGCGCTTTTCGAAAAATTCCTTCCTGATAAATTCTTCGCAATGATAATATGTCGATTTGGGTGAAAGTAACGATATAATTCTTTTATCAAAATCGGTCCTGCCCATAAAATAATTACAATTGGCTATTACTTTTTCTTCTACTCTGGCCCTCTTTCTGAAAGTAAAAAAGCCATTGTAACTTCCGCGCATAAATAACAAGTCTTTTAAACTTCCATACCTGAATTGCTCACATCTTGAAATTCCTGTAAAATATTTCCTTTCTCCAACTAAAAGGAAGCCCTGAATATGCATAATAACAGGCCTGCTTAGCTGTGGTATAATTAAACCAAATGGATTTTCCGTACCAAAGATGTGGATGATATCCGGATTAAAATCATCTACTACCGTTTTAATGTGAGAGTTAATTTTAACACTTTCAGTAGCATAAATTAGTTTATTAAAGGCTTTTCTAAAGATGTTCCGTTCTTTAGGATTTGGTAATCCATAGAGTTTTATATTATCTTTTTGATCTCTCTGAAGATAATTACTGTTAATCGGTAAAGCAACCCCTATACTTATGCTTTGGTAATTCCTTAATTCTTCCAGTAATGCATCAATCCAAGACAATCTTTTTTCTGAATTATTTACAAATTCAGCTAAGGAAGCATGCTCAGTATATGCTAAAAAAAGAATTCTCACCGTTTTCTTATTTAAAATTGTTTCCTCCTAATATGATTGGATCAATTGATACAAATAATACGAAAATAAAAATTGCATCGATAATATTACTCCAAGATAATATATTTTGGATCTTTTATGATAAAACTCTGTGGTAAATATCCAGTAACCTCATCCCTATTTCTTTTGGATTATGTCGGATTATTGCTTTTTCTCTTGCATTTTTCCCAAGCAATTCGGCATACTTATAATTATTAGTTAATTCCACTATCGTTGCTGCAAATGAGTAAGGATCTCCCTCCTGGACCAGGAGACCTTCAATTTTATCAGTAATTAAAGAATCTAAGCCTCCAACATTTGTTGCAACAATTGGCATACCTAATACCATTGCTTCACAAATACTGTTTGGACTATTTTCCATGTAAGAAGGATGAACATAAAAATTTGAATCGCACAATTGAGTCACAATTTCTGCAGCAGTTAATTTGCCTAAAAACTCAATGTTTTCAAAGCTCGCCATTTTCTTATATTTCTTTTTTAATATTTTAACAAATTCGTCATTTAATGAAACCCCACAAACTTTAAACCTAAAAGTGAACTTAGTATGCTTTTTTAGGATCATGGATGATTCAACTAATAAATCAATACCTTTATAAGTGGTCCCATTTAAAATAGATATACATTTAATTTCATTTCTCAATGGGAAATTCCATTGTTTTTCGAAAAATTCTTTCCTGATAAATTCTTCGCAATGATAATATGTCGATTTGGGTGAAAGTAATGATATAATTCTTTTATCAAAATCGGTACGGCCCATAAAATAATTACAACTGGCTATTACTTTTTCTTCTATTTTGGCCCTCTTCCTGAAAGTAAAAAAGCCATTGTAACTTCCGCGCATAATTAACAAGTCTTTTAAACTTGTATACCTGAATTGTTCACATCTTGAAATTCCTGTAAAATATTTCCTTTCTCCAACTAATAGGAAGCCCTGAATATGCATAATAACAGGCTTGTTTAAATGTGGTATAATTAAACCAAATGGATTTTCCGTACCAAAGGTCTGGATGATATCCGGATTAAAATCATCTACTACTTTTTTAATGTAAGAGTTTATTTCAATATTTTCAGTAGCATAAATCAATTTATTATAGACTTTTTTAAAGATGTTCATTTCTTTAGGATTTGGTAATCCGTAGAGTTTTATATTATCTTTTTGATCTTTCTGAAGAAAATCACTATTAATGGGTAAAACAACTGCTAAACTTATGCTTTGGTAATTCCTTAATTCTTCCAATAATGAATCAATCCAGGGACATTTAGTTATCCCATTGTAATGATAAAGAACAAGTGATTCCTGTGGAGAGTAAACTAAAAAAAGTATTCGCAAAATAATTCAGTTTAAATATTAAATATATTAGGGCCAGTTGCCATTATCTTCTTGGATTTAATAAGTCTCCTCAACAAATAAGGTCTTATATTATTTGTCATGTCCGAGCTGATAATGGTGGTTTTTAAATAGTCTTTTTATCCAAGCGAACTTATGTTTAAAACGAATAAAATTCCATACGAAAAAATCTTGAACTTTATATCCAGTTATACCCATAGAATACCACCATTTGCTCAAAATTGCTTCTACATCCTCAGTCTGACGGAGAGTTACGTCAATGTTACCTTCTTTTATATCTTCCATCATATTAATTATTTCGTGAGGATGCTCTCCGTTATAACGTATAAGCCAACTGGGATAAATATATATATTATGAACACGGTAAGGATTAGAAATAGTATAATAATTATTTGTCGCCCAATCAATCATCTTATCACAAGATTCAGGTTTTTCTTCCTGATAAACCTTGCTTTTTTGTTCTACTTGTGAAGGAAATAAAAGTGAATAATGGTACATGAAAATGCCTTTTTTACCCATCGTTTTGCCATTAACCCAATGCTTAGATCTAAGGTCAATTCCATTTTCATCCATAACAGTTGGTGGTTCATGTGTCAGGTAACGATATTTTTCAGACCATTTAAAGAGTCTATGGTAATACATTGCACCTCTCCTTAAAGCCAATGAATCAGCAATATAGTTAATATCTCCCCAGAAAGTATAAGTTGGAAATGTAACCGCAGTAATTTCTCGATTATCAGAAAGCAACTTAAGCACTTTTATCATATCTTCATGCTTATAAAATTCATCAATATCAATTTGCCAAAGATAATCACCTGTGGCTATTTCAGCATAGGCTCTGCACTGAGGGGTTCTGTCGTTTCCTAATTCATCCTTTTTAGGCCAGAACCCTTCACGAGTTATAATTGTAAGTTTGTTTTCCACATCTTCTTCATTCTTAAACTTATATAAAGTGTCTAAAGTTCCATCAATCGAATGCCCATCGGGAGTGCATACAGATTTGGTATCTTCATGCCCCCCTTCTACAACAACAATCTCATACGCAAATGGATAAATTGAGCGAAGGCAATAACGGGTAAAAGGTTCCCCATTAAGGACTATGATGCCAAAAGTAATTTTCAAATTTTCATTTTTCCCCATTATCCCAGACTCATTTGTTAATTTTTTTAAATCAATCTTTCATTTTTGTTGCAAAAACAAGGTTTCTCCCATAGTCTTAATATACTCCCGTCACGTCAGTCCCAGGATCATTTTATCGTAACTACCTCTACTGATGATTGATATGGTACTTTTTCAAAGGTTCCATTTCAAGCTTTCAGTCACGTTTGATTCCCTGTCCAACAAAGCTAAATAAGCGAAAAATCAACAGTAAAAATATCATTATAATTGGTTAATTCCTAATCATCAAACCAATGAACAAGCAAAAATGAGGATGATTTGGAATCCTTTGTCCCATACGAACATGCGTAAATCTAAGATATCCATAAACTGGCACTTTAAAAATAATCATTCATCAAATACAGGAAATTTTTTGGAATTTCAAGAATGCATAGATTAAAATGATTATTCTGGCCAATGTGTACAACGATTCTGGAGTATAGTGTACAATCCAAAAAGGGATTAATTTGTAACATAAATATAGCTCATTTTTTCT